>Ga0068872_10003743_pt1 | contig 11559 bp, 9 predicted proteins | sample NOAtaG_7_FD_66441 | JGI IMG/M metagenome (GOLD analysis project Ga0068872, IMG submission 66441) | Freshwater lake microbial communities from Lake Erie, under a cyanobacterial bloom - NOAA_Erie_Diel1S_2200h metaG | ecosystem: Environmental > Aquatic > Freshwater > Lake | place: USA: Ohio, Lake...
GCAGAAGTAGAGGTACACCTCGTATTGCCAATGCTCTCCTCAGACGCACCCGTGACTTTGCGCAGGTAAAGGGAAATGGTACCATCGATTTTGCCATTTCCAAAACAGCCCTCAAAGCCTTGCAGGTTGATGAGAACGGATTAGACGAAATGGACATAAAAATACTTTCTACCATCATCGATAAATTCAAAGGTGGTCCGGTTGGTTTAAATACCATTGCAACAGCCGTGGGCGAAGAGGCAGATACCATCGAAGAAGTGTATGAGCCCTTTTTGATTCAGGAGGGATACCTCATGCGCACACCCAGAGGGAGGGAAGCCACCGAACTCAGTTTTAAGCATCTTGGGAAATGGAATTTTGGCAAGTCTTCCGGACAGTTATTCTGATTGAAATGAAAATTACCTATACACTTCTGCTTTTTCTTTTGCGCGGCATGCTCCTCGCACAGTCTACTTTCCCGATACAGGGAGTAAGTTTCAATGATAATACGGTATATGCATTTACACATGCCACCATCTACACAAAACATGATGCTGTGTTGCATGATGCCACCATGCTGGTGAGTAACGGACTTGTAAAAGCGGTGGGAGCAAACATACCTGTTCCCTCTAATGCTTTGGTTTTTGATTTGAAGGGAAAGTTCATCTATCCTTCCTTTATTGATGTGTTCAGCCAATATGGAATGCCTGATATGCCGGCCAAAGCCCGGGAAAAAGTCCAATATGAAAAAGGCCGTACCGGCATTGTTGCTTGGAATGACGCCCTTATGCCTGAAAAAAAAGCAGCCGCCAACTTCAAAGCCTCGCCTCAAATGGCAGAGGATCTGCGTAAACAGGGTTTTGGCATAGCAAATGTTTTTATGCCCGATGGCATCATGAGGGGTACCTCTGCGCTTGTAGCTCTTGGCAATGGAAATGAAAATACGCTCACCCTTGGAGAAGAAAGCACCTCGCAATATTCTTTTGAAAAAGGTTCATCCGGGCAGGAATATCCCTCCTCACTCATGGGTGCCGTTGCCCTTATCAGACAAACGCTGCTGGATGCTGAGTGGTATGCATCAGGCGGCCAAAAAATTGAGCCGAATCTGTCACTTGATGCCATCCTGAAGCAGCAAAAAATGCCTGCTATTTTTGATTGTCGCGACAAATACAATATCCTAAGAGCTGCTGAAATTGCAGATGAATTCAAAAGAGAATTTATTTATAAAACTTCCGGAAATGAATACTCTATTGCGGCGGAACTCGCGCGCCGCAAACTGCAGTTGGTGGTTCCTGTACAGTTTCCTAATATGCCAGATGTGGAAAATCCATATGATGCTTCCATCGTTGAATTGGCAGACCTGAGACATTGGGAACAGGCTCCTTTCAACCTACAGATGCTCGAAAAAGCAGGACTCACTTTCTGCATTACCTCCTCTGATCTGATTTCAAAAAATGATTTTCTTTCAAACCTGCGCAGTGCCATCCGATGCGGATTGTCTGAACAGGCAGCGCTGAAAGCGCTCACCACTCAGCCTGCAAAAGTATTGCAGCGCAACGATATTGGTAAACTGGAAAGCGGTTCGAAAGCCTGTTTTTTTGTGAGCGATAAAAATATCTTTCATCAAGGTGCAACAATCGAATCTCATTGGATTCTCGGCAAACCTTATCTGCTCTCTACATCCAAGCATCATTTAGCCTCCGGGATTTTTAAAGACAATATTTTTGAAGTTTCTGTTGATGTGCTTGCAGGAAAGATATCAGTTAAAACAACAAAAGATTCGTGCAAAACAGATATGCGTCAGTTGTGGTCGGGCTTCTCTGCGAGCTTTCCCAAATGCGGTTCCATTCAATCGATGCTGTTTTCCTTTGCTGATTCTTCAAAAACAAATCTCACCGGTTATTTTACCGACACATCCGGTCTCAGAATCTATGCGCAGTTAAAGAGGGTTTCCCTGTTACCTGAAGTCAAGGTAGATTCTACCGAATTATCTTCTATGGTAAGCGAGATGACTTTCCCTAACATGGCATTTGGCAGAAAAAATTATCCCCCTGCCCAGAAATTACTTTTTACCCATGCAACCGTTTGGACCAACACTTCATCCGGCATATTAGAGGATACAGATGTACTTATTGCTGATGGTAAAATTGTTTCGCTTGGTAAGTCACTTGCATCTGCAGGAGCCATCGTTATTGATGCCAAAGGCATGCATCTAACTCCGGGAATTATTGATGAGCATTCTCATATTGCCATCTCTTCCGGAGTAAACGAGGGAACACATGCAAGCTCGGCAGAGGTTAGGGTGGGGGATGTGATTAATCCTGATGATATTAATATTTACAGGCAACTCAGTGGTGGCGTAACAGCTGCGCAACTGCTTCATGGTTCAGCAAATCCAATTGGAGGGCAGAGTGGCATCATCAAACTCAAATGGGGAGCATTGCCTGCAAAAATGAAAATTGAAAACGCAGATGGCTTCATCAAGTTTGCCTTGGGCGAAAATGTGAAACAGGCGAACTGGGGCGACCGGTATGTGCAACGATTTCCGCAAACCCGTATGGGTGTTGAGCAGGTTTTTACCGACCACTTCGGCAGGGCGAAGGCATATAGCAAAAGCAAAAAAAATGCAGTGCAACCTTTTCGAAAAGACCTGGGTCTAGAAACTCTTTCTGAAATTCTTGAAAAGAAAAGATTCATTAGTTGCCACAGTTATCAGCAAGGTGAGATAAACATGCTCATGCATGTGGCTGATTCATTCGGATTCAGAGTAAATACTTTTACCCATATTCTCGAGGGATATAAGGTTGCCGATAAGATGAAAAAACACGGTGTGGGCGCTAGCTCATTCTCCGATTGGTGGGCTTATAAATTTGAAGTGATGGAGGCGATTCCGCAAAATGCAGCCCTGCTCACGCGCATGGGCATTACAACTGCCATCAACAGCGATGATCCCGAAATGGCAAGACGACTGAATCAGGAGGCAGCCAAATCCATGAAATACGGTAATTTGTCGCCCGAAGAGGCACTTAAATTGTGCACCCTCAATCCTGCCCGTCTCCTGCACCTGGATAACCGTATGGGCAGTATCCAAAAAGGAATGGATGCCGATCTTGTTCTATGGACAGACGATCCGCTCACCCTCAAAGCCAAAGCAAGATATACACTTATTGAGGGCGCTATTTTGTATGATAGCGAGGAGGATAATAAACTTCAGGCTGCCTGTGAACTGGAGAAGAAGAAACTCATCCAAAAAATGATCAGTCTCAAAAGCAAAGGTGAGAAAACCATCCCAGCATCAAAAAATCCCCGCCGCCATTACCATTGCGACGACATGGAGAATTATGGAGGAATAAATCAGTGATATTTGTTTTAATATGAAAAATAAACTTCTCGTTTTCTTTTGTCTCTCTTGGATTGTCACATGGGGGCAACGCCCTTTTCCCCAGGCATCCATGGAAGAATTTATGGTAAGTGGGGTTACCGTGCATGCTGGAGATGGTACCAGCATCAACAATGCTTGGATATGGGTTAAAAAGGGAATCATTGCCGGCGTAGGTTCCATGGATGCAAGGCCTGCGCTCGACAAAAATTCAGTACAGATGATTGATGCTCCGGGTGCACATGTCTATCCCGGATTTATTGCTTGCAATACCACTCTCGGACTCACCGAGATAGAAGCTGTAAGAGCCACCAACGACTTTACTGAGCCCGGCTCAGTAAACCCTGATGTGAGTTCGTGCCCGGCTTTTTACACAGACTCCAAAGTGATTCCAACAGTTCGTCAGAACGGTGTGCTCATCAGTCAGGCTGTGCCCAGGGGGGGCTTGTTTTCAGGCACTTCTTCCATAATGAGATTGGATGCATGGAATTATGAGGATGCAGCCATTACATGCGCCGACGGAATTCATCTGAACTGGCCTGAATTGCCCAACACTTCTACCTCCATGAAAAATGAAAAAGAGGAATGGAAAAAAAGAGAACAGGAATATATCAAGATGATTTCCGAGATCTCACTTTGGCTGGCAAGGGCAAAAAAATATGTTCCCGAAAAAGACAAAGAACCCGATTTGCGCCTTCTGGCCCTGAGGAAAGTATTTGATGGCAAAACCCGACTTTATTTACATGCTGATTCTGAGAGAAGTATCAGAGATGCACTCTACACGGTGTACTCTGCAGGCGTATCTTATCCTGTATTGGTAGGTGCTTCAGAGTTTCCGAAGTGTATGGATGTGGTTAAAAAATATGGTACCCCATTGATGTTGCCAAGGATTCATAGCCTGCCACCGGGAGATGATTATTCGTTTGATTATTTCTATAAACTCCCTTTGATTGCACATGAAAATAAGCTCTTGTTCTGCATCCAAAATCAGGGTGACATGGAAGCCATGCATTGCCGCAATCTTCCATTTCTTGCCGGCTCTGCCATGGCATTCGGCTTGCCCTATGAAGCGGCTGTAGCTTCCATCAGCGGAAATGCAGCAAAAATTACAGGAATAGATGAAAAATACGGAAGCATACAGAAGGGAAAAAGTGCCACCTTTTTTGTCTCAGAGGGCGATGCACTTGAGATACGCAGCAACCGCCTTACCCTGGCATTTATTGATGGGCGTCCGCTGCTGCTCGAAAACATACAGGATAAGTTATACAAAACCTATCTGGAAAAGTACGGTCTCGGCAAGCCATGAGTCCCGAATTGTGCAAGCAATTAATCAGGCAATTGTCAAAAGAGGCAGGCTTCTTATACTGCGGATTTGCCCGTGCTGAAAAATTGCATAGCGAGGCACAGAGATTGGAAGCCTGGCTTCATGCAGGCAAGCATGCCGGCATGAGCTACATGGAAAATTATTTTGAAAAGCGTATTGATCCAACTTTACTTGTTCCCGGAGCCAAAACAATAATCACTTTCGTTTATAATTATTATCCTTCCCAAAAACAACTTACCGATAAACCCAAAATTGCCAAATATGCCTATGGCCTCGATTACCATCATGTAATCAAGCTCAGATTGCAAAAGATTGTTGAAGCTGTAAAGGAAAAAGCGGGCGATATACAGGGAAGAATTTTTACTGATTCTGCACCCGTTCTCGAGAAGGCATGGGCTGCCAGATCAGGTGCCGGCTGGATAGGTAAAAATACCAACATCATAAGACCTGCGGCGGGTTCCTTTTTTTTTCTTGCCGAATGGATTTGCGACCTCGCCCTTCCCGCAGATTCTCCGATGAAAGATTATTGTGGTGATTGCAACAGGTGCGTAGAGGCCTGTCCAACGGGTGCTCTCGATGTTCCCTATACGCTGGATGCAGGAAAATGTATTTCCTATCTTACCATAGAACTGAAAGGAGAAATTCCATCCTCGTTTTCGGGCATGATGAAGGAATGGGCTTTTGGCTGTGATATTTGTCAGGATGTTTGTCCCTGGAACCGTTTTTCTAAGGCACACCAAGAACCACTTTTTAATCCGCTTGAAGGATTGCTCACGCAGAGTGCCGGGGATTGGGAAGAAATGACAAACAGTGTATTCAGAAAACGCTTTGGCTCATCTGCAATTTCAAGAACAGGTTTAAAAGGAATGAAGCGCAACATCCGTTTTCTTCGTCATGCCAATCAAGACAGTGAGCAGGCATGAGTAATCATTTTGGCTGCTCTGTCAATTTCATCCATCGTGTTTAAGTAGGATAAACTGAACCTTGCACTTGCATAGGCATCTGCTTCCGATAAGCCCATCGCAAGAAGGACATGAGAGGGTGCGGGTATTGTAGAGTTACAGGCAGATCCTGTTGAGAAAGCCAGTTCAGGGGCATGTTTAATAAGCTGTGAGGCTTTTTTTCCGGCAAACAAGAGGTTTGTGGTGTTGGGCAGTCGGTTTCTCATATCCCCGTTAATCCTAGCCCCGGCATGCAGTTCAAGGTATTGTTCAAGATAGGTTCGTAACCTTGAAGTGTGTGCTGCCTGATCCCAGCTTTCAGCATGCGACAATGAGAATGCTTTTTGCATACCAACGATGGCCGGAACATTAAGAGTACCTTGCCTGAGTCCTTTTTCATGGCCATGCCCCGGCATGATAGCAGTAAGTTGAACACGGGGATTTTTTCGTCTGACAAAAAGAATACCGATACCCTTGGGGCCATAAAATTTGTGCGCGGAGAAGAACAAAAGATCCGCACCTGTTTCTTCAATGGTACAACTTATTTTTCCGGCTGACTGACTGGCGTCACATACATAAAAAGCGCCAGCCTGATGGGCAATGGAAGCAATGACAGAGGCGGGATGTATATTGCCGGTTTCGTTGTTGGCATGCATCACAATTACAGCAAGGGTTTTATCACTCACCGCCTTGGAAAGAAATTCCATGTTGATTGCACCATGATGGTTGCAAGGAATGGTGCGCAGGATGGCACCCATATCAGAAAGAGCCTCTGCCGCGTTTAACAGAGCGGAATGCTCAGTGGCTGAGATAAGAATTTCGTTTCTTGATGCATGATGCGTCTTCCAAAGTCCATAGAGGGCAATCCATGCTGATTCTGTTGCGCCTGAAGTGAAAATAATTTCCTGCTCATCGCAAACCAGCAAAGAGGCAATCTCTTCTCTTGCCATTTCTACAGCTTTTCGAGCTTGCCAGCCGGGCACATGGGTGCTGCTGGCCTCATTGGCAAATTGCTTGCTGAACCAGGGAAGCATCGCCTGCATCACTTCTTCACGAACAGGCGTAGTGGAATTATAGTCGAGGAAAATCATGGTGTTTTGATTTTTTTAAAAACAAAAGATTCCTCCCTGTACTTACCGTTTATTTTGCCTGCAATGGTTGAGCGATATCGGCTATTTTCGAGCAACTCAATAGAAATTTGCTGAGGAAATTCGTTGAGTCGGTTTTCGAATATCATTTTGCTTGGGTTTTGAATCACGCAATGGAAACGAACAGAAGGGTTTGATTTTGCTTTTTTAGATTGTGGAATGTAATACCAAATACCATTGATTTTTTTCATGCACATGCTGCCCGAGAAAACAGTGTCTTTTTTAGCATTTATTTCACAGCCCGAGCCCTTGTAACCTCCATCCTTGGAAGTCCAGCACTCATACAATACATTTCGGCCGTGTTCGGAGAACCAGCATCCATTTAATGCCGAAAATCTGAATGGTTTTTCTTTATATGATAAAAAGAATGAAAGGATGATGGTCAGTCGGAGAAAGATCATTGCCGGAGGTACTCAATATAATCGGTTGAAGGTATGTGTTCAGCTCCTGCCTGCCTCGTCAAGGTAACCAGTTGTCCCCGATGATATGTTGAATGATTAAAACAGTGAACCAGCATCTGGAAGCGGGTATTGCTGCTTGATATTCCTTTAAGATTATGATAGGTAAGCGGAGAATGGCAATGTGCATCATCCCATTTTTCAATCTCCTGAACGATAACAGCAGAACCATGCAAATATTCCTCAAGCGTAATTGCGGGATCAAGATTGGCAAAGGGAAGTTCGGTAAATTTGTTTTCACGCACCCTCTGCAGCCATACCCATTCTGCATCTCTAATGTGCATCACCGTTTGATGAACAGAAGGAAAACTGCTGGTTACTTTAGCGAGGATTTGGTCTTTTGATATCTCTGCTATTATTTTTTCAATGCGCCGGTTTGCCCAAAGGTTGTATTTGGCTAAATCGAGCAAATGATTGGAGATAAAATTAGGATCCATTCTTCAAAGATACGAAGCGCTTCAATGATTTTGGAAGCAAGGCATAAAATGATGATTTTTAGGGCATGGAATTTCCGGAAAGTATAGATGACTCTCTTAAACAGAAAATTGCCGTGCTGCCGGAATTGCCCGGTGTATATCAATTCTTCGATGTTTCGGAAAAAATCATCTATGTAGGTAAAGCCAAGAACCTTCGTAAAAGAGTGCATTCCTATTTTGCCAGAGAACATACCGAGAGCGCCAAGACACGCTTGCTTGTAAAGAACATTCGTAATCTGGAATATATAGGAGTGGATACCGAGTATGAGGCACTGTTGCTTGAAAATACCCTAATAAAGAAGCATCAGCCAAGATTTAATATCAACCTCAAAGACGATAAAACTTTTCCTTGGATATGCATCACATCGGAAGCCTTTCCCCGAATATTTACTACGCGTCATCCCCGCAAAGACGGATCTAAATATTTCGGCCCTTATGCCTCAGTGCCGATGATGTATGCTTTGCTGGATTTAATCAGAGATATTTTTCAGGTGAGAACCTGCACACTGCCTCTAAATACCGATACCATTGCCGAGGGTAAATTCAAGATTTGCCTTGAATACCATATCAAAAAATGCCAGGGTCCATGTTGTGGTTACCAATCTGCCGATGAGTATGCACTTCAGATAAAAGAAATTACCGACATTATTCGTGGAGATACAGGTAAGGTAATACGCAAACTCGAACAGGAAATGAAAGATAAGGCAGAAAATTTTGATTTTGAAAAGGCACACCTGATTAAACTCAAAATAAATAGTCTTGCTAATTACCAGTCGCGATCTACAGTTGTGAGTGTAACGGTTACCAATACCGATGTGTTTTCAATTACCGATGGGAATGAGGTTGTATATGTAAATTTTTTGCGGGTTCGGAATGGGGCAGTAATCCAATCTCACAACATGGAACTTCACCGAAAGATGGAAGAAGAACAAGGTGAGTTGCTGCAAACAGCGATGGCTCATATTCGAAACTTATACGGTGATTTTTCAGAAGAATTGTTGATTCCCTTTCCGATGGACATCGACATGCTGGGAAGCAAATTGCATGTGCCTCAAAAAGGAGACAAGAAAAAACTGCTTGAACTTTCACTTAAAAACGCCTTTCTTTTTCGCAAGGAGAAAGAAAAGCAGCTGGAAGCGACAGATCCCGACAGGCATACCAATCGCATCATGCAACAGATGAAAAAAGATTTGCGTTTGTTGGAGGAACCCAGGTTGATTGAATGCTTCGACAACTCAAATTTTCAAGGTACTGATGCTGTATCAGCTATGACTGTATTCAGGAATGGAAAACCAAGCAAAAGAGATTACCGGCATTTTATTGTGAAGACGGTGAGCGGTCCGGATGATTTCGCCACCATGGAGGAAATCATTTACCGCAGATACAAAAGGGTATTGGAAGAGCAGCTGGAATTGCCTCAACTGATAGTTGTTGATGGGGGAAAAGGGCAGCTGGGTGCAGCCCTGAACAGTCTAGAAAAACTGGGTCTCAGGGGAAAAACCGGAATCATTGGCATTGCCAAAAGACTGGAAGAGATTTACTACCCCGGTGATCCTTATCCGCTATACCTGGATAAAAAAGGGGATACCCTGCGCATTTTACAACATATAAGAGATGAAGCACACCGCTTTGGTATCACTCACCACCGCAAGCGTCGAGAAAAAAATACCATCCAAACAGAACTCACACAAATCAAGGGCATCAGTCATTCATCGGCAGAAAGATTGCTGGCTCATTTCAGTTCAGTCAAAAGAATCAGGGAGGCAACTGAGGGTGAAATTGAAAAGGTGGTGGGCAAGCACAAAGCCGGTCTGGTTTTTGGGCATTTCAACAAAAACAAATAAATTTTTGAGGGAGCTTGCAGTTTTAACAAATCATTATTAAACTTGTCTTAATTATAGACCTATGACCATATCCACCCTAATCACAAATGGTATCTCGGTGAGCGTACAAAGCCTTTATCGCCCCGAGTACTCAAGGCCCTTAAACAGCCATTTTCTGTTTTCCTACAGGGTTACTATTGAAAACCGTAGCGAATCATATGTCCAACTCCTCCGCAGGCATTGGCATATTTTTGATTCTACCGGCAATAAATCAGAGGTAGAAGGTGCAGGAGTTATCGGTGAACAACCAGTGCTCGCTCCGGGTGATTCTTATACATACGAATCTGCCTGCAATCTCATTACCGACATAGGCAAGATGCGGGGAACCTATCTTTTTGAGAAAAAGAACGACAATTCTTTGTTTGAAGTGGAAATTCCCCAATTTTTGTTGGTGGCTGCTTTTAAACTGAATTGATTCTTTTGACCTACACACGATTCATTACTGCCTGCTTTTTCCTGCTTATCTGTATCTCAGCAGGGAATCCTTCTCCCAACCCTGAAAAAGTAAAAAAACTGGGAGAAAAACTATTTCACTCAACCATTCTTTCCTCAGACCAAACCATCAGTTGCTCCTCTTGTCACAGGCCTGCCTTTGCTTTTGCAGACTCTGTGGCCTTTAGCAGGGGAATGAATAACCAACTGACTCTTCGTAATACACCATCTGTAATGAATGTTGCCGACCGGCCGTATTTTTTTCATGATGGTCGTGCTTTAAGTCTTGAAGAACAGGCACTAGGTCCTATACAAAATCCGCTTGAAATGAATCTGCCTTTCGGAGAGGCAATCCGCAGACTTAATGCCTCCAAAGAATGGCTTGATGCCTTTCGTAAGGTGTATGGACATGCTCCTGATTCCATGTCGGTATTAGGCAGCCTTGCTGCTTTTGAAAGATCGCTGGAGACAAGTCAATCCTTATATGATTTATCCAGGCGAGGCAAGGCAGAATTGTCAGCGGATGCTGAAGAGGGTCGTCAATTGTTCAATGGCAAGGCAGGTTGTTTCGATTGCCATATGGGCGTGGACTTTACGAATGATGAGTTTAGGAACATCGGCTTATTCAATGGTAAAAACCTCAATGATTCCGGTAGGGCTGCTATAACAGGAAACAAAGAAGATCTCGGAAAATTTAAAATACCCGGACTGCGCAATGTGGCAGTAACGGCCCCATACATGCACAATGGCATGTTTAAAAACCTCGACGAAGTGATTGATTATTATAATAATCCTGATCAGTTTGTATCCAATTCCCAGAACCGGGATAGCCTTGTTCATGCGCTCGGACTGACAGCACTTGAAAAACAACAGCTGAAAAAGTTTTTGGAGAGCCTCACCGACAAAAGATTCTCAAAAAAATAATTACAATCTGTATTTGATTATTTTTGCCTCAAAGAAATTCACCATGGGAAAAGGAGACATCAAATCCAAAAAAGGCAAAATCAATGCCGGAAGTTTTGGCTTGAGCCGCAGGGCACGCAAGCAAACAAAAATTACAGCTAACACTGCAGCCGCTGCAGCCCCGGCATCTGCGCCTGCAAAGAAAGCATCTAAGAAAAAATCCTGATTTCATTATCATCAGTGATGGCTATCTCCGGCATCTCTATGCCGGTTTTTTTTTGCTCATCAAGGACGCAGCAGATACTGTTTCAGTTTTGATAGAGGTTTTCGGATTAGGGTAAGCATCCCTGGCTTCAGACCATTCATTTCCCAGGCTTTATAATCTTCCCTGTTTCCCCTGATTCTGTTTTTGAGTGTAACATTGCTGGTACCTCCGGCCCTCATTTTCACAAGCACCTTGTTGATGTATGAAACGCTCACACAATGTTTGTGCAGCATACGCAACATCAATTCATAATCTCCTGAAGATTTGAGAGCGAGAGTATATTTCCCATATTGATCATAACACCATTTTTTGATGAAAAAGGCAGGATGAGGAGGCATCCAGCCCTTGAGGAAAAGATTTTTACGGTACGC
>Ga0068872_10003746_pt1 | contig 11556 bp, 7 predicted proteins | sample NOAtaG_7_FD_66441 | JGI IMG/M metagenome (GOLD analysis project Ga0068872, IMG submission 66441) | Freshwater lake microbial communities from Lake Erie, under a cyanobacterial bloom - NOAA_Erie_Diel1S_2200h metaG | ecosystem: Environmental > Aquatic > Freshwater > Lake | place: USA: Ohio, Lake...
GAAGACGGCGCCGATGACGGCGAACCAGATCAGGAACGGAAGATAGTCTTTCACAAAAAATGTTTCGGTGAGGGCGGTGGTGCGAAGGCGAATTGGCTCTCCTAATCGGCTTTCCTAATTAGCTTTTGTGATTGGCGGAGGGGGAGGGATTCGAACCCCCGGTGAGCGTCAGCCCACAGCGGTTTTCAAGACCGCCGCATTAGACCACTCTGCCACCCCTCCGGGAGGCTGGCAGGGCGTGAGGGACTCGAACCCCCAACCAACGGTTTTGGAGACCGCTACTCTACCAATTGAGCTAACGCCCTGTACGCTGACACCGACGACTTGGACACAGAAGATCTCGGGAGGGAAGGACACATTCCAGGGGAAAGATCCTTCCCTCCCTTGATCGAAACCTCAGGCGATCACCTCGGCGACGCGACCCGCACCGATGGTGCGGCCGCCTTCGCGGATGGCGAAGCGCAGACCCTTCTCCATGGCGACCGGAGCGAAGAGCTCGACCTCCACGGAGACGTTGTCACCCGGCATGACCATCTCGACACCCTCGGGCAGCGTGATCGAACCGGTCACGTCGGAGGTGCGGAAATAGAACTGCGGGCGGTACTTGGTGAAGAACGGCGTGTGGCGGCCACCCTCATCCTTGGTCAGCACGTACACCTCGGCCTTGAACTTGGTGTGCGGGGTGATGGAACCGGGCTTGGCGAGCACCATGCCGCGCTCGACGTCCTCTTTCTTGGTGCCGCGGAGCAGCACGCCGACGTTGTCGCCCGCCTGGGCGCTGTCGAGCAGCTTGCGGAACATCTCGATGTCGGTCGCGGTGGTCTTGCGGGTCTCGCGCAGACCGACGATCTCGACCTCGGACATCTTGTTGATGACGCCGCGCTCCACACGACCGGTCACGACGGTGCCGCGACCTTCGATGTTGAACACGTCCTCGATGCACATCAGGAAGGGCTTGTCCTGCTCGCGGACCGGCTCCGGGACGAACGTGTCCAGGGCGTTGAGCAGGTTGGCGATGGCGGCTTCGCCCTCCGGGGTGCCGGCGATGGCGGCGGTGGCCGACCCACGGATGATCGGGGTCTTGTCGCCGGGGAAGCCGTACTTGTTGAGCAGGTCGATGATCTCCATCTCGATGAGCTCGAGGAGGTCGGCATCGGCGAGGTCCACCTTGTTGAGGAACACCACGATGCTGGGCACGCCGACCTGGCGGGCCAGGAGGATGTGCTCGCGGGTCTGGGGCATCGGGCCGTCGGCGGCGCTGACCACCAGGATGGCGCCGTCCATCTGGGCGGCACCGGTGATCATGTTCTTGACGTAGTCGGCGTGGCCCGGGCAGTCGACGTGGGCGTAGTGCCGGTTCGGGCTCTCGTACTCGACGTGCGACACGGCGATGGTCACGGTCTTGGTGTCATCACGGACGGTTCCGCCCTTGGTGATGTCCTTGTACTCGATCATCGGGGCCAGACCCTTGCGGTTCTGCACGGCGACAATCGCGGCGGTGAGGGTGGACTTGCCGTGGTCGACGTGACCGATGGTACCCACGTTCATGTGGGGCTTCGTCCTGTTGAAGGTTTCTTTAGCCATGTGTCGTATCGTTTTCTGTTCTTCGTTTCCGAAATTCCACAACCGTGCGGTCGATTCGTTCCCGTGCGGGCACGGAACCTGGAAACCGACTCCGGATGGAGCCCGCGATCGGGTTTGAACCGATGACCTCGTCCTTACCAAGGACGTGCTCTGCCAACTGAGCTACGCGGGCCCTGTCCGGTTGCATCCCACCCCAACCTTCGACCCTTCAACCACCCCGTGGCCTCGGCCCCGGTGCGATGCGTCAGGTCTGCCGGCCGATCGCCATCTTTCGACGGCAAAAGGTCCGATCTCCAGCCCTCCGCGGGCCAGAAACCGAACACGGTGCATGCAACGCTTCGATTGAGCGGCAATGCATAGGAAACCCGGGGCGGGGTGTCAACAGCGTTCTGAGCGAGATGGAAGATCGCCGCGGCGCCGGCGCTTCCGGGGCGGATGCCGCGACCGGGCCGCTCAGGCGTTGAAGACCGTGCTGCCGTCGCTCACCGCGGGCTTGGGGATGCGCACGATGACCTTGAGGATGTCGGACAGGACCAGGATCGGCTCCTGCGTGGAGTCGATCTGGTGGATGAGGTCATCGGGGTAGCATTCGAGGACCGCTCGCGTTTCGCGGCGGTAGGTCTCCAGGCGGTTGCGGATGGTCTCGACGTTCGCGTCGTCGAGGCGGTTCTCCTTCAGCGCGCGCCGCTGCAGGCGCACGATGAGCTTGTCCATCACCGGGCAGAAGAGGTTGAAGATGGCCTTGACCTCGATGTGGTCGCGCATGATCTCGGCCTGCCTCGGGTTCCGGGGGATGCCGTCCAGGAGCAGCGTGTCGGCCTCTGGATTGAACCGGCCGGTGGCCGCCAAACCGTCCATGGTCTGCTTCCAGAGCTGGATGGTGGGTTCGTCGGGCACCAGGCGCCCCGCCGAGGCGTACTCGACGAAGGTGCGGCCCAGCGGGGAATCGACCCGGAGGTTGCGGAAGGCGTCGCCGCACGAGAAGTGCACGAAGTTGGGGATCTGCCCGAGGATCTTGCCCTGGGTTCCCTTGCCCGCACCGGGGGCGCCGAAGAGGAGGATGGCCCGATATTTCATCGAGGGTGGAGCGGCTTGGATCTCCGGTGCCTCAGGCGTTCCGGTCGCGCAGCTTGACCTCGAGGACCTGGGCGAACTCGACCGGGGTCTCGGACCCGTCGGCCGCCTTGAGCACGAGGTCGGTGCCGCCGATGCGGGCGATGCGGTTGGCCACGGTCACGCCGGCGGCGGTGGTCACCTCGAGCACGAGGTCCTTGTCGGCCTCCGAGGCCACGACCTTGAAGAACGAGGGGAACTGCGTCTCGAAGAAACGGCGGTTGAAGGTCGTCTCGCCTCGGCGGAATTGCCGCGGGAGCCCCTCGTTGGGGGCGGCCGCGTTCCTGGCCGCGGTGCTGGTGGAGCCCGGGGCGTGGGCGGCCGAGGCCGAGGAGGCCGACGCGGACGCCGCGGGCACGTTGAGCGACTGCGCCGCGACGGCCTCGTCGGTGGCGCTGACGACCTCCTCCTCCTCCCGGCGCGGCAGGGCCAGGAAGATGGTGGGGCCGATGACCGGCAGGACCGCCGAGATGCCGCAGACCAGGGGCACCGGCCGCCAGCGGAACCGGGCGATCTCGAAGGCGGCGTAGAGGTTGGCGAGGTAGAGCAGTCCGAGCAGCATCAGTCCATTGGGCGTGGTCAGCGCGGCGTAGATGCCCTTGCCGGCGATGTCGGCCGGGGGGCGTGCCACCCGATCGGGCTGGCGGACGTCGATCTTGCGGGCCTCGGCGCGGGCGATCTCCTCGGCCGGGGGCTCCAGCAGCGGCTCGACGAAGCGCCCGGCGCGCGGATGGCCGGCCAGCGCCTTGAGGGTGGCCTCGTCCAGCTTGGCCCAGTCGATGCGGGGCGAGAAGGTGCCCGTGCGCAGGCGCACGATGAGCCCATCGGCGTCGGCGGCCGACACCTCGCCGTCGTACACGTCACCGGTGATGGTCCGGAACTCCCCGCAGATGACTCGGGAGACGACGCACAACAGCAGGGTCCACCAGCAGAACAGGCGCATGATGGCGGAGGTTGGCAAACCGTCCCCTCGCGGGGAACCAAATTCCTGCGGGGATCCGGGAGGACCGGACCGGCCGGGTCAATCGCCGTTCCGGGAGGCCACGAGGTAACCGTTGAACTCGTGGCGGACGTGCGGGGGCACCCGGGCCCGGAACCGCGCCTCCGGCCCGGAATAGTCCTGCTCGACCACCTGGGCCACCGCATGGAGCCGGCTCATGGCCTTCTGGTCGTGGTGCGGGATGCGGATCTCCACGAAGTCGCGGATGGGCTTGAGCATGGCCCCCAACTCGGCGAAGAGGGCCTCGAAGCCGAGCTTGCCGCGGGCCGAGACCGGCACGGCCTTGGGGAACTGCTGGCAATACATGGCCGCCAGCTCGGCGGCACCGGCCTTGTCGGTCTTGTTGAAGACCATCAGGGTGGGCTTCTCATTGGCCCCGATCTCGGCGAGCACCGCGTTCACCGCGTCCATCTGCTGCGGGGCGTTCGGATGGCTCGCGTCGACGACGTGGATCAGCAGGTCGGCCTCCACGACCTCCTCGAGCGTCGCCTTGAAGGCCTCGACGAGGCCGTGCGGAAGCTTGCGGATGAATCCCACCGTGTCGCTGAGCAGCACGTTCTGGTTCGAGGGCAGCCGCAGCCGGCGCGTGGTGGGGTCGAGCGTGGCGAAGAGCATGTCCTCGGCCATCACCTCGGCTCCCGTCAGGGCGTTGAGCAGGGTGGACTTGCCGGCGTTGGTGTAGCCGACGATCGAGGCCAGCGGCCACTGGTGGCGCTGGCGGCCCTCGCGCTGGGTGGAGCGCTGGCGGCGCACGATCGTCAGCTCGGAGCGGATCTTCTCGATGCGCTCCTGGGTCTTGCGGCGGTCGGCCTCGAGCTGCGACTCGCCCTCACCACCGATGGAGCCGGTCGACCCGCGCTGGCGCGAGAGATGGGTCCAGTAGCGGGTGAGCCGGGGCATGAGGTACTGGAGCTGGGCCAGCTCGACCTGCAGCTTGCCCTCGCGGGTGCGGGCGCGCTGCGCGAAGATGTCGAGGATCAGGCCGGTGCGGTCGATGACCTTCGCGCCGAAGATGCGCTCGAGGTTGCGGGCCTGGGCGCCGGAGAGCTCATCGTCGAAGAGGACGGTGTCGGCCCCGGCGTCCCGGGCCGCCTTGGCGAACTCCTCGGCCTTGCCGGCGCCGATGAAGGTGCCCGGATTCGGGGCCTCCAGCCGCTGCACCCCCTGGCCGACGACCTCGACCCCGGCGGTGGTGGCCAGCTCGGAGAGTTCGTCGAGGGAGTCGGAAACATCCCAGGAGGTCTGGCTCCGGAGCTCGACCCCCACCAGGAAGGCGCGCTCGGATTTCTTGTCCGCGGTGTCGATGAGGGCTTTCACGAAAGATGGGACACGGTCAGGGCATCCTAGCAACGGGAAGCGCTTCGGGCCACCCCCGCGATGCGCCCGCGGGAGCCGGATCCGCTGACGGCGGTCTCCGGGAAACGACTTCGGCCTTGTTCGCCCCCACCGGGTGCGCCAGAGACTCTGGCCATGCACGTGCTGCTGGCGACCAGTGAGCTGAATCCCTACTCGAAGACCGGGGGTCTGGCCGACATGGTGTCGGCGCTGGCCAAGGCCCTCGCGGGAGGGGCCGCCGGCCAGGCCCTGCGCGTGTCGGTCGTCACGCCCCTCTACCGCGGCATGGCCGCGGCGCATGCGGGCATCGGGGCGACCCCGTGGCGGCTGGCGATCCCGGTGGGCGACTCGCTCGTCGAGGGCCGCTTCCACCGCAGGGATCTCTCGGCCAACCTGACCCACTGGTTCGTGGAGCAGCCCGGCTTCTTCGACCGGCCGGGTCTCTACGGGGAGGGCGGCCGCGACCACGCCGACAACGCGGCACGATTCATCTTCCTGAGCCGCGCGGCGCTGGTCCTGGCCCGGCACCTGCCCGATCCACCCCGCGTGGTCCACGCCCACGACTGGCAGACCGCCCTGATCCCCCTCCTGGCCCGGCACGACCAGGTGCACGCCGGCTGGTCGCTCCCGCCGAAGATGGTGGTCACCATCCACAACCTGGCCTTCCAAGGCTCGTTCCCCGCCTCGAGCTGGGGGCTCACCGGCCTGCCCGCCGACTGGCTGCACCTCGAGAGCGCGCTGCACCACGACCGGGTGAACTTCCTCAAGGCCGGACTGACCCAGGCGCACGCGATCACGACGGTGAGCCCGACCTATGCCCGCGAGATCCTGACCCCCGAGCACGGCTGCGGACTCGAAGGCCTGCTGCTCAAGCGGTACAACGACCTGGGCGGGATCCTCAACGGTGTGGACACCGAGGAGTGGAACCCGTCGTCCGACCCCGACCTCCCGGCCAGGTTTCACGCAGGGGATCTCTCCGGCAAGGCGGTGTGCAAGGCGGCCCTGCAGCGCGAGGTCGGGCTTCCCGAGGACTCGGCCATCCCGGTGCTGGCGAACATTTCGCGCCTGACCGAGCAGAAGGGCTCGGCGCTCATCGCGTCGACCGTGCGGGATCTGCTGGAGGCGGGCGAATCGTTCCAGTTCGTCCAGCTGGGCAGCGGCGAACGGGCCCTCGAGAACGCCTTCCGGGACCTCGCCCGACGGTTCCCCGACCGGGTCGCCGCGCGGATCGGCTTCGACGCCGCGCTCTCGCACCGCATCGAGGCCGCGGCCGACTTCTACCTCATGCCCTCGCGCTTCGAGCCCTGCGGGCTCAACCAGCTCTACTCGCTGCGCTACGGAGCGGTTCCGGTGGTCCGGGCGACGGGCGGCCTGCAGGATTCGGTGGTCGATCCGCGCGAGAACGCCGCGCTGGCCACGGGCATCAAGTTCACCCCGTACACCGGGCCGGCGCTGAACCGGGCCATCCTGAAGGCGCTCGCCTTGTGGAAGGAGCCGGCCTGGCTGGCACACCTGCGCCACAACGGCATGACGGCCGATTTCTCCTGGGAGAAGCAATCGGCCGAGTACGTGGCGCTCTACGAGTCGGTCTGCCGGGAGTAGGCCCGCAGCCGATCCGGCTCCAGGCCGGCCAGCCGTGCCGGGGACGGACCTCTGAGCGACCCATCGGCAGCGCCCCCGACCCGCGCGTCGACGGGCCCCGGACCATAGAGCGTCGTGCGGCGGCGTGGCACCCGACCAACCGAGCGGATGGCCGCCTCGATCTCGGTCGGGGTCAGGCATTCCCCGAACGGACCGCCGCTCTCGCGGGTGATGCTCTCCTCGTACAACGTGCCCCCGAAGTCGTTGCATCCGCTGCGGAGCATGGCTGCCGCGCGTTCGGGCCCGAGCTTCACCCAACTGGTCTGGAGGTTGGGGATCTCCCGGCCCAGGAACAGGCGGGCCAGCGGGTAGAGGCGCTCCACCCGGGCCTCGGCCGCCTCGGCGACGGCCTCCGGACCGGCGCCCGCCTCCCGCGCCAGCTCGCGGCCCAGCCGGTTGCGATGGGGCATGAAGGCCAGCGGCACGAACTCGGTGAAGCCGCCGGTGCGCCGCTGCAGATCGCGGAGGCGGCCCAGGTGCCGGACCAGGTCTTGCCACGTTTCCCGGTGGCCGAAGAGGACGGTCGCCGTGGAACGGAGCCCCACCCGGTGGGCCGTCTCGATGATGGACTCCCACTCGGCGGCCCGCAGCTTGTCGGGCGACAGGCGGTCGCGCATGGCGTCGTCGAGGATCTCGGCCGCGGTCCCCGGCACCGATCCCAGGCCGGCCTCGCGCAATCGTTGCAACACCGTCGCAGCCTCCAGCCCGCTCTTGCGGCAGAGCGAGTGGATCTCCATCGGCGAGTAGGCGTGGAGGTGGACGCCGGGCAAGGCGCGCTTGAGGGCGCGGAGGAGTTCCTCGTAGTAGTCGAGGCCGAGGTCCGGGTGGATGCCGCCCTGCAGGCAGACCTCGCTGACCCAGGGCGTCTGCAGCACGCGCTCGACCACCGCCCCGACGCTGCGCGTGTACGCCTCCGGGTGACCCGGCGGGCGGTAGAATCCGCAGAAGGAACAGTTCGTGGTGCAGACGTTGGTGAAGTTGGCATTCCGGTTCACCACGTAGGTCACCGTGTCGCCGTGGAGCCGGCGGTTCAAGGCATCGGCCGCCTCGCGGATCTCCTCCTGCGCCCCGCCATCGGCCTCGGCCAAGCGCAGGGCCTCGTCCACCGACAGCGGTTCCTCGCGCAGGGCCTGGGACAACAGGTCGACCGGGCCGCGAGGGCGATGGGGCCGGGTCGAGGGCCCCTGCGACACTGCGGTCAGGGACTCCGGCGCTGAGACCTCCGGCACGGCATTCCGGGAATCCGCTGGTCGCTCCTCGACGATACCCTCGGCCGTGCCGGCATCGCCGGACTGCGAGGGGTGGTTGCCAGACCCACCGTCTCGGGCCTCGTGCCCACGCTGGCGGATCACCGCGGCGACCCGGGGCGAGATCCAGCCCTTCTCGATGAAGGTGTCGTACACCGGCCACCGGTGGCGCAGTTCCAGCCCCTGGCGGCGGCAGGCCTCGGCATAATGGGCGGGCGGGGCCCAGGGGTGGAGGGGATTGACCCAATCGCCGTCGGTGCTGATGCCGCCGAGGTCGTCGGTCCACGGCAGCAGCGCCTCCCAGTGGGGATGGATGTTCGGCGGAATTTGCACGGCCACGCCCGGGGCGATGCGCCGCCAGTGCTCGATGAGCTCGAGGTACTCGTCGAGGGGTGGCGGCGGCGGCACCGGGGCGAGCCGGGAGCCGTCGTTCGGGATGAAGTTCTGGAGGATGATCTCCTGGAGGTGGCCGTGGCGTGCGTGGACTTCGGCCAGGGCGTCGAGCGACCGGAACCGCGACTCCCGCGACTCGCCCAGACCGATGAGGATGCCGCTGGTGTAGGGCACCCGTGCGCGGCCGGCGGCCTCGAGGGTGCGCAGGCGGCCCTTGGCCGATTTCTGCGGGGCGACCGTGCGGTTGAAGGCCTCGTCGATGTTCTCGAGCATGAGGCCCATGGAGGCGTTGACCTCGGCCAAGCGCTCGAAGTCGTGCTCCGACATGGCCCCGAGGTTGGTATGCGGCAGGAGCCCCGCCTCCAGCGCCCGTTCGCAGGCATTTCGTACCAGCTCCACGAACCCGCCGAAGCCACGACCGGCGACCTCGGCCCTCAGGTGCGACAGCGAGTCCGACGCCTCGCCCGCCAGGAACAGGATCTCGGTGGCCCCGCCCGCCCGGGCCTGGGCCAGGAGCGCCTCGATGCGCGCCTCGGGCATCAACCCCTCCCGATCCCGACGGTACCCGCAGTAGGCGCAATCCCACGGACAGTCCCGCGTGAGCGGGATCGTCAACGACGGCGAAAAGGTCACGGCCCTCCCGGTGTTCAAGGTGGCCACGCTACCCTGCCACGCCTCCCGTGCAACCCCCAAAGGGGTCGGTCCTCACTATTGACACAAACTCCCCGTCCTCCTCTCGGCTTGGGCCCCCCGGTCGGTGGGGAGGATGCTTCCCCCGATCCACCGAGATCTGGATCCCACCCGCGCCGAAGCCCTGCGGGGTCTACCCGAAGAGCTCCTGCTGCACGGGCCCGGGAGCCGGCTCCGGTCCGAGTCGAAAAAGGGGTCGGTCCCGCATATTGACACATACCGGCATCGGCCGAGGTGTTCCTCCGGAATTTTTGAAGCAACGAGGCGCATGATGGCGCTCCGCAGGATCGATCCTGCGCCCACAGGGAAGCTTGGAAAGACTCGGCCTTGGCGCTTTGCGGCGGAAGTCAGGGTGTCCGCTTCCAGAGCAGGCTCCGGACCGATCCCGCGACGCTGGGATTTGGCGGGTTGCCGAGACGACAGGGCTGGCGCTTGGGATGAGGCCTCGCTGGGGTCGCTTCGCGACGCTCCGGTCCGTGTTCATCACCAGGCTCATCACGTCGGCCGGTGGGAGGTCCCACCTCGCAACCCCAATCGCGGAACCACAACCACGACAGGTCCGCAGGTTCGGTGTAACCTTGAGCATCGGAAACCCCATGGAGGGGGTGAATGAACATGGAACCTTCACCGGCACCGTCATCGGCCCTCCCATCGCGATCCTGCCCGCGCTGCCTGTCCGTCATTCCTGAACGGGCCCCGGGTGGCCTGTGCCCGCGCTGCCTCCTCGATGGCGCCAGCGCACCGACCGACCCAGGACTCGGACCTCAAGCGTGGAAGACGCCGACCCTGGCCGAGATCGCCGCGGCCTTCCCGGGCTTGGAGGTGCTCGGCCACCTGGGTTCGGGCGGGATGGGCTGCGTGTACCGGGTGCGGGAACGGGAGTCGGGCAGGGTCTCGGCCCTCAAGGTGCTGCCCCGGGAATTGGCCGCCGATCCGGCCTTCGTGGAACGCTTCGAGCGCGAGGCGCGCACGCTGGCGCGGTTGCGGCATCCCCACATCGTGGGCGTCCATGGGTTCGGGCAGGCCGGCGGGTTCTGCTTCCTGCTGATGGAGTTTGTGGACGGAGCCAACCTCCGCCAGGCGCTGCGGTCCGGGCGCTTCACCCCGCAACAGGCGCTGGGCCTCATCCCACCCCTGTGCGAGGCGTTGCAGGCCGCTCACGCACAAGGGGTGCTGCATCGGGACATCAAGCCGGAGAACTTGCTGCTCGACCCCGAGGGCCGCGTGAAGATCGCCGATTTCGGCATCGCGAAGCTGCTCGAGGACCCGGCCACCCCGTCGACCGGGGCCTACACGCTCACGCGCACCGGGGCCCGGGTCGGCACGCCGCATTACATGGCCCCGGAACAGGTGGAGACGCCCGAGCAGGTGGACCACCGGGCCGACATCTACTCGTTGGGGGTGGTCTTCTACGAGCTGCTCACCGGGGAGCTTCCCCTCGGCCGCTTCCCGGCCCCGTCGATCAAGGCCGGCCTCGATGCCCGCGTGGATGACATCGTCTTCCGCGCACTGGCCAAGGAACGGGAGCTGCGCCAGCAATCCGCCGATCAGGTGAGGGCCGAGGTCGAGGGGTTGGCGGGAACCGAACACGACCAGAAGAACAAACCGTCGAAGCGAGGCCCGGTCTGGAGCCGCTTCGGCCCATGGACGAGATCCCGGGTGGTCGGGGCGGTCGCGGTCGCGCTCCTCGCGGCTTGGACTTTACTGACCGTCACCGTCCGGTTCCTCCAGCAAAACAAGGCCCGCGCGGACCGGATCGCCGGTGTCAACCGACTCAAGGATATCGGATTGGCGTACCGAACCCACGTGTTTGAGTTTGAGGGTCTGATCTCAAATCTCAACACCCTCACCGACCAACCTGTCGTGATCTTTGGAACGGACCTCACGGACACATCACCCAACCCGATTGTCGCCGTCGCGCTCGGGGGTCCGGACCTGAAAAACCCAACGGTCCTGTTTGGGGACGGGTCGGTCCTGCCAATGTCCGAAGAGCAATTCCGACGAAGCCTGAGTCGGGCCAGCCCGTCATATCGAGCCAACTGGGAACATTTTCAGCAGCTGGGACTCTTCGGACGGAAAGACCAGATGACAGACCCCCGAACCGGAAAACCCTACCTGTTCTTCCTCCCAATCAGTGGGACGAACTCGTCACCTGACGAGATGCTCGCCGTGTCGCCCCCGGATCCGGATACGCAGGGCCGATCGGTGCTGCAGGGGGACGGGTCGGTCCAGCCAATGTCCGAAGAGCGGTTCCGCGCACTCCTGTTCAACATGGTGGGCACCAAACTCAGATGATGACTTCCCGCGGCTGTTCGAGACTCGATTCCGCGACCGCCTGAGCCGGGCCAGCCCATCGGTGCAGGCGGCTTGGGAACGGTTGCACCGGAAGCCTTCCAATCCGTCGCCCCACCGAAGCACACCCCCATGACCGACTCTCGATCGCCCATCGCCGGCTTCGCCCCCACGCGCTGGTCGCTGGTGGCGCGGGCGCGGGGCACGACGCCGGAGGCCCGGGCGGCTTTGTCGGAACTGTGCGAGGCCTATTGGCGACCG
>Ga0068872_10003749_pt1 | contig 11552 bp, 5 predicted proteins | sample NOAtaG_7_FD_66441 | JGI IMG/M metagenome (GOLD analysis project Ga0068872, IMG submission 66441) | Freshwater lake microbial communities from Lake Erie, under a cyanobacterial bloom - NOAA_Erie_Diel1S_2200h metaG | ecosystem: Environmental > Aquatic > Freshwater > Lake | place: USA: Ohio, Lake...
GGTTCGCTGGCGACGTCGCGGCACACGATGGCCTGGCCCGTCACCGCCACGACGCCGCTCAATCCGTTGCCGTCGGGCCGCGCATAGATGCGTTCGCCGATCCCAAGCGGCACGAGCCCCGAGCAGAAGACAAGCTCCAGCTGGCTCGAGCGTCGGTTCGTGAGGCGATACTCGAAGTGATCGAAGCCGAGGAGGCTGCGTGTCGCCGCGATGACCTTGCCCTCGAGATTGCGCAGCCGTTCTGGCGCGTGCAGTCCGCGCATCGACTCCGCATCGATCGAGAGCAGCGCAGCGCCGGCCTGGTCGATGGCGTCGAGGCGGTCGCGGATGGTGCGCGACGCGGTGACGTCGAGCAGAAGCCCGGCCGCACCGAGGCGGCTTGGGTCCGAAGCGCCTCGCGCGCCGTCTGCGAGCGGCTCGATCGGACTCGCGACGACCTCGAACCAGCGCATGCCGACGCGGAAACTGCTCCGGCTTGGGACGGGTTGTCGCGTTCGCGCCCAGTTCGCGATGATCTCGACGCAGCAATCGGCGAAGCGGCGCATGATCTCGGGCGTCTGCCCGGAGAGCCCCTCGTTCATCCACGTGATCTCGCCCGTCGGCTGCACGACGGCGGCTCCCTCGCCAAGCTGCGACAGCACGCGCAGCGCACCGTCCGCAAGCGGCGCGGCCCCGATCCGGTGCGCGATCACGAATCCCTTCAACGCCGCGCGCTGCGACTCATCGAGCGGGGCGGAGCCGCGCAGTTCGTAGACGAAGTCGCCCGCACCCGGAGCGCCGCCACCGCCTGCTGGCGGAGGCTTGTCCGAATCCGAGCCGTGATCTGCAGTGGCCATGGTCGCGTCCGTGCTCCAGACCCCATTGTAGATCGGTTCCGCCGCTTCTGTTCGAAGGGGCGCCGAATCGGGCGTCCGCCGCGCGGCCATGCCGCAGTCGCCGTACTCGTTGTGCGGCCAAGAGATACACTCCGCGCCGTGCGGCGAACCGATCGCTTGACTTGCCCTGTGACTAGCCCTGTGACTAGGACCTGTCTGTCGGATGCGCTGGGCTTCAATCCGCCCGGCACCCCGGCTGGCGGTGATCCAGCGTCGTCGGGTTCGACCCGCGGTATCGCATGGCTGGATCATTTGGGAGACAGCATCGATTCCAGTCCTTGCCATCCGGGCGTCGATGCGGATTCCAACATCCTTCAATCCTCGCCTTCAGCGATCCGTCAGACAGAGCCTCGCCCGCCTCTGCGGGAAACCCGTCCGACGGGCCGCGGCGTTGCGTCGTGGAGGCGTTTGGCGTGAGCGACCGCGCGAGCCCCGCAGCCGTCGTCGCGCGAAGCCTCACGAAGCGCTTCGGGTCGATCTCCGCGTCGAGCGGCATCTCGATCACGCTGCCGCGGACTGGGATCTGCGGATTGCTTGGCCCGAACGGCGCCGGCAAGACCACGCTCCTCCGCATGATCGCGGGCGTGCTTCCGGCCGATGGCGGCGAACTGACCGTGCTCGGATTCGACGCGCTGCGGGACGGCGCGCGCATCCGGCCGAAGATCGGCTACCTCCCCGAATCCGCGCCGCTCTATCCCGAACTCACGGTGCTCGAGTACCTCCGCTACCGGGCGCACCTTGTCGGACTCGCCGGGCTCGCCGCCGAGACGGCGATCCGCACCGCGCTCGGCCGCTGCGACGTGCTCGATCTCTCCGCGCGCTGCTGCGGCACGCTCTCGAAGGGCATGCAGCAGCGCGTCGGGCTCGCCGCCACGATCGTCGGCGAGCCTGCGATCGTGATCCTCGACGAACCTTCCGTCGGGCTTGACCCTGCGCAGATGCTGGTCTTCCGTCGGCTCATCCGCGAACTCGGGGCCGATCGGCTCGTCATTCTCTCGTCGCACCTCCTGTCGGAGGTCGAGTCGCTCTGCGGTTCGCTGGCGGTCATGGCCGGAGGGCGCGTCTTGGTGCACGAGTCGATCGCAGCCTTCCGTTCGCGCGCCGCCGATGCACGGCGGATCGTGGTGGAGATCGAGCGCTCGATCGCAGGCGACGAAGCGATGGCCGCCGAGTTCGGCCTTGTCGCGGAGACGGCGCTCGACGACGCCTGGATCCGGGCCGAGTTCGCGGCCGACGGCGGCGACCGGCGCGCCGACCTCGCGCGGGCGCTCGCCGCGCGCGGCATCTGCGCGCGCAGCATCGGCTTCGACACCCCGGGCCTCGAGCGCGCGTTCATCGAGCTCGTGCGAGGCGCCCAAGGCGAGTCGCACGCCGGCAGCGGGGGGACCCGCTGATGTCGGGTTCGATCCGACGCATCCGCGCCGTTGCGGCGCGCGAGATACGGAGCGCGTTCGTCACGGCGAACGCGTGGATCGTGCTTGCGCTCGCGGGAGTCGTCGCGGCGGTCGCGTTCTTCGGCGCCGAGTTCGACGCCGGGCGTCCGGCGACGCTGCGCAGCGCCATCCTCGCCGCGGGCTGGGCGCTGCTCGCCACCGCGCCCGCGATCTCGATGCGCAGTTTCAGCGAGGAGTTCCGGCTGAAGACTTGGGAGACGCTCTTCGGTAGCCCCCTCTCGGCGTGGGAGATGGTGGTCGGGAAGACGCTCGCGTCGATCGCGCTGGTTGCAGCGAGCCTGGCGCCGCTCCTTGTCCTGCTCGTTCCGCTCGAGATCTACGCCGCGCCCGACTACGGCGAGATCGGCTGCGGGCTTCTTGGCCTTCTGCTCGCGGGCAGCGCCGCGGCCGCGCTTGGCGTCGCGGTCTCGACCTTCACCGCCAGCCAGACCGTCGCCTTCCTCGGTGCGTTCTTCCTCTGGCTCGGAATCGTCGCCGGCGCGCGCATCCTCACGGCAACCGTTCCGCTCGAGTGGGCGCCGGCCGTGAACCCCCTCGATCCCCTGAAGCGCCTCGAGGGTTTCGCGCTCGGCCTCTTCGACACCAGCGCCATCGCCTACTTCCTCGCGCTGATCGCGATCGGCATCGCAGTCGCCACCGTCTCGCTCGAGCGTTTCCGCAACGCCACCGCGCGCACCGCGATGGGCCGCATCGCCGTGCGCGTGGAGTCGATCGGCTTCGTGGTGGCGGTCGTCGCGCTTGCCGCGTCGACCGTCGCGCTTCTCTCGCAGGGTCCGGCGCGCACCGTGATCGATGCGACGAAGACGCGCGCCTACAGCCTCGCGCCCACCACCGTCGAACTGCTGCGGTCGCTTGGGACGACGGAATCCGTCGCCGGCGCCGAAGGGTGGAAGATCTACCTCTTCGTCGAGCGGTCGCAGGCGGACGCGGCCGTCCTTCGCCAGATCGACGAGGTGCTTGAGCGCTTCCGCGAAGCGAACCCCGCGATCGACGCGCGCCGCATCGATCCGGTCGATCCGGCGGACGCCGGGCTGTTCGAGGAGGCGCTCGCCGAACTGGTTTCCATGCGCGCCGAAGACATGGCTCGGTCGACCGCCGCCATCGAGTCGGCGCTTGCGGTGTACGACGCGCTGCGCGCCGAGAGCCTCTCCCAGCCGGCGGCATTGCGCGCCGCGGCGCAGCAACTGCCCGCCGGGAGCGCGCTTCGCACGACGCTCGAGCAGGCGGCCTCGATGTTCGCGCAGATCGCGGCCGATGGCGAGCAGTTCCGCGCGGCGGTCGTCGGCATGGCGGGAACCAGCGCCGCGCGTCCACTGCCCGACCTCGAGGGGGCGCGGAGCGCGCTCGCGCAGGGCTTCCGCACGTGGGGCGATCAGCTCGCCTCCGCCTCGAGCACGCTGCTCGATGCGCGCGCGAGCGCATCGCTTCCGCAGCCCGTGCGCGCGGTCATCTCCTCGCGCGTCGGCGAGTTCGAATCGATGGCCACGCGGCTTCTCGCAGCCCGTCAGGAACTCGAGGCGCTTCCCGCGATCGAGATCGACCTCCTCGGGCGCGAACTGCTTGCCGGCGAGGCCGCCATCGTCGCCGGCCGCGGCCGCCTGTCCGTCATCCCGGCGTGGCGGATCTTTCCGCGCACCGTCGGTCGCGTGGGGGCCGATCGCGTCACCTACAGCTGGAGTTTCCGCGGCGAAGAGGTCCTCTCTGGTGCCATCCGCAGTCTCGCGGGCGATTCGATGCCGCAGGTCGTCTTCATGCATTCCGAGCGCGAGTCCCTTCTCAGGCGGCGCGCCAACAACGTCGACCTGACCGCGGTGGCCGATGCGCTTCGCACCGGCGGCTTCGACTTCGTGGAGTGGGTCCCGGGAAGGGGCCAGGCGCCCACGCCGCCCGCAGGCCGGCCGCAGGTCTTCGTGGTGCTGCCGGCGCTGCAGCGGGCGCAACTCGAGCTCACGCGCGAAGAGCGGCTCCTGGTGACGGAGACGGAGCGGCTTCTCTCCGAGGGCCGCCCGGTCCTTCTGACGATGGGCCGAAGCATGCTTTCGTTGCTTGGCCAAGCGGATCCGTGGCGGGAACTGCTGAAGCCCTACGGGGTCGACGTCGATGCGACGCGCGTGGTGCTCGAACTTGTCGCACAGCAGGACGGGACGCCGACCGTGCAGACCTGGCAGTTGATCGAGCAGCCGACGGCCGGCTCCGACATCGCGACCCGCCTCGAGGGGCAGCCGATCCTCCTCAATCAGCCGATGCCGATCCGGTTGGTCGGTCCGCCGCCGCAGGGCGTGCGCTCGGCCGTCGCGGTCGAAGTCGCCCCGGCGCCCGGGCGTTGGCTCGCCGACGACTGGCGTGGCGACGGCGACGGCATTCGCGAGGTTCCGGCCGCGAAGCGCCTTCCGGCGCCGGTGCCGGTCGCGCTCCTCGTCGAGCGGGGCGACAGCGCCGAAGCGCGGCGACTGGCGCTCGTCTCGAGCGGTGGCTGGATGCTGTCGAACGTGGCCGATCTCTCCGACCAGCTTGGCGGCGGGCGCACGGCGCTCGTCAACCCGGGAAACCGCGAACTGCTTCTCGCGATGGTCGCATGGCTTGCCGATCGCGACGACCTGCTTGGCGCCGGCCTGAGCGGCCGCGAGGTACCGCGCATCGCGGGGCTCTCGGATGGAGCGCGGGTCGCGTGGGCGCTTGGCCTCGGCGCGACGCTTGCGCTCGGGCCGATCGCGTTCGGCGCGATCGTGATCGCCAGGCGAAGGAGGCGCGCGTGAGAGGCTTCCGTATCCCGCTGACCCTCGCGCTTGCCGCGATCGTTGGTTTCGCCGCGCAGCGCCTCGCGACCGTCGAGGCCGAGCGGCCGCCCGAGCGCGGGAACCTGCTGGCGCCCGACGCAGTGGATCCAGAGCGCGTCACCCGGATCGAACTCACGCGCGGCGCGGAGACGTTCCGCTTCGAGTACCGCGCGGATGGCTGGTGGCAGACTGCGCCCATCGCGCATGCGGTCGACGGCTGGAGCATGCGGCAACTCGTGCAGCGCGCCTTGAAGGCGGAAAGCCTGCGGCACTCCGTCGCCACCGGTGCAGACGGGCCCGGTTCGCTGGCGGCCGTCGGCCTGGCTCCAGCGGCGGGTCGACTGCGCATCGTCGAGGGGACCGCGCCGGATGCGGCAGGCGCGCCGCGCGCGATCGAGATCGAGTTCGGGCGACGAAGCCTCGCGGGGCGCGCCTTCGCGCGCGTCGTCGAGGGCGAGCGGGGCGGCGCGGGAGCCGATGCCGATGCCGATGCCGATGTTGATGCCGATGCGGAATCCGGGGGCGCCGATCGAGCGCGCTACGACGTCATCGACGGAGCGCTGCATGAGTTTGCGCTCGACCGCGACGTGCGCGAGTTCCGGCGGCGCGAGCTCTTCCCGGGCATCGAGGAGATCGATCGCATCGAGCTCTCCGCAGGCTCGTCGACCACGGTCATCGTGCGCAGCGGCAGGAACTACGTCGTCGAGTCGCCGATCAAGACACGCGCCGACCGCGAGGCGTGCCTCGAACTCGTCGACGCGATCAAGCGCGCCCGTTCCGCCGGGTTCGTCACCGATGCGCCGTCCGACCTCTCCGTCTACGGACTGGCGCCTGCGGCCGCGAACCTGCGCATCTCGGGGCCGGGCGCAACCCGCAGCCTCTCGATCGGCGCTGCGGTCGCCATCGGATCGCAGGATCGCTTCGCGCTCGTCGACGGCACGGTGAGCGTCGTGCGCGTGCCGGCCGCCGTGATCGCCGGCATCGCGCCGCGTGCAAGCCGACTGATCGATGCGACCGCGACGGATGCGCGGCCGGCCGATGTCGGCGCCATCGACATCCGTGCAGGCGCATCGATCCTGTCGCTTACGCGTGAGCTCGAGGGCTGGCGGGGGAACGAGCAACTGGATTCGGGCGACGCGCGCCCAGGCGCTGTGGACGCCGCAGCCGTCGAGCGCCTGCTGCTGGCGCTTTGCTCGACGCGCGCGACGGAGATCGAGATCGGCGCCTACCCAGTCGATCGCGAGCTGGTGGTCATCACCCTGCGTGGCTTCGCAGGCGAGGTGATCGAGACGGTGCGGGTTGCACGCGATGCCGCGGGCAGCGGATTCCTCTTCGAGAACGGCGATCGCGTGCTGCGCCGTCATGGCGCCATCGACCTCCCCTTGACGGCCGCGGATCTCGGGTTCGTCGCGCAGCCTGGCGCTGCGCCCGCGCCGGCTACGCCTGGGGCGCGCTCCACCAGCGGAGGTTGAGCAGCGCGTCGGCGCCGCGACGGCGGACCGAGAGCATCCGTGCCCGGGGAATCGCCGCGAGGAGCGTGGGCGACAGCCCGCGCGCGGCCTGCGGTGCCTGCCGGTCGCCGATGAGAAGGGGCGCGACGAACACCCAGGCCTCGTCGAGCAGCTGCTCGCGGGCAAGGCGCCCGAGGAGGCCGCCACCCGACTCGACGAGGATGCGCGCGATACCCTCTTCCGAGAGGATGCGCAGCGGGGCCTCGAGCGCATCGCCAGGGCCAAGCGGGAGCAGGCGAACGCCGCGCGCGGCCAGCCGCTCGGCGCGCGCCCGCGCCGCCGCATCGGGCGTGGCGCGCACGAGGAGCGTCGTCGGCGCGGTGCCGTCGCAGACATGGGCAGCAGGAGGCGTGCATGCCTCGGGGTCGTAGACCACGCGCATTGCAGGGCGCATGACGCGGACGTCGCGCGCGGTGAGGCGCGGATCGTCGGCGAGGACGGTGCCGATCCCGGTGAGGATCGCGTCCACGCGGCCGCGCTCGCGGTGCACCATGCGGCGGCTGCGTGCGCACGACAGCCACTTGCTGTCGCCGCTTGCGAGCGCGATCGCGCCATCGAGCGACTGCGCCCACTTCGCGCTGATCCAGGGAAGGCCCGTCGTCACGCGCTTCACGAAGGGAAGGGAGAGTTCGCGCGCGCCCTCGTGGGGCACGTGCCTCGCGTCGACGCCGGCCGCCGCGAGCTTGCGCGCCCCGCCCTCCGCGATCGGATTCGGATCGCGCACGGCGTAGATCACCTTCGCGACTCCGGCTTCGACGAGCGCGTCGGCGCAGGGGCCGGTCCGTCCGCGATGCGCGCACGGCTCGAGCGTGACCAGCGCCGTCGCGCCGCGCGCCGCGCTCCCCGCCGCGCGCAGCGCCTCGATCTCCGCGTGCGGTCCGCCGCAGCGCCTGTGGAACCCCTCGCTGATCACGTCGCCGCCGTCGTTCGCGATCACGCAGCCGACCATCGGATTGGGCTCGGCCCCGCCATGGCCACGGGCCGCCAGCCGCGTTGCGCGGGACAGCAGTTCGTGGATGCGCTCCGGACTCACCCGGTGGCTCCGGTCATCTCGCGCCGCGAGACCGGCAGATCGTCGCCTGTGATCGATGAAAGCGACCTGCGCTGGACCAGCGTGATTTCCGCGATCAGCAGGTCGTCCTCGGGCAGGCCGGCCTCGAAGGTGTCGATCAGGTTCATGAGGAAGCGCGTCCAGCTTGGCGGCGCGCTCGGCCGCCGGATGATCTCGCGCAGGCGGTCGAGTCCGAACCGTTCGCCGTTCGGGCTCTTCGCGTCGTAGGCGCCGTCCGTGAACAGGATGAGCCGGTCGCCTTCGGTCAACTGCACCCGGACCTCCTCTTCGCCGAAGGTCGCGTCATCGACCGCGCCAAGGAGGAACGTCGTCGAGTCGAGCTCGCGGATTCCGTTGCGCGAGCGGATGAAGACGGGCGGGTGGCCGGCGCTTGCGTAGCGGAGTTCGCCCGTGTTGGGATCGACCGTGATGAACACGGCGGTCGCGAAGAGGCTGTGCCGCGACAGCAGCCGCTGGAAGTAGCGGTTCAGCCGCGACAGCATCTGCGCGGGGCCCTCGTCCGGGTGCTCGTCGCGCAGACGCTCGATCTCGCCGTGGATGCGGGCGACGGTCATCGCGCTCGCGAGGCCGTGTCCGGTCACGTCGATCAGCGCGGCATGGAAGCGGTCGTTCCGGTCGGTCCAAGCGTGGATGAAGTCGCCGCCGATGTCGGCGGCAGGGCGGTATCCGAAGTCGAAGCGCAGCCAGCCGAGGTCCTCGGGCTTCGGGAAGAGCGATTCATGCACCGACTTCGCCTGGATGAACTCGCGGCGCATGGCCAGGAACCTGCGGCCGACGAAACCCGACTTGAACTGCCGCTGGTGCCACCGGAGACGCACGTAGCAGAGGATCAGCGCCGGCGCGAAGAGGAACGGGCTGCCGATGACCGAGAGCACGAAGCCGAGCCATGCATCGGTGCTGGTGGCGAGGCCGAGCCGGAGCAGGAACCAGCATGCGAGCAGGGGGACGATCGGCTTGAGCGACTCGCGCCAGGACCACGGCAGGAAGAGCGATGCCGTCAGATGCCAGAAGAAGATCGAGAACAGCGGGAACACCGGCGTCTGCGGGTTCGCAAGCAGCATCGCGCACTCGAATCCGAAGTTCAGGAATCCGAGGGCGAGGGTCATGCGCGTCGCAGCCGACACGAGTTCGGCGCGGGTGACAAGGCGCGGCCGCACGTGCAGTCCGAACCAGCCGAGCACCGCGAAGTTCGGAAGGAAGATCAGGATCCACACCCACCACGGGATCTGGAGCGTGTCGTCGACGGCCGCCTGCATCGCAGTCAGAGGCGTCTCGTCTTCGGCGTCGGTGTCGTGCACGTCGCCGCCGGTCACGTCGCCGCCGGTCGCCGCCGTGGCCGTGCCGCGTGTCGCGGCGTCGAGCGCGGCGTCGTCCGCTCCGTCATCCGCGCGTTCGCGAGCCTTCGGCGCAGCGTCCGGCCGCGTCGCTGGAGCATCCTCGGCTCGGACGACGCCGGTCGACGCGCCGGCATCCTCAAGCCACCAGCGGTCGACCACGCGGTTCTGCGATCGACCACGCTCGGCGCGCGCGACGGCCTTGCGAAGGCCGAGATCCTCGGAGAAGTCCTTCGCGAGATGGCTCATCGCGTCGAGCGTCGACACGACGGCCTGTGCGCTCCGCTCCCGTTCGAGCCGTCGCTGCTCGGCGTCGCGCGCCTCGAGCGCGGCCTCGTCCCGGGGGCGCAGCGGCAACCCCTCCTCGAGCCTTCGCTCCGCGACCTGCGCGCGCGGCAGCGTCAACAACGCCGACTCGGCTGGGACGTCGGGTTCCGACCCAAGCGTCGACGTCAGCGTCAGCGCCGTGACGGAGATGAGCTGGTAGATGGTGTAGACAAGACAGAGATAGCCGAGGCGTCGCCTCAGCCAGTTCCCGAGCTCGCGCTCGTACTCCGCACGGAACAGTCCGCGGTCGGCTTGGAGTTCTGGTTCACCCTGCGGTTCCGACATGGGGCGTCATGGTAGGCGTACGCGGCTGAAACTTCACGCGTCCTGACGCGCGTCCGCGTGGTTCGGCGCGGCCGGATGCCCTGTTTCACGAAAGGAACACGCCGCCGGCGGGGTGCGCCGGCGGCGTGTCGGTTGGGTGCGGGATGCGCCCGGAGGCAGGCTCACTTCTTCAGGACGGCGTCCTTGAGCTTCTCCGGCATGACGCGGTAGGTCAGCGGCTCCATCGAGCTGGTGGCGCGGCCCTGCGTCATCGAGCGGAGCGACGTCGTGTAGCCGAAGAGCTCCGACAGCGGCACTTCGCAGGTCAGGAGTCGGGCGTTGCCGCGCATCTCCTGATCGACGATCTGGCCGCGGCGGGACGCGATGTCGCCCGACACGTTGCCGAAGAACTCGTCCGGGGTCGTCACGACGAGCTTCATGATCGGCTCGAGGAGGGCGGGACGCGCCTTCATGACCGCCTCGCGGAACGCGAGCATGCCGGCCTGCTCGAACGCGACCTGGTTCGAGTCGACGTCGTGGTACGAGCCGAACACGAGCTGGACGCGGACGTTGATGACGGGGTAGCCGCCGAGGACGCCCGACGCCGCCGCCTGGCGGACGCCGTACTCGACCGACGGGATGAACTCCTTGGGGATCACGCCGCCCGAGATCTTGTCCTCGAACACGACGCCGTTCTTCATCTTCAGTTCTTCGGCGGCAGCCTCTTCTGGGGTGATGGGGCTGACGCTGACGACGGCATCGCCGAACTGGCCGCGGCCACCGGACTGCTTCTTGAAGAGTCCGCGGACCTGATCGGCCGATCCGGTGATCGTCTCGCGGTACGAGACGCGCGGCTTGCCGACGTTCACGCCGATCTTCATGTCGCGCGTGAGCTTGTTCTTGATGATCTCGAGGTGGAGCTCGCCCATGCCCGCGATGATGGTCTCGCCCGTCTCGTCGTTGTAGTTCGAGCGGAAGGACGGGTCCTCGCGACGGATCGTCGTGAGCGCGTCGCCAAGCTTCTTCTTGTCATCGCCCGTGATCGGCTCGATCGCCATCGAGATGACCGGCTCGGGGAAGGTCATGCGCTCGAGGATGATCGGGTGATCGGGGTCGCAGATGGTGTCGCCGGTGTACGAGCTCTTGAGGCCGATGACGGCGACGATGTTGCCGGCGTCGACCTGCTCGAGCGCGTTGCGGTCGTTCGCGTGCATCTCGAAGATGCGGCTGACGTTCTCACGCTTGCCGTTGCCGGGGTTGAGGACGCGCGTGCCCTTGTCGAGCGTGCCCGAGTAGACGCGGATGTAGGTGAGGTCGCCGTGGATGTCCGAGACGACCTTGAACACCAGCGCGGAGAACGGCGCGGTCGGGTCGTGCGGACGGGTCATCGGCTGGTTGACATCGTCGGGGTTGACGCCCTTCGTGTCGGGACGCTCGGTCGGGTTCGGCAGGTAGTCGATCGCGGCGTCGAGGATCTTCTGGACGCCGACATTCTTCAGCGCGGCGCCGCAGAGCACGGGGAAGCACTTGATCTCGACGGTGCCCTTGCGGATGGCCGCCTTGATCTGCTCGTTGGTGATCTTCGACGCGTCGGTGAGGTACTGCTCCATGAGCACATCGTCGACTTCGGCCGCCTTCTCGATGAGCTCGGCGCGGAACAGCTCGGCCTTGTCCTTGAGGTCAGCGGGAATCTCGCCCTCGGTGATCGTCGCGCCCTGATCCTCGGCGGAGAAGTAGACGGCGGTCATCTTCACCAGGTCGATGATGCCGATGAAGTCGTTGCCCTTGCCGATCGGAAGCTGGATGGCGATGCCGTTGGCGCCGAGGCGCGAGCGGATCGAGTTGAAGGAGAAGTCCCAGTCGGCGCCCATCTTGTCCATCTTGTTGATGAAGCAGAGACGCGGCACGCCGTAGCGGTCGGCCTGGCGCCACACGGTC
>Ga0068872_10003751_pt1 | contig 11547 bp, 10 predicted proteins | sample NOAtaG_7_FD_66441 | JGI IMG/M metagenome (GOLD analysis project Ga0068872, IMG submission 66441) | Freshwater lake microbial communities from Lake Erie, under a cyanobacterial bloom - NOAA_Erie_Diel1S_2200h metaG | ecosystem: Environmental > Aquatic > Freshwater > Lake | place: USA: Ohio, Lake...
CAACCGTTGGGTATTACCATTTTTTCGTTGGCTGATACGGTGGGTATGGCTTCGCCTGATCAAGTATTTGGACTTGCTTCATCCTTTAAGAGAGAATTTCCGGAGATTGAGACCGGGTTGCATTTGCATGCGAGCCCTACCGGATGGCAAGAGAAGGTAGAGGCCGGCCTACAAGCGGGTTGTTACCGCTATGACGCGGCATTTGGTGGCGTCGGTGGCTGCCCGATGGCATCTGACCGGTTGGTCAGCAACCTCAATATGGAGCTACTGGTGGAATGGCTAGATGAAAAGGGATATTCGACCGGTATCGATAAAAATCAGTTGCTGGCTTGTGCTTCGAAGGCTCAACAATTATTTGCCTGATTATGCAGTGGCAACTCCCTCTTCATATAAAAAAGCCCGATATGCCCATTGAATATGGGCAACGACTTTTTTTGATCGGTTCTTGTTTTACCCAGCACATTGGGGATGGGCTCGGGGAGTTGAAGTTCTCTGTATTGCAAAACCCTCATGGTATTTTGTTTGGACCCGATGCGGTTTGTCGTTCCATCCACTCCTATATCAATAACAAGTGGTACACCGCAGACGATCTTTTCTATTTTCAGGAATGTTGGCATAGCTGGGATCACCACTCCCGTTTTTCTTTTACCAGCCAGCAAGACTGCCTGGCTGCTATTAACGAGTCTCAACGACAAGCACATGATTTTATTCAAAAAACGGATTGGCTGATAATAACGCTGGGCTCCTCATTCTGTTATAAGCTGACCGAGCAAGCCGACAGGGCCGGTTACGCGTTACACCAGCCGGTAGCTAATTGCCACCGCGCTCCGCAGCAGTGGTTTTCGAAGGAGCTGATGACTGTAGAGGAGATCGTTGCTTTATTGGAGGATTGTTTTGCCGCCTTTTACAAACTGAGACCCAATGCCCGTATTGTGGTAACGGTTAGTCCGGTTCGTCATATTCGCGATGGGGCCGTTGAGAACAACCGTAGCAAGGCGCGTTTATTTGAAGCCTTGCAACGTCTCGAAGAAAAAGCGGTTCCCTTCTATTATTTTCCGGCCTACGAATTAGTGATCGATGTGTTGCGTGATTATCGTTTCTATGACATTGACCTGGTACACCCCAACTATGCAGCTACTTCGTACGTACTCGAGCAATTCATGCAGCATTGTGTGGGGCCAGGGTCAAGACAGCTAGCTGAACAGATCAAAAAAATTGTTACCGCCATGCGTCACCGGCCACGCCAACCCAATACGCAGTCTCATCGGCAATTTTTGTTACAACAATTAGACCTTACTCGCTCGTTGCAAGAGCAGTTTTCTCACATTGACCTAAGCCGCGAGCTGGCATTTTTTAAAGAGGAGACCCTTCGATGATTCAGTCGATGTGGAATTGATACTTTTTTTGTAACAAGTCTTCTAGCGAACATAATAATGTGTATTGATGCACGGCACGATCTTTGTTTTGGCCTTGTCTTTTTGTCTGGTAGTAACGATCACCCTGCAAGAAATCAGTTAAGAAGCGGAGGGATTGCATGTATATCATCAAAAGCCCTGCAGCATGCAGCAGCGAATTTTCGGCTACCGTCAATTGTTCTTTAATAGTGTCGCGATAGCTACTGAAGATGGTCTCATAGGCAGCGGGTAAAACATGGACCTTCTTCGGCTGCTCAGTATTTTCATCCGCCGATGCGGACATCGATCGTACCATGTCGCCCAAGTCAGAAAAGAAATAGCCCGGCATAGTGGTGTCCAGGTCGGCGATGGCCATCACTTGTTGTCCAGTGGAATCAAAGAGTATATTGCTGAGTTTAGCGTCGTGGTGCATCACCCTCTTTTTAAAATCGGCTGGCGCTTCGACTAGTTGGCGATACAGCCGTACGTATCCGGTTCTTTTCTCCAAGGCTTCAATAAGCCAGCCCGTTTCCGCAATGCGGCTCTGGTCTCCCTCATGTAGCGCTTGCCGAAACTGGTTATAGCGTAGCGATAGATCATGAAAGTTGTCAAGGGTAGGGTAGAGCTTACCGGTATCAAGTTCGCTCAGCATTGTGGTAAAACTGGCAAAACCCTGTACGGCTAACCGCAGCACTGACAGGTCGATGGTGTTATGAATAGTCTTGGAGGGTATATAGTCCGCTGCACGCCAAAACTGTCCATTCGTGTCGCAGAATAACCAGGCCCCGCTCTTAAAGGGTATGGGCCTTGCAATCAGATGGGCAGCGTTTCGCTCCTGTAATGCTGAGTAAATAAGTTGTAGATTACTGACGATCCGGTCGGGATCCGAAAAAACGGCACCGTTGATCTGTTGTAAAAAAACCCTCTCGTTAAATTGGGTTGTGGCGCAGTACGAATAATTGATCAGTCCGTCTCCAATGGATTCATGGTGCCATTTATCACCGACTCCCCACAGGGCCTCCAAGGCTTCTTGAATAAGGGGTTTGTGCATATCAGTGTATTCGGTCTCCTCTTACCTCGAGCGACTCGATCACCTGGGCTTCGTAGTGCAGCCATTCTCTCCATCTTTTTCTGACCTTTTCTTTGTCTATGTAGTGGTCGGCAAGTCGTATAAAAAGGGTGTAATGTCCGGCCTCACTTTCCATGAATTTCCGATAGAACTTTCTTAGATAAGGATCTTCAAGTCCTTCGCTAAGCCGCTTAAAGCGTTCACAGCTTCTGGCCTCGATCAAGGCCATGGTTAGCAGTTGATCCAGCAGCCTTCCTTCGGGGTCGCCCCCTTTTTGCTGAAAGTCCAGCAGTGCATTTACGTAGAGGTCTTTACGCTGCTTGCCCAGCCGTAACCCTCTTTTATCCAACTCCGCCAATACGGCGCGAAAATGACCCCATTCCTCGGTTACGATAGGGGAAAGCTCTTTTACGATCAACTCGTGCATCGAATAACGCTGTATGAGTGAGATGCAGGTGGTAGCTGCCTTTTGCTCACAATAGGCATGATCGGTCAAAATATCTTCGAGCGAAAGGGCTGCCAGATCTACCCAGCGAGGATCGGTAGGTAACTGCAACCGTAAGATGGTTTGGGTATCGGTGGAATGATTCACCGGCCAAAACTAAGCTATCGTCTGATAATCAAGGGCAAGCGAGGCTAAATTTGTAAAAAAACCACTGCTGAACCCTTGCTATTCAAGGTGTTTGTCTTACTTTTGCGGCCCTGATGTCGGATGAATCAGATAATCGGATGAAAAATTAAAATTTACCAAGATGCCTTTAGCAAAAGAAAAAAAAGCAACCATCATCTCTCAGTACGCCGGTAGCGCTACGAACACCGGTTCTATCGAGGGACAGATCGCCCTGCTCACCGAGCGGATCAGTCAGATCAGCAATCATCTTCAAACCAACAAGAAAGACTTCTCTACACACCGCGGCCTTATGCAGCTGGTAGGTAAGCGCAAACGTCTTCTAAATTACTTACAAAAGCATAACCTCAGTGGTTATCGTAAGTTGATCGAGCAGTTGGGAATCAGAAAATAATTTTTTGGTAGGAATGGATGGGACTGTCTCTTGTCTTTAAAAAAGGCAAGGCATTAATTGTCGCACGCTATGTCCAATCCTTATTGACCTACTTATATTCCAGAGGCATTGTCTCTAAAAAAATCGTGTATGTTACAACAACCTATTAGTAAAAAAATTGATATCGGGCAAGGTCGGATCGTTACGATCGAGACAGGCCGTATAGCCCGCCAGGCTGATGGTGCAGTTACCGTTTCGATGGGCAATTGCATGATCTTGGCTACCGTGGTGGCCAACCGTGAGCCTAAAGAGGGGCAAAGCTTCTTTCCCCTGACCGTAGATTACCAAGAAAAATTTGCGGCCGCCGGTCGTATTCCGGGTTCTTTCTTTAAACGCGAAGCGAAGCTTAATGATTACGAGGTGCTCACCAGTCGTTTGATCGATCGCGCGCTTCGTCCGCTATTTCCAGAAGATTATTTCTGTGACGTTCAGGTATTGGTCACGCTCATTTCCAGCGATCCTGAGATCATGCCCGATGCGTTGGCCTGCCTGGCAGCTTCTGCTGCCCTTGCAGTATCTGATATTCCCATCAAAGAGATCATCTCCGAGGTTCGTGTATCTCGAGTAGACGGTGAGTTTATCATCAATCCTACGCGCAGTCAAATGGAAAGGTCCAATATGGATTTCATAATCGCTGCCACCGAAAAGAACTTGATGATGGTAGAAGGGGAAGCGCAAGAGTGTAGCGAGGAAGATCTTTGTAAGGTGCTCGAATTGGCACACGATGCCATTCGAATTCAGGTTAAAGCTCAGCAAGAATTAAGAGCTTTAGCCGGTGTTAGTGCCAAAAGAGAGTATACAAAACCCGCCTCCGACGAAGCACTCAAGGCTAAGATCTATGCCTTTGCACAACCTAAAGTATACGAGGTGGCCAAAGGAAAATTTGGCAAGCATGAACGCTCTGACCGTTTTGACGCCATCAAAGTCGAGCTGATGAGCTACCTTAAAAAAGAGGCCGGCCTATCTGATGAGCAGAGCTTACCTGACCTTACCAAGAAGTTGGCCGGTGTTTATTATGGCGATCTGCAGTATGACGTAGTTAGAGATATGATACTTGACGAGAAAATTCGTCTCGACGGCCGTGATCTCGAAACGGTTCGTCCGCTCGATATGGAAGTCGATGTGTTACCTTCTCCTCACGGGTCCTCTTTATTTACTCGTGGTGAGACCCAATCACTGACAACCGTAACTCTCGGAACTCCCATGGATGAATTGTTGGTGGAAAGTGCTGCCAAGTCCGTTGATTCCAAATTTTATTTGCACTACAATTTCCCTCCTTTCTCTACCGGCGAAGTAAAGATGATGCGTGGACAAAGCCGTCGCGAAGTAGGTCATGGCAATCTTGCCCAGCGCTCGCTGAAGCAAATGATGCCGACCGGTGACTTTCCGTACACGGTTCGTGTGGTCAGTGATATTTTAGAATCCAATGGATCCTCTTCCATGGCAACTGTTTGTGCCGGTTCCTTGGCGCTGATGGATGCTGGCGTGGGTATTCCCAAGCACGTATCGGGAGTAGCCATGGGATTGATCACCAAAGATGATAAGTACGCCATCCTCACCGATATCTTGGGTGACGAAGATCACTTAGGTGATATGGACTTTAAAGTGACCGGTACCCGCGATGGTATCTGTGGTGTTCAGATGGATATCAAAGTAGACGGACTAAAGATGGAGGTAATGCGCAAAGCGCTCGATCAGGCTCGTCGTGGACGCCTCCATATTTTGGATGCCATGTACAATTGCATTCCTGCGTCTCGCGAGGAAGTTAAGCCGCATGCACCCCGTATGGTCAAATTATTCATCGATAAGGAATTTATTGGTGCGGTCATCGGGCCCGGTGGTAAAGTTATTCAAGAGATCCAGCGTGAAACCGGAACTACCATTACCCTGGAAGAGATCAATAACAGAGGTGAGGTTAGCATCTTTAGCGTTAACAAAGAGGGGGTAGAAAAAGCCGTATCGTGGATCAAGGGTATCGTCGCTGTACCGCAGATCGGTGACACCTACGACGCTGTTGTAAAATCAATAATGCCATTCGGCGCGTTTGTAGAGTTTCTGCCAGGCAAACAAGGATTGGTACATATTAGCGAGGTAAGCTGGAAGCGACTTGAGACGCTCGAAGGGCTGGTGAAGGAGGGTGATCCGATGAAAGTAAAACTGATCGGCACGGATCCTAAGTCTGGAAAATTCAAGCTTTCGCGCAAGGCGCTAATCCCTAAACCCGATCAGCAGACACCTGCCGAGAGTGAATAAGAAATGAAATAAAAAACTAAGCCCTGCTTCGGCAGGGCTTTTTTCATAGTAAGTTGGCACAAATAGTAATTTCTAACCGATGACACGATCGTACACAGAGATTAAATTTACAGGCGTTACACCGGAGCAAACCGATGCCCTTATCGCGTTGCTGGGAGAAGCGGGCTATGAGGGATTCGAAGAAAGGGAGCAGTCATTGCTCGCTTATATACCTACAATGCATTTTGAGTCTGCGGCTCTCGATGAGATCGTCGGCACTTTCGCCGTTTCTTATATTAAAAATGAGATAGAACCGACCAATTGGAATTCGGAATGGGAATCGAACTTTGAGCCCGTTACGATCGGTTCCTTTTTACATATCAGGGCCTTTTTTCATCCCCCTTGTGAACATACGCAACACGAGATCGTCATTACGCCAAAAATGAGTTTCGGCACGGGACATCATGCTACGACGCAATTGATGGTGGACGAGATGAGTACATTGAATTTTGAAAATAAGGAAGTCTTTGATTTTGGAACCGGTACCGGTATTTTGGCAATTGTGGCCGCTAAACTGGGTGCCCGTCGTATAGTGGCCATAGACAACGACCCGTGGAGCATAGAAAACGCCCACGAAAATGCGGCTGCCAATGGCGCTGCTCAAATCAAGTTCGAGTTGTCAGATCGGCCACCCACATCTGATTGCTTTGATTGTATTGTTGCCAATATAAATCTCAATATCCTTGTAGCGTATATGCCCGATCTGGTTCGTTTGCTACGAAATGGGGGGCAACTACTTTTGAGTGGGTTACTATGCACCGATCGGACCGCTATGGAAACAGTTTGTACTTCTTTGGGTCTTCGGGTGTTATCAGTTAAAGAACAAGGCGATTGGATGATGATGCGGCTGGCATATTAACAAATTGTCATATTTTTGTTAAGCCAGTTTGTAATGAACGAGATCCTGTTAACCCTCATTGCCTACCTTTTAGGTAGTGTTCCTACGGCTGTAATGGTCAGCCGTCGGTTTTTCAACATTGATATTAGAGAGTATGGTAGCGGAAACGCTGGAGCTACCAATGTTTACCGAGTAATGGGGTCAAAATGGGGTACCCTGGTGATGATTGCAGACATGTTAAAAGGCGTACTAGCCGTACAGTTAGCCCTTTTACTTCCCGATTATGAGCCCGAGGGAATGGCATTTCAAAATCTGCAGACCTTATTGGGGCTGGCCGCTGTAATAGGGCATATCTTTCCTATATGGGCCGATTTTAGAGGAGGAAAGGGGGTAGCCACCATATTTGGTATGGTGCTTGGTATATCGCCACTGACGGCCGTTGGTTGCGTAACCGTCTTTTCGCTGGTGCTGTTTTTAACCCGTTTTGTGTCGTTGAGCAGCATTCTCGCCAGCATAAGCTTTCCCATTTTTATTCTCGTGGTCTTTAATGTGGACAACCCACTTTATAGAGTTTTTGCCATTACCGTGGCCTTGCTGGTCTTGTTGACCCACCAAAAGAACATCGGTCGCTTATTAAAGGGCAAAGAGGGCAAGCTACCCATTTTAAAGGGTCGCGATCGCCGCCGCGAGCAGCGCAATAGATAGCGCTAATTCAATGTATTGATTTTCAGCCTTTATTTAACAAGTTCTCTTTTTATTGTGTAGATTTTATCGTTGTGCCCTGCCTTAAATAGGCGAAAATTCGTTAATTTTACGGTCCTGCTAAAGTTTTGCCTATGTCACAACACCTGTTTGATAAATTACAATTGGCCGACGAAAAAAACCTTTTAATCCAGGGCCTTCCATCATCTATCGAAAAGCAGTTCAGCAAGCTTTCCTTTGCCAAAAATATGACCCCGCTGCTCAAAAGCAGAAAGATCGATTTTGCTTTAGTATTTGCAGTCAACGAGAATCAACTCAATGGTATTCTGCGAGATGTAATGCCTTCTTTAAAGGAAAATTCCAAGTTCTGGGTTGCCTATCCAAAGAGTACGTCCAAGATCGTGACCAATCTTAATCGAGAAGCCAGTTGGAACCAACTCACAGGCGGGGGGTACGAAAGTATTGAACGCGTAGAGCTTGATCATGTGTGGAGCGCGCTTCGCTTTACCCGTTGCGAAGTTGCCGTGGCTAGCGAATAATAACGCTGCCGACCAGCTTTCCCAAAGCCATCTCCATTTGCTTTAGATGTTCATGCGTTTGCAACAGCACGCTGAATTCCTCGGTATTATGCTGTTTTTCCATGTCCTGCTGATTTTCGAGCAGCATTCGTTTGATCTTTTTAAGCTTCAGGTAGTGAATTGCCGAAAGAACAACTTCGGGTGATCGATCTTCCTCGGCCTTTAAGAATTGGTGCAGTGTACTTTCTTGTCCGGCTGAGAGGGTAGCAATAAATTGGTCATAGTCTTGTGTGAATAACCTTTGCTGGTAGCCTGTTTGCTGGCTGAACTCCGTTTTCCAACGACTGCTTTCTTCATGCGGAAATTGAATGAGCGAAACGGCCAAGGTGCTGAGCTGTTGATCGGGGTGCTGCACGAAATACTGAGGCCCCTTGGGATCCTCTCCTTGTGAGCGAAGGGTACGGTAGGCAGCGAAAAGTTTTTGTACCTCTTGATTCTCTATGAGGCTTTCATCGGCGATCTCCTCTAAAATAAAGTCGCTTACTTTTTGTGATGTATTCCAAGGCCGGTGACCAAATTCGAGCAAAATGCGGGCTACCTCCTTTTCTTGCAGCTCATCGCGGAATAACAGCATAAAGGTGGCGTCATCAAATCCGCTGGCAGCCGATTTTTGAGCATTCTCTTCGATTACTACCGACGAGAGGGGAGCTGCCTTTCGCTCCTGGGCCTGTATGCGATCACGGATATATTTGTTGACAAGAGTATGAAGTCCTGCCTCATCAATTTTTAAAACGGCAGCGCATTGTTTGATGTAGTCCTGCTGTTTGGTAAAGTCCTCGGCCTTGTTTATACGCGATATGGTCTCTGCCATTCGGTTGACCACCGCAGCTTTTTGGGAAGCATCGTTACCGGCGTCTCGTAGTGCCACCTCTAACTGAAAGAGGATAACGTCTTTTTTGTGCTGTTGAACAAAGGCCCGAAAAGCGGGGGCGCCTACCTTATTGACATAGCTATCGGGGTCATCGCCATCCGGGATCAGCACTAGTTGTACCTGTAATCCTTCTTCGAGTGCCAGATCGAGCCCACGCAGTGCCGCCTTGATACCGGCCGCATCGCCATCGTAGATGATCGTAAGGTTATTCGTATACTTTTTTACTAGCCGAAGTTGATCGGGCGTTAGGGCCGTGCCTCCGGAAGCAACTACATTTTCGATGCCCGCCTGGTGGAGCGATAAGACGTCTGTGTAGCCCTCCACCAGCAGGCATTCATTGGCCTTGTCGATGGCCTGACGGGCAAAATAAGATCCATAGAGTACCTTGCTCTTTATGTAGATCTCGTTCTCGGGGGTATTGATATACTTAGGGGCCGAATCGTTTTTCTTGAGCGTTCTTGCGCCAAATCCAAGCACCTTTCCACTATGATTGTGAATAGGAAAGATCACTCTTCCTCTGTAATTATCGCTTAACTGGTCGTAGCGGTTGGCCACCAGCCCAGACTTGATCATAAGTTCGGGATTGAACTGCGCTGCTAGGGCAGCCTTTGTAAAGGCATCTTTTTGCTCAGGACTGTAGCCAAGTTGAAACTTTTGAATGATGGCATCCGTAAACTCCCTTTCTCGAAAATAGGCGAGCCCAATATCCTGTCCCTCTTCGGTATCGAGCAGTTGCTTAGAGAAGAACTGTTGCGCAAACTGATTGAGGGCATATAGGCTGTCTGCAGTTTGAAGTTGTTGGCGCTGCTCATCGTTGATGTAGGTCTCTTCGATCTCAATGCCATAACGCTGCGCCAGCCATTTGAGCGCTTCGGGATAACTGTACTTTTCATGCTCCATCACAAAGCTGATGGTGTTGCCGCTTTTGCCACAACCGAAGCATTTATAGATCTCTTTGCTGGGAGATACGGTAAAAGAAGGGGTCTTTTCGTTATGAAAGGGGCAAAGCCCTAGCAGATTGGTGCCTCTTTTCTTGAGTTTGACAAAGCTCCCGACCACGTCGGTAATGTCGGTCCTTGCCAGAATTTGTTGTATGGTAGCCGGTGAGATCAAGGATTGGCAAGTTACTTAATTAAACCCCATTCTTGAAGGCTTAGCCTTGATCGTCGTAGCGGATGCAATCCCGTAGATCTTTTTCGCTGTAGCCAAGTCCATATTGAGCCAGCACCTCCTTGGGCACGCCATCCCAGCGATTGGGTTGATTGCCTTGGTAGTCCAAGTCTTTGATGCCCAACGACGAGGTGTAAAAGCCGGTAGCCGTAAGGTCGCGGAGCAGCGAAAAAAATTGTACGCCTTGCTGCACTTTTTTTGTTGCCTTTTTTGGGTAGGCGATCTGGTCGATCAGGTCCAGTTGCTGTTGCTGACTACAAGACCTGAATGAGTGTCCATAAGACCGGATGCTATAAAGTTCGAGCCACCTTAGTCCGCCTCGAAGGGGTACCTGATGCTGCGGCATATCCTTTACTATAAATTCCAGGAAAGCCGGTACGCCCGCCTCGCTTGCACTGCCACTTATTTCGTCTTTGGGAATAATAATATCGACCAATACGGTCAGCGTGGCCATTTCGTCTGCCGAAAAAAAGTTCTTCTGTTCCAAGATCTTTTGTTCCATGATCACTTCGTCCGGATTTCTGTCGAGTGAAAACGAAGCGGCACTTTTTTCTGGCTCCTTGGTTTCTGGAGAGCAAGCTCCGATGGCCAAGGGAGTAGCCAGGGCCCCGGTCGCCAAAAGCTTGAGCGATTTTCTTCTATCCATCAGAGTTGATTTTTTTTGAGTTGATCGACAATATATTCCGAGGCACGCATTGAGAGGGCCAATATGGTCCACGTGATGTTCTTGTCGGCTTGCGATACGAACTGTCCGCCATCCACACAAAATAAATTCTTACAATCGTGGGCCTGACTCCATTTATTGAGCGCCGATCGTCGAGGATCATTTCCCATTCGAACGGTACCGGCCTCGTGAATGATCTCTCCGGGTTTACTGAGCCCATAGTTGTTCGATGCATCGTCATCGCCCCCCCATGTAACGATGGCACCCATATTATGCATGATCTCTTTGAAGGTCTCTTTCATGTGGCGAGCCTGCTTTATCTCGTGCTCGCTCCATTTTACGTGGAACCTTAGAACGGGTATTCCATATTGATCGACCTTACCGGGATCGATAGCGCAATAGTTGCTCTCTAATGGAATGGCCTCGCCTCGACCGGCCATTCCGACCCCGCAGCCATAGAAATAGCGGTAATCTTCTTTGAGCGAAGCTCCATAGCCTCCGGCCTCCTTCTTTGTTCCTTTGACAAGGTATTTTCCATTGAGATTTTCAATGCCCCAATTAAACCCATAAGAAGGCTGACTCATGCCTCCCCAGTATTCAATATGGTACCCTCTGGGAAAATCAAGCTTTTTATTATCGAGCCACCAAGGCGAGTAGATATGGGCCCCGCCAACCCCATCTTCGTTGTAGCGTTTTCTTCCGAACAAAGAGGGGAGAATTCCACCCATGGCCGCACCCGTGGAATCATGCAGGTATTTTCCAACCACATTGCTAGTATTGGCTAAACCATTAGGATGTCGAGTTGAAACAGAGTTGAGCAAGAGTCTTGCGCTTTCGCAGGCGCTGGCCGCTAAAATGACCACGCGTCCCTCTACTTGATATTCTTGCAGATCGATCTTGTTGATGTA
>Ga0068872_10003754_pt1 | contig 11544 bp, 4 predicted proteins | sample NOAtaG_7_FD_66441 | JGI IMG/M metagenome (GOLD analysis project Ga0068872, IMG submission 66441) | Freshwater lake microbial communities from Lake Erie, under a cyanobacterial bloom - NOAA_Erie_Diel1S_2200h metaG | ecosystem: Environmental > Aquatic > Freshwater > Lake | place: USA: Ohio, Lake...
GAGGACCTGGAAGGGCCGGTCGCTGCTCCGCACCACCAGCTCGAATTCGCCGGCCTGCTGGTCCTCGGCCTTGACGGCGATGTAGTAGATCTCGCCGTTGGCCGGGGCATTGGTGATCTCGATGCGCTCGTCCGAGCCCTGGAGGGTGGACCGGTAGGCCGAGGCCAGCACGTCGGCCTGCAGGTTGGTCAGGCCCGGATCGGTGGACATGTAGAGGTCGAGGTCCGGACCCAGGACGCGTTCCCTCAGGCGGGTGCCGGCACCCGCGGTCCCGGGTCCGCGCGGCCGGGAGAGGTTGGCGGCCGAGGCGATCACGAACTCGACATACTGGCCGTTGGTCAGGCCGGTCGCCTCGGCCGCCTCGGGGTTGAAGAGGTTGGTGAAGACGAAGAAGTGCCATTGGGCCGCCTGCCCGGCGGCGCCGCCGAGGAGAGGCGACTGGGCGCCGACCCTGGAGGCGGGCACCGGGATGCCGTTGGTGGCGACCACCGACACCGGGGGCCTCTGGACCGGGCCGAAGGCCGAGGCCGAACCGAGCGATTCGGCGGTGGCCACGATGTCGTCGCCGCTGGCCGCGTCGGAGGCCAGGGCCACCACGAAGTCCTGGACGATGGCCGGGCGGTTCAGGAGGTTCTGGGCCTCGCGGGAGGCCAGGGCGTTGACGTTCACGCGGCGGGCCACCACGTGGACGATGTACTCGTTCGACAGCGGCGGCTCGAGCACCACGCGCTCGACGTTGTTGACCGTGTCGAAGACGGAATTGGTGACCCCCTCCTCGACCACCTCGACGGCGTTGGTCCCGGGCCGCGGAGCGGTGTACCCGGTCCGTGCCAGGTCGTTGCCGACGAAGATCTCGCCGGTGAGGACGTTCGAGACGATCAGGTCCAGGTCGTTGACCAGCTTGACGCCCGCCGCCGGGTTGCCGGGCGGGTCGGTCCAGACGAGCGTGAAGTGGAAGGCCCCGCCGGAGGCCACCTCGTTGGTGGTCAGGCGCAGGCGGACCGACTGGCTGGTGCCGGTCGAGAGTTCACCGGCAAACCCGGCCAACTCGACGACCGAGCCATCGGCGCGGTTCAACCGCACGCCGCTGTCCAGCGCGCGCGGGAGGCTCGGCCTGCCCCAGCCGCCGTAGTTCATGACCGAGCGGAAGTTCGGGGCGTAGATCTCGGACGAGGGGCGGGCGCTGTTGATGACCATGGCCTTGTAGGCGGCCGCCTCGATGCGCCTGGGCAGGTTCAGGCCGGGCCGGTGCCAGAACTCCTCGATCTGGGCCAGCATGCCGGAGACGGCCGGTGCGGCCATGCTCGTTCCGGAGAGGAAGCGGTACCAGGGGGCCACCGGGCGGTTCAGCTCGTCGAAGACCGCGTACTGGGACGAATTGGTCTCGTACTCGCTCTCCAGCCGCCACTGCGCCGAGCGGGCCGAGAGGATCTGGGAACCCGGGGCGACCACGTCGGGCTTGAAGCGGCCGTAGGTGCCCTCGATGCCGATGCCGACGTTGCCGCGGCTCGAGAAGTTGGCGACCTCGGTGTCGCTGTCGGTCGCCGCCCGCAGGACGAGGTTGGTGGTGAGCTCGGCGTTGGTCGACGGATCGCGGAACTGGCGACCCCCGGCCCAGATGACCCTCCCTTCGTCGTCGGTGACGATCGCGTTGGTGAGGTTGCGGCGGCTCTCGAGCGCGCCGACGGTGATCACGTTCTTCGCGTTGCCCGGGACGGTGATCGAACCTCGGAGACCCCCGACGCCGTTGTTGCCGCCCTGCCCCGAGTTGCCGGCGGCGAAGACGAAGAGGACCGGCTGCTCACCCGAGGTCTCGGGCAGGGCGTCCCGCGCGGCGGCGTCGTAGCTGGCGGAGATGGAGTTGTACTCGTAGGCGCCCTGGTAGCCCCAGCTGTTGTTCGAGATCAGGGCGTTGGTCATCGCCGCCTGTTCCTGGAGGAAGGCGTCCGAGATGGTGGGTCCGGTCTGGAGGTCGATCGGCAGCACGAACAGCCGGGCGTTGGGAGCCAGGCCGCGGAATCGCGCGTTGGTCACCGATCCCTGGACCGGCCCGGGCACCTGCAACGAGGCGGCCCCGCTGCCGGCGATGGTCGCGGCGACATGCGTGCCGTGGCCATCGGTGTCGGTCAGGAGGTTGGTCTGCGTGCCCACCGTGAAGACCCGGTTGGTGGTCAGGTCGGGATGGGTCCAGTCGATGCCGGAGTCGTTCACGTTGACCACCACGTTGCTGCCGGTCAGCCCGCGGTAGGGCGCGGTGTTGGTGATGTCGGTGGCGCTGCCGAGCAGGTAGGCCGACCGGTCGTTGAGCAGTTCGCGGCGGTGGGCCTTCTCGATGAGGTGGATCTCGGGCGATCGGGCCAGCGGCACCAGGGCGCCCGGGGGCGCATCGACCGTGACCAGCGTGCCGAACGGGCTGCGCTGGCGACCGACCTCGCGCACCCCGAGGGCCTCGAGGCGGGCCATGGCGTCGGGATCGGCCAGCGACAGCATGAGGCGTTGACCGGCCTCGAGCGGGCGACCATCGACGGCGCGGACCAGCAGGTCGGGCTCGAGCTTGAAGGCCGGGTGCCAGGGCGAGACCGACGCGATGTCGGCGTCGAGGGCCAACCGCTCCACCGAGGCGTCGGAGCCCTCCACGAGGAAGGCGTTGACCGGCAGGTAGGACACCACCTTCAGGTGCTGCTCCTCGAGCCGCCGCCGGGCGTCGGCGTCGGGCTCCCGGGAGAACTGGACGATGTGGAAGCCCGGCTCGGGTCCCGCCACGAGCGCCTCGGGCAGGGGCAGCGGCTCGCCCGAGCGGGTGTCGATGAGGGCGTTGCGCAGCACGAGGGCGCGGGAGTCGGCACGGAGCTGGTCGACGGTGCGCGGCGTGTTGCGGGCGCGCCACGGGAACTCGGGGTCGCGGTGGGCCGGTGTCCGGCCGGCCTCGAGGGGGCGCACGCGCACGCGCTTGGCGTCCACATGGGCCGAGACGGCCAGCGAGGGAGCGAGGGCCGGCGCGGACGGTGCCGCGGCGACGACCGGCGACCCGCCCGGGGGCACGGGGTCCGATGCCGGCGGCTGCACCCAGCGGTACAGCCCCAGGGAACCCACCGCCAGGGTGATGGCGACGATCAGGCTTCGAGACGGGCGCATGACGAAAACGGGTTGGCGACGTTCAGTCCGTGGTCAGCACGCGGTGCTCTTCCACCACGGGACGCAGGGTTTGGGTGACCGGGGCGTTGGTCGAGAGGGCCCCCTCGAAACGCAGCACGGTCTTGGTGGCGAATTCGCCGGTGACGACATAGTTGGTGGCCATGCCGAAGAAGGGACCCGGGGCGGTGACCACGGCCCCGGCGGCCGGCCGCAGGGTCTGGGCCCAGGAGTACACCACGTAGCGCGGTTCCTCGGCCTTGAGCAGCGAGAGGATCTGCTGCGGGAGACGCTCGACGACCTCGTCGGGGACCGCGCGGAACGGGCGGTCCGGGTTGTTGGGGTCCGGGAGGATGTTCTCCAGCAGCGGGGAACCGGCCGACAGGGTCTCGACCGAGCAGATCTCGCCGACCGACCGGAATCGCGGCAGGGAACGGCGGGGCCTCTGCTGCCGAACGGGGTTCCCGTCCAGGCCGACTCCGATCTCGACCAACGGGTCGCCCGGCCAGACGTTGGTGTGCACGAAGCCCGAAACGATGCCACGGACGGCCTGGCCCTGCGCATTGGTGTACCCGGAGACGATGCGGTGCAGGTACGAGGACCCGTTGCCGCCGGCCGGGTCGAGCACGGTGGCCACGAGGTTCGTGCCGTCGGAGGCCAGGCGCCGCAGCGCGGGAACCCCGGAAAGGATGGCGGACCAGGCGGCGAGATTGGTCTGGTTCACGCCCACCTGGCCGCGGGCGGCATTCTCGGTGAGGGCCGTCGAGAAGGTGTCCAGCAGGGCCCAGTCATTGGTCGGGTGGGTGCCGTAGCTGCCGGACCACCAGCGCCAATGGTGCCGGTCGCTGATGTGCCCGGCATCGTCCGTCTCGATGTTGGCCACCGGGCTCTTGAGGTAGACCGTCTGCCAGGGCGTGCCCCGGTGGATCCGACCCAGCTGGCCGATCGAGGCGAAGGCGTTGGTCGGCGTCGGGAACGACCAGGCGGCGCTGTTGGTGATCAGAGGATCCTTGTAGGCCATGTCCACCGCGAGGATCGGGGTCGGGATCCCCGTGCCCAGGTTGGCCGAGATTCCCCAAGGGGCGTAGGCGTTGATGAACTTGTACGGAGCGGCGACGCGGTTGGTCCGATAGATGGTGGTCACCAGGAAGTCTCCGCTCGCCTCGGCGACCCGGCTCTCGGCGATGCCGGGGTCGAGCTGGAGGCCCTGGAACATGGATGGGCGACGCTCCGGGTGGACATCGGCGTAGAACTTCCAGTAGCCCTCGGGATGGGTGTAGACCAGTCCGCCAGGTTGCAAATCCTCCTTGGTGTAATGGACGAAGGGATCGTTGGCCATCCGCCGCTCGGTCAACTGGACCTCGCCCACGGGATTGAAGCCCACCTGGATGCGGTTGCCGTTGACGTTGCCACCGGAAGCCAGGAGCCGGTCGAGTTCACGACGGGCCACCACCTGCGCGCTGCGCGGCACGGAGTTGATGCCGTAGAGGAAGGCCCTCAGGCCGAGGCTGGCGTCGACCCGCGGATCCCCGGTGGTCTGCACCCCGGGAAGGGTCGCCGCCTCCCAGAACTGGAGCACCCGGAGCGGGTTCACCGAGGCGGAGAACTGGTTTTCAAAGCCGAGCGGGATGACCCGACCCGCCAGGAAGTTGGTCTGCCACAGTTCCGCCATCCGCAGCGGACGGTTCGAGGTGGCCCCGCCCCCCAGGTTGCCGCCGATGTTGTCGAAGCCCTCGTTGACGCCCGCGTCGCCGGCGACGCCGGGGATGCCACCGCTGGCGGTGTAACGGAGGTTGTCCAGCAGGTTGGTCTCCACGGTGCCGCTCTTGAGGTTGACGAAGTCGAGCAGCCGCGGGGGCACGAAACTGTCATCCACGATGGCGAAGACCAGCCGGTTGGTGACCGCCAGCGTGAGCTGCGGCACCAGGCGATCCGGCCGGGTTCCCGGCATCGGGAACATCGCCAGCGGGTTGTTGGTCTCGTTGAGCGGGAAAACCCGGCCGAGCACGGGGTTGTACACCAGGCCGAAGACGGCGTTGTGGTTGAGGGCCGGGAGGTACTCCTGCGCATCCCACCGCGCACGGAATCCGGTGTTGCCGGTGCCGACGCGCACCACGTTGCCGACCTGCACCGAGTAGTTGGTGCGGTTGAAGACCATCGGGTTCTGCGGGCTCCACGGCAGGGACGGGTTGGCCGGCTGCGGGATGAACAGCGGCTGGCCCAGCGGGCGGGCGGCATCGGCCAGGCTGCCGTCATAGAGGCAGACCTCGGTCCAGTTGGTGGCGATGAGGCGCAGCGGGCGATTGGCGGGAAAGGCCTGCAGGTAGGCGTTCCAGGCCTCGACGGCCGACTGGTTGACGATCTGCAGGGTGTACTGCCCGTACTTCACCACGCCGAGGGCGCTCAGGGTGGTCTCGTTGGTGGGCCGCACGGCGCCGTTGGGCGGGCGCTCGAGCAGCAGGCGGCGGCCGGTGCGCACGCGGGTCTGCCAGAAGGCCTCGTTGAACTTCGGCAGGCCCAGGGCGTTCGGACCGGTCTGGTTCTGCTTGGTGCCCACGATGAACGGGATGCCGAAGACGTTGGTCCGGGTGGGAACCCTCGGATCGGCGCTGAGGTTGGCCACGTCCAGCGGGTTGTCGAAGTCCATCCAGTTGGTCCAGGCCGTGTTCAGCACCTGCGCGACGGCGTTGGTGACCTCCTCGAGCCCGGCCAGGCGGACGACCGGCAGCCGGCGGCCCGGGTTGCGCGGATCCTCACGATCTTCCCGGTAGAAGGTCGGACGATAGACATGCGGCGGGAAGGGCTCGGTGCCCAGGCCACCGGCGAGGTTGGTGCGCACCTCGTGGATGTTGGCCGAGAGCTGGAGCAACCGGTGCAGCTTGGCCGTCCAGGTGTGGTTGGTCAGCGAGACCACCTGCGCCTGGGCGCGGGAACCCACCGCGTTGGTCACCCAGTGACCGCCGGCGATGGCGATGCCATGGGCGGCCTCCTCGCGGGCCGTCACGTTGGCGGCATCGAGGTAGGTGAAGTTGGCCAGCTCGGGCAGGCCGTTGGAGAACTCCTTGCGCAGCAGCCGGTCGCCGGCCAGTTGCATCCACGACCGCGCGGTCCACGGCACCAGCGCGGTGGCGCGGGCGGCCGATCCGGCCAGGCCGTTGGTGGTCACCACATTGGCGCTGTGGGGCTGGGCCCCGTCGGCATCGAGGACCTGGTAGTTGAGGTTCAGCTTGGCCCGCCGGAAATAGCGGTTGGCGAGGTCGACCCCGACCTCGATGCGTCCGTCGGAAGCGTCGGTGCCCAGCGATCCGAGCAACCGGTAGAAGGTGTAGGCGTTGTAGGTGGCGTTGGAGGCCTGCGCCGGGGAGAACAACTGGGCCGCGAAGCCGCTGCGCCGCGTGTCAAGGTTGGTCCAGATGACCCGGTTGGGTCCGAGGGGCAGGAGGCCAGGGTCGGTGAGCAGCTGGAACGGCGTCAGGTAGGGCCGCGCGACATCACCACCCGACCAGAGGCGCGTGACATTGTCGCCATCGGTGAGCAATCGCGGGTTGCGGACCTGGGCCAGGCTCAGCACGAGCGGTCCGTCGGAGAGGTCGTCGATGCCGTTGGAGGGCAGCACGCGGCCGGCGGCCGCGATGTCGGACGCGCCACCGACCTGCAGGAGGGTGTCGCCGGCGAGGATCTCCTGGGCGGACGCGCGGCCGGCCAACCCGCCCACGCGCCGGTTGGCCCAGAGGTTGAGGGCATGATCGAAGGCCAGGCCGGAATTGTCGCCGTTCGTCGAGTAGGCGTAAGTCTGCCAGAGGTTGGTGTTCAGGTCGCGGAACAGGCCGGCCAGGTTCAGCTCCCACGGGGCCACGCCCTGGTTGCGGAAGAACAGGCTGGTGGTGGCCTCGGGGTTCCGGGCCTGGTTGTGCGCATGGTTGAGGTCGACCGTCTGGTCGGCCGGGACCACGAGGTAGGCGATCCGGTAGAGGAAGCGGTTGTTGCCGGAATGCGGCCGGTCGGGATCGGACAGCACACCGATCCATTCCGGGTCGCCGACGTGCCACACGCGGTTGGTGCCGATGGCGACGCCGAGACCATTGCGCTGGAGCACGAACCCGTTGGTGTCGAAGCGGCCGTTGCGGTTGAGGTCGAGGTAGAAGCGATCCTCAAAGGAATCGGGCCGGGCATCGAGGCGACCCGTCCGCGCGACGACCGGCACCCGGGGATCCAGGTACAGGTTGGCGAGCATCCGGCGGTACTCGAGGATCTCCGCCGGGTTGTTCAGGTCGAAGGGCCTGCCGCCGTACAGGTACGACACGTTGGTCAGGGCCGAGAACCAGCGGTTCGACTGGACGATGGTCTGCGGGTCGCCCAGCCCGGCGACCGAGAGACCGGGAAGGTAGAACGGAGCGATGAGGTTGGTGGAGACCAGCAGCGTGGGGGCCTCACGCAGCCCGGAGGCCTCGATCTGGGCCAGGATGCGGGCCCGGGCCCGGTTCAGGGCCGCGTCGGCGGCGATGCGCACGTCGGCCTGCTCGCCGGCGGCCGCGACGGCGGCGCGCTCCCGGCGGGCGACGGCCAGGAAGGCGACCGCCGTGATCGTCACCACCGAGAGCATGATCAGGGTGATGACCAGCGCCACACCGCGCCGGCTGGATGGGGGGGAGAGTCGTTTCATTGGGGCGCGGTGCGGAGGACGACCCGCTGGCGGAGGGTCTGGAGGGCGCCGGCGTTGTTCGCCAGCCACCGGTTGCGGGCCTGCAGCGTGTCGGGAAGGGCGCGGAACTGGTCCAGCTGCTTGCCGTCCAGCAGCGTGATCTCGATCTCGAGGGACGACGGGAGGTTGGGCCCGCGGAACAGGGCGCTCACCTGGCCGGTGTCGGCGTCCACCGACAAGACCTCGATGGGCAGCGGCCGGGACACGTTGCCAAGCCGGTTGGTGGCCAAGGCCTGCCAGTCGGCCGGGGCGACCGGGAAATGTCGGGGGGAATTGGTGTTCACGCCGACCCTCGGGAAGAGGACGTCGAAGCGGACCGGGTGGTTTCCGTCAAAGGGCCTGCCATCGGCATCGAAGGCGGTGACACGGCACTGGATGACGCCCTCCAGCAGGCGGGCGGCGTCGAGGCGGGCCGCGCGGGTCGACGCCGTGGGGTAGGCGGCGGTGGAGAGGCGGGAGGCGATGAGGTTGGTTCTCAGGGCGGGGGCACCGCTCAGGCGGTAGGGAGAGACCGTGGATGGCGCGGCCAGGCCTCCGTCGAGGAGACCGAGGTTGCCAAGCACCTGCACGAGGTTGGAACTCGGGAGGGCCTCGTCATAAAGGTAGAGAGAGCCGAGACCGGGAATGGTCCCCGGGGCCACGGGCCCGGCGTCGAGCGTGCCGAGGAAGATCCCGGCCACATGCCAGCGGCCGCCACCGACCGGGTAGGTGAAGAACAGCTCGTCGAAGCGCAGCGGCTGGGTCCGGTTGGCCGCAGGACCGTCGCCGGGGAAGACCAGGTCGTAGCCGTTGGCGTCCGACGGGCGGATCACCAGGTGCAGGGCGTCTTCCACCTGGGGAGAGGCCGCCCGCTCCACGCTGCGAACCACCAGATCGAGGGCCGAACGACCGCCCTCGGACAGATCGGCCTGGTTCAGGCTCTGCCGGAAGGCCTTCTGGGTCTGGTCGAACATCGCATAGAGCGCCAGGATGATGACCGTCAGCAGGCCGACGGCGATCATCAGCTCCAGGAGCGAGAACGCGGAAGCCAGGCGTCGGGGGCTCCGGCGTCCAGTCGCTCCCGCGATCCCGGCGGGGGCCAGGCCGCGGACCGGGAGAGCGCGGCGCTCCCCGGCACCGGCCGGGCCGGCGACGCCGGCGGCACCCACCTCGAGAGGGAAAGGCTTCATAGGGGTCACAGGGAACCCGGCGGGAACCGGTAGAACAGGACGGCCCCGGGGCCGGGGGTCTCGGTGGCGGGGTTGAACGGGTAGGCGATGTTGCCGAAGTACGCCGGATCCTGGGGCACGTTGCCCCGCAAGGGCGCCGGCCGGCCGAGCACATCGGTGCGGAACTCCCGGCGGTTGAGGCCCAGCCGGTATTGGTCGGGCTCGGCTCCGGTGCGCTGCAGCGGCCACTCGAGGATCATCCGGACCTCGGACACCTCCGCACCCGGGCTGCTTCCCGGGCGGGTCACGGTCTCGAGGGTGACCCGGTAGCGGAAGGCGAAGTCGATCCGGGGATCGTTGGGGTTGCCCCGGCGCTCATTCCAGCGGATGACCGGGTGCTCGGCCATGGATCCGCTCATCGAGCGCATCTCCAGGCGGACGATGTTGGTCACGGTGACCGCGGTGCTCCGGCTCGAAGGCGACGGTTCCAGGGTGTACTTGGGGCGGCTGATGAGGCCCACCAGCTGGAAGGCATCTCCGAAGGGGTCGGAACCGGACGGGGTGCCGGCGACCATCGGTCCGTGGAAGTGGTTGGTCCGCGTGGGCGAACGGTCGCGGTACTGGCGGATCAGGGTCACGCGGTCGGCGTAGTTGAGCAGCTCCTGGAGACGGGTCTGACCGCCCCGCACGGCGTTGAGCAGCAGCTCGGCATCCTGGGTGAGCAGGGACTCCTCGCGGTTCTGCTTCTGGACGTTCAACCCCGCCGGCAGCACGCCGATGATCGCCACCATCGCGATGGCCACCACGGCGATGCACAGGGCGATCTCGATGAGCGTGAAGCCCGAACCGGGGCGCACCCGACGGGCGGGCCCGATGGGCCGGGGCGAGGTCGGTCCCGGGGGGGCGGATGGGCCGGAGAGTCTCATCAGGGAAGGGCGGGTTTGAGGATCCGGGACCGGCCGGTGAGGCTGGAGACGATCACCCGGTTGTTGGTGGCGTTGTCGCGGGGCGTCTCGATGGCGTCGGGCGTCACCGACGGATCGATGCGGCCGGCGGCATCGCGGGCGATGAACACGCTGCCCTGCCCCACGCCGAGGGCCAGCTCCGACATGGGGGGCAGCTGGAGGTCGCCCCGGCCGTTGAGCACCCAGGCCCGATTCATCTCGTCGAGGGCCAGTCGCCCGTCGGGCCCGAAGGCGACAAAGTGCATGGGGATGGCCGGGAGCGTGTCGCCGGGGAACTCGGCCAGGGGGAAGCGGAACGGGCGCCGCGGGAGCTGATGCAGGGCGAGGTCGCGCCGGTCGGTCGGTCCCAGGGGCGCCGGCAGGAACAACCGGGGCGAGAGGATGACCCCCTCGGGCAAGGTCTGCCAGCCGGGCCCCAGGTAGCGGGTGTGGCTGCGCCCGGGCTGGGCACCGGTCTCGCGCTCCACCAGCAGCGCGTACGAATGGTACACGCCCAGGGCGATATTGGTGAAGCTGCGCAGCGCCTGTTCGCGGAATCCCTGTGGCGCGAGCTGCCGGCCGACGATCATCGCCTCGACCTGCGAGTCGAGCTCCGGCCGGGCCACCCAGACGTTGGTGGGCGCGAAGACCACGTACACGGTGGTCCGCAGGCGGAGGGCCTCCTGGCGGGCGCGGTTGAGGTCGTCGCTGAGCTGCCGGTGCCCGCTGGCCACGGTCTTGCCCTGAACCATCCCGCGGATCGCCGGCACGGTCACGCCGGCCAGGAGCCCGATGACCGCCACCACCACCAGGAGCTCGAGCAGCGTGAAGGCCCCGGACCGCCGGCTTGGAGCGGCGGGGTCCGTGCACCCGGGGGATCCTTGGGGCTTCATGGGGTGGCCTTGGTGGGGGCGGCTGGCGCGGGCGGTGGCGTCGGGCGATCCGACGTCGTCACTTCCAGCTGTAGATGTTGTCGCGGTTGTTCGGGTGGTCCTGGTCGGCCGTGAAATCGGCCTTGCCGTCGGGCCCGAGGGACATCACCAGCGTGTTGCCGGGGATGAACCGGGGCTGGGCCGGGCGGCCCGGGGCCACCAGCGGGAAGGGGCTCAGGACCCGGCTGTCGTAGTCGAGGTCCAGCACGATGATGTAGGGGTGTCCCCACGGGTCGCGGTACACGCCCAGGTCATCGACGCCGTTGGGCTGGTTGCGCCCCACGGTCTTGGTGGCCAGATACACCGTGCGCTTGGGGTTCTGGTTGTTGTTGAGGTTGACCGCATCGGCCACCCCACCCTGGATGTCGGCCACGCTCTGTGCGGTGAGGATGGCGATCACCTCGGAGTTGTTGGCCTCGCGGCCGCTGTTGCCCAGGTCGCGGACCAGCTGGTAGCCCGTCTTGGTGGCCACGGTCGGCGTGGGCAGCACGCCCTTGGCGTCGGGCGTGTTGGCGTTGCCGAAGATCCAGTCGGGCGCGCCCGCCGGGCGGCCGGGCAGGCCGTGGGCGTCGCGGGTCCGCTTGGTTGCCGGCAGGCGGGAGTAGTCGGCCTGGTACGAGTTGATCGCGCCCACGATGCCCGTGACCTCGACCTTGGCCTTGGCCGACTTGGCCTTGGTCGTCGCC
>Ga0068872_10003758_pt1 | contig 11534 bp, 8 predicted proteins | sample NOAtaG_7_FD_66441 | JGI IMG/M metagenome (GOLD analysis project Ga0068872, IMG submission 66441) | Freshwater lake microbial communities from Lake Erie, under a cyanobacterial bloom - NOAA_Erie_Diel1S_2200h metaG | ecosystem: Environmental > Aquatic > Freshwater > Lake | place: USA: Ohio, Lake...
AGGTCGTGTCACATCCGGCTTCGGACCGCGAAATCTCTTCGGACGTCATTTCCACAAAGGCCTAGACATTGATCTCGAAACTGGAGAACCCGTTGTGGCTGCACTTCCTGGCGTGGTGCGCATTGCCTCAGCTGCCCACAGGGGCTATGGCAACTGTGTCGTCATTGCTCACGAAGGGGGATTGGAAACACTGTATGGTCACCTGAGCCAGTTGGATGTAGTAGAAGGACAAATCGTACAATCCGGTCAAAAGATTGGTCTTGGCGGCAGCACAGGACAAAGCACCGGGCCACACCTTCACTTCGAATTGAGGGTTTTCGGTGAGCAGGTCGACCCGCTCAAAGTATTCGATGCACTTACCATGCAGCCTAAATCCAAGGACTTCAAGGTCGATCCCAGCTGGTTCGATCACCTCCTCACCGACCATGACCATTTCCATGTGGTGGCAGCCGGGCAGACATTGGATGAAATCAGCGCCATGTATGAGTTGGACAAAGAGTTCCTCTGCCAAATCAATCACCTCAAAGCAGACGCTTCCTTACCAGAAGGTACGCGCTTGCTCTTGGACGAACACTGATTGTAACCTTCACCCGAGATATCAGAGCACCCCTAGTGGGTGCTTTTTTTGTTCATCATTGGGGTGGGTCGGGATGGAGCAGCAGTATCTTTCGGCTTACAGGGGTAAGGATTTCAAAGCCATTTGGATGAGGGAATGTTGTACGATGATAGCCCAAACCCTCGCAAACACATTCAGTCCTGAGGTCTCATCACGGGGAAGGTGTTGTGCCTTATTAGGCTTAGTCCATGGACGACGTTGTTTTCACAAACAGCAACCAACCCCAGTAGGGCGGGTTGACCCGAATCGCCATCCAAACCCTTTTTTGATGGGCTAAAGAATCCAAGGCGAAGAATAAAAAAAGGGACTCTAGGCCTGGCAATCAGTTACGTAGATTTCTCAAGGTTCCCAATTGGACATTGGGCGCAACAGCCTATCGTAGCGGAGACCATTTTCAACGCTAAGCAGGACAAACCAAGGCCTTCCGATGATGTGGTCTTCAGGCACAAAGCCCCAGTATCGGCTGTCAAGCGACCCGCAGCGGTTGTCACCCATCATGAAATAATAATTCATTTTGAAGGTATAGGAATTGCCAGGCTTTCCGTTGATTATGATCTCATCTCCATTCACCTTCAAATCGTTCTTTTCATAAATTTCGATGACCTTGCGGTAGAAGGGCAGGTTTTTCCGGTCAAGGGTAATGGTTGCACCTTTTTTCGGAACGTACAACGGACCGAAATTGTCGATTGACCAACCGTAGGTTTGGGGTTCTTTGGGGAAAATCCATCCTTTCTCATCCTGCATGGCTTGTCTTTCCATGAAGAACTGATGGCCCCGTCCCGTGTCTGGGATGATGGCGCGTCGCAACATGACATTGGGATATTTCGCCAATGTTTGGGCTTTAGACTCCGACATCATGAGTTCCCAATGCATTCCATCGTTTGTGATGGCGTTTCGGTTCATGTCATTGGGGTTGGTACGGAACCCTTCTTTGCGTAAAACGGCTTCTGAAAACCCGGCAGCCTCATAAGCGACTTGGAGGTTCTCAGCTTTCCAAGCGGGTTTGCCGTTGATGTACAGTTCTTGTTGCTTGATTTGAAGGGTGTCTCCTCCCACGGCAACGCATCGCTTGATGTAATTCTGTTTCAGGGATGTGATGTGTATTTGGCCCAAAGACGGCACGTCGGGATGGACGTCATCGTCCGGATAGTTGAACACCACGATGTCGTTTCGGCGAACCTCCATGAATCCGGGTACGCGGGCATAGGGGAGTTGCACCCACTCCAAGAAGGAACGTTTATCGGTGGTGAAAGGCATCGTATTGTGCACAAACGGAATGGAGAGCGGGGCTTGTGGCATCCTGACACCATAGTGGAATTTGCTCACGAATAAAAAGTCACCAGCAAGCAAGGAGCCTTCCATGGATGTGGTGGGGATCATGAAAGCCTCGATGAGGAAGGTGCGTATGATGAGGGCAGCAACACCCGCGAACAGGATGGCATCCAACCAATCACGTGTTTTGGTTTTTGCGGGTTGGTTGTTCATCATGTCGGTCCATTTCCCTTGGTATTGGTCCTTTTTGTTGAATCCCAGGTAAGGGAAATAAATGAATGGGAATACCACCGCAGCGAAATGATCAAGGAAGGCGTGTTTTCCAAAACTGCGGATAAGGTCCAAGATAAGGCCGATGCCCATCACAAGGTTCAGGAACGGTATGAGGTAGTACACCAACCACCATTTGGGCCTTCCGGTAAGTTCCAACCAAATCAAAAGGTTATAAACAGGGACCAAAGCTGCCCAGGCGGGTTTGCCGGCTTTGCGAAACACACCCGCGAGCCCGATGTGCATGGCTAAAAAGGCGGGGAGGACGATTTTGAGGAAAAACTCCATGGAAATCTATAGGTTGTGAGGTCACCGTGGGTCGAACAAGGCGCCTGTCATGAGAAAAACGATGCAAAGTTAAACATTCCCTGCTTACCTTGAATCCACTCAGCTGCCAAAACCGCTCCGAGCGCAAATCCCCGTCGGTTGAATGCTTCATGGCTGATGCGGATTTCGTCGATATCGCTGCGGAAAGCCACCGAGTGTTTGCCCACGATGCCACCTGCACGAACCACACCCACTGAAATTTCATCCTCATGGGGGGGGCGTGAGGCCAAATCGCCTGCAACCCATGTATTTTTTTCGTTCAGATTCCCGATGAGTCCTTCCAATAAGGTGAGGGCCGTACCACTGGGTGCATCTTTTTTGTGGCGGTGGTGTGCTTCCTCTACATAAACGTCATATCCAACCTGCCGATCCATGATTTTGGCCAACATTTCGTTGACTTTGAAAAGGATGTTGACGCCGGGAGAAAAATTGCTGCTGTACACCAAGGAGCCACCTTTTTCGTGAACGCGCCTCTCCACGGCTTCTAGTTCTTTTTGCCATCCCGTGGTGCCTGTGACCAAGGGAATGCCCATATCGAGAATGGTTTGGATGTTGCTCAGGACCTGCTCAGGATTGGTAAATTCCGCCACGACGTCTGCCGTTTTCAAGGCCTTCCAATCCTCTTCGGATGCCTTCAAATCGACTTTTGCCACGATTTGATGACCGCGTTGAAGCGCTTCAAGCTCAACAGCTTGCCCCATCTTGCCGTATCCGAGTAGTGCGATTTTCAATTGTTTCATGGGATTGACAATTTCAAGGTCAGGCCGGAGGAAATGCCGATGCTTCCCGGTCCCCCCACCATCATCAAGGGGCTCCAATGCAAACTCAAGTCATCCGACACATCAAACCCCATCATGTGTGCGTCGATGTAGGCTTCAACGGCCTGAAGGGCGTACCAAAGACCAGTCACCACCACGGCTAGGTCCCTGTTCCTGCGATAGTACTCTCGGTTGCTGATGAGGGTATTGATGTCTTCATCGGGGAACTCATCCAAGCAGGTACCATAGGACCTGCATTTCACGGCGTCTCGGTACCGAACGAACTGGGAATTTTGGTCAATTATCACGAAGGTGGTTGCAGCAAATCCCGCATAAATGATGGGGATTTTCCAATATCTGTGGTTGTATGCTTGCCCCCATCCAGGCAGCAAAAGGCTTCTTCGGACCGCTATTTTGGGGTTTCTGCTGCTTTTGAATTCTGTTTTTTTCGCCTGTGCCAAGCTGTCTGCGGAGGAAACGATGCGTAGGCTGTCCGAGGATTGGGCGTGTGCATTGCCCCCCCCAAAAAAAGCCGTGAGTGACAACAGGATGATGATGCTTCGAAAGCAAGCCATCTTCATTTCAGAAGGTCGAGGATGCGGTTCAGGTCTTCCGTACTGTCAAACCCGATTTTGAGCTCTCCTTTTCCCGAGCTTGATTGTGCAATGACCACCCGCGATCCGAATTTGGACTCGAGTGTGCGCTCGATTTTTGCGATGTGGATGTTTTTATTGGGCACTGCAGGGGTCTTGGACGGGCGTTTTTCGGCCAAACTGCGTACAAGCTCCTCCACTTTCCTCACGGACAATTCCTGCTCGAGGGCTTGGCGGTAGATGTTGAGTTGGTCGTTGAGGTTGTCCACGTTGATGAGCGCCCGTGCATGCCCCATGTTGATTTTCCCATCCCGCAGTCCGATTTGGATTTCTGGTGGCAGTTTCAACAACCTCATGTAATTGTTCACCGTGGCGCGGTTCTTGCCGACCTTGTCACCTAAATCTTCGTGTTTCAGGTTCAGTTCTTCCACCAAGCGGTGATAGGCCATCCCGATTTCAATGGGGTTGAGATCCTGACGTTGGATGTTTTCGATGAGGGCCATCTGAAGCATTTGCTCATCGTCGGCGGTGCGAACGTAGGCCGGGATGCTGGTTAGGCCGGCCATTTTCGAGGCTTGGAAGCGACGTTCACCCGAAATCAGCTGGTAGCGCTTGGACTCTACCTTCCGCAGGGTGATGGGCTGGATGATCCCTTGTACTTTGATGGATTGGGCGAGTTCTTCGAGTGCGACCAAATCGAAATGGGTGCGCGGCTGATAGGGGTTGGTTTCGATTTGCTCCAAGGGGATTTCGGAAACCGTTCCGATGCTTCCCTCAGGCAACCCTTCTGCAACCGACATTTTTTCCGTACTGCTGTCGCTGAGCAAGGCGCTTAGTCCCCTTCCCAACGCGTTCCTGCGCTTATCCTTGTTGTTGTCCATGGGTTCAAAGGAAATTAATTGTCGCTGGTCTCGCGCAACGTCGTCAAGGTCATGCCGTTGTTTTGAAGGATTTCCCGAGCCAAATTCATGTAATTGACCGAGCCTTTGGAAGCGGCGTCGAACATCAAGGCAGGAAGTCCGAAACTAGGTGCTTCGCTGAGGCGGGTATTGCGGGAAATGATGGTATCGAAACAGATGTCCTGAAAATGGGCCCGGACCTCTTCCACTACTTGGTTGGAAAGACGGAGGCGGCTGTCATACATGGTGAGCAGGATGCCCTCAATTTCCAAGTCAGGGTTTAATCGCTGTTGTACAATTTTGATGGTATTCAGGAGTTTGCCCAAGCCCTCCAATGCGAAATACTCACATTGAACAGGCACAATGACTGAATCCGATGCCGTCAAGGCGTTGACCGTGATGAGTCCCAAAGAAGGGGAGCAATCGATGACCACAAAGTCGTAGGCATCCTTGATGGCGGTCAACACTTTCCGGATTTTCTTTTCCCGGTTGGGGAGATTGATCATCTCGATTTCCGCTCCCACCAAATCGATGTTGGAAGGAATCAGATCCAGATTGGGGAAGGAGGTCGTGAGGATGGTGCGCTTGGGGTCTGTGTCGTCCTGTACCATGGCCTCATAGATGCCTGCCCGGGTATTGCGTGGGTCGAATCCCAAACCCGAAGTGGCATTGGCCTGGGGATCGGTATCTACCAACAATACCTTGAACTCCAGTGCTGCCAAACTGGCGGCGAGGTTGATCGCGGTGGTGGTTTTGCCGACGCCTCCTTTTTGGTTGGCAACTGAGATTACTTTTGACATCCTTGGTGAATCCTTCTTTATATTTGCTCGACACGGCTGTGTGCCCGCTGCAGGTGGTTCTCCCCAACCTATGGAAGCGGAAAAGCCATCAAAACTACAAATTATCGCAGCCAACGATGCACAAAATCTTCCTCTACTTTTGCACAGCTTTTGTGTTGGCATCTTGTGGAAAAGTAGCACAAGTCGAGGAGAGTCGATCCGTTTTGCGCATGAATTTGATTGCGGGCCTTCGGTCTTTGGACCCTGCCTACGCGGGTGATCAATCCGCGTGGTGGATGACAGCCCAGCTTTTCAACAATTTGGTGGAATTTGACACCGCACTTCAGTTGCAACCCTCCTTGGCTACCCATTGGGAGGTTATGGATTCTGGTCGTACCTATTTGTTCCATCTGCGAAGGGATGTTTATTTCCACCCACACGCTGCCTTCGGTCTAGATAGCACCAGGCAGGTAGTGGCAGAAGATGTACGGTTTTCGTTCGAGCGCATTTGTGACCCCGAAGTTGCTGCAAGAGGATTTTGGATTTTCAACGGTAAGGTGCAGGGGGCAGACAGTTTCCATGACGGGAAATCGACCCGGGTGGATGGCTTCCAGGCGGTCGACGACAGCACGTTCTTGATCAGGTTGGTCCGGCCTTATCCCGCCTTTCTGGCAAGGTTGGCCATGCCATATGGTAGCATTGTGCCTAAAGAGGTTGTGAAATCGGAGGGCAAGGATTTTGGTTCTCGACCGGTTGGAACGGGACCATTCAGGTTCAAATCGTGGAAGAGCGGGCGAAGCCTCGTTTTGTTGAGGAATCATCGTTATTGGGAAAAAGACGCATCTGGAAGGCAGCTTCCTTATTTGGATGCCGTCCAAATAAGGTTCATCACCGAACGGCTCACCGAATTCGTTGAATTGTGCCAAGGTAGGCTGGATTTTGTGAATGGGATGGACAAAACCACCCGAGATGAGTTTTTCTTACTAGATGGCTCCGTGAGGCCTCGGTACAGTGAGCAATTCATCGTGAGGATGGAACCCACACTCAACACCGAGTTCTTGGCCATTTTGGTGGATACGACCTTGCCTGTTGCACGAAATCATCCGCTTGGACTCAAAAAAGTACGGGCTGCCATCAACTACGCCATCAACCGGGATGAACTGGTCCAACACGTGCTGAATGGACAAGGCACACCGGCTTATGCTGGAATCGTTCCTCAAGGGATGCCCGGATTCCAACCCTCACGAGTGCATGGTTTTACTTTTTCACCCGAAAAAGCCGCCCAAAACTTGAAAGAAGCAGGTTATCCCGGCGGCAAGGGCTTACCTCCCCTTATCCTCAAATCCAATCCTGCCTACCAAGCCGTGATGGAATACATCCAAAAGTCATTGGAAAGGGTAGGAATCCAGGTCAAAATCGACAACATGGACAGTCCCACCCTCCGTGAACAGGCAGGCAAAGGGGAATTAAACCTCTGGAGGGCCAGCTGGATGGCTGATTATCCGGATGCGGAAAACTACCTGGGCCTGTTTCATTCTGGCAACATTCCGCCCCAAGGGGCCAATAGGACCCGTTTTTCAAATTCCGAGTACGACCGGTTGTTTGAATTGCATGCCTCCACCTTGGAGGACAGCTTGAGATTCAATTTACAGGTCAAAATGGAAAACATCCTGCTGGAAGAGGCTCCGGTTGTATTGCTTTACTACGACAAAATGGTAAGAATTTCCTCCAAATGGGTTCAAGGGCTGGAAACAAACGCCATGAACATGCTCATTTTGAAACGTTGCCAAAAAACAATCCTTTGAAAGTTGCTGAAGTCATATTGCCTGTTCCGGTGCGGTCAAATTTCGACTACCGCATACCGGCTGAGTTGGAGGGACTTCTACTTGTGGGGATGCGGGTAGTGGTGCCTTTCGGAAAGAGCAAACTCTACACGGGCGTGGTGAAATCCATTCGGGAAATCGATCAGGAGGGGAGTTTGTTGAGGTTGAAGCGCATCCAAGAAATCCCCGATGACCAACCGGTTTTGTATACTTCCCAACTCAAATTGTTTGAATGGATTGCATCCTATTACTTCTGTACGGAAGGAGAGGTTCTCAAGGCCAGCTTGCCCGCGGGATTGAAATTGGAAAGTGAAATCGTGGTGCTCCCCACGAATGAATTGGCTTGGCAGGAAGTGTTGTCCGAAGATGAAATTCACTTCCTCAATCTGTTGAGAAACCGGAAGCAAATTGGGCTGGATGAGGCTGGCAAATCGTTGGGTTTGGTCAATCCCGTCGGGAAAATGAGGGGGATGGAAGCGAGGGGACTGCTGTCTCTTCAAATCCAACTCAAACAGGGTTTTAAACAAAAAACGGAACGGTTTGTGAAGTTGGCTGACCCTTACCGGACGGAAGAGGGGTTGAATGCGGCATTTGCGGATTTGGGAAGGTCGCCGAGGCAGGAAGAAGTACTGATGTTGGTGGTGGAACAGCATCTCAAGGGCAAGACCATCAGCAAAAAAGAATTGGATGAAAGATTGGACAAGCCGGAGTCGGCGCTGAAGGCCTTGGTAGAGAAAGGTATTTTGGATTGGGAAGAGGTTCCGGTTGACCGTTTGGCATCTCTTCAATACCGGGAAATGAACCTTCAGGTGGTATTGAATGAGGAGCAAAGGATGGCTTTGGGATGCATCAAACAGTCTTTCAGTGAGTATCCCGGAAAGCCGGTTTTGTTGCATGGGGTAACCGGAAGCGGAAAAACCCATGTGTACATCGAACTCATTCGGGAATGTTTGGAGCAAGGCAAGCAAGTGTTGTATCTGCTTCCCGAAATCGCCCTCACACAACAGATCATCGACAAAGTCAAAAGTGTGTTCGGTAGCGTAGTTGGGGTATACCATAGTCGGTTCAACGACCATGAACGAGTCGAAATCTGGCATAAACTCCTGGCCAAAGAATACCGGGTTGTAATCGGTGTGCGTTCGGCCATGCTCATGCCTTTCGACGAATTGGGTTTGGTCATTGTGGACGAAGAGCACGACCAATCTTTCAAGCAAAGCGAACCGAGTCCTCGCTACCATGCCCGCGACGTTGCTGTTTACGCTGCAAAAAATTTGGGTTGTCAAGTCGTTTTGGGCTCTGCCACACCATCCTTTGAAAGCTATCATTTGGCTCAGGAGGGAAAATACCTGCTTGTTGAAATGCCCAATCGGGCCCAAAATGCCGATTTGCCCGACATTCAGGTGGTGGACATGCGCGAACAACGCAAAAATAAAATGGCGGTAGGGCATTTTTCATCCACTTTGCTGGCGGCCCTCGAATCCACATTGAAGCAAAATGAGCAAGTCATCCTGTTTCAAAATCGGCGCGGATTCAGTCCTTGGATCAGCTGTAAAAATTGCGGTCATGTGCCCAAATGCATCAACTGTGACATTTCCCTCACCTACCACAAGGCCAGAAAGCACCTTCGTTGTCATTACTGTGGGCACACCGAACTCACGGTGGACAAATGCCTGGAATGCGGAAGCTTCGACATCGGTCTGACCGGCATCGGTACGGAGCGCATCGAAGAGGAGTTGCAAGCCCATTTCCCGACAGCCAGGATAGCCCGGATGGACCTAGATACAACCCAAACGAGGTTGGCTTTCCTGAAACTCATCAGGAGTTTCGAGGCCCACGACATCGACATTTTGGTGGGAACCCAAATGGTGAGCAAGGGTTTGGATTTTGCGAATGTGACCTTGGTAGGAGTGATGGATGCAGATTTGTCCTTGAATTTCGCCGATTTCAGAGCGCATGAACATGCCTACCAATTGCTCACCCAAGTAAGCGGGCGTGCTGGCAGGAGTGAAAAAAAAGGCAGGGTCATCATTCAGACCTCACAACCCGAAATCAAGGTGTTAAAATTGCTGCAAAAACCCTTCCGTCGGTTTTTTTCGGTGGAAACACCATCGCGGCAAGAGCTGAACTATCCGCCCTACACCCGGTTGATTCGAATCGAAATCCGGCATCGTGACCAAGTCTTTCTTGAAATGGAATCCGCCAGATTGAGAGCTGTATTGCTTCCCGCTTTTGGTGACATGTTGTTGGGGCCAGAATATCCACATGTGGCGCGTTTGCGGATGGAATACCGGCAATTTGCCCTACTCAAAATCCCCCGGAACATCAGTCCTTCCAAAGTCAAGGCATTGTTGGCCAATTGCTTGGACCAATACTATACTGCCGCACCGCAAAAAACACTCCGCATTTTGGTGGACGTCGACCCGGTTTGACGGCAAGGCCGTTGGGCCATCATCCGGAAAAAAACCTTACATAACGACCGGTTCGATGAGATATTCCTTCATGTAGGCATAATTCGGAGTGAATTCCCCTTGCCACATGATGACCGCTTTTTTGACCTCAGCATGCAGGCCACTGCTTTCCAAGGTATTTTCGTAATCCGCTCCGCAAATGGAAGGGAGCAAATGGGCCAAATCGGTTGCGAATTGCTGACTTGCATCCGCACTGAAAGCACATGGTAGGTTGGTGACTGCCATCACGGCAATGCCATCGCCCTCCAAACCATTTCCTAGGTCTCCTTTTTCGGGATGGTAAATGTAAACGGGTGCATCCACCCACGTTTCCCTGCTGAATTCCACTGAGCCTTCCGGGTCGCAAGAAATGTCTCCGATTGCACGGAGGGCTGTTCCGTTCTTCCAATGCCATTTCATCATGTCGCGTGTGATCAGCCTGGGATAGCGCGGACTCCACAATACGCAGTTCATGACGAGTGTTGTATAGGGCAAAATTCCGCCCAAATTGCTTTCAAAATGGTTAGGTTCTTGGAAATAATGATCTGTGATTTGCTCATTGCTGGCAAAACCCCAATGTTCGGTGATGGTAGGAGGGAGGTCGCTTCTGAGTTTGAACATTTCGTGGATGCTCAGAACTAGTTTGTAGACTTTTTTACGGCCTCCATGGTGGAATGTTTCTTCCAGCTGTTCGGGTTGGATTTCCTCCACCGGAAGCAAATCAAAAATCACTTGGGCCCCTGTGCTGGTTTTTCCGCTTCCCAAAAACACCACCACCAAGGGTGGCTCCGATTCAGGCGTGCCGGTTTCCATGATTTCCCTGCCCGCCTCCGCAATGATTTGCTTGAAACGGTCCAAGTCCTGTAAGGCGATAGATTGTGGGATTTTCGACAAAGGGTGGTCGATTCCAGCATGTGCGTACCGTTGGCCCAATGTCCACAATGATTCAATCATTCCCGCATAACCAGCGAAATAGGTGAAGGCGGTGATGGTACGGACATTTTTCTCATCGGTCATCAATTCGTAATCGATGAGGGTGGTTTTCCGCTGCTTGAAAACACTGAGCATCGCCCGGTTTTTCAATTGTCCTTTGTGGGTGTGTGAAAAGCAGAGATAGGTACGTTCCGGGTAGATGAAATCTGGGTGGATTTCCTTCAGGCCCACTATTACCTTGGCTGCCAAAATATCCTCGCTGATGGTTGCTCCGGAGGATTGGTACTCCGAATCTTCGTACGCCCTTTTGTCTGTTCCGGTTGACGGATGAAGCTTGGGTTGAACAATCACAGGGGTGCCTTCCGAAGTCAATTGTTTTACGTAATGCGGTGTCAATGCCACCCTTCTTTCACCGGTTTTACTGAGGTCTTCCCTCCTGATTGCAATCGTGTTTTTGGGCATCCTGTGCTTTTTTGGTGGCGCAAAACTAAACAAAGCCCCTCTACACTGCAACGATGACCATTATCTCGGCGAGGTGGGTAGTAAACCTTGCGATGAAAATAGGGGTACAGGACTTCAATCCATCTTTTTGACCTTGCCGTACCAAGTACCGAAATCAAATTTCAAGGCCTCGGCCTCTATGGGTAAATCGAATTTTTGGAGGGTGGTGGTGGGCTGAATTGAGACTGGATTTTCTCCTCCCAATACATTGATTTTCAGTGAAAAATTACTCGGCTTTGCAACCCATCTGCAGCTCAGTTGGCAACTGCCTCCTTTGGCTTTGACTTTGTACTCCAGCACGGGAGCGGATGCAACA
>Ga0068872_10003760_pt1 | contig 11524 bp, 9 predicted proteins | sample NOAtaG_7_FD_66441 | JGI IMG/M metagenome (GOLD analysis project Ga0068872, IMG submission 66441) | Freshwater lake microbial communities from Lake Erie, under a cyanobacterial bloom - NOAA_Erie_Diel1S_2200h metaG | ecosystem: Environmental > Aquatic > Freshwater > Lake | place: USA: Ohio, Lake...
CAGCTCGTCCCAGGCCGCGAGCCAGCGTCCCGTGCCGGTGGCAGCGAGGGTCGGCAGAGCCTGCGCCTCCGCCGGCAGCGCCGCGACGACCGGCGCCCCCGCTGCGCAGCGCGCGCAGGCGGCAGCCAGGTGCAGGGCGACCTCGCGGAAGGCGCGGAACGAAGCCTGCCCCTCGGGGCCGAACATGCCGACGCGCTCCGCGAGCGCATGCATGGCGAGGCCGGCGCCGTCGCGCGCGGCGACGACCTCGAGCAGCGCCTCGTAGATCTCGATCGCCCCGGACTCGAGCAGGTCGATGGCGCGGCCGACCGAGCCCGCCGCGAGCACGGAAAGCGCGGCGCCCTGCTCCGCCTTGAGGTCGGGAACGCAGCGCGACAGCAGCGTCGCGACGACCCCCGGCTCGAGCGCGGGCATGTCGAGCCTGCGACAGCGCGAGCGTATCGTCGGCAGCAGCCTGCCCGGCGCGTGGCTCACCAGCAGCAGCAGGCTGCGCGCATGCGGTTCCTCGAGGATCTTGAGCAGCGCGTTCTCGCTGCTCGTGTTCATCTCCTCGGCGTGGTCGACGACCAGCACGCGCCAGCCGCCCTCGGCGGGCGTCATGCCGAGGAAGGCGATGGCCGCGCGCACGTGGTCGACCACGATCTCGGCGGATTCCTTCTTGGTCTCGGGATGGATCATCCCCGGCTCGAGCACCATCAGGTCGGCATGGCCGCCGGCGGCGACGCGGCGGAAGACCGGGTTGTCGCTGCCCAGCGCCATGCCCTGCGGCTTCGGCGGCGCCGGCTCGGCGCCGAACAGCCCTGCGCCGCCGCCGGCCTCCTCGGCGGGGCGCTGCGCGAGGACGAAGCGCGCGAAGCGGTAGGCGAGCGTGGCCTTGCCGATTCCGCGCGGGCCGGCGAGCAGCCAGGCATGCGGCAGTCGCCCCGAATTCCAGGCCGCGAGCAGCGTACGCTCCGCGGCGTCCTGGCCGACCAGCGCGGGGTTCGCGCGCGGTGGCGTGACCTCGACGCTCATCGCGCGAGCGCCCGCGCGAGGCGCCGCGCGACGACGCTCCGGATCTCCTCCTGCAGGGCCTCGGGCGGGAGCCTCGCGTCGAGCAGAACGCAGCGACGCGTCTCGCGCCGCGCGATGGCGCGAAAGCCGCGACGCACGCGCTCGTGGAAGCCGACTTCCATGTTCTCGTAGCGATCCTCGCGCCCGCGCCGCGCCGCCGCGCGCGCAAGGCCCTCGCGCACCGGGATGTCCAGGATGATGGTGAGGTCCGGCGCCAGGCGGCCGATCGCCGCGCGATGCAGCGCCTCGATGGCCTTGCGCCCCAGTCCGTGGCCGAAGCCCTGGTAGGCCATCGTGGAGTCCGCGAAGCGGTCGCTGAGCACCCATTGTCCGGCGGCGAGCGCCGGCGCGATGACGCGGGCCACGTGCTCGCGCCGGGCCGCGTAGTTGAGCAAGGCCTCGGTCATCGGCGTCCAGTCGCCGGCCTCGCCCTCCACGAGGAGGGCGCGGATGCGCTCGGCGCCGGGCGTGCCGCCCGGTTCGCGCGTCATGCGCGCCTCCACGCCGCGCTCGGCGAGCCACGCGGCGAGGAGGCGTATCTGGGTCGACTTCCCCGCGCCCTCGCCGCCCTCGAAGGTGACGAAGCGGCCGCGCCCGGGGCTCATCGCCGCCCGAAGACGAGATGCGACAGGCCGGCCGCGACGCGCCCGCCGAAGCCCAGCTTCTCGACGTCGTCTCCGGCCACGAGCGCGAAGCTCGCCGCCGGCCGGTCGGGCACGGTGATGGTCAGGGTCCCCATCGCCTGGCCGCGCTGGATCGGCGCGGCGACCGGCCCGTCGAAGCTCGCGCGCGCGGCGAGCTGGGGCCGCAGCCTGCGCGGGATCGTCACGACCACGTCCTGCGCCGCGACCAGGTTCACCTTGTCGAGCCTGCCCATCCAGACCGGCGCCTCCTCGATCGGCTGGCCCGCCTTGAACAGGGTGTAGGAGCCATATTCGCGGAAGGCCCATTCGAGGAGCCGTTCGCTCTCCTCGGCGCGGGCGCGCATCGTCGGCCAGCCATTGGCGACGAGGATCACGCGGCGGTTCTCGCGCATGGCCGAGCCGGAAAGTCCGTATCCCGCGCTCTCGGTATGGCCGGTCTTGATGCCGTCCGCGCCCGGCATGCGCTGCAGCAACGGGTTGCGGTTGGGCTGGGTGATCGTGCGGTTGCTGCCCATCTCCCTGCCGAAGGTGAAATCGCGCTCGCCGTAGTAGCGGTAGTACTCGGGGAAGTCGGCGACCAGCCGCGCGCTCAGCGTCAGCAGGTCGCGCGCGGTCATGTAGTGCTCGGGATCGGGCCAGCCCGAGGCGTTGCGGAAGTTGCTGGACGCGAGGCCGATGCGTCGCGCGGTCTCGTTCATGCGCTCGGCGAAGCCCTCCTCGGAGCCGGCCAGGCCCTCGGCCAGCACGATGCACGCGTCGTTGCCCGACTGGATGATCATGCCGCGCAGCAGGTCCTCGACCTTCACCCGCTCGCCGAGGGGGACGAACATCTTCGAGCCCTGCATGCGCCAAGCGCGCTCGGAGACGGGCAGCGTGTCCTCGAGGCGGAGGTCGCCCCTGCGCAGCGCCTCGAACACGACATAGGCCGTCATGATCTTGGACATCGAGGACGGCGGCATGCGCTCGTCCGGGTTCTTCTCCAGCAGGATCGTGCCGCTTGCGACGTCGGCGATGATCAGCTGGCGCGCGGTCGTCTCGGGCGAGAGCGGGTTGGCCGGGGCCGTGGGCGCAGGGGGCGTCGCAGGCGCGCTGCGCGCGGGTGGCTGGGCCGGCTGGCGCTGGCGCTGCTGCTGGGCGTTCGATGCGCCGAACGGCAGCGCGACGAGGCAAGCGGCGGCTAGGAGCGCGACAGCGGCAGTCCTGCGGATCGCGGTGGCGGGGCGTGCGGTCATGCATCTCTCCCTTGGCGGGGGAATGCGGCGCGCATTGGGCGCTCAGTCGACGAGGATGCGGGCGTCCGGAACAACGCCGGCGACGTCCGCGAGCAGCTTGTCCGCGTCGGGCACGGTGGCGGCCGGGCCGATCCGCACGCGGTAGAGCCGCTGGCCGCCGGACTGCACCTGAGTGATCTGCGGCGCCCCGAAGCGACGCAGCTGCTGGCCCAGCTTCGCGGCGTTGTCGTAGCTGGAAAACGCGCCGGCCTGCACCCAGAGCGAGGTCGGCCGCACCGGCGTCTGGACCAGCGTGGGGATCGCCGAGCCCTGGGCCTCGGGGGGCAGTGCCGCGACGCGCGCGCTCGCCATCTCGGGTCGTGGCGCGGGCCTCCCGGCCTGGCGCCCGGCCGGCGATGGCGGCAGCGTGGCGGAGGGCGGCGGGATCGGCGCGGCGACCGCCGCCACCCGCGCGCCGGCTGGCGGCGGCAGCGCGTCGCTGACGATCGGGCCGCGGGCCGGGGCCGCGGAGGCCTCCGCGATCGGCGCCTGCCGCGCGTTGAGCAGCGCCATCTTCAGCTGCCGGCTGTCGTCGGCGAGGATCTCGACGCGCACCCGCGCCGTGCCGCGCTGCTCGAAGCCGAGCAGCTGCGCGCTCCGACGCGACACGTCGATGATCCGGTTGCCGGCGAAGGGGCCGCGGTCGTTGACGCGCAGCACGAGTTGCCGGCCGTTCTCCAGGTTCGTCACGCGCACGAGGCTCGGCATCGGCAGAGTCTGGTGCGCCGCCGTGAGCGAGTTCATGTCGTAGAGCTCGCCATTGGCCGTCACGCGCCCATGGAAGTCGATCCCGCTGCGCTCGCCGCCGTAGAACGAGGCGATGCCCGTCTCGTTGTAGGAATAGTTCTCGGCCGGGTAGTAGGTCACGCCGTTGATCTTGTACGGGTCGCCGACCTTGTAGATGCCGCCGCGCGGCGCCGGCTCGCCGGCCTGCTGGACGGCCTTCACGCCGGTGGCGCCGAGCTGGATCTGCGCGCAGCCGCCGAGGCCGAGGGACGCGGCGAGCGCCGCCGCGATCCCCGTCGCGCCCATCCTGCCGCGAAGCCGATGCATCGCCGTTCGCATGTCCGTGCGCCCCGTCAGGCGGAGAGGCGGTCGGCCAGCATGCCGACCGCGATGCGGAAGCGCTGCGGCGTGTTCCAGCGGCGCAGCGTGCGGAAATTCGCCGTGGTGAGGAAGGCGCGGCCACCCTCGCCGTCCGGCTGGCTGATGCCGGCCGAGGGATCCGCGCCGGAGAGCGCGCCGCCGCCCACCCGCCGCACGCCCAGCGCCTGCCATTCCTGGGTCGGCTTGCGCACGTTGTCGGGATCGACGAGCGCGCGATCCATGCCGCGGGGCAGCGTCACCTCTTGCCCCCAGCCCTCCTGCCCCTTCCAGCCGAGCTTGAGCAGGAAGTTGCTGATCGAGCCGAAGACGTCCGCATGGGTCGCCCAGATGTCGGCCTTGCCATCGCCGTCGAAGTCGACCGCGTGGACGAGGTAGTTGGACGGCATGAACTGGCACTGGCCCATCGCGCCGGCCCAGGACCCGCGCAGATCGGTGCTGCGCATGCGGCGGCGCTCGAGGATGCGCAGCGCGTTCAGGAGTTCCTCGCGGAAGAAGGCGCTGCGCCGGCCGTCATGCGCAAGCGTGGCGAGGCAGGCGACGACCTGGAAGTCTCCCATGAAGCGGCCATAGTCGGACTCCATGCCCCAGAGCGCGACGACGAACTGCGGCTGGACGGCGAAGCGCTCGCGCACCCGGGCCAGCAGGTCGGCGTGCTCGAGCATGCGCTTGCGGCCGTTCTCGACCTTGGTCTGGGTCAATCGCGTGGACAGGTACTGCTCGAGCGTCTGCACGCTCTCCGGCTGGCGGCGGTCGAGCTCGAGGACGCGCGGCACGGGCTGCAGGCCACCCAGCGCGTCGTCGAGCACGGCGGCCGAGATGCCCTTCGCCGCGGCCTCGGCGCGCAGGGCCTGGAGCCACGAGCCGAAGGAGGCCGGGCTTGCGATGGCAGGCGCGCCGCCCAGCGAAGCCAGGGCCGCGGCGGACGCGGTGGCTGCGACGAAGCGGCGTCGCCCGGGATTCGGAACGTGGGAATTGTCGGGCATCGCTGGCGAATCGCGATCGCAGGAAGGGACGGAGTGCATGCTGAATCGCACAGCCCGCCGCCCAGCGCAAACGATGACGCGGGCGTCGCTCTCAGGGCGCGGGCAGGAAGGCGCTGCTGCGCCCCATGATGCGGTAGGCGGCGAGGCCTATGTACTCGCGCACGGCCTCGGACAGGTCGGTGAGGTTGGCGCCGAGGCGGAACTGCGGCTCGAACTCGCCCAGCTCGTAGTCGGTCGCGAAGTCGACCGGGAATGGCACGAGCCCGCTCCACCCGGCCTGGCGGAACGTGCCGATGGCGCGCGGCATGTGTCGCGCCGAGGTGATGAGGAGCCAGGTCTGCCCGGGTTCCGGCTTGAGCATGTCATGGGAGAAGCGCGCGTTCTCCCAGGTGTTGCGCGAGCGGTCCTCCCAGGCGATGCGGGTCGTGTCGATGCCCAGCCGCGCGAAGATCCGGCGCACCACGTCGGCCTCGGTATCCCTGCCCCTGATGAGCGAGATCGAGCCGCCGGTGAAGACGTGCTGGGCCTGCGGATAGCGTCGCGCCAGCAGGATGAAGGCGTCGAGCCGCGGGCTGCCCGCGGCGACCAGCGATTTGGGGATGCCGCGCTTGCCGATCACGTATTCGTCGACGACGCCGCCGAGGACGAGGATGCCGTCCACCTTGTCCGGCAGCATGAGCGGCGGCGGGAAGCGGTCCTCGATCGGCTTGAGCGCCATCTGCCCGACGGGGAGCAGCGCGACGGCCGACGTGGCCGCGACCGCGAGCAGCACGAGCACGCGTCCGGCGCCGAGCCACGGCGTGAAGAGCAGCAGCGTGCCGAGCAGGAGCATCGACAGGAGGAGGCTTCCCGGCTCCGCGACGAGCCAGAACAGCTTGGATGCCCAGAGGAAGAGGTCGTTCACGTCGCCACGCCGGAAGCCCTGCAGGGCGCATTATTGCGCATGCCCCCTGCCCGGCCGCAACGCGCGCGGCGTGCCGCCGGCGCGATCCGGCTTGCCGCCCGGCCGCGGATTCCCTAGGAACCCGTGGCGGGATGGGTGGCAGAGCGGTCTATTGCACCGGTCTTGAAAACCGGCGGGCCCGCAAGGGCTCCGGGGGTTCGAATCCCTCCCCATCCGCCATTCCCTGCCCTCGCCGTAGGTTCCGTCACTTCGGCCGCTTCGGATCCGGGTCGGCCTCGGAGATGAGCAACTCGGCGTCCGTCTCGCCGCCCTCGACCGTCGAGACCCAGATCGCGTAGCGGCCTGACTGCGGGCGGCGGAGGCGCAGCGTCGGGTCGACGCCGCGGTTGTCGCCGTCGTCGTTGCAGTGCCACGCGCCATCCGGCGCGCGCAGCACGATCGCGGTGTCGGCGTCCGACGTCGCGTAGACGAAGAGGTCGAACTGCCCTGCCGCGTAGTCGAGGACGAAGTCTGGCTTCGACGCCTCGATGAAGCCGACGCACTCGGCGCCGAGCCTGCCATCGACGCGATCCTTGCCGCCGGCCGTGATCTCGACGCGGTGCGGGTCGGGCTGGAAGTCCGCGGCGAGGGCAACGCGGCCGAAGGTCGGTTCGCCACCGGCGTTCGGCTGCCTCGCCGCCTCGGCGGGGCGCGCCGCCGCGGCGGGTGGCGCGGTCGACGGGGCGGGCGCGGCAGGCGCCGAAGGCGCGGTCGCGCGCGGGCGCTGCGGCTCGGGACGCGTGGCAGGCCGACCAAGGAGGTCGCCCGCACCGGGCAACGCGTCGAGGAGGCCCGGGAGGGAACCCATGGCGGACATCGCCGCCTCCGCGAGGTCGAGCGGCTTGCCGTTCGCCTCCAGCTTGCCGCGCGCGTAGCGCAACTCGCTGCGCAGCCTGTCGCCCTCCACGACGACCATCGGCAGGCGCGCCGCCTCGGCGCGCGCGCGCGCGAAGTCGGCGCGCATCGCGGCCAGGTCGGCCTGGCCGGGCGGCTCGCGGCCGGCGATGGACGCCGACAGCGCGGCGCCGCGCAGGAGGAGTTCCTCGAGCGAGGCGAGGTCCAGCGCCAGCGTCGCCTTCGCCTCGATCGCGTCGGCGAGTTGCATGGCGCGCTCCAGCGCGAAGTCCGTCCCGGCGGGAACGCCGACGGATGCGGACAGGCCGATGTCGTCCCTGCCCCGCACGGACAGGGCAAGGCGGTCGATGGCGATCCTGGGGCCGGCGGCGAGTAGCTGCTTCGCAAGCGCGCCGAGCCTTGCCGTCGTGGCTTCATCGAGGTCGTCCTTGCCGCGCTCGGCGATCCGCGTCGCGATGGACAGGAACTCGTTGAACGCCTCGCCCTCGATGCCGTCGGTGGACATCTGGAAGGCGAAGCCTGGCAGGGCGGTCCCGCGGAACTCCGACGCGCCGACCTCGAGCACGGCCGTGCTGGAGACGCGCCTGTCCTTGCGAAGGGTCTCGGAGCGCAGCGCGACGGATGGCAGGCGCGCGTTGCCGCCCGCGGCCTCGAGCCTGCCCTCGCGCATCGCGATCGACGACTTGCCCGTCCAGAGGAATTGCCATTCGCGCGTCGCGTCGATCTCGGCGCGCAACGCGCCGGCCTGCAGCTTCAGGCGGTCGGCGCCCGGCACCTCGCCACCCAGCGCGCCGAGCGAAAGCTCCGCCTTCAGCGTGGTGCGCGGCGTCGTCGACCCGGACACGGAGACGCGCAGGTCGCGGAGCTCGCCGTTGCCTTCCTTCGAGCCGGCGCCCAGTCGGGCGATGGAGAACTCCAGCGCCCCCTGGGTCGCGCCGGGATGCAGGGTCGCGCGACCGCGCGCGCCGTCGAGCGTGGCCTCCGCGCCGAGCGCAGCGGGTCCCACGGCGCCCGCGTAGTCGACGACGCGGAAGTCGAGCGTCAGGCGGCGCGACCAGTCGACGAACCCGTCGAGCCTGAGCCAGGGCGATTGCCCGGGATATTTCGGCAGGTGCGCGCGCATCTCCTCCGGCAGCGGCAGCGTCGTCTCCGAGCGCGCGATGCCGAAGCCTCCGACCCAGGGTCCGTGCCGCACGGCCGCGCGGCCCGAGAGCGACAGCTCGCCGCGTCCCGAGAGCTCCATCGCCTCGCGCAGCGGATGGCCCTGCGGCGGGCGCCATGCGAGGTCGAAGGCGAGCTCGCCGTCGAACAGCCGCTTCTCGTAGGACAGGTTCCTCACCGAGACGCCCTCGATCGCGAGGAGGCGACGCTGGAGCGCCTGCGTCTCGTCGACCAGGGCGCCGCCGATCCAGTGGGAGATGCCGACATGGGCCGCGCCCGCGACGACGACGACCGCGGCCGCGGGGATGATCAACTTGCGCATGTGTTGCCGTGCTCCAGTGCTTCCGTTCCCGGCGGATCGCGTGCGCGAGTCCACGAGGGCGCCGGACGCTACGCCTCGCGTCTTGCCCGCGACCAGAGATAACGGGCGATCGTGATGCGCGATCGTCGTGCGCGGCATTCCGTCCCTGCATGAGTCGGGCTTGCGGGGACGCGCATGGCGGGCGTATCAGCGCGTGCGGTCGTCTTCGATCGGCTTCGCGAGAAAGGCCCGGCAAATGCCATCGAGCATCGTCTTCGACGTCGGCAACGTCCTGCTGCGCTGGGACCCGCGCTTCCTGTTCCGCAGGCTCTTCGACGACGAGGCGCGGATGGAGTGGTTCCTCGCGAACGTCTTCACGCCGGCGCACAACCTCGAATGCGATCGCGGGCGCGGCTTCGCGGACACCGTTGCGGAGCTGTGCGCGCGCTTCCCCGACTTCGCGCCCGCGATCCGCGCCTTCGACGAGCGCTGGAGCGAGATGGTGCCGGGCGAGATCGAGGGCACGGTCGAACTGCTGCGCGAGGTCCGCGCGCGCCGAATCCCGGACTACGCGATCACCAACTTCTCGCGCGAGAAGTTCCCGGTCGCGCGCGCACGCTTCCCCTTCCTCGACGGCTTCAGGCTGGCGATCGTCTCCGGCGACGAAGGGCTCGTGAAGCCCGACGCGGCGATCTACGAGCTCTTCCTGCGCCGCGCGGGCCTGTCGGCCGATGCGTGCGTGTTCATCGACGATTCACTCGCGAACGTGGAGGGCGCGCGCGCCGTCGGCATGCACGCGATCCATTTCCGGGATCCGGTCGCGCTGCGCGCCGAGCTGCGGGAGCTGGGCTTCGACCTCTGAGCCTCAGCGGGCGAAGGCCTCGCGCAGGATCGTTTCCGAAAGGACCTGCGGCAGGATCTCCGGCGCGCCGCCGCCGCGCGGGTAGAACACGTAGAGCGGGACGCCGGCGCGGCCGAAGCCGCGCAGGTAGTCGCTCACGACGGGGTCGCGGTTGGTCCAGTCGCCCTTGAGATAGGCGACCTCGCCGCTCGCGAAGCGCGCGGCGATGGCCGGCGCGGCAAGCGCGGTGCGCTCGTTGAACAGGCAGGTGATGCACCAGGCCGCGGTCATGTTCACGAGGACAGGCCTGCCCTCCGCGCGCAGAGCGTCGAGACGCGCATGCGAGAAGGGCTCGCCGGCGGCCGTCGTGGAAGCGGCGTCTGCGGGCGAAGGCGCGGCGCGCGGCGCCTCGGGCTCGATGCGCGACGCGACGACCGCCGCGGCGGCGAGCGCGGCCAGGGCGAGCGCGCTCGCCCACGACAGGCCGCCGCCGTCCCGCTCCTTCCCGGCGAGCCACGCGGCGAGGCCCGTGAGCAGCAGCGCCGCGAGGCCGAGCGCGAGTCCGTCCGGCCCGGCCTGGCGGGCAAGCACCCAGAGCAGCCAGCATGCCGTCGCGTACATCGGGAAGGCCATCGCCTGGCGGAAGGTCGACATCCAGGGCCCTGGCCTCGGCAGGATCCGCGCGATCCCCGGCGCGAGCGCGACGGCCAGGAAGGGCAGCGCGAAGCCCGCGCCGAGCGCCATCACGATCGCGACCATCGGCAGGCGATCGGCGGCGAGCGCCGCGCCGAGCGCCGCCGCCATGAAGGGCGCGGTGCATGGCGTGGCGACGACGACGGCGAGGATTCCGGCAAGGAAGGCTCCGGGGGCCGCGCGTGCCGCGACCGAGAGGCGGACCTCGAAGGCGCCCGAGAGGTTCAGGGCGACGCCGAGCATCACGCAGGCGACCACCGCGACGAAGACAGGCGACTGGAACTGGAAGCCCCAGCCGAGTTCGGCGCCTGCCTCGCGCAGCAGCAGCATCGCGCCGGCGATCGCGCCGAAGCTCGCCATGACCCCGAGCGCGTAGGCGACGCCGTCGCGCCGGCGTCCGCGCGCGTCGCCGGCGGGCAGCGCGGCGAGCGCGAGCGCCTTCATCGACAGGATCGGGAACACGCAGGGCATGAGGTTGAGGACGATGCCGCCGAGCAGCGCGAGCAGCAGCGCCTGCGCGATCGGGGGCGGCGGCTCGCCCTGCGGGACGCGCGGCACCTCGCCCCGGACCGCGGCGACGGCATGCGCCCGCCCGCCCTCCTCCACCAGGACGCCCGCGACCGGGACCAGCGGCGCGGGCGCGCCGCGCTGGAGCGGAACCTCTATGACCGTCCTGTCGCCCAGGCGCGCGACGCGCTGTGCCGCGGCATGGTCGACCAGGCCGGGCTGGGCCGGGAAGAAATGGGGGGCGCGCAACGCGGGGCCCTGCGGGTCGCGGGCCAGCGCGATGCGCAGCGTGCCGCCATCCGCCTGGAACCTCGCCTCGCCATCGAAGTGCCGAGGCAGGGCGCCGCGCGCGGCGGCGATCGCGGGCGCCGAGGCGGAGGACGCGCTCGCGCCGGTGGCGAGGCGGATGGCGAGGCTCGCCTCCTCCGGGACGCAGATCTTCTCGCAGGCAAGCCAGGATGCCTCGAGGCTGATCTGGAGCGCGGCCATCGTCGCGGCGGGCGCGCGCGCCTCGAAGAGGAAAAAGACCTCGCCGCCGAAGCCGTAGTTCGTGAGCGGACCGAAGGGCTGGCGCGATGGTACCGGCCAGAGCGCCGGGCCGACGGACATGCCGTCGGGCAGGCTCCAGCGGAACTCCGGGGCCATGCCTGAATCCCCGGGGTTCACCCAGTAGGTATGCCAGCCGGGTGCCAGCCGATGCCGAACGGCGAGCAGGAACGTCTCTCCCGGGGCGACCGACCCGCGATCCGCCAGGAGTTCGATGCTGGAATGGGCAGTCGTGGCCCTGGCGCCCGGGCTGGCTGCCCGTCCCGGCTCGGTCGGGTCCGGCAGGATCGCGAGGAGAAGCGCGGCGAGCATCGTGGCGACCAGCCAGGCGCGGCGCTGCGCCTCCCGGCGGTGGTCGTCGAAGCTGCCTTGGAACGGGTTCATCGGGGGCGGAACATGGCGGCGGCCCCCGCTCCAGTCCAGCGACCCGGGGGCCGGATCGTGCCCCGGGTCCCCGGTCGTCAGCGCAGCAGCATCGGCCCGATCGTCGCCACCGCCATCACGAGGCTGCCTGCCGCGCCCCACCCCGCTCCCACGAGGAACCCGTCGAAGAACTTCTGCATCGCTTCCTCCGATGTCCGATGGAGGCAGGATGTTCCAGTTTTGTTCTCACCGCAAG
>Ga0068872_10003766_pt1 | contig 11510 bp, 12 predicted proteins | sample NOAtaG_7_FD_66441 | JGI IMG/M metagenome (GOLD analysis project Ga0068872, IMG submission 66441) | Freshwater lake microbial communities from Lake Erie, under a cyanobacterial bloom - NOAA_Erie_Diel1S_2200h metaG | ecosystem: Environmental > Aquatic > Freshwater > Lake | place: USA: Ohio, Lake...
TGGCGGCGCGCTGGCGGCGCGTGCGCGACCTGCGCCGCGCGGTCACGGGGTGCCTCGAGAAGGCGCGCGAGCGCAAGGAGATCGGCTCCAGCCTGCAGGCCGCGCCGGTCGTGCATGTCACGCCGGAGGCCGCCGCGGTGCTCGAGGGGCTCGACCTCGACGAGGTCTTCATCACCTCGGGCCACGCGCTCGAGGTCGGTGCCGTGCCCGAGGACGCGTCGCTCTTCCGGTTGCCCGACCAGCCGGACATCGCGGTCGGCTTCCGCGCGGCGGAGGGCGGGAAGTGCCAGCGCTGCTGGAAGGTCCTGCCGGAGGTCGGCACGCATGCGCATCACCGCATGCTCTGCATGCGCTGCGCCGACGCGGTCGACGCCGCGGCGCCGGGGTGAGCGGCATGCTGCGCCTCGGCCTGCGCCTGGCGGCGCTGGTCGCGCTCCTCGACCAGGCGACGAAATGGGGCTTCTACGCCTGGCTGACCGGCCTCGCCTTCTGGGACCGCGCGCCGGTGCCGCTGCCGCGCGGGCCGGTCGTCGAGGCCACGCCCTTCCTGAACTTCGTCGTGGTCTGGAACCACGGCGTCAGCTTCGGGATGTTCAACCGCGGCTCCGACGATGCGGCCTGGATCCTCGTCCTGGTCGCGCTGGCCATCACCGGGGCGATGGCCTGGTGGCTGGCGCGCGCGCCCTCGCGCCTGGTGGCGGCGGCGCTCGGCCTGGTCATCGGCGGGGCGCTCGGCAACGTGGTCGACCGCATGCGCTTCGGGGCGGTCTTCGACTTCGTCGACCTGCATGCGGCGGGCTGGCACTGGCCGGCCTTCAACGTCGCGGACGCGGCGATCGTGGCGGGGGCGGGACTGCTCCTGCTCGATGCCTTGTTTGCGCCCAAACCCTCCGGTAAATAGGCATCCATGCGGATTTCCGGGGCTTCCCGAACCGTCCTCGCGATGCCGATCCTCCTCCTCGCGCTGGGGCTTGGGGGCTGCTCGGAGGCGCGCCGCGCGGTCGGCTGGGACAAGGCCCCGCCCGACGAGTTCAAGATCCTGACCCGCGCGCCGCTCGCGATGCCCCCTGACTACGGGCTGCGCCCGCCCACGCCGGGCGCGCCGCGCCCGCAGGAAGGCTCCACCACCGACCAGGCCCGCACGGCCATCACCGGCGGACGACCCGGCGCGAGGCCTGGCGCGGCCCCCGCCGCCGGCGCAGGCCGGCCGAGCGCCGCCGAGGTCGCCCTGCTGGAGAAGGCCGGCGCCGACCGCGCCGACCCTGCCATCCGCGCGACCGTGGACCGCGAGGCCCGCGCCGTCGCCGACGCGGATCGCAGCTTCACCGACAAGCTGATCTTCTGGCGCGAGCCGGAGCCGCCGGGCACCGTGATCGACGCCGAGCGCGAGCAGCAGCGCCTGCGCGAGAACCAGGCGCTGGGTCGCCCCGCGAATTCCGGCGATACCCCGATCGTCCGCCGCCGCCAGCGCGGCCTGCTCGAGGGCCTGTTCTGAGCGCGGCCCCGGCCGCGCTTGCCGCCCGGCCCGCGCGACGCATCTCTGGCGCCATGACCGCGCGGATCCTCCTCCTCCTGATTTCCCTGCTCGCCCTGCACGCCGCCCCCGGCGCGGCGCGTGCACAGGTCTTCGAGCCCACCAGCTTCTTCCTCGACAACGGCATGCAGGTGGTGGTGGTCGAGAACCGCCGCGCGCCGATCGTCACGCACATGGTCTGGTACCGCGCCGGCGCCGCCGACGAGCCGCCGGGCAAGTCGGGGATCGCGCATTTCCTCGAGCACCTGATGTTCAAGGCGACGCGCAGCATGGCGGCGGGGGAGTTCTCCCGCACCGTGGCGCGCAATGGCGGCCGCGACAACGCCTTCACCAGCTGGGACTACACCGCCTACCACCAGTCGGTGGCGCGCGACCGGCTCGGCCTCGTCATGCGCATGGAGGCCGACCGCATGACCAACCTCGTGCTGACCGACGAGGTCGTCGCCACGGAGCGCGACGTCATCCTCGAGGAGCGGCGCCAGGTGGTCGAGAACGTGCCCGGCGCGCGGCTGCGCGAGCAGGTCGCGGCGGCGCTGTTCCTCAACCATCCCTATGGCCGGCCGATCATCGGCTGGGAGCACGAGATACGCGGCCTGACCCGCGCCGACGCGGAGGCCTGGTATCGCCGCTGGTACGCGCCCAACAACGCGGTGCTCGTGGTCGCCGGCGACGTCGCGCCCGACGAGGTACGGCGGCTGGCGGAGCAGCATTACGGCCCGATCCCGCGCCGCGACGTGCCCGAGCGGGTGCGCCCGGCCGAGCCCGTGCCCCAGGCGGCGCGGCGCGTGACGCTGCGCGACGAGCGCGTGCGCCAGCCGTCGCTGACGCGCGCCTATCTCGCGCCCAGCGCGCGGCGTGGCGAGAGCCAGCACGTCCCGGCGCTCGAGGTCCTCGCCGACATCGCCGGCGGGCAGGCCGGGCGCTTCCACCGCGCGCTCGTGCTCGAGCGCCAGCTCGCGACCTCGGTCTCCGTCTCCTACAACCCCGACAGCTTCGACCTCTCCACCTTCTCCTTCGGCGTCGCCGTGCGCCCGGGCGTCGCGATCGAGGACGTCGAGCGCGCGCTCGACGAGGAGATCGCCGCGATGCTGCGCGAGGGCGTGGCCGAGGACGAGGTGGAGCGCACCAAGGCGCGGGTGCGCGATTCGACCGTCCTGTCGCGCGACGCGCTCGGCACGGCGCCGCGCGCGATCGGCGCCGACCTGATGACCGGCGCCACGATCGAGGAGATCGAGTCCTGGCCACGGCGCATCGGCGCCGTCACCGCCGCGCAGGTCGCCGCCGCGGCGCGCGCCGTGCTCCAGGAGGAGCGCGGCGTCACCGGGTTCCTGCTGCCGAGGCCACGCACGTGATCCGCCGCATCCTTCTGCTCGCCGCCTGCGCGCTGCTGCTCCTCGCCGCGCCGCCGCGCGCGCATGCCATGCCCATCGAGCGCGTCGTCTCCCCCGGCGGCATCGTCGCCTGGCTGGTGCAGGACCGGACGCTGCCGCTGGTGGCGCTCCAGTTCCGCTTCCGCGGCGGCACGGCGGGCGAGGGCGCCGGCGCCCAGGGCGCGGCGCGCCTCGCCGTCGACATGCTCGACGAGGGGGCCGGCGACCTCGACGCCACCGCCTTCGCGCGCGCGCTGCAGGAGCATTCGATCTCGCTCTCCATCGGCGCGTCCGCGGACTCCATCCAGGGCAGCCTGCGCGTCCTCGATGCGCATCGCGCGCGCGGCGCGGAGCTGCTCCGCCTCGCGCTCGTCGCGCCGCGCTTCGACGCCGACGCGCTCGAGCGCGTGCGCACCCGCACGCTCGCGGGGCTGCAGCGCCAGCAGGAGGACCCGCGCTCGATCCTGCGCGAGGCCTTCGGCCGCCTCGCCTGGGGCGCGCATCCCTATGGCGAGGGCGCGGAGGCGGAGATCGCCTCGGTGCGCGGCGCGACGGTGGAGGCGATGCGCGGCTTCCTCGCGCGGCGCATGGCGCGCGACAACCTCGTCGTCGGCGTCGTCGGCAACATCGACGCCGCCGCGCTCGGCGCGCTGCTCGACCAGGTCTTCGGCGGGCTTCCCGCGCGCGCGGCGCCCTACGACGTGCCCGAGGCGCGGCCCGCCATCGACGCCGAGCGCGTCGTCGTGCTGCGCCGCGCGTCGCCGCAGGCCCTCGTCATGTCCGGCGCGCCGGGCATGAAGCGCGACGACCCGGACTGGTTCGCCGCGCAGCTCGTCAACTACGTGCTCGGCGGCGGCGGCTTCAACTCGCGGCTGATGACGGAGATGCGCGAGAAGCGCGGCCTCACCTATGGCGTCTCGACCTCCCACCACGCGCTCGACCGCGGGGCGCTCGTCTTCGCGTCCTTCTCCACCGACAACGCCCGCGCCGGGGAGGCGGTCGAGCTCCTGCGCGCGCAATGGCGGCGCATGGGCGAGGAGGGCCCCGGCGAGCAGGAGCTCGAGGACGCGAAGGCCTTCCTGACCGGCGCCTTCGCGCTCTCGCTCGATTCCAGCGCCGCGGTGGCTGGCCTTCTCGTGACGCTCCAGCACGAGGGGCTCGGCATGGACTACCTGTCGCGGCGCGACGCGCTGATCCGCGGCGTCACGATCGAGGACGCGCGCCGCGTCGCGCGCCGCATGCATGGCGCGCCGGGCTTCCTGACCGTGGTCGTGGGCGAGCCGGCCGGCGTCCGGGGCGAGGGCGGCTGAGCCCGTGCAGGCGCGCGTGATCCGCAGGCTGCCCGACACGCTCGTCAACCAGATCGCCGCCGGCGAGGTGATCGAGCGGCCGGCGGCGGCGCTCAAGGAAGTCGTCGAGAACGCGATCGACGCGGGCGCGCGACGCATCGACGTCACGCTGAAGGAGGCCGGCAAGGCCGCCATCGTCGTCTCCGACGACGGCCGCGGCATGTCGCGCGAGGACCTCGCGCTCGCGGTGGAGCGCCACGCGACCTCCAAGCTGCCGGGCGACGACCTCTCGCGCATCTCCACCTTCGGCTTCCGCGGCGAGGCGCTGCCCTCGATCGGCGCGGTGGCGCGGCTCGCGATCACCAGCCGCGCGGCCGGCGCCACCGAGGCCTGGACGATCCGCGTCGAGGGCGGTCGGCGCGAGGGGCCCGAGCCCGCCGCGCATGGCGCTGGCACGCGCGTCGAGATCCGCGACCTCTTCTTCGCCACGCCCGCGCGGCTCAAGTTCCTCAAGGGCGACCGCGCCGAGCTGCAGGCCTGCGTCGACGCGGTCGAGCGCCTGGCGATGGCGAACCCGTCCATCGCCTTCTCGCTGGTCGCCGATGGCCGACAGGCGCTGCGCCTCGGGCCCGCCACGGGCGAGGCGGCGCGCGCGCGGCTCGAGCGCCTCTCCGCGGTGGTCGACCGCGACTTCCTCGACAACGCCATCGAGGTCGACGCCGAGCGCGAGGGCGTGCGCCTCGTCGGCCATGCCAGCCTGCCGACCTTCCACCGCGCGACCGCGCAGATGCAGTACCTGTTCGTCAACGGCAGGCCGGTGCGCGACCGGCTGCTCGCGGGCTCCGTGCGCGCGGCCTATGCCGACTTCCTCGCCCGCGACCGCCATCCCGTCGTCGCGCTCTTCGTCGAGCTGCCGCCCGACCAGGTCGACGTCAACGTGCATCCCGCGAAGTCCGAGGTGCGCTTCCGCGACGCGGGCCTGGTGCGCGGCCTCGTCGTGGGCGCGCTCAGGCACGCGCTTGCCGGCGCCGGCTTCCGCGCCGCGACCACGCCGGGGCTCGACGCGCTCTCCGCGCTCCGCCCGGGCACGCTGCCCGCGCCGCCTGCTTCCGGTGGCGGCGCCTATCCGTCCTTCGCCGGCCATGGCCAGCAGGGCTTCGCCGAGGCGCTCGGCGCGACCGCGCGCGCCTTCCAGGCACCGCTCGGCGTCGCCGCGCCCTCCGCCCCCGCCGCCGCGCCGCCGCCGGGCGCGGGCGAGGCCGCGTCCTTCCCGCTGGGCGTGGCGCGCGCGCAGCTCTTCGAGACCTACATCCTCGCGCAGGCCGCCGACGGCATCGTCGTGGTCGACCAGCACGCCGCGCATGAGCGCCTGGTCTACGAGCGCATCAAGGCCGAGCTCGCCGAGCACGGCGTCCGCCGCCAGGCGCTGCTGATACCGGAGATCGTGGAACTCGACGAGGCGCGCGCCGGCCGCCTGCTCGCGCGCGCCGACGACCTGCTGCGCCTCGGCCTCGCCATCGAGGGCTTCGGGCGCGGCGCGGTCGCGGTGCGCGAGGTGCCGGCGCTGCTCGGCACGGTCGACGCCGCGGGCCTCGTGCGCGACCTCGCCGACGAGATCGAGGAGCACGGCGACGCGCTGGCGCTGGGCGAGCGCCTTGCCGACATCTGCTCGACCATGGCCTGCCACGGCAGCGTGCGCGCCGGCCGTCGCCTCTCGCCGGAGGAGATGAACGCGCTGCTCCGCCGCATGGAGGCGACGCCGCATTCCGGCCAGTGCAACCACGGCCGCCCGACCTGGGTCGAGCTGAAGCTCGCCGACATCGAGCGCCTCTTCGGCCGACGCTGACGAAAACCGGGGACGGAGCCCGGATTACTCCCGTCGCCGCCGCCCGGGAACACCCGGGACGACCCGCCGGCCGACCATGGCGCCGACCTGCTCCTGGAACCGGGGGCCGCCGAGCGCGTAGCTGCCCGCGGTCGCGCGGCGGATGCCGGCAACGACGTCCCCGGGCAGGGCCTGCGAGAAGAGCGCCCGATAGGCGGCCACGCGGCTCGTTGCGTCGGGGGCGAGCGCGAGGAACACCTCGTGCGGGGTCAAGAGGGCCGACGGCAGGGTGCTCGCGTTCATGCGATGGCTCGACCAGGGATAGTCGCGCGCATCGCGCACGATGCCGGCGCGAACGGGATTGAGCTCGATGTAGCGCTGGCAGGCCAGCACGTAGGCCTCGCTATCGACGAGGCAGGAGCGGAAACGTCCCTCCCACAGCGTGCCGCTGCGCAGGTAGGCGCGGTTGACGGCCTGGACGTAGCGCTGGTTGAGATGCCGCATCAGGCGCGAGAGCGCGTCCGCGCGCGAGGGCGTCACCAGCAGGTGGACGTGATTGGTCATCAGCACATAGGCGTGCACGGCGCAGCCAAGCGCAGGCGCGAGCTCCGCGAGCAGCGCCAGGTAATGCAGGCGGTCCTCGTCGCGGAAGAAGCAGGCGCCGCGATCGATGCCGCGCTGCACGAGATGCGTGCTGACGCCGTCCAGCGCCAGCCTGGCTCGACGAGGCATGGCGGCCTCGACCCTACGCCGGCGGGATCCGCGCGCTGACGGTGCAGGATGCGCAAGCCCCGCGACCCGGGAGGAGGGGGGGAAGTAATCCGGGCTCCGTCCCCGGTTGGACGGGCTAGGCCGGCCGCCCGGCGAATCGCATGAACGCGACGCGCGCGCGGCCGTGCCTGCGCTCGTCCAGCGGCTCGAAGCCCTCCGGCGGGTCGCAGCGCTCGCGGTCGCCGGTCTCGATGCATGCGATCGCGCCGGGCGCGAGCCAGCCCTCGTCGCGCAGCGCGGCCAGCGCGCGCGGCGCGAGGTCCTCGCCCCAGGGCGGGTCCATGAAGACGAGCGTCGCGTCGCCATTTCCCTTGCCCGGGCGCGTGGCGTCGCGGCGCAGGAAGCGCGCGGACGCGGTCTCCCGCGCGCGCCGGGCGTTGCGCTCGGCCAGCGCCAGCGCGGCCTGGTCGGAATCCATGAACATGCAGCGCGCCGCGCCGCGCGACAGGGCCTCGATGCCCATCGCTCCCGAGCCGCAGAAGGCGTCGAGCACGACCGCGCCGCGCAGCGGCGAGGCCGCGCCGACGCCGAAGCGATGCTCCAGCACGTCGAAGATCGCCTGGCGCACGCGGTCGGCGGTGGGCCGGATGCGCGCGTCGGCGGGCGGCTCGAGCGCGAGGCCGCGATGGCGTCCGGCGACGATGCGCATGGAGCCTCCCCGCCCGCCGCTCAGCGCCGCGCCGGCGCCTTGCCGAACTCGCCGCCGACGAGGTCGCGCAGCGCGCGCGCGGGCACTTCCTCGACCGCGCCGGGCACGAGCTGCCCGAGCTGGAAGGCGCCGTAGGAGACGCGGATCAGCCGGTTCACCTCGAGCCCGAGATGCGAGAGCACGCGGCGGATCTCGCGGTTCTTGCCCTCGCGCAGCGCCATGGTGAGCCAGACATTGCCGCCCTGGCGGCGGTCGATCGTGGTCTCGATGCCGTCGTAGCGCACACCGTCGATCTCGACCCCCCGCGCGAGCCGCGTGATCGTCGGCCCGTCGGGCGGGTCGCCGAACGCGCGCACGCGGTAGCGGCGGATCCAGGCGGTGGCGGGCAGCTCGAGATGGCGCTTGAGCTCGCCGTCATTGGTGAGCAGCAGCAGCCCCTCGGAGTTCCAGTCGAGCCGGCCGATGGGCATCAGCCGCGGCAGCTCGGGCGGCAGCACGTCGTAGATCGTGCGCCGGCCCTCCGGGTCGCGCGCGGCGGTGATGCAGCGGTCGGGCTTGTGGAAGCGGAAGAGCCGCGTGCGCGCCGGCGCGGCGAGCGGCACGCCGTCGATCGCGACGACGTCCCCCGCAACGACGTTGCGCGCGGGCGAGGACAGGACCTCGCCGTTCACGCTCACGCGCCCCTCCGCGACCAGCCGCTCGGCGTCGCGCCGCGAGGCGCGGCCGGAGCGGGCGATCACCTTGGCGACGCGCTCGCCGGGATGCTCGGGGTTCATGGCGCGCGATGTAGCAGAGCGGCGCCCCGGCGGCGAGCGGCATTGACCGCGCCCGCCGCGCGGCGGGAATGTCGCGCCCATGGACAGGGCGGAATTCGACGCGGCGACGATGCGCCTTGCGCTCGCGCAGGCCGAGGAGGCCGCGCGCGCGGGCGAGGTGCCGGTGGGCGCGGTGCTGGTCGGGCCGGACGGCGCCGTGCTGGCGCGCGCGCACAACCTGGTCGAGGCGCGGCGCGACCCGACGGCGCATGCCGAGATGCTCGCCATCCGAGAGGCGGCCGCGCGGCTCGGCGCCAAGCGCCTGCCTGGCTGCGCGCTCTACGTCACGCTCGAGCCCTGCGCCATGTGCGCCACCGCGGCGAGCTTCGCGCGGCTGTCGCGCGTGGTCTTCGCCGCGCCGGACCCGAAGGGCGGCGGCGTGCTGCATGGCCCGCGCATCTTCGCGCAGCCGACCTGCCACTGGCGCTGCGAGGTCGAGCAGGGGCCCTTCGCCGAGGAGGCGGGCGAGGCGCTGCGTTCCTTCTTCCGTGCTAGGCGCGAGGGCGGCGGCGCGTAATGCCGATGCCTGCGCCCGGCCGCGGCGCGAGGCGGGTAGACATCGTCGCGAAGGGCGCGCTCCAGCGCCGCTTCGAACCCAAGGGGGTGACGATGGCGACGACGAACATCGATGCGGGCCGCATGCCCGCGAAGGCGCTGCGCGCCGCGGCGCTGGCGCTGCTGGTCTCGGTCCCGGGCCTCGCCGCGGCGCAGGGCATGCCCGGCGGCGCGGCGGCGGCGGGCGAGTCCGTGTCGCGCCCGCGCATGACGCAGGAGCAGCGCGAGGCCGAGCGCCGCCGCTGGCAGGCGATGTCGGCCGAGGAGCGGCAGAAGGCCGTGGAGGAACGCCGCGCGCGGCGCGCCGAGGCGCGCGAGCGCATGACGCCGGAGGAGAGGCAAAAGGCCGACGCGCGGCGCCAGGCGGCGCGCGAGCGCGCGGCGAGCATGACGCCGGAGGAGCGTGCGGCGCAGCGCGCGCGGGCCGCCGAGCGCCGCGGCCAGCCGACCGGCCAGGCGACGAACTGAGCGGGGCGGCGCCGGTGGCGCTCCGGCGTCAGAGCAGTCCCGGGTAGCTTCCGCCGTCGAGGACGATGTTCTGGCCGGTGATGAAGCCGGCATGGGTGGAGCAGAGGAAGGCGGCGGCGGCGCCGAATTCCCCGGGCCGCCCGAGGCGGCCGGCCGGGATGCGGGAGCGGCGTTCTTGCGCCACGTCCTCGACCGGCCGGCCGGAAAGCGCGGCGGCGCGCGCCGTGGTGGCGCGTACGCGGTCGGTGTCGAAGGGACCGGGAAGGAGGTTGTTGATGGTGACGCCGCGCGCAATGGCGCGTCGCGCAAGCACGGAGACCGCGCCGGTGAGGCCGGCGCGGGCACCGTTCGAGAGCTCCAGGTTGTCGATCGGCGCCTTCACCGAGAAGCTCGTCACGTTGACGATGCGCCCGAAGCCCCGCTCCATCATCCCGTAGACCGTGGCGTGGATCAGGGCGATCGGCGCGAGCATGTTGGCCTCTAGCGCGCGGCGCCAGTCCTCCAGCCCGAAGTCCCGGAAGTCGCCGGGCGGCGGGCCGCCCGCGTTGGTCACGAGGATGTCGGGCGCCGGGCAGGCCGCGAGCAGCGCGGCGCGGCCATCCCCGGTCGTGACGTCGCAGGCGACCGTGCGGACATCGACGCCCGCGGCGGCGCGGATCGCGCGCGCCGTCGCCTCCAGCGCTTCCGCCCCGCGCGCGGCGATCGTCAGCGCCACGCCTTCTGCCGCCAGCGCCTCCGCGCAGGCCCGGCCCAGCCCCTTCGACGCCGCGCAGACGAGGGCGGTGCGACCGCCGATGCCGAGGTCCATGTGGGTGTCTCCGGGGCGCGTGGCTGGAGGTCAGCGCAGCGGCGAATGCGCCGCTGGCAGGAGGATGGAGTTCGACATGCGCTGCACGAGGCGCTGCTCGCGGCTGCGCGCGAGGAAGGCCTTCCACTCCGGGTCCGCGGCGGCGGCGTCTCGCGCGCGCATGCGCGCGTCGAGGCCCGGATAGGACCAGAGGTGCCAGACCTCGTCGGCGGGACCGGCGAGCGGGCGGAAGAGGCCCACGAGTGGGGAATGCCGGGTGCGCGCGGGCAGCGCGGAGACGAACAGCGCGATCCACGCGTCCAGGCCGCCGGGCCGCAGCGCGTAGTGGCGCAACTCGTATATCCCGCCCGCCGTTGGCGCGTGCGGCCCCGCGACGCAGCGCAGCAGGCGCGCCTCCTCGCCGAGGAGCAGGTCGTGGAGCGGCGCGCGACATTCCTCCTGCCAGCGCGGCAGCGCGGCGAGGTCGGCGAGCGCGCGCTCGCGCGCATCCTGCGAGTCGAAGGCGCGCAGGGTCAGCATGCGGTTGAGGACGCCGACCTCCGAGATCCAGCATCCCGCGAGGACGCCATGGGCATCGCCCCGGATCGCCGCTTCCGCGGTCCCCGCGATGCGCGCCGCCTCCGCGGCCCGCCCCGGCCGGAAGTCCTGGATCGCAAGTTCGTGGATCATGCCCGCCCCCCTTGGCGTCGCTTCAGGCTGCCGCGAAGACGCGCACGCCGCCGGGGCCCGCGGCCGGCACGGCGCGTCCCTGCGAGACCAGCAGGTGGAGATGCGCCACCGCCTCGCCGAGCGCGAGGCCCATGTTGGCGGCGCCGATCTCGCGCCGGAACAGGAGCGGGAAGCAGCCGACGGCGTGGCGCGGCCCCTCGGCGAGCGCCCGCGCGATGCGGTCGAGGCGCTCGTCGTGGTGCGCGCGCAGCGCGGCGATGCGGCGATGGATGCCGCGATAGGGCTGGCCATGCGCGGGCAGCACCAGCGTGTCCGCCGGCACGCCTGCGAAGCCGTCGAGCGAGGAGAGATACTCGGCGAGCGGGTCGCCCAGCGGCTCCGTCGCCCAGACCGAGACATTGGGCGAGATGCGCGGCAGCAGGATGTCGCCGCACACGAGCGCGCCCAGCGCCGGGCACCAGAGGCAGGCATGCTCGGGCGAGTGGCCGCGGCCCAGGATGACGCGCCACTCATGCGCGCCGATGCGCAGCGTCTGTCCCCCGGACAGGCGCACGAAGCGCTGCGGGACCGCCGGCACCATCGAGCGGTAGAAGGAATTCGGTGGCGTGGCGAAGCCCGAGAGCGCCTCCTCGGCCACGCCGTTGCGGCGGTAGAAGGCGATCTTGTTCGCGATCTCCGCCTCGCCCGCCTCGGCGTGGACGCCGCGCGCGGTCATCCACTCGCCCTGCGTCATCCAGACCTCGGCGTCCCAGCGCGC
>Ga0068872_10003771_pt1 | contig 11505 bp, 10 predicted proteins | sample NOAtaG_7_FD_66441 | JGI IMG/M metagenome (GOLD analysis project Ga0068872, IMG submission 66441) | Freshwater lake microbial communities from Lake Erie, under a cyanobacterial bloom - NOAA_Erie_Diel1S_2200h metaG | ecosystem: Environmental > Aquatic > Freshwater > Lake | place: USA: Ohio, Lake...
CAGGCGTACACCCGGTCGGGCCAGCGCCTGTGCACCCAGAACCAGTCGGCCGGGGCCTCGCGCACGCGATCCTCGACAAAACGCGTCACCGCCTGAACCCCGCGGCGGATGTCCTCGGCGCGGTCCCCGGACCCGCCTACCGGAATAGGTTCATGCACGGTCAACCGGAACCGAACGCCGGGCAGGCGCTGCACCGACATCGGCTGCAGCACCGTGCCATGCTTCAACGCCAGACGGGTCGGACCGGGCGCGGCGTTAACCGGATGCCCGAAGAACTCGACCTCGGGCCCCTCCGAGAACTTCTGGTCGTTCATCAGGGCCACGGACTCGCCGCGCGCCATCCCGGCCAGCATCTCGCGCGCGCCATCCGCACCCTTGGGCGCAAACAGGCGTACGCCATAGCGCGCCCGGGCGGCCCGGATCTGGGCGTCAACATAGGGGTTGTTGGCGGCGCGGTAGGTGATCTGGCACGGCACCCCGGCGGCGAGGATACAGGCGGGCATCACCTCGAAATTGGCCAGGTGCCCCGAGACGAACACCACCGGTCGGCCAGAGTCGCGAACCGCGTACAGCCGTTCCAGCCCTTCGATCTCGATACGCCCGGACGCCGGCGTGAGGCGGTCCATCACCGCCGTCTCGGCGAAGGTGCGGCCGGTCTGCTCCCAGGCGTCGCGAGCCAGCGTCTCCCGCGCCTCCGGATCCATTTCCGGGAAGGCCAGCTGCAGGTTGCCTATCACCGTCCGGTGCGTGCCTGTGCGCGGGCCGAGCGCGCGCAGCAGGCCGCCGCCGAAGGCCGAGGCGGCCTCCAGTCCGATCAGCCGCATCAGGCCGATGAACAGGGCGAAGCCAGCCGCCTCCAGCCGCCAGACCAGATCGCGCCGCAGGCCGGGCTTCACCATGCGATGGTAACGCCGCCGTCCACCACCAGGGTCTGGCCGGTCATGAACGTCGAGGCGGGCGAGGCCAGATAGACTGCCGCGCCGGCGATCTCGTGCGGCTGGCCGATACGCTTCAGCGGTGCCGGCTCGGTCACGGTCTTGAGGATCTCGGGGTTCTCCCAGAGGTACTTGGCGAAGTCGGTCTGCACGAGGCCGGGCGCGATGCAATTGACGCGGACATTCGACGGTCCCCACTCGACGGCCAGATTTCGCGCCAGCTGCATGTCGGCCGCCTTGGACACATTGTAGGCCCCGATCAGGGCGTTGCCGCGCAACCCGCCGATCGATGAGACGATGATGATCGACCCGTCGCGCCGCTCCAGCATCTGCGGTGCCGCCATCTGGATCAGCCAGTGGTTCGAGATGACATTGTTCTGCAGGATCTTGTTGAACTGGTCATCGGTGATCCCGCCCATCGGCCCGGCATATGGGTTCGACGCCGCGTTGCAGACCAGGATGTCGATCTTGCCGAAGGCGGCGTTGGTCTCGTCGACGAGTCGCTGCAGGTCGGCCTTCTCGGCGATGTTGGCCGGCACGGCGATGGCGCGGCCGGGGCCGTAGCGGGCGTTGATCTCGGCGGCCACCTCCTCGCAGGGGCCGGCCTTGCGTGAAGAGATCACCACCTGGGCACCATGCTCCGCCAGCCGCTCGGCGATGGCCTTGCCGATGCCGCGCGAGGAGCCGGTGATGATGGCCGACTTGCCGGTGAGATCGAAGAGCTGCATGCGGTGGCGTCCTTCCCTTGCGTCAATGAACCTCGGCGCTGGCGGCCGGGTGATTCTCGTCGGATACTGTCTCGAATCCTTCCGGGGAAGGCCCGACCGTCGTTGATGCGCAGTCTGATCCAGCTGTTCCTTTTTTGCGGCTACGTCTTTCTGTCCTTGACAGCGGGGGCCGCCCTGTGGCGCGCGGGCCTCGGCGGGGGTGCCTTCGTGGCCGGAGCGCTGGGGGCGATGGGTACGCTCGCCGCCCTGCATGCCCTCGTGACCCAGGCCTTGAGCGCCCGTGCCCTGCGCCGCGACCTCGACCAGCTGCGCGAGGCGCACCGGCTGCTGGCCGATGCGCTGGACGCCACCCAGGGGGCTGTCAGCGACCTCACCGAGGCCATCGAGAAGGGCGCCCTGACCCAGACCGAAACGCTCACCGGCGAGGTGCGCATCCTTGAGGACCTCGTCCAGCAGATGAGCGACTCGATCGAGGCGCGACTGGCTGTGGCCCCGCTTCAAGACCCGCGCAGCGCCGAGGGGCGCAAGCGCCAGCAGTCCAACGCCCTGCTGCAAACCGTGCACGAGGCCCTGACCGAGAACCGGGTGGATCTCTACCTTCAGCCTGTCGTCACATTGCCCCAGCGCCGGACCATCTTCTACGAGAGTTTCACCCGACTGCGCGACGCCTCGGGGCGGATCATGATGCCGGCCGAGTACCTGTCGCTGGCCGAGGGCGAGGGCCTGCTGCCGGCCATCGACAATCTGCTGCTGTTCCGCTGCGCCCAGATCGTGCGTCGGCTGTCACGTCAGGATCGCAAGGTCGGGGTATTCTGCAACATCTCCCTGACCTCGCTCGGCGACGAGACCTTCTTCCCGGAGTTCCTGGCCTTCCTCAGCCAGAACCGCGACCTCGGCCAGTCGCTGATCTTCGAGCTCGGCCAGGCCACCTTCGACGCGCGCGGTGCCGTCGAGGCGCGCAACATGGCCAAGCTGGCGGACCTCGGATTCCGCTTCTCGCTGGACAAGGTGCAGACGCTGGACCTCGACTTCGCCGACCTGCAGCGCTCCGATGTGCGCTTCATCAAGGTGGCGGCGGAGCTGCTGGTCGAGCAGCTGCTCGACCTCGACGGCGCGGCCCCCCTGCCCTCCATGCCCGACATCCGGGCAGCCGACTTCGCCGCCCTGACCGAGCGTTACGGCGTGCAGCTGATCGCCGAGAAGGTCGAGACCGAGCGTCAGGTCATCGACATCCTCGAGCTGGATGTGACATTCGGCCAGGGCCACCTGTTCGGCGAGCCGCGCGCGATCAAGGAACAGGTCCTGGCCGAGACTGATCCGCCCTCGGACTTCCTGCGCTCTACCCTGCGCAGCGCCGAGCAGCGGCGCCGTTACGGCTGATCTCGACCCGGTGGACGCGAGCACCTATCTGCGCCCCATGACCCAGCTTTCCGCCCTCGACGGCCTCGGCGTCATCGCCGCCGACTATGACATCCTGTTCTGCGACGTCTGGGGCGTGATCCATAATGGGCGCGAGTCCTGGTCAGAAGCCTGTGAAGCACTGACCCGCTTCAACGCCGGCGGCGGTCATGTGGTGCTGATCTCCAACTCGCCGCGGCCGGCCAGCGACGTGTTGGCCCAGCTGGACGCGCTCGGCGTGCCGCGGTCAGCATGGCGCGGCTTCGTCACCTCTGGCGACGCTACCCGCGCCGAACTGACCAGACGCGCGCCGGGACCGGCCTGGCTGATTGGGCCGGAGCGCGACGCGCCGCTCTACGCCGGCACCGGCGTCATCCCGACCGACGATACAGATACCGCCCACTTTATCTCGGTCACCGGACCGAATGACGACGAGGTCGACACCCCCGAGGACTACCGCGACCGTCTGGCCCCGGCGGCAGCGCGCGGGCTGGAGCTGATCTGCGCCAACCCCGATCGCGTCGTGCAGCGCGGCGACCGGATGATTTACTGCGCCGGGGCCCTGGCAGACCTCTATGAGTCTCTGGGCGGCCTGGTAGTCATGGCCGGCAAGCCCTTCGCCCGGATCTATGACCTGGCCCTGGCCGACGCGGGGCGGCTGGCCGGCGGACCGGTCGATCGGTCGCGCATCCTGTGCATTGGCGATGGCGTGGTCACCGATGTGCTGGGAGCCAACGGCCAGGGGCTAGACTGCCTGTTCGTGGCCTCGGGTATCCATGGCGATCTCGCCCGCGGCGCGGACGGTCGGGTAGACGTGGCCCGGGCCGAAGCCCTTCTCGCCGCTGAAGGTGCCCATGCCCGCTACGCCATGCTGGACCTCGTCTGGTGAGGCTCGCCAAGCGCCGCCCCGCCCGCTAAAGCCCGGCGATGACCGAACTCGCGCACGCGCATCCCTCCGGCGGCTATATCCTGGAGGAGCTCCACGTCGGCATGGCCGCCGAGAAGATCGTGGACGTCACCGAGGACCGCATCCGGCTTTTCGCCGAGGCCTCGGACGACTTCAATCCGGTCCACCTCGACGAGGCTTACGCCGCCCGCACCGCCTACCGCGGGCGCATCGCCCATGGCCTTCTCTCGGCCGCCTTCGGGTCCGCCGTGGTCGGCACTATCCTGCCCGGTGCCGGGTCGATCTATGTGTCCCAGACCCTCGCCTTCCACTTCCCGGTGCGCATCGGCAACCAGGTGCGCATTCGTATCACGGTCATCGCGGTTGACCCGGAGAGCGCCCGCGTCGAACTGAACTGCGAGGGGTTCGCCGCGGACAAGCTGGTGATGGACGGCATCGCCGTGGTGCGGGTGCCGCGACGCCGGAAGCCGCAGAATCGCTGAGCCCGCCGTGACGCGCCTGATCCGCTCGTGGAAGGACCTGCCCGCCGACCTGCGCGGCAGCGCCGCCGCGCTCGGGGCCTTTGACGGCGTGCACCGCGGCCACCAGGCGGTGATCGCCACGGCGGCGGAGGCGGCGGTCCGGCTGCAGCGGCCCCTGTCGGTGGTTAGCTTCGATCCTCATCCCCGACGCTTCTTCCAACCGGACGCCGCGCCGTTCCGGCTGATGACGCCGGCGCAGATGGTCCGCGCGCTGGAGCCGCTCGGGGTCGAGACCCTGTTCCTCCTGCCGTTCGATGCCGACATGGCGGCGCTCGGCCCGGACGCCTTCGCCCGCGAGGTGCTGGCCGACGGCCTCGGCCTGGCCCACGCCACCGTCGGCTTCGACTTCACCTATGGCAAGGGCCGCGCCGGGTCGCCGGAGTCGCTGGCCCGCGACGGTGCCGCGCTGGGCTTCACCGTCGGGGTCTGCCCGCGCGTCGATGATCCCGACGGCCTGAAACTATCCTCCAGCGCGGTGCGCGAGGCCGTCCACGCCGGCGACATGGCCCGCGCCGCCACCATCCTCGGCCGCCCCTTCGCCATCGCCGGCGAGGTGATCCATGGCGACAAGCGGGGCCGCACCATTGGCGTGCCCACGGCCAATGTCGCCCTTGGCGACTACATGCGGCCCGCCTACGGGGTCTACGCCACCCGCACACGCCTGCCCGACGGCCGGGTCGTCGACGGCGTCGCCAATCTGGGCGTGCGGCCCATGTATGCGCTGGAGACCCCGCTGCTGGAGGTCTGGCTGTTCGACTTCGACGGGGACCTCTACGGCCAGACGATCGAGACCGACCTGGTCGCCTTCCTGCGCGGCGAGGCGAAGCTGGACGGACTCGACGCCCTCAAGGCCCAGATCGCCCGCGACGCCGAGGCGGCCCGGGCGGCGCTGGGCTAGCCAGGCGGTTCAAGCCCCTCAACGCTTTCACCGAACGCCGTCCGAATTGCATGCTCAAGGGCGGGGATCAGGGTTTCGAAAACGCTCAGAACGTCGCCGTCCTTTGTGATGACCCGACGCGGCTCAGCGCCGGAGTTGTCGAACACATCGACCCGATCGGCCTGGCCGAGGTGCCATGCCAGCTCCCCGAAAGACCGGGTCCAACGGGATCGAATCCGATCCTCCGGTACATCGTGTCCTCCTTTAAGGACGCGAATTCTGACCCGCTCCACGTTCAATTGCGGATCGCTGAGGAAGACGAAGATCATGCGGACGACAAAGCCGCGCCGTTTGGCCTCAAGGACGAGCCGTCGATACTTGTCGGTCGAGGGGACCGTTTCGACCCCCACCGTCTGGTGGGCGTGAACAGAGGCGTAGAGCCAGTGCTCGATACGCTTCACAGCCTCAAGGTTGGCGTCCTGCTGCGGGAGCTGCTCCTGCCGCTCGATGCGGCTGGAAAGTTCGTCCGGATTGATGATCCAGATGGAACCCGCCGGCTCCTGCGCCGACATCATGGAGTAGATGGTGCTTTTGCCGGACCCGTTGGGACCGGCGACAATCCACAGGGTAGGCCGCCTATCGGGACTTCCGGACACCGGACGGCGTGCCAAGGATCGCCTTGTTGGCGCGACGGGCAGCCTCGACGTTCCGGGCGAAAACGTAGAGCAGATCCTCGCCAAAAGTAGGGCTATTCGCGTCGATTGTCCGAAGCATGACTTTTCCGCCGTCCAGCGTCGTGACCCGCTGGGTCGTCACGCCCTTCGGCTTGCGGCCAGGCCTGCTCCCGCCCTCAACGCGCTGGATCGTGATGTCTGTCATCGCATCCTCAATATCTGCTCTGAACGAGGCCCTGACAAGCTCAGCCGATCACCTCCAGCAGGCGCTCGGTCAGCGGCCGCTCGCCCTCGGGGATGACGTCGGCGACGCGCCACATGGGGCCTTCGCGTTCCAGCTTCATCACCTGGCGCACCTCACGGCCGTCGCGGGTGAAGACGACGCGGGCGTCGACCTGGTTCACCGCCGTTTCGGCGATCTCGACCGACTGCAGCACGATCTCGCCGTCCTGGCAGCCGCACACCGGATCGAAGTTCAGGAACGGAACCTCGCCGCCGGCCTTGCGGGCGTCGGCCCCGATCATGGCGTTGAGGGTGCGGCCGTACAGGGGCTCGCGTCCCGGCGGCGGGGTCTCGCCGGCCGGCAGCGGGCTGGCGGCGTCATAGCGGGCGAACAGGGCGCGCACGAAAGGCTCGGGCCCCTCCTCCCCGGCGCGATAGGCGGCCTGGCGGCGGTCAGCCGGAGCCGGCTCCGCCTGCTCCGCCGGCGCGGGGGCCTCGGCGGGCGGCGAGCAGGCGGTCGCAGCTACGGCGACCAGGGCGGCGGCGATCAGGCGCTTCATCAGACCCTCCACAATAGCCTTCTAGGCGTATCATGCAGCCGGGCCGGGCTGAACTCCCGTCGCACACCGCGACGGGGCTTCCACAGCCCGGCCGGCCAGTAGCCATGCAACGTCACCGGCTGTAGTCCGGAAGCATGGCCTTGAGAGTCTACATCCTCGGCGCGTCGGGAGCGGGCGTGTCGACCCTTGGAGGCGCGCTGGCGAGGGCGCTCGCCGTGCCTGCGTTCGACGTTGACGACTACTACTGGATGCCGACCGATCCCCCCTTCCGGATCAAGCGCCCCGTAGAAGACCGGATCCGGCGCCTTCAAACGGATCTGATGCTACCGTCGTGGGTGCTGTCGGGCTCATTGGATGGCTGGGGCGACCCGGTCGCTGACCTTGCCACCCATGTGGTCTACGTCGACACTCCGGCCGCCCTTCGCATCGCCCGGCTGCGCCAAAGGGAACAGGCGCGCTTCGGAGCCAGGATAGCTTGCGGAGGCGACATGCATGCCCACCACAAAGCCTTCCTCGACTGGGCGGCAACCTATGACACGGGGGATCAGCCAGGCCGCAGCCGCCCGCGACATGAGGCCTGGCTGGCGCAGCGGCCTGTTCCTGTTCTCCGGCTCGATGGCCGCAAGCCGCCGGACGCTCTTGTCCTTGCGGTTCAGGCGGCGGCGAGGGACGGGCAATAGGGCGGCTACGATCAGGCCAGACGGCCGCTTGACTCGAGCCCCGTTGCTGTCACTCCGACCCCGTCTCCCCGATCAGGGATGGCGCGGGCCCGCCGGCCTCTGCTAGAGGCACGGGCATGTTCGTGAGCATCCGCCTGATCGGGATTCGCCGCCCGGCGTAGCGCCTCCGGGTCCGCCCCGCGCTCGCCGGGACCGCCGCCCTTCCCGATTTCCGCGACCCGAGACACCCCATGGCCGACGCCGATTCCACCGCCCCCGCCCGCGACTTCCGCGACACCGTCTTCCTGCCCGACACGCCCTTCCCGATGCGCGGCGGCCTGCCCCAGAAGGAACCGCAGATCCTCGAGGCCTGGGGCGATCTCTACGCCGAGCTGCGCCGCCGCCGGCAGGCCGAGGGCGCGCCCCTCTATGTGCTGCACGATGGCCCGCCCTACGCCAACGGCGACATCCACATCGGCCACGCCCTCAACAAGACGCTGAAGGACTTCGTCGTCCGCAGCCGCTTCCTGCTTGGCTACGACGTCGACTTCGTGCCCGGCTGGGACTGCCACGGCCTGCCGATCGAGTGGAAGATCGAGGAACAGTTCCGCGCCAAGGGCAAGCGCAAGGACGAGGTCTCCAAGGCCGCCTTCCGCGTCGCCTGCCGCGAGTACGCCGCCGGCTGGATCGACGTGCAGCGCGAGCAGTTCAAGCGGCTGGGCGTGATCGGCGACTGGGCCAACCGCTACGCCACGATGGACTTCGCGACCGAGGCGGCCATCGTGCGCGAGTTCCATCGCTTCAAGGCTTCCGGCCAGCTGTACCGCGGCTCCAAGCCGGTGATGTGGTCCCCGGTCGAGCGCACCGCCCTGGCCGAGGCCGAGATCGAGTACCACGAGCACGTCAGCCCGACGATCTGGGTCAAGTTCCCGGTCACCGGGGCCACCGACGACCATCCGGACGACCTGCTGGCCTTCCGCCACGCCACCCCCAGCGTGGTAATCTGGACCACCACGCCCTGGACCATCCCCGCCAACCGGGCCATCAGCTACGGCCCCGAGATCGCCTATGGCCTCTACGAGGTCCAGGCGATGGAACAGGGCCTCGACTTCGAGCCTTGGGCGAAGCCGGGCGACCGGCTGATCGTGGCCGACAAGCTGGCGGAAGAGGTGTTCAGGGCGGCGAAGATCGCCACCTGGACCCGTGTCTACGACCTGAACCCCTCGGGGCTGGAGTGCGCCCACCCGCTGGCCGCCCTGCACCCCGGCTTTGGCTTCGCCGTGCCGCTGCTGGCGGGTGACCACGTCACCGACGACGCCGGCACCGGCTTCGTCCACACCGCCCCCGGTCACGGCGCCGACGACTATGAGGTGTGGAAGGCGCACGGCCACCACGAGGTGCCGGACACGGTCGACCCCGACGGCGCCTACTATCCGCATGTGCCGCTGTTCGCCGGCCTCAAGGTGCTGGAGACCGAGGGCAAGAAGACCGGCAAGTTCGCCGACGCCAACCCGGCGGTGGTGCAGAAGCTGATCGAGGCCGGGACCCTGCTGGCGCGCGGCCGGCTGGAGCACTCCTATCCGCACAGCTGGCGCTCCAAGGCGCCGGTGATCTTCCGCAACACCCCGCAATGGTTCATCCGCATGGATGAACCATTGAACTCCAGGAAATTGGGGTTCATCCGCATGGACAAGCCGCTGGGCGGCGATGACGGCGAGACCCTGCGCGAACTGGCGCTGAAGGCCATCGACGAGACCGCCTTCCACCCGGCCGGCGGGCGCAACCGCATCCGGTCGATGGTCGAGACGCGGCCTGACTGGCTGATCAGTCGCCAGCGCGCCTGGGGCACGCCCCTGGCCATGTTCGTCGACAGGCACACCGGTCAGCCGCTGAATGACCCCGAGGTCGACGCCCGCATCCTCAAGGCCATCGAGGCCGGCGGGGCCGACGCCTGGTTCGAGACGCCGGACGCCGAGTTTCTCGGCGTGCACGACCCGGCCCAGTACGAGAAGGTCGAGGACATCCTCGACGTCTGGTTCGACTCCGGCTGCACCCACGCCTTCACCCTGGAGGGCCGTGCCGGCAGCCGCTGGCCGGCGGACCTGTACCTCGAGGGCTCGGACCAGCACCGCGGCTGGTTCCAGTCCAACCTGCTGGAGGGCTGCGGCACCCGCGGCCGCGCGCCCTACGAGGCGGTACTGACGCACGGCTTCACGCTCGACGAGAACGGCGAGAAGATGTCGAAGTCGAAGGGCAACACCACCGACCCGGCGACCGTCATCAAGGAATCCGGAGCCGACATCCTGCGGCTGTGGGTGGCGCTGGTCGACTACGCCGAGGACCAGCGGATCGGGAAGCAGATCCTGCAGACCACGGTCGACGCCTACCGCAAGCTGCGCAACACCGTGCGCTACCTGCTGGGGGCGCTGAACGGCTTCGACCACGCCGAGCGGCTGACCGATCTCGACCAGTTCCCGCCGCTGGAGCGCTACATCCTGCACCGGCTGTGGGAGCTCGACGGCCAGGTGCGCCGCGCCTACGAGACCTACCGCTTCCAGGACGTGGTGCGGCCGGTGCTGGAGTTCTGCGCCGGCGACCTGTCGGCCCTGTACTTCGACATCCGCAAGGACAGCCTGTACTGCGACCGCCCCGACAGCCTGCGCCGCCGCGCCTGCCGCACGGTGATGGACGAGGTCTTCACCCGCCTGACCGCCTGGCTGGGCCCCCTGACCCCCTTCACCATGGAGGAGGCCTGGACCACCCGCTTCCCGGAGGCCGGCACCAACTGCGCCCGCGTCATCCCCGACACCCCGGCCAGCTGGGAGAACCCGGCCGAGGCGGCGCGGTGGGCGACCATCGACGGCGTGCTGGAGGTGGTCAACGAGGCGCTGGAGGCGGCGCGGCGCGACAAGCGCATCGGCGGGGCGCTGGACGCCTGGCCGACCGTCACCCTGCCCGCCGACGCCCTCGCCGCCTTCGAGGGGCTGGACGCCGCCGAGGTGTTCCGCACCTCGGGCGCGGAACTGGTCCCCAGCGAGACCCTCGCCGTCGAGGTCAACACCGCCGACCATCCGAAGTGCGCCCGCTCCTGGCGCCGCGTCCCCGACGTCGGCTCGGATCCCGACTATCCCGAACTCTCGGCCCGCGACGCGGATGCGGTGCGGCATCTGGAGGGGCGCGCCTGATCGCTCTCCTCCCCCGCGAGCGGGGGAGACGAGACCCGCCCGCGTGACGGCGCACCCTCTCCCTATGGGAAAGGGACGTCGCGCACGCCGCCCTAAAGCGGAATATTATCGTGCTTTTTCCACGGGTTCTCGACGTGCTTCGCCTTGAGCGTCCTTAGCGCCCGGATCAGCCGGCGCCGGGTGCCGTGCGGCATGATCACATCGTCGATGTAGCCCAGCTTCGCGGCGACGAAGGGGTTGGCGAAGCGTTCCTTGTACTCGGCCTCGCGGGCGGCCAGCGCGTCCGGGTCGCCGGCCTCCTTGCGGAAGATGATCTCGACCGCGCCCTTGGCCCCCATGACGGCGATCTCGGCGGTGGGCCAGGCGTAGTTGACGTCGCCGCGCAGGTGTTTGGAGCTCATCACGTCATAGGCGCCGCCATAGGCCTTGCGGGTGATGACGGTCAGCTTGGGCACGGTCGCCTCGGCATAGGCGAACAGCAGCTTGGCCCCGTGCTTGATCAGGCCGCCGTACTCCTGACGGGTGCCCGGCATGAAGCCCGGCACGTCGACGAAGGTCACCAGCGGGATGTGGAAGGCGTCGCAAAACCGAACGAAGCGCGCGGCCTTGCGGCTGGAATCGATGTCCAGAACGCCCGCCAGCACCTGGGGCTGGTTGGCCACCACGCCGACCGTCTGGCCATCAAGACGGCCGAAGCCGGTGATGATGTTCTTGGCGTAGTCCGCGGAAATCTCGAAGAAGTCCGCCTCGTCCACGACCTTCAGGATCAGCTCCTTCATGTCGTAGGGCTGGTTCGGATTGGCCGGGATCAGGGTGTCGAGACTGTCCTCGTCGCGGTC
>Ga0068872_10003774_pt1 | contig 11502 bp, 10 predicted proteins | sample NOAtaG_7_FD_66441 | JGI IMG/M metagenome (GOLD analysis project Ga0068872, IMG submission 66441) | Freshwater lake microbial communities from Lake Erie, under a cyanobacterial bloom - NOAA_Erie_Diel1S_2200h metaG | ecosystem: Environmental > Aquatic > Freshwater > Lake | place: USA: Ohio, Lake...
TTGGCAAAACCGCAATCTAAGCACTGGCTTCTTCAATCCTTACAACAACTCGGGTTACCTTTGGAATTCAGGTTACACCGCGTTCACCAACACGTGGAAGCAGCAATCCTTTGTCCAATTGACAACAGGACCTGATCGAGACGGCGACAGTCACTCGTACTTTTGGGTCTCTGCCACCGCCGTGGATTTGAACACCAAACAATCCATCCCGGTCACGAGCATCAACGTCGCTGGAGTTCCCCAATCCGGTCGCGGAAGGACCTTGGTGTATTCCAAAAACAATGCCGGCTATCGGGAAATGCTGGACACCACTCCCACCGCCGCTTCCCACCCATCCTTCAGTTTCGATGAACGGACGGAGCGCGCGGAAAAGAAGGCCGGCGTCATGGCTATCAGCACGATTGCCGCCAACTCCGCGTGGCCGGGCCCCCGCCCGGCAGGAATGTTGACCCGGATGGGCTACCAGGGCGTCGACCCCAGTGACGATCAGATCCTTTGGGATGTGCTCGCAAACTCACCCATGGGAACCATGATGATCGAGCAGGTTGCCCCCTATTTCTATCCCAGTCTGGTTGCGTTTGCTTCGTCGATACATCCAGCGCTCGCGACGGGGGTGCCAAGCATTTTCTTCGGGAAGCCTGCCGGAGATCTTTCACAAAGCACGGTGGCAGACAGAAAATGGCTCACACTGGCTTTCTTGAGCCGGTCTGTAAACATCCCACCTCCCGACGTTTTCAGCACCAATCAAGTTGATTTGTTTGGATCCGGCTCCAAGTCATCCTATCGACTGCTCAATGAATTGATGGTGAAGAATGTTGTCGATGGCAAGGTGAACAAGACCTCAAGCATTCGGCGAAAGCGGGCTGATGTGGGCACCACGCGTCTTTATTTGTACGGTCCGCTTCATGTCAAAGTTTCCATCAATGGCAAATGGATCAATTACCCCATCCAGAGTGAGTGGGTGAACAGGACCTTGTTTGAACTCTTCAGCCACGTCCCGAATACGCCGGGGAATGACAACGGCCTCATCACCGGAGGAGTTGACAACACGTTCACCAAGCACGTGACCTCGGCACACGCTGGATGGGCCTTGGAGCCCGTGGAGAACATGATTGTCCGGGGAAACAGATCCGATTTCTTTTCCCGGGTGATCCTGGATTGCCAGAATGACACCATGGTCCCCGAATATGAATTGTCGGCGGACAGATCCTCCATCAACCGCACTGGAAAGGTTTGGCCAACCGCCTACATCTACCGATGGGATCCCAGCGTGGAATTGTACCGCAAAACCATCATCGAACCGCAGATGGCGACCCCCTTCGACGGCTTCATGACCATCGACAAGTGATCCGCTGGCCGACCACGCCAAACCACCTGCCGCGCACCCCATGAAGAAAACCCCTTGGATCTTCGGAGGCCTCCTGGTGGCCGTCGGTCTGATGTGGGGAACGCGGCGGTTGCTGCCCATCCGGCCGGGGGCCTCGGACGAGGCCTCCGGCGCCCCGATCAACGCCTCCAACGCGCCCACCGCCGGGGAGGCCACCCCCCCGGCGACGGCCGGTTCGCCCGGAACACCGGACATCCAGGCCTTGCTGCGCGCGGCCCATGAGGCGATCGAGGCGGAGAAGCGGGGCGAAGACCTCGGGACCACCCCCTGGAGCAAGACGCCGGAGGATGTCCTGGACGCCGTGTTCCACCGGTTCGACGAACCCTTCCAGCCGTTGGTCCTGGAGCGGCTCGCCAAGGCCCTGCCCAACCTGAAGTCGCCCACCGACCGGGTGAAGGCGGCAGCACTCCTCCATCGGTATGGCCATGCCGCCGGCACCGCGTTCCTCAGGGAATGGGCCGCCCGGACCGAGGAAGGATCGAGCCTGGCCGCCACCGTGCTGGCCAAGACCCGCGATGCCGCCTCGATCCCCCTGCTGGTCCAGCGGGTGGACACCTCCGAATGGAACCAACTGGAGATTCCACTGCTGGAGGCCCTGGGGGCCTGGGACCATCCGCAGTTGACCCAGGCGTTGGCGCGCCGAGCCGCGCGGGCCGAGCCGAATCAGGCCTGGGTCGCCCGGGCGCTGGTGCAACAGGGGGCCTTCGACACCTGGGATCGCCTGCCCGCCTCATCGCTCGAAACCATGCGTTCCTTTCCCACCGACCGGCTCGATCTGGAGGCGGTGTCGGCACGCCGCGGCAATCGGCCGGCTCCCGAGTGGGGTGACCGTCTGTTCGCCGGACTCCGGCAGGACAGCACCCTGCCCGACACCGGGATCCTCGGCAGCGCCCGATTGGCCGGCCCGGTCGCCGTGCAGGAGAGCCTCGAGCGGTTCCTCGACGGGTACATCGACCACAAGACCCGGTGGAACTCGGCCTATCAGGAGCATGTCGCGGCCATCCAGAACGGGACCAAGGAATGGTCGTTCATGGGAGACGCGACCTACCACGAACCCGGGGTCATCGGGGCGGTGGATCTGCTGTCGGAATGGGGCGGGGAACGCGCCACGGAAACCACCTATCGGTTCCTCGAGACCTACCGCAACGGCCCGCATTCCCCACGCACCGTCGAGTCGATCCTCGGCGCGCTGGCCCGCCTGGATCCGCAGGGCCTCGACGCCCGAGCGGCCGCCCTGGGAATCGCCCCGGGCACGATCGCCGCGGCACGGTCGATCGCCGCCCTCCGCCCCCTGCCCGCCGATCTGGTGCCGAGGCAGTTGGGCAAGACGGCCTCGGTCGTTCCGTGAGGTGGATCCTCGATCGCCCCCCCTCCTCCAGTCTGGCCCCGTTGCCCGCTCTGCAGCCGGCGGCCCACCGGCCCCGGTGAAAGAATGGGTGGCCCGGGGCGGCGGTGATTCGTAGTCTGGATGGACGATGAGTGACCTCTCGAAGGCGCGGTTGGACGAACTGCTCCAGGCGGCCTCCCGGGCCCGCCTGTGGGTCGTCGGAGACGTGATGCTCGACCAGTTCGTCTGGGGCCGGGTGAGCCGGATCTCGCCCGAGGCGCCGGTGCCGGTGGTGGACTTCGACCGCGAACACCTGATGCCCGGCGGCGCGGCCAATGTCGCCCGGAACGTCACGGCCCTCTCCGGCCGGGCGGAACTGGCCGGCGTGGTGGGCCGCGACGAGGCCGGGCAGACGCTGCGGGCCCTCCTGGCTTCCGAGCGCATCGGCTGCCGCGGCCTGGTGTCCACCGCCCGTCGGCACACCACCACCAAGATGCGGATCGTGGCCGGGCAACAGCAGATCGTGCGCCTTGACCGCGAGAGCCGGGGCGAGATCGACGAGGCCACCACCCGGACCCTCCTCGCCCGGCTGGACCGGGCGCTCCCGGGCATCGACGGCGTGGTCGTGGGCGACTACGGCAAGGGGGTGGTGACCCAGGGGCTGCTGGACGGCATCCGCGAGCGTTGCAAACGGGCCGGCTGCTGGCTGAGCGTCGACCCCAAGCCCGTCCACCGGCTCGACCTGCGGGGGCTCTCGCTGATCACGCCGAACCGCAAGGAGGCCTTCGAGTTGGCCGGCATCGAGGACTCGGCCCGGGCCGCCAATCCCATGGCCGACCGACCGCTCCAGGCGGCCGTCCAACGGCTCCAGGAGACGCTGCGCCCGGCCCTGCTGCTGGTGACCCTGGGCGAACTGGGCATGCTCCTGTGCCGCCGCGACCAGCCGCCCTTCCACGTGCCGACCGTGGCGCGCGAGGTGTTCGACGTGTCGGGCGCGGGCGACACCGTCATCGCCGCGTTCACGCTGGCCATCGCAGCCGGGGCCTCGCCGATCGAGGCCACGGTGTTCTCCAACCACGCCGCCGGGGTGGTGGTGGGCAAGCGGGGCACGGCCACGGTCAGCCCGGCCGAACTGGCGGCCACCTTCGCCGGCGCCTCCCGGAACCCATGAGACCGGCCATCTTCCTCGACCGCGACGGCACCCTCATCGTCGAGAAGCACTACCTGCACCGGCCCGAGGAGGTGGAGATCTTCCCCGAGGCCGCCCCCGCCCTGCACCGGTTGGGGCAGGCGGGCTTCGCGCTGGTGGTGGTGACCAACCAGTCCGGGGTCGGCCGCGGCTACTACACCGAGGCCGATGTCCACCGGGTGCACGACCACCTCCAGGCCGAGCTGGCCCGCTCGGGCGTCGAGTTCCTGCGGTTCTACTCGGCGTTCGAGGCCCCGGACCAACCGAGCCGCGGACGCAAGCCCTCGCCTCAGTTCCTGTGGGATGCTCGCGACGAATTCGGCCTCGACCTCGCGGCCAGCTACATGGTGGGCGACAAGCGCATCGATCTCGAGGCGGGCTGGAACGCCGGCGTGAAGGCGAGCTTCCTGGTCCGCACGGGCTACGGCGCCGAGCTGGAGCGCTCCGAGGGGTCGTCGCTGCACCCGGCGATCATCGTCGACGGCTGGCGGCAGGTGGCCGAGCGCATCCTGGGCCCGGCGGCAACGCCTGCGGTCTGACCGATCGAACGAACCGACCGGAGTTCACCACCCCCAGAGTGTCGGCCTGGGCTCAGCACTCGCGGGCGCCAGGCACCTCCATGCGGAAGCGGGGGATGCGTACCACGATGCGCCGACCGGCGTCGTCCACGCCCAGGTAGGACCCCTCGGCCACCGCCGAATGGGTGCCGATGATGTGCCGGCTGTTGTAGCTGAACTTGCTCCCGGGCTGGATCGTCGGCGTCTCGCCCACCACCCCGTCGCCCTCGACCACCAGCACGGTGTCGTCCTCGTGGGTCACCACCCACTTGCGGCCCCGGATGGTCACCGGGACGGGCGACTGGTTGTGGATGGAGATGAAATAGATGAAGGAATGCGGCTTGTCGGACTGGTCGGCCCGCAGCCGTTGGTACAGCAACCGGTCCACCGTGACCTTCAGTCCCGGCAATTCGATCAGTTCCGTCAACGATTCCATTCGAGCGGATCCTAAGGCCGGACGCCCGGATGACAAGGATGCCGTCCCAAGGCGACCCGGGGGGCGGGTCCGCCCACCGGGTACCGGGCCGGGCCAGAGACACCGCAGCGACCAGGTCTTCCCCGGCAAACCCCGCCCATCCGCAGGCACGGCCATTGGTTGGTCATGGCGTCGCCGGGGCTCACGGGATAGCATCTCCGCCCACGTCCGATCCATGCCCAGCGTTTTCATCAAGACCTACGGATGCCAGATGAACGAGCGGGACAGCGAGGCCGTCTCGGCCCAACTGCTGGCCCGCGGCTACTCGCTCGCGCCGTCCGAGACCGAGGCCGACGTCGTCCTGCTCAACACGTGCAGCGTCCGCGACATGGCCGAACAGAAGGCCCTGAGCAAGATGCAGAACGTCATCGGGGTGGATCGCAAGCGCGGCGGCCGGCAGATCCTGGGGTTCCTCGGCTGCATGGCCCAGAGCCGCGGTGGCGAGCTGATCGAGCAGCTGCCCGACGTGGACCTGGTGTTGGGCACGCAGAAGACCCACCGCACGGGCGAATACCTCGACGCCCTGCTGGCCGGATCCGCTGCCAAGGTGGTGGACACGGCCGAGGAGGCCGGCAGCGAGTCGGCCATCCGCGAGCACCTCGGCCACGGGGTCGGCAACGACTCGCGCCCGGTCACGGCCTTCGTGAGCATCATGCAGGGCTGCAACCAGCACTGCACCTTCTGCATCGTGCCGTCCACCCGGGGCGAGGAACGCAGCCGGCCCATGGACGACATCGTGGCCGAGTGCCGCGAGCTGGCCGCGCGGGGCGTCCGGGAGATCACCCTCCTGGGCCAGATCGTCACCAGCTACGGCCGCCGGATGTACCCGGTGCAAGACGGCCGAAGCGCCTTCGTCCAGCTCATCGAGGCGGTGCATGCCATCGACGGGATCGACCGGATCCGCTTCACCTCGCCGCACCCGAAGGGCTACGGCGACGACCTCGTCGAGGCCTACGGCCGGCTGCCCAAGCTGGTCGAGAGCGCCCACCTGCCCGTGCAGAGCGGCTCGGACCGGCTGCTCAAGCTCATGCACCGGGGCTACACCCGGCAGCGTTTCCTCGAGATCATCGGCAAGCTCCGGGCCGTGCGGCCGGGCATCGGACTGAGCACGGACATCATCGTGGGGTTCCCCGGCGAGACCGAGGAGGACTTCCAGGAGACGGTGTCCCTCTGCCGGGAGGTCCAGTTCGACCAGGCCTTCCTCTTCAAGTACAGCCGCCGCCGCGACACGCCGGCCGCCGAGATGCCCGGCCAGTTGCCCGAGGAGGTCATCGAGGACCGCCACCAGCGCCTGCTGGCCGAGATCAACCGGATGGCCCTGGCGAAGTTCGAGGCGCATGTCGGCGGGCTGGTCGAGGTGCTGGTCGAGGGCCCGAGCCACCGCAATCCCGCCCGGTTCGAGGGCCGCACACGCACCAACAAGCTCGCCGTCTTCGAGGGATCGCCCCGGCATCATGGACAGATCCTCGACCTGAGGATCGAGCGGGTGGGCAGCTTCACCCTGTATGGCAACCCGGCGATCGTCGGGCTGGACTGAGCCGGTCGTTCGGCGTGTGCTGTTCAGCGCGAGAGCAGGATCAGGTACTGCTGGAGGCGCCGCGACTCGGCCGCGTCGCGGCGCTCCTGGTGGATGACGTGCAGGTTGGCGATCATGCGCTGGAGGCAGCGCCGCGGGCTGATCGGCTGGAGCAGGATCGACCCGTCGGAATCGGCCATCGAGAAGAAGTGCGCCAAGCGCTGGCGGGCCTCGGAACGGGTCACCAGGCGGCCGCCGTGGAAGGCGTCGATGAGCCATTCGCCCTGGGCATCCTGGTAGCGGCAGAGGAAATGCCCGGGCATCCCGATGCCCACCACCGGCAGCCCGAGGCGTCGCGCCACGAACTGGTAGAGGCAGCAGAGCGTGATGGGGATGCCGCGCCGGCGGTCGATCACGCGGTCGAGGTAGCTGTTCTCCGGGTCGAAGTACTGCTCGGTGTTGCCCCGGAAGCGCTGCTCGCCGAAGAGCACCGCATTGAGGGCGGCCACGACGGCCGCGCCGTCCACGGCGGCCTCCACGCCGGGCGCGGCCGCACGGGCCCAGTCGTCCAACTGCGCCCGGTAGGCCTCGATCGGGGCCTCGGGGTTGCGGGTCCGGGCGAAGATCCACACGGCCTTCTCGAGGTCGAAGTGCTCGCCGTGGCCGGCGCAGAACTCGAGGAACTCGCGGTCGGCCTCGAGGCGGGCCTGCGCGTCCAGCAGGGCCCGCACGCGGGAACGGATCACCGGGTCGGCATGGAGGCGGTGGGCGCGGAGCCAGGCCTGCGGACGGCCCTGGGGGGCCAGTCGTTCGCGGATCGAGTCGGCCACCGCAGGATCCTCGTCGGCCAGGAGCGTCAGCAGCGCCTGCTGGCGCTCAGGCGACGGGGCGGGCTCGGTGCCCGCGGCCTGCGGATCAGGGCTCATGCGGCGTCGAACATCTTGCCGGGGTTGAGGATGCCCTTCGGGTCCAGTTCGCGGCGCAGCCCGCGCATCACCCGCATGGAGGCGTCGCCCAGGAACCTGGGCAGGAATTCCTTCTTGGCCACCCCCACCCCGTGCTCGCCGGTGATGGTGCCCCCGAGCCGGATGGCCTCGTCGAAGATCTCGCGGAAGGCTTCGTGGACCCGGTGCATCTCGTCGGTGTTGCGCTCGTCGGTCAGGAAGGTCGGGTGGAGGTTGCCGTCGCCCATGTGGCCGAAGGTGCCGATGCGCAGGCGGTGCCTGCGGGCCACCTGGTCCACGAAGCGGATCATCCGGGCCAGTTCGCTCCGGGGCACGGTGGCATCCTCGAGGATGGTGGTGGGCGACACCCGGGCCAGCGCGCTGAAGGCCGATCGGCGGGCCGAGGCCAGGGAGTTGGCCTCGGCCTCGTCGGCCGCGCGCCGGACCTCGCGGGCCCCGTTGGCCCGGGCGATCTCCTCCATCCGGGCGGCCTCGTCGGCCACCTGGGCGGGGTGCCCGTCGGTCTCCATGAGCAGCAAGGCTTCGCAGTCTGGCAGGCCGATCTTCGCGAAATCCTCCACGCAGCGCAGGGTGGTGCGGTCGAGGAACTCGAGCGTGCAGGGGATGATCCGGGCCGCGATGATGTCGGAGACGGCCTGCGCGGCGGCGTCCATCGCGTCGAAGGTCGCCAGGAGCGTGCGCTTGGCCGCCGGCGGCGGGATGAGCCGCAGCAGCACCCGGGTGATCACGCCGAGGGTGCCCTCGCTGCCGATGAACAGATCCTTGAGCGAATAGCCGGCGACATCCTTCACGCACTTGTTGCCCGTGAAGAGCACCTCGCCGTCGGGCAGCACCACCTCGAGGCCCATCACGTAGTTGCGGGTGATGCCGTACTTGAGGCCGCGCAGCCCCCCGGAGTTCTCGGCCACGTTGCCGCCGATGGTGCTGATCTTCATCGAGCCCGGGTCGGGCGGGTAGAACAGCCCGACGGCGGCGGCGGCCTCGGCGATCCTGAGGGTGGTCGCGCCGGGCTCGGCCAGCAGGGTGAGGTTGGCCGCGTCCACCTCGAGGATGCGGTCCATCCGGGTCGTGCACAGGACGATGCAGCCGGGCACCGGGAGGGATCCGCCGCTCAGGCCGGTGCCGGACCCGCGGGTGACCACCGGGGTGCCGGTGCGATGGGCCAGTTGGAGCACCGCCTGCACATCGGCCGTGGTGCGCGCGAAGACCACGCACCCGGGCCGCTGGTGCAGGGCTGCCGTGCCGTCGAACGCATAGACCAGCAGGTCCTCCTCGGCCGTCAACACGGCCTCGGGCCCCAGCAGGCGGACCAGTTCGGCGGGGATGTCAGGGGAGCAGGCCATTGTCGAGGGGTCAGGGGTTCCGCGAGGCTTGCCGGCGCGCCTTCCAGGCTTCCCAGACCATCGGCAGCACCGACACGAAGATGATGCCCAGCACGATGACCTCGAAGCGCCTCTTCACGAACTCGAGCCGGCCCAGGAACCAACCGGCCGGGAGGATGAGGCCCACCCAGGCGACCGCGCCGGTGACATTGAAGAACAGGAAGCGGGAGCGGTCCATCGCCCCCATGCCGGCGACGAACGGCGCGAAGGTCCGGACGATCGGCACGAAACGGGCCAGGATGACCGTCTTGCCGCCATAGACCTCGAAGAACCTCCGGGTCTTCTCGAGGTATTCGGGCCGGATGATCCGGGGGAACCGCCGCGCGAGGTAGTCGCCCGAGGCCTTGCCCACCGAGTAGTTCACCGCGTCGCCGAGGATGGCGGCGGCGATCATCAGGGCGCCGGCCACCCACACGTTGAGGCCCGCGTCGGGATTGGCCGCCACCGCGCCGACGGCGAAGATCAGCGAGTCGCCGGGCAGCACGGGCGTGACCACCAGTCCGGTCTCCGCGAAGATGATCAGGAAGAGGATGCCGTAGACCCAGGCACCGTGGTTGCGGGTCAGTTCGTACAGGTGGTCCTGCAGGTGCAGCACCACGTCGAGGAAGGTCTTGATCCAGTCCATGCCGGGGTTCGGTGGGTCGGGGTTCGTTTCGGGAATCCGGGGGTTCCTGGGGCGACGGAAGGGGAACCGGCCTCAGTGGCCCTTCGGGCGGTGCGTCGAAGCCCGGACTTCCTCCACCTCCTGCGTCTCCAGGCCGATGGAGCGCCGGATGAACACCCAGGCGATGGCCCAGACGAAGGGGAAGAACAGCACCCCCAGCACCAGCCAGGACAGCGTGAAGCCGGCCACCCGACGCGCCATCGCCTCCGGGGCGAGGTAATTCAGCAACGGCAGGCCCACCAGGGCCAGCAGGAAGGCGCTGGCACAGAGGATCGACAGCGCCAACTGCCGCCGCATCAGGCGGTGGAGGAACGCCTCGGAATGGACCTCCCCCGGGGAGATGGCTGGGTCGGACATGCCGGCAGGATGGGCCGAAAGCCCGACCGCCGTCCAAGCGATTTGCGGATCGAGATCACCCCCTGGGCCGCCCCGGCCGCTTTCTGTCTTGGCTCCAGGTCGGGTTGGGCGCTCAATGCGCAACGAATCCCGCCTGAACCGATGAGCGTCCCGCTGCTGCACTGCCTTTCCCGCGAAGCCACCGTGGCGGGCCCGGGATTTTCGCGGTGGCTGGTGCCGCCGGCCGCCATCGCCGTGCACATGTGCATCGGCGAGGTGTACGGCTTCAGCGTCTTCAACGAGCCCATGACCCGCCTGATCGGCGGCTCGGCCCATGATCCCGCCCGGGATTGGACCATCCCTGAGGTGGGCTGGATCTACTCCATCGCCCTGGTCCTGCTGGGGCTCTCGGCGGCGGTGTTCGGCAAGTGGGTCGAGCGCAGCGGCCCGCGCAAGACGATGGTCGCCAGCGCCGTGTGCTTCTGCTCCGGCCTGGTGCTCTCGGCCATCGGGGTGCGCATGCACTGGCTGTGGCTGGTGTACCTGGGCTACGGGGTGGTCGGCGGCATCGGGCTCGGCCTCGGCTACATCGCCCCGGTGTCCACGCTGATGAAGTGGTTCCCCGACCGACCCGGCATGGCCACGGGCATGGCCATCATGGGCTTCGGCGGCGGCGCACTCATCGGGGCCCCGCTGGGCGTGAGCCTGATGGCCCACTTCAAGAGCGCCACCGACCCGGGGGTGGCGCCGGCCTTCCTGACGATGGCCGGCCTGTACGCGGCCTGGATGCTCTTCGGTGCCTGGCTGGTCCGCGTTCCGGCGGCCGACTGGAAGCCCGAGGGCTGGCAACCGGCGGCGGCCGGATCCAAGGCCGCGCCGGCCCGGTCGGTGTCCGTGGACCAGGCGTGGAAGACCCCGCAGTTCTGGCTCCTGTGGATCGTCCTCTGCATGAACGTCAGCGCGGGCATCGGCGTGCTCGGGCAGGCCTCGCTCATGTGCCAGGACATGTTCGGCGTGAGCGCCGCCGTCGGCGGCGGCTTCGCCGGCCTGCTGTCGATCTTCAACATGGGCGGGCGCTTCCTGTGGTCGTCGGTCTCGGACCTGACCGGCCGGCGCACGGTGTACGCGATCTACTTCCTGCTGGGCGCGCTGCTCTACGCCCTGGTGCCGTGGACCCAGAAGATCGGCAGCCGCACGCTCTTCGTGGCGGTCACCGCGCTCATCATCTCCATGTACGGCGGCGGCTTCGCCACCATCCCGGCCTACCTCCGCGACCTCTTCGGCACGCATCAGGTCGGGGCCATCCACGGGCGCCTGATCACGGCCTGGTCGCTGGCCGCGGTGGTCGGCCCGGGCCTGATCAACTACATCTCCACGGCCAAGAAGAAAGCCGGGGTGCCGGCGGCCGAGGCCTACAACGGCACCCTCTACCTGATGTGCGGGCTGCTGCTGGTCGGGTTGGTCGCCAACCTGCTGGTGCGGCCGGTGCATCCGCGGCATCATCTCCCGACCACCGCCTCCTGAGACCCATGCAGACCGTGCTGCTCCCCATCGCCTGGCTCCTCGTGCTGGCCCCCTTGTCGTGGGGCGTGGCGCGGTCGGTCCAGCGCTCGATGCCGCTCTTCACCGAGGGCACTCCGGCCGGGACGCGCGCGCCGGCAACCCTCACCCCGGTCCGGACCGAAGGCACCCCCGGCCCGGGCG
>Ga0068872_10003775_pt1 | contig 11502 bp, 15 predicted proteins | sample NOAtaG_7_FD_66441 | JGI IMG/M metagenome (GOLD analysis project Ga0068872, IMG submission 66441) | Freshwater lake microbial communities from Lake Erie, under a cyanobacterial bloom - NOAA_Erie_Diel1S_2200h metaG | ecosystem: Environmental > Aquatic > Freshwater > Lake | place: USA: Ohio, Lake...
GATGACAACGACAGGTCTCGACGTTGAGGTCGACACCACATCCGGCGCATAACCCGCGACAATCACTCTTGCAGAGTGGACGCATCGGTAACTCAAGCAGTGCGTATTCGCGCAATGCTTCCCCGAGGTCTAGTAAGTGCTGCTCATTAACAAAGAATCGATCGTCATCATCGTCTTCTGTATCAATGTGCTTCACTAGATTTGCCCCTGTTGTGACATCAACAGACGCAAAATACTCCTCAGTAAAGGTCACTGTGATCGCCACGCGGGCTGGTTGCAGACAGCGCATACAGTCACAATGAATAACTCCGGATACGGTTGACTCGACATATACGCCAGCAGGAGTGCGCGTAAACCGCGCAGTACCAACGATATTTTGCAACGACTCACGATCGTGGAGCTGCAAGTGATCCTCGGTAAACTCATGTTGACGACGCGAACCAACCTCCTCGCGGAGCAGTTGAGCCACATTAAAGGTGAGGGGAGAGTGTTTCTGTTTCGCCATCGTAATCACCTAATGCGACGCATCCCGAATTAGCATTATAGTGTAGTTAACGGGTGATGTCAACTTGCTGACTCTTCGGAATCGTTTTGTCGGCTATTCTGCAGGCGCTCGAGCTCGAGTAACCCACTCCGAACACTCAACATTGTGCGGTCGAGCCGTGTATACAAATCCTCGAGTACCTCGCGGGCGTAATCATCAGCCCCAGCACGAATCTCGTCGGCCTCGAGATTGGCAGCCTCGATAATCCGGCTACGCTCGAGATCGGCCGCAGTTAGCAACCCCTGCTCGCGCATCTGCTGTGTCATGCCGGTGTTCTCGCTGCGCTGTGGCTTGACGGTGTGCAGTGCCGAGCGCAACCGGTCAATGATATCAAAGAGCTGTCGCTCCTCGAGCACCACAAGCTGCGTTAATGGGATGTGTTGCGACTCGTTGATAATCTCTTCGAGCTCATTAATCAAATCATCGAACTTCATGGCTGTTAGCCTCCATGCCGTCGGTCAGCGTAAACCCGTTGGAGTGCGATGGCAACGTTCGGTGGTACTAACCACGACACATCTGCCCCCAACGATGCGAGCTCACGCACACGGGTTGAACTAAAGTACGTATACTGGTGACTTGCCATAAAGTATACCAAATCAATGTCAGGTGCGAGACGTTGATTAATTTGCGCCATTTGGAACTCGGTCTCAAAGTCATCCGCTGCGCGCAGACCACGCACAATTACTTGCGCTCCGACACTTCGGGCAAACTCAACAGTCAACGAACTATATGTCTCGACTTTGATTTTGGGCATGTTGGCTGTTGCCTCGCGCAAAAACGCCACCCGATCGGCCGTCGAGAAGAGCAGGTTTTTGTTGGGGCGGTCGAACACTGCCATGATAATCGTGTCAAAAACCCGCGCGGCGCGCTCAGCAATATCGAGGTGGCCGTTGGTAACCGGGTCAAAACTCCCAGGATATACTGCAATTCTCATGGATTGCCTCCGTCCGACGCTTCGGGCATTTCAAAAAGGGTATAGCACGATCCACCAAATCGGCGGAACTCACAACGCACGAGCGGCCCGTACGTCTCCACAAACTCCACATGAATTGAGTGCCCAACAATTAAGATGCCTCCTGGCACCAATAAATTGGCATTGGCCACTAACTCAAGCGTCTCGTGAATTTTGGGGTCTGCATAGGGTGGGTCCATCATAATCAGCGTGTAGGGTTCGCCACCTTGATGCTGTTGCACAAAGCGTTGCACTGGCTGCTGATATACCTTGGCGCGTGTCGCGAGTTTGGTGTGTGTCAGGTTTTCTTTGATGATGGCGCATACATTCGCCTTCTGTTCCACAAAGTCGGCCCACGCAACTCCGCGCGACAAGGCCTCGATGCCAATCGATCCTGTCCCCGCATATAAATCCAAAATGCGACCGTGCATCACCCCATATCCCTCAAGGATGGCAAACAACGACCCTTTGACGCTGTCAAGCATTGGGCGCGTCCCTGACCCCTTGGGCGACTTGAGGTGGTGCCCCTTAGCCGTGCCAGTAATAACCCGCATAATTATCGTCCAAATTGTAAGCGGCGAACCAACATCAGAGGGAGATTGTGCTCGAGCATTTGTTGCTGCGTGCTCGCAATATCATAGGTGACCCGCCCAAAGGTGATTTGCTGTGCACTCGTATCAAGGATTGCATACGCTGCCCGGGGGTCACCGTCACGCGGTTGCCCTACGCTCCCCGGATTGATGAAGTAGCGTTCGTCGCCGTCGAGTAACATGACCTCACCTGGTGTTGGCATAATCGGTCCCGAGATACTCCCATCAATGTTGCGCCGAATATATATTTGCACATGTGAATGCCCAATGAAACAGGTTTGGTGCGGGATTACCTGCCAATTGTCCTCGGCTTGATATGGGCGTAACAAATACTCCCACACAGGGTCTTTTGGACTCCCATGCACAACATAAAACTGTTCGTCCATTGACCGCGCCAATGGGAGCTGATTCAAGAATTGCTTGTATGTTGTTTTAAGCTGCCGACCATTCCAAATATTTGCCACGCGTGCATCGTTGTTGAACTCGGCAATGTTGACCGTGTTGCTGCCAATACACGCCAAATCATGGTTCCCTGCTATGCTGGTCGTCGGGAGTGATTGCATGACTGCCATACATTCGTTTGGCCGTGGCCCGTAGCCAATGGTGTCGCCAAGATTCCAGACAGCATCATACGCGCCGGCAGTCTCGCGTAAGACAGCCTCGAGTGCGACTAAATTCGAATGAATGTCTGATACAATCAATACCCGCATGACGCTTCTTTCATCACATGCACACAACTATTGCACGAAAACTACAATATATAGTATATTACTCATATGAAACCAAGTAGATGGTCAAGGGAACATACGTATGCCAGAGCGTAAACCACATTGCCCGTATGTCGGGCTCCGGCAGAATCGCGCGGTCCGCTTTTCGACACCGTCTGCAGAACACCGTTGTCACGTCAGTGGCGATGCCATGCAGATTCCTGTTGACCAAGCAAGCTACTGTCTTTCACAGTTCCACACCCAATGTCCATTATACATGGGAAGTGTCAATGCGCCAAAAGATGACGACGATCGGGCAACGGTTATTCCCACGTCTGCATCGGCACGACGGAGTAAAGAAATGCGCCAAAATCCACGTGATGATCAACGTTTGACCCCGTCGCGTCGCCGAAAAACATCGGCGCAACCGCGGATTCCGGCGGCGGTCTATGGGCTCTTTTTGGGGATTCTTCTTGTGGCAGTAGTGGTCTATGTCTACGCAGGCAATCAACTGTCTGGTGCCGCAGATGATCCAGCATTGCAAATGCCGACCATTGCGCCGACATTTGAGCCATTGCCATCAACGGCTCCTACCGATGTGCCCGCAATTGTGGTTGCTACGGCGACCGTCGAACCAACTGCAGAGCCCGTCCCACCGACAGCAACTGTTGAAATCGTGGTTGCCACGGCGACACCTGCAAGTATTGCAGCAACTGCCACTCCCGAGGCTGCGGCGTCAACTGTCACACCTGACAGCAAAGAGATGCCACTTATCCTCTACTTTGCCGATAGCACTGGTCGCTTGTTGGTCCCCGTACAACGCAATGTCACAGTGGTCTCCAAACGTGTAGCTGGCGCATCCGTGAACGCATTAATTGAGGGGCCACGTAATGGCTTGACGCGTGTCCTCGTGCAGGATCTCAAGGTGAATTCGTTGGTGATTCAGGATGGTATTGCACGAGTTGATCTTGATCGCCGACCAACTGCGGTGGGCGATGTTCGTGGGTTCAATGCAATTGCACTGACATTGACGCAGTTTGATAGCATCAAAGGCGTGAAGTTTTTGATAAATGGTGGCGAGATTCCCGCAGAACCTGGTCTGCCCAATGAGCGCCCACTCATTAATGTGTGGAACCCAGATAACCTGACTATTGCTGATTCGTCCGTATTGACCCTGTACTTTGTGTCAACGAATGGTCGCCATGACATCCCATTGAGTAAGATAATCCCCAAGACAAACGATATTGCCACGGCACACATTCAAGGCCTTATCGATGGCCCAGGACCATATGCGGACGCACTCAAGCGTTCAATTCCCGAGGGGACGCAACTCCGGAGTATCAAACTTGATGGTGATTTGGCAGTCATTGACCTCAGCGTTGCGTTTGCTGATGCACCGGATCGTGCCGGCGCCCTGCGCACCATCGTTGAGTCAATCACCTCTATTCCGTCTATTAAGCGCGTACAGGTGGTAGTCGAGGGCGAGTCATTGGCCGCCAAGTGGGGCAACGAATTTGCCGGGCCGTTTAGCCGTCGCGTGATCAACGCAGAATAATCCAGCGATTAGCGCGCAACAGGGGGTGGTGCAACTGCACCACCCCCTGTGTGTTTGTTGTGATGTGTTAGCGCATCAACTGTTCTGCCCATTGGCGCATTGTTTCAGGGGATGGTGCCAAATTGGGATGATCGGCAAACATCAATTCATCGAGAATCGTCAGTAAATCTGCATCGATAACGGTGGAGTCAGTGTCATCCACATCGTCGAAATCGTCTTCTTCGCCGTCGTCATCGGCCTGTTGATTGACGGCATGAAAGAACTTGAGCGCCCAGGCTGCGAGTTCTTCGATGGTGACGGCCCCGTGGAGGTGTGTGTTGATGGCAATGGCGACGGTGGCGCGCAGTCCTTTTTGGTCGAGCTGATTGACACGAATCGGTGGTAACATCTGCTTAATCCTCTACAACAACTAACGATTGCTCACATTGTTGCCAAAAACCACAGCCGCGACAACGGGTGACTGAGTTGTGGTTGCGTGGTACATCCACTGCGTCGTGCAGAGTGTGCATCTGCATCACAATCTCAATCACACTAGCAGCCATATCATCATCATAGTCAATCCGAAAGGTCTGTGTCGCATAGCGTAACAGTCCGTACGGCGGGCGTTTGCCGTAGGTGCGCTCGATGAGGAGACAATAGGCTAACAGTTGATAGATATCTGACTCGTACGGGCGTTTGGCGCGTCGGAGTGGCTTGACCTCGATTGGGATAAGATCGGCGCCACGCCGCACAATATAATCGGGTTTGCCGACCAACTGTAATTCATCATCGACCATCAGCGGTATATGCGGCAGTGCCCCGGATTCGGTATCAGCGCGAATATCCGTGCTCCATGGGATGCCGACGCGTTGTTGAATGCGCCGAGCGACCATCAGTGTTGCGCCTGCCAAAAACAGCAAGGCCAGGATGACCGTCGGGTTGAGGAACATCACCACCACCCTAGCCACATGCCGAGTGCGGCGAGCACCGCCAAAAGCACCAGGATAATGCCGGTAACACGCAGTAACTGCATAAACCAGACCAACCAAGCGTGGTGTTGATGTGCTTTTGTGCCCTGTTTGCGCCGTAAAAGCGCATCCGGTTCAAGGCCGACGATGCGCGTAAGCCACCAGGAACGCTGACAATACACAAACGAACCGATGTCGCTGGCACGCACATAGTGCGTGCCGAACGACGCGAGATCATCATGATCCGAAGATAGACGATCCATTTATCCACCCTTGAATGTCACTGATGGTAACGACAACCATTAACGCCATGAGCAGGGCGAATCCTGCAAAATGGACGCGTGATTCGTACTCGAGCGGAATACGCTTGCGGCGGATACCCTCAATCAAGGCAAACATGATATGGCTACCGTCAAGCGCCGGAATTGGCAACAAGTTGAAGATGGCCAAGTTGAGGCTGATAATAGCCATCCAGTTGAGATACCCGATCCACCCTTGTGTCTCGATGATTTCGCCGGTACCACGTGCCATCCCTACAATGCCGGTAACCCCAGCACCTTCCATTGCAGGAGCAGTACCAATCAAACTGCCAAACCAGGTGAGCAAGCCATTGACCATCAGACTGGTCACCTGTGCTGTCGTAGCAAACCCGTATTGAATAGCGCTCAACACGTTTGCTGGCTCAGTGATGGCATTCTGTGAGTACGAGAACCCAAATCCAGCTGGGCTAGTTCTGCCGTCAATACTCCATGGCCCTGGCACAATCGTCAGTGTGAGCGGCTGGCCATCGCGCACAACGCTCATCTCCACTTCTTGCCCCAAGAAGCGCTGTGCAACCGGCCCAATGTCGCTTGCAGGAGTTATGATGCCGCTATCGGCCACCGACAACACGACATCATCGGTCTGGAGACCAGCTGTCGCTGCCGGAGTATTGGGGTATACCTCGCCGACGCGCAGTCCGTCTTGGTACACGGTAATCCCCATGACTGATGCAATGATGGTGTAGAGCAAAAACGCCACAACCACGTTCATCAACGGGCCTGCCACGAGTACAATTATGCGCTGGTAGATGGGGGCATCGCGCAAATTGCCGATACCGTGTGCTGGTTCATTACCTTCGGGACTCGCAAAGCGCACGAATCCACCGAGTGGAATCCAATTGAGTGTATAGCGTACGCCATTGCGCTCCGCAAATGTGATTGCCCGAGGTGGAAACCCAATGCCGAACTCTTCGACTTTGATGCGAAAAAAACGTGCTGCCCAAAAATGCCCGAGTTCGTGCGCAATGACGAGAATGCCGAGCAGGAGCAAAAATCCACCAATAGCGATAATACCACTCATAACGTCCTCTTGTATGACAACGGGGAGACCTGGATTTTACGGGGTCAACACGTAATGATTCTCTGAACACTATTGTAATCGTATGCAGGCGGTGCTGTGTGAGGATTTCGTTAGACTTTAGCGTACTAGTAGAGCCACACGATGCCATAGTAGATGATTGGGACCATGAACAAAATGCTGTCAATGCGGTCAAGAATGCCACCGTGTCCCGGCAACAAACTTCCAACATCCTTGACGCCGATTTGGCGTTTGATCTGTGATTCTGCCAGGTCGCCGAGCGGTCCAATAATCCCGGAGATGCCACCGAGTAATGCTCCAATGACAGGGCTAATCGGTAGTCCAAATAGATACACACATCCGATGCCGGTGAGTGCTGCTCCGACAAGACCACCGACACCCCCCTCCCAGGTCTTTTTGGGACTGATATGCGGTGCCAGCGGGGTACGGCCCATGCTCCGCCCAACAAAGTAGGCAAACGTGTCCCCAAGCCAGGTTGTCGCCAAGGCGAAGACAATCCAGGCGAATCCGGGGCTGACCCATGGCGTCAAGAGACCATCAGTGAGTGGCGTGTTGACGGACCGTAACAGGATGAGGTGTGACAACAAAAAGGGGATGTACAGGACACCAGCCACGCTCAGCGCCCATGATGGCAACGCACGGTCATCTTCGTTGGCGGTAAATACTGCTACGATTAACGATCCGATGAGCCCGAGCGCGAGCACAGCGCCGAGTAACTCGATGCCATACATGACCTGCACGTAGCATGCAAGCACGATAATCATGCCATACGCATATCCATAGCGATGGTATGGAGTATACCCGCTTTGCTGCAGACCACGATACAGTTCATACAACCCAAGCAAACTCGCACATGCGACGACAACGGTGACACTGACGAGATTCCACCATAACGATCCCACCAAGATGGGCAGGAGTGGTGCGACAGTAAGAACGCGTTGCCAAACTGGATTAGGTTGATTTGCTGAGGCCGCCGTAGCGTCGGTCGCGTTTGCCATAGTCATCAATCGCCTGTTGTAAATGCTGCGGTGTGAAGTCTGGCCAGAAGACTGGTGTGGTCCAATACTCACTATAGGCGGCCTCCCAAATCAAAAAATTCGAGAGGCGCCACTCCCCACTGGTGCGAATGATGAAGTCTGGGTCGGGGATATCGTGGCTCGATAAATGTTGTGAGATGAGTTCCTCGGTGATTTGGTTTGCCGGTGTGCCATTTGCGACAATTTGACGCACCGCACTTACGATGTCTTGGCGTCCGCCGTAATTAAAGGCCACACCGAGGGTGATGCGCGTACAGTGCTGTGTGCGTACGACGGCTTGGTTGATTTTGTGCGCAAGATGGCTTGAGATGCCGTCAAAACTGCCAAGGTGGCGAATTCGGACGTTTTCTTTGATGAGATTATCGACCTCACGATCCAAAAACTCACCAAGCAACGTCATTAAGCCCTGGACTTCGAGTGACGGTCGACGCCAGTTTTCGGTCGAAAACGCATACAGTGACAGGTACGGCACGCCGAAATCAGCCGTGGCACGAATGATAGGACGAATGTTTTCAACGCCAGCACGATGGCCTTCATGGCGAGATGCGCCACGGCCTTTGGCCCAGCGTCCGTTGCCGTCCATGATGATACCGATATGGCGAGGTAGTTTCGGCGATGCCGTCGCGTCGTTCATGTGAGACTAAATCTCCATTACCTCAGCTTCTTTGTGTGCGCCAATTTGTTCGAGCTCTTTGGTTGCTTTGTCAACCTGCTCTTGCAACTTGTCGCCACCACGACGCTGATCATCTTCGGAGATCATCTTTTCACTTTCGAGTTGTTTGAGGTCATCGAGCGCTTCGCGGCGCACATTGCGCAAGGCAATCTTGCTTTCCTCAACGCGACTGCGCACTTGCTTGACCAGGTCCTTGCGGCGCTCCTCGGTCAATTGGGGCAAGTTGAGGCGAATCACGCGACCGTCGTTGTTGGGATTCATGCCCAAATCCGAGATCTGAATGGCTTTCTCGATGGCGCGAATCATCCCATTATCAAAGGGCTGAATCGTAATCATGCGTGGATCGGGTGTCGAGATAGTGGCAAGTTGATTGAGTGGCAACATGTCACCATAGGCCTCGACTTGCAGGTCCTCGACCAACGCCGGCGAAGCGCGACCAGTGCGGATGCTACTGAGGTGGTGGCGAAGGGCTTCGGCAGTCTTTTTCATGCGGCCTTCAGCATCGCGCAATACATCATTAACCATGTGCGTCCCTCTCGTTACTTACCAAGGTGCCAACGTGCTCACCCTGAACAATCCGGCGTATCGTCCCCGGTTGATTGGGGTTAAAGACCACAATTGGAATGTGATTGTCCATACAGAACGTCAAAGCTGTGCTATCCATGACGGCCAAGCCTTGATTCAAGGCATCCATGTACGTCAAGTGATCGTAGCGGGTGGCATCTGCATGGCGACGTGGGTCGGCAGTATAGACGCCGTCAACGCCGTTTTTGGCCATCAAAATGACCTCAGCATGGACCTCGGCAGCGCGCAAGGCGGCAGCGGAATCGGTACTGAAGTATGGATTGCCCGTGCCTGCCGCCAAAATAATCACGCGCTGCTTCTCGAGATGACGCGTGGCTCGACGACGCAAATACGGCTCGGTGACTTCGTCCATTTTGATTGCCGTCATTGTACGGGTATGCATGCCATGACGCTCAAGTGCATCTTGCAAGGCAAGCGCATTGATAATCGTCGCCAGCATTCCCATGTAGTGAGACTGAGCAGGATCCATACCAAGCGCAATTGCTTTTTGTCCACCACGCCAAATATTGCCGCCACCGACAACGACAGCAACTTGGACACCCAACTCGTGAATCGAGAGAATCTCTTTGGCGAAGAACTCAAGCACGCTCTGATCGATGGTCTGATCGTGGTTGCCAGCCAGGGCTTCACCACTCAGTTTTAGCAGGATTCGCTTGTATTTTGCTTTGGTCATGATCTGCTCATCTACATGACAGCGGAGGCACTTGTGCCTCCGCTGTCTGCTGAGTATTTAGTTGCCGATTTCGTATCGTACGAAGCGACGAATGATGACGTTCTCGCGGATCTTGGCAACCGCTGCCTGGACCATCTCCTCGATGGTCTGTGACGGGTTGCGCACATAGGCCTGCTTGAGCAAGACAACCTCTTCGTAGTACTTGTCGGCGCTCATACCGCTGGCGGCCACTTCCTCGGCTGGTACTTGGTCTGGCGTGATGTACTTGGGGTTGACAGCGGCCACGTGCATGGCGATGTCCTTCGAGAGCTGGATGAACTCAGGCGTGCGGGCCACAAAGTCCGTCTCGCAGTTCAACTCGACCATGGCAGCCATGCGTGCACCGTTGTGCACGTAAATCTCGATGCGACCCTCGTGTGCCTCGCGGTCCTTCACCTTGTCGCTGACCTTGAGACCGCGCTCGCGCAAAATCTCGATAGCCTTGTCCATATTGCCGTTGGTCTGGGCCAAAATGTCGCGGCACTCTTTGATACCGGCACCAGTGCGCTCGCGCAACTCTTTGACCATTTGGGCTGAAATCTCAGTCACAGTATTACTCCTTGTGTCGTGTAGGTACTATACATAAATTGCGGGAGTGACGTGGTTGGCCACGGCGCTCCCGCTACGTCACGGCAAACGAAATTATTCCTTCGCAGCGTCGGCGTCAGCACCGGCATCCATCATGGCAGCCTGTGAGGCACCGCTGTCACCACGGCTTGACTCACGGCGATTCTGCCCCTCGATGGCGGCATCGGCCATACGTGAGGTCACCAAACGAATGCTACGAATGGCGTCGTCGTTACATGGGATGACATAATCGATATTGTCTGGGTCACAGTTGGTGTCCACCATGGCAACCACTGGGATACCCACCTTCATGGCCTCGGCCAAGGCGAGTGACTCTTTGTGTGGGTCCACAATGAAAATAGCACCAGGCACGCGATCCATGCTCTTGATACCACCGAAGACCTTGACCAGCTTTTCGATCTCTTCGTTGCGCTTCTGCGCCTCAGCCTTGGTCAAACGGCTGAACTCACCGCGGTCGCGCTGGCCTTCGAGATCGGCCAAGTAGCGCAAACGACGGCGCATCGTTGAGAAGTTGGTCAACGTACCACCCAACCAGCGCTGCGTGATCGAGTATTGACCAGCGCGCGCGGCCTCTTGAGCAATCGTCTCTTGGGCCTGCTTCTTGGTCCCCACGAAGAGCACCTTCTGGCCGGCGGCAACCGTCTCAACCACGAAGTTGTAGGCGGCGTTCAAGCCGTCCACGGTCTGCTGCAAGTCCAACACGTGAATGCCGTTGCGGGCACCGAAGATGAATGGCTTCATCTTTGGGTTCCAACGGCGGGTCTGGTGACCGAAATGGGCACCGGCTTCGAGCAACGCACGCAATGATGCTACGCGGCTGTTTGTGTCAGTCATCTGACAAGCTCCTTACATTCCTTGTTTACGAATCCTCCACCCCCGTCATTCGTGATTCTGACGCTCACGCGCAGGAAAGAATCACGTCAAGGGATGTGTGTATTTGAACACCGAAAGTTAGTATAGCATATCTTGTGGTTATTCGGTAAGATTCTTGTCGGTAATGCTCTTCAATCGATAACGAAAATCACAATGCGTTGCCCCCTGCATAATCGTCTGTGTACGCGTCAATGTCACATCTTGATTGAATCCCTCGATCAAGGCATAATCGCGATTACATGAGAGCACCGCACCCAACTCGGGGATGCCCAAACTGCGATATAACTCTGCGTAGCGACAGCGTGTCACATTAAAGCCAAACTCTGTGTCATTGCGGCTGACGACATCAATGCGCAGTGCATCGTCTTTGGTCCAATATT
>Ga0068872_10003780_pt1 | contig 11496 bp, 9 predicted proteins | sample NOAtaG_7_FD_66441 | JGI IMG/M metagenome (GOLD analysis project Ga0068872, IMG submission 66441) | Freshwater lake microbial communities from Lake Erie, under a cyanobacterial bloom - NOAA_Erie_Diel1S_2200h metaG | ecosystem: Environmental > Aquatic > Freshwater > Lake | place: USA: Ohio, Lake...
CGGCCCATCACGCGCCGCTTCATGGTCGCGGGTCTCGGCCAGTACGTGAACAACATCCTCCTCGCGCTCGAGATCGTGGTGCTCGGATTCGCCACGAACGAGACGGAGGTCGGGCTCTTCGTCTTCGCCGCGACCTACGCGATCCAGGCGAACTCGGTGATCGCAGGGCAGATCGGTGCGGTGCTCCAGCCGATCTTCGCGCATGTGCAGGGCGACCACACGCGGCAGGTCGGTGGCTTCCTCCGCGCAACGCGTGTCCTCTCGGCGATCGCCGTGCCGCTCTCGCTCGTGCAAGCTGCGATCGCGGTCCCTTTGTTCCAGCTGCTCTTCCCCGTGGAGTGGACAGGTTCGATCGCGATCTTCGCGGTGCTCAGCGTAGCGCAGGCATTCGTCTTCGTGTCGGCGCCATCGCTTGCACTTCTCAAGGCGCAGGGGCGTTTCCGCGCGTATCTGAAGCTGCAGTTCGCGCAGCTTGCGATCGCGCTTGTGGCGTTCCCAGCAGCGGTCCTGTACGGCGCGCCGCATGCCCTCGAGGCTGCTGCGTTCATCGGATTCCCGATCGACGCAAACGCAGGCAAGGCGCTGGCGCTCGGATGCGCAAGCGCAGTCGTGTGGGCGAGCTTCTGCCCCCTCGCGGTATGGATCGCCGGCAGGCCAGCAGGGGTGCCGTTCGCCACCACGCTCCGCATCTTCCTCGAGCCATGGCTGGTGACGCTGCCGGTCGTCGCCGCGCTCGTCGCGATGTGGCTCGGACTTCGCGGACTCTTGGCCGAGAAGATCGCCGACGCGCTGACGATCGGTCTCCTCGCCCCGGCCGCGGCGCTTGTCGCGATCTTCGGATGTGCATGGATCCGAGAGAGCACGCGGGCCGATATGAAGGGTATTCTCGATCGTTTCATCAGACGCCGGAAGTCCTCGCCATGATCCTGCACGTGATCGACAACCTGTACCCGGAGAGCGGTGGTCCGCCGACGGTTGCGATCGAGCTCGTGCGCCAGCAGGCGCTCATGGGCCGCAAGGTCGCGCTGCTCTGCGCACACGCGCCGCGGAAGCCGGAGCAGCGCGCGCTTCTCGCGGAGCGATGGCGCGGGCTCGACATCGACTACATCGTGCTCGACGAACTCTCGCCTCGCGGCGCGGCCGGCGCCCGCGCGGCGGTCGATCGCCTGCGCCCGGACGTCGTGCACATCCACTGCATGTGGGAGGCGCTCGTGCGGCAGATGGCCGCGCACGCGCGCAAGCGGGGCATTCCATACGTGCTCTCGACGCACGGCATGCTGCACCCGTTCGTGCTCGCGCAGAAGCGGCTCAAGAAGCTCGTGTACCTCGCCGTGTTCCCGGGGATCATCTCGGGCGCCGGCGAGCTCTTCGCGCTGAACCGCGAGGAAGCGGACCACATCGTCCGCACGTTCCGGAGGCCTTCGTCGGTGCTGCCCAACGGGATCTCGGTCGACGAGTACGCGCGGCCGGAGAAGGGGCTCTTCCGAGCGCGATGTCCGGCCGTCGGCGACAGGGGATTCATCCTCTTCGTCGGTCGCCTGCATCCGATCAAGGGCATCGACAAGTTGATCCGCAGCTACGCGCACGCGCGCTCGCGCGGTCTCGGCCTCGAGCTTGTGATCGTGGGTCCGGAAGAGTGCCAGCTCGCGGAACTTCAGGCACTCGCGAGCGAACTGCGATTGCAGGAGCATGTCCACTTCCCGGGCGCGCTCTATGGCGCGGACAAGCTCGACGCCTTCGCCGCCTGCACGATCTTCGCGCACCGCCCCCGATTCGAAGGTTTCGGCATCACCGTCGTCGAGGCGCTTGCCTCCGGGAAGCCTGTCGTCACGACGCGTGAGTGCAAGCTCGATGGATCGGAGCAGGCGGGCGCGCTGCGAATGGTCGCGGACACCGATGAGGTCTTCGGCGAGGCGCTGCTCGAGGTGGCCAGCCGACCGGATGCGGGCAGGGCGCTTGGGCTTCAGGGACAAGGTTGGGTGCGTTCGACGCTCGGCTGGGAGGCGCTCGCGCTCCAGGCGGAGGCGGCGTACGCCCGCGCAAGGAAGATGGCTGGCAAGCCGTGATCGAGTCGCCAGTGCGCGCCCTGGCACGGCGTTGACGCTCAAGGCGGGGAACCATGCGGTGACCGCCCAGTTCGGAACCCCGTATGTTCGGCTCATCGTTTCGCCAAGACGCGCCGATATAAGGCCGATATCGAAAGACTAGCGGCGGCAGGGACCGCCGTGCTCCCGGAAGGCACCACGTGTCAGCGCTGCTCGGAATCTATCTCATCGCCCTCAGCATCGTGCTGGTGCTGATCATCCGCGCGGACGCCATCGCGGGGCGGTGTCAGCTGGTGTCGATCCGGAACCTCTTCATCGGCGGGCTCATCCTGTTCCAGACCGTCTCCGGGTCGCTCACGCTCATCTCCGGCTTCACGGAGATCGGCGCCGAGGTGCCGAGCTACCTGGTTCCCGGCAGCCTGTTCTGCCTGGTGCTGACGGTGTTCATCGTCATCTTCCTCTCGACCTACCGGCGGGCGGAGTGGGTCGAGCGGTTCGCCATCAGGCGCACGCGCATCCGTGTGTCGTCGAAGACGCGACTCGTGATCGCGGGCCTCGTGCTCACGGGCATCGGCTGCGCGCTGCGCTTCGGCGGCGAGCGCATTCCCTACGTGGCGGTCCTCCTTCCGCAGATCGCGGCAGGGTGCATCTGCGGCGGCGCGATCCTCATCGCGATCGCGTGGGCGCGCTCATCGTGGAACATCGTCGTCCTTCTGAACCTCCTCGTGGCGTGCGGTGCCGGCGGCGCCGCGCTGCTCGTCGGAGCGTTCGGCCGACGCGAGCTGCTCGGACTCATGATCGCGGTGGCGTGGGGCCTGTATCAGGAGAAGTGGTGCAAGATGCCGGTGACGCGGCTGCTGCCGCGCGCAACGCTCGCGCTCACGGTCGCGCTGGCCGGCTTCACGGTCTTCTCCGCGTCGCGCGTCAGCGGCGAGAACGTCGATCGCTCGCTCGCGCAGCAGGTGCAGCGCTTCTTCGAGATCGATCCGAAGGCGCTCGAGGAGATGACGATCGCGTCGCTCAGCGGCCAGTTCGCCGGCGGCATCAGCATGTGGATCATCGACGAGCGCCTGAACGCGGGCGGCTACACGCCGCTGCACTCGTTCGTCTATCTGGCGACCATGCCGGTTCCGCGCGACTACTGGCCCGACAAGCCGGTCGGCCTCGGCATGATCGCGGTCGACGAGGCGGGCATCACCGGCGTGTCCGAAGGCCATAGCTGGGGACCGGGACTCGTCGGCCACCTTTGGCATGACATCGCGCTCTTCTCGACGCCGCTCTACGCGGTGCTGCTTGCGTTCGCGTTCCGCTACATGGACAGCCGGACGGTCTGGTCGACGAACGACCCGATCGCCGTCGCGATGTTCGGCAGCGCGCTTGGCCAGGTGATCGGCATGCCTCGCGGCGACATCGGCCTCTTCATGTTCAACCTGCTTTCGGCGTTCCTCGGCGTGTGGTTCTTCGGAAGGCTGATCGGCTATGCCCTGCTTCCGATCGACCGCGACGCGGAGTGGGAGTGGCGCGAGCAGGCCGAGTCTGGCGACGACGGCGATGCGACCGAGCACGACGGATACGGCGCCCAGCACGCATATGCAGGCGACGATGCCGACACCGCGGATGCGGCGCCCGTGCCGGAGGAAAGCCGACGGGGATAGCGCGGAGTCGCGCCGTGTCCCGATCCGCGGAGAACCCGCGCGCGATCAGACGCTGTGTCCTGCGTTCCGGAGAGTCTGCTCCCGGCGCGCCAACTCGAGATCGTGCGCCACCATCATGCGGGCGAGGTCCTCGACGGTCGTGCGCGGTTCCCAGCCGAGCACGGTGCGCGCCTTGGTCGCGTCGCCCAGCAACTGCTCGACCTCCGCCGGACGGAAGTACCTCGGGTCGATCTCGACGAAGTCCCTGTAGTCGAGCCCGAGTTCGCCGAACGCGAGCTCGCAGAACCGCCGCACCGAGATCATCTTTCCGGTCGCGACGACGTAGTCGTCAGGCTGCTCTTGCTGCAGCATCAGCCACATCGCCTCGACGTAGTCGCCGGCGTAGCCCCAGTCGCGAAGCGCGTCGAGGTTTCCGAGATACAGCTTCTTCTGCAAGCCGAGCTTGATGCGGCCGACGGCACGCGTGATCTTGCGCGTCACGAACGTCTCGCCTCGCCTTGGGCTTTCGTGGTTGAAGAGAATGCCGCAGGACGCATGCATCCCGTAGCTCTCGCGGTAGTTCACCGTGATGCAGTGGCCGAAGACCTTCGCGCATCCATACGGCGAGCGCGGCCAGAACGGCGTCGTCTCCCGCTGCGGCACCTCGCGCACCTGTCCGAACATCTCGCTCGACGAGGCTTGGTAGAAGCGCACTTTGCGACTTGCGGCCTGCTCGAAGTTGCGCACGGCCTCGAGCAGCTTCAGCACGCCCGTCGCATCGACGTCGGCGGTGAACACCGGCTGGTCGAACGAGACTCGCACGTGGCTCTGCGCGCCGAGGTTGTAGACCTCGTCCGGTTGCGCGAGCTCCATGATTCGCGTCAGGCAGTTGCCATCGGCAAGGTCCCCGTAGTGGAGGCGGAGCTGAATGTCCGAGTTGTGCGGATCGGCGTAGAGGTGGTCAATTCGACCCGTGTTGAACGACGAGCTCCGCCGGATCACACCGTGGACCTCGTAGCCCTTGGCGAGAAGCAGTTCGGCGAGATAACTGCCGTCTTGACCTGTGATTCCGGTGATGAGGGCGCGCTTGTGGGTCATGCGGGGTCCGTGGGGCATTGGTACAGGCTTGGTTGACCGAAGCGCAAGGGGGCGGCGTCGGATTCTTCCGCGCGGATGGGCGAGGCGGTTCGGCCGCTCCGGCTACGCTTCCATGCGCGGCGAGAATCGCGCCGTTCCTGCGTGATCGGCCTCGATGGTACGGGGGCCGTCACCCCGCGGTGCGCGATGCCCGATTTGGCTCACTTCCGGAGGGCCGGATGCCGATATCAGACCGGTCCTCCATGCCCGATCAAGACGCCCGATCTTCCCTCGCTGGCGCCCGTGTCGTTGTCACCGGCGGGGCAGGTTTCCTCGGCCATGTGGTGGTCGGGGCGCTGCGTGCCCGGGGCGTGGCGGACGTGCTGGTGCCGAGACGGCGTGACTTCGACCTGACGCGCGAGCACGATGTCGAGCGCATGTACGCGACGATGCGTCCCGACATCGTGATGCATCTGGCGGCCGAGGTCGGCGGCATCGGCGCGAACCAGTCGAACCCCGGGCGGTACTTCTACTCCAACATGGCGATGGCGCTCCATCTCATCGAAGGAGCGCGGCGCCACTCGCTCGGGAAGTTCGTGCAGGTCGGGACGATCTGCTCGTATCCAAGGGACACGCCGGTCCCGTTCCGCGAGGAAGACCTCTGGAACGGCTACCCCGAGGAGACGAACGCGCCGTATGGCGTGGCGAAGAAGGCCGCGCTCGTGATGCTCGACGCCTACCGCCGTCAGTATGGGCTCGCGTCCGCGTACGTACTTCCGGTGAATCTCTACGGCCCTCGCGACAACTTCGACCTCGCGTCGTCGCACGTGATCCCGGCGCTCATCCGCAAGTGCCTCGAGGCGATCGATCGTGGCGCTTCCGAGATCGTCTGCTGGGGCACCGGATCCGCGAGCCGCGAGTTTCTCTACGTCGACGACGCGGCCGAGGGAATCGTGCGCGCGGCGGAGACGCTCGACGAACCCGTGCCGGTGAACCTCGGCACCGGACATGAGATCGGAATCCGCGCGCTGACCGAACTGATCGCGGAACTATGCGGATTCCAGGGGCGCATCGCCTGGGATGCATCGCGGCCCGACGGCCAGCCGCGGCGTTGCCTCGACACCGCGCGCGCGGAGCGGCTCCTCGGATTCCGTGCGAAGGTCGAGCTGCGCGAAGGCCTTCGTCGCACCATCGACTGGTATCGCGGCAATCGGCCGGCGTCCGCGCCGGCGACGGAAGCGGGGTCGACCCGGTGAGGGTGCTGCTCCTCAACCAGTGCTTCTACCCCGACGTCGTGGCGACCGCGCAGCACGGCTGGGATCTTGCGCGACACCTGCGGCGCGAAGGCCACGAGGTCACGGCGATCGCCTCGCGCTCGATCTATGGCTCGCGCGGCGCGACGCTGCCTGCATCTGAGACGATTCAAGGCATCCGCATCGTGCGCGTCGGCGCAAGCGTCTTCGGAAAGGCCTCGATCCTCGCGCGAACCTTCGACTTCGCGCTGTTCTACCTGCTTGCCTTGTGGAAGGCCGTGACGCTGCCGAAGCACGACGTGTGCGTCTGCTTCACCACGCCGCCCTTCATCGCGCTGGTCGGTTGGATGCTGCGGCTGATCCGCGGGACCAAGTGCGTCTACTGGGTGATGGATCTCTATCCGGATCTCCCGGTCGCGTGCGGCGTGATGAAGGAGCGTTCGCTCGTCACTCGGTTCTTCGAGTCCGTGAACAGGTTCTGCCTCCGGAAGGCCGACCGCAACGTCGTGCTCGGTCGATGCATGGAGCAGCATGTGCTCGCGAAGGGAATCGACCCCTCGCGCGTGTCCACGATCAACGTCTGGAGCGACCACACCGAGATCCGCCCGGTTCCGCGGGAGCGCAACCGCTTCCGCCGCGAGTGGGGCGTCGGAGACCGCTTCCTCGTCATGTACTCCGGCAACTTCGGACTCGGACATGACATCGAGACCATCGCCGAGGGCGTGCGGCGCCTTGCGTCCGATCCGACGATCTTCTTCGCGTTCACCGGCGGCGGCGAGCGCAAGGCCGAGCTGATCGACATCCTGCGCCGTCACGGCATCACCAACTTCGTCGAGGGTCCGTACCAGCCGCGCGAGCGGCTCGACGAACTGCTCAGCGCGGCGGATCTCCACCTCGCGAGCCTTCGCGATGGATGCGAGGGACTCATGGTGCCGAGCAAGCTGTACGGCGTGCTGGCGGCGCAGCGGCCGATCGTCTTCGTCGGATCGCATCTTGGCGAAGGCGCGCGCGTGATCGACGAAGAGCGCTGCGGCATCGTCGTTCCGTGCGGCGACGCCGAGGCGTTCGCCTCCGCGATCCGGAGATATGCGACCGACGCCGGCGAAGCAGCCGCAGCCGGCGAGCGTGGCCGCAACGCCCTTGCCGACAAATGGTGCGCCGCGCAAGCGCTTGCCAAGTGGTCGGCGCTTCTCACGTCGCTCGTCGGCGAGCAGGATGCCGGATCGCGAACCCGCGAAGGCGCGGGCAAGGAACGATGATGATGAGCGACTCCTCAACAGGTCCCCTCCGAGTGCTTCTCGTGACCGAGAACGATCCGCTCTACGTGCGGCAGTTCTTCGATGTCTTCTTCGCGGAGCTTCCCCGCGACCGCGTCGATCTCGTCGGCGTCACGGTGTCGCGGGCGTTCCACGAGCCGCTTCTCAAGACGGCGCGGCGCGTGCATCGCTTCTACGGCACGGTCGACTTCCTGCGCCTGCTCCCGCGCTACATCCTCGCGAAGCTCGGCGGACAGTCGATCGCGACGCTCGCCGAGAAGCGCGGGTTTCCGCTGCTGCCGGCTGCAAGCGTGAACTCGCAGGAGTACATCGACCGGGTGAAGGCGCTGCGCCCCGAGATGATCGTGTCGGTCGCGGCGCCCGAGATCTTCAAGTCGCCGCTTCTCTCCGTGGCGTCGATCGGATGCCTCAACATCCACTCGGGCAAGATCCCCGAGTACCGCGGCATGATGCCGACGTTCTGGCAGATGCTCGAGGGCAAGCCGTTCGTCACCGTCACGGTGCATGAGATGGTCCCGAAGCTCGACGCGGGCGGCGTGATCGACACGTTCGAGTTCCCGCTCTCCGACCGGGATTCGCTCGACCGCGTGATCTCGGGCACGAAGCAGGAGGGCGCGCGCCTGATGATCCGCGTGCTCGAGCGCATCGCCGCAACCCGCGCGATGCCGGAGGCGACGCCGCTCGACATGTCGAAGGCACGCCTGTTCAAGTTCCCGCAGCCGCCCGACGTCGCGAAGTTCCGCGCACGCGGGCACCGGATGCTCTGATGATGCCCGAGGCAGCACGCATCATCCACGCGCTGAGCTTCGACATCGAGGACTGGTTTCACATTGTCGACATTCCCGGGCTCGAGGACCCCGCGACCTGGGAAGGGCGCGAGTCGCTGGTCGAGCGCCGCACCGACGAGATCCTCGCCGCGCTCGCGGCGCGCGACGTGCGCGCGACGTTCTTCATGCTGGGCTGGATCGCCGACCGGCATCCGGGACTCGTGCGGCGGATCGCGCAGGCGGGCCACGAGCTCGGCTCCCATTCCTACTGGCACCGGCGCGTGTACACGCTCGCACCCGCGGAGTTCCGCGACGACACCCTGCGCTCGCTCGATGCGATCGAGCGCGCATGCGGCGTGCGGCCGCGCGGCTACCGCGCACCGAGCTTCTCGATCCTTCCCGGCACCGAATGGGCGCTCGACGTGCTCCTCGACTGCGGCATCGAGTGGGACGCCAGCCTCTTTCCCGCGCCGCGCGGGCACGGTGGATATCCGTGCAGCGACGCGCCGCATGTCTTCCGGAACCTGCCGTCCGGCCGCACCATTCCCGAACTGCCGCTCGGCGTGATGCGGATCGCAGGCCGAGGGATCTGCTTCTCGGGCGGCGGCTACATGCGCGTCCTCCCGCTCTGGCTCATCGAGCGCGGATTCGCGCAACTCGAGTCGCGTGGCATTCCGACGGTGGTGTATCTCCACCCCCGCGATTTCGCGCCCGATTGCCCCCGCGTCCCGATGCCGCTGCATCGCAAGTTCAAGTGCTACGTCGGCATGGCCTCGACCATGCCGAAGCTCGAGGCGCTTCTCGCCACGCGTCGATTCGCGCCATGCGGCGAGATACTCCGCGAGCGGGGACTGCTGGAGACTCCGGCGCCGCGCGCGGCGTAAGGACGACCGATGCCCGAAGACCCGACGCAACCCGCATCAGACGCCGAGACGCTCCGGTCCCGCCGGCGAAGTCCGTACTCGTTGCGCGAGAAGATCGCGCGGCTCGCGTGGGGATGCGTGCAGTCGACGGTGTTCCGATGCTCGTTCCACAACTGGTACGCGCTCCGCCGCGCGCTTCTGCGCACCTTCGGCGCGAAGCTCCACGACACCGCGAACCTGCGCCGCACCGTGCTCATCGAGTGCCCATGGAATCTGTCGATCGGCGCGGAAAGCTCGATCGGCGACCGCGCGATCCTCTACTGCCTTGGGCCGGTGACGATCGGTGCGCGCGTGACGGTGTCGCAGGGCGCGCATCTGTGCGCCGGCACCCACGACTCGCGCAAGGCCGCGATGCCGCTGGTTCGCCCGCCGATCGACATCGAGGACGACGCGTGGATCGCGGCCGACGCCTTCGTCGGGCCGCGCGTGCGCGTGCGCGAAGGCGCGATTCTCGGCGCACGCGGAGTCGCGCTCGCCGACCTCGAGCCGTGGTCGATCTACCTCGGCAATCCGGCGGTGCGTGTGCGTGCCCGCGAGTTCGAGCGGCGCCCGGCGGCATCGGGCGGCTGAGCGTCGCGCGGTGCTATCCTTGCCGCCTGCGAGACGAGCACCGATGCCCATGCGCCTCTACAACACGCTGACGAAGTCGACCGATGAGTTCAAGCCGCTCGCGCCCGCGGGCGAGGTGCTCTTCTACTCCTGCGGTCCGACCGTCTACGACGATGCGCACATCGGGAACTTCCGGTCGTTCCTCAACGCCGACGTGCTGCGGCGCACGCTCGAGCTCTTCGGCTTCCGAGTGAAGCACGTGATGAACATCACCGACGTCGGCCACATGACCGACGACGACGTGGCCGACGGCGGCGGCGAGGACAAGATGGCGGTCGCGGGCCGCCGCATCGCGGAGGCGAAGAAGTCGGGCAAGCTGCCGGCGGGCGCTGACATCGATCCGTCGAACCCGCATGCGATCGCCGAGTTCTACGCGCAGCGATTCCTCGAGGACGCGCGGCATCTCGGCCTCAAGGTCGCGATCGAGGAGCGCGCGAACCCCGAACTTATGCCGCGCCCGACGCGCTGCGTGCCGGAGATGATCGCGCTCGTCGAGCGTCTCATCGCGCGCGGTCATGCGTATGTCGCGAAGGACGGCGTCGTCTACTTCAGCGTGCAGAGCTATCCCGCGTACGGGCGCCTGTCGGGCAACACGCTCGACAACCTGCGCGAGGGCGAAGGCGGCCGCATCAGCGCCGAGCACCAGGCGGTGAAGCGCCATCCAGCCGACTTCATGCTGTGGAAGCCGGATCCGACGCACCTCATGCGTTGGCCGAGTCCGTGGGGCGAGGGCTATCCGGGCTGGCACCTCGAGTGCAGCGCGATGGCGAAGATGCTGCTCGGCGACGAGATCGACCTGCATTCGGGCGGCGAGGACAACATCTTTCCGCACCACGAGTGCGAGGTGGCGCAGAGCTGCTGCGCGAGCGGACACGCCGTGTTCTCGCGCTTCTGGTTCCACACGCGGCACCTGCAGGTCGAGGGCGAGAAGATGTCGAAGTCGAAGGGCAACTTCTTCACGGCCCGCGACCTCTTCGCGAAGGGCGTCACGCCGGCCGCGCTGCGGCTCGAGCTTGTCCGCACGCACTACCGCACGAACTCGAACTTCACGATGCAGGGCCTGCGCGACTGCCAGCGCATGATCGACCGCTGGTGCGCGGCGCGGGGCGTGCTCGTCGAGCGTTCGGCGAGTCCTTCGCCGGGTGCGGCTCAAACAGGTCCCTTCCAGAAGGCGCTCGTCGAGTTCAAGGACGCGCTCGGCGACGACCTCAACCTCGCGCGCGCGATCGCAGCGCTCAACACGGCGATCGGCGAGACGCCGGCAGGCGACGCGAAGGCGGAGCTTGCCGCGCTCGATGCGATGGACTCGGTGCTTGGCGTCTTCGAGCGCAACGCGGCGCTTGCATCGGACGCGGCCGACGACCTCGCCGCGAAGGTCGAGGTGCTGCTCGAGCGTCGCCGCGCTGCGCGCGCGGCGAAGGACTGGGCCGAGAGCGACCGCGTGCGCGACGAGCTCACGGCGCTGGGCGTGCGCATCAAGGACGGCCCGCAGGGGACGACATGGGAACGCGCGGTATGACGGCTTCGCATGCGCTGAATCGCGCCCGAGGAATCTGCTGATTTCTTTGACCGCGGTTCTTTTGTTTGCCGATCTCATTGCTATACTGAGTCCGTCAGCATCAAGAGCAGCGGAGCAATCCGCTCGGCAACCGAATCCTGATCCGATCACGGTGCCAAATCGATGCGGCTCGAAAACGGCTGAAAACCAGCCAGAAACGAGCACAATCGAGGATCGCAGCGAACGCTGCCCCTGCTCTTGAATGTCTGACGCGGTGCGAACGGTCCATCCGGCGCATGTGGCGTCGGCCGAGCGCACCGCGACAACCTGAAGTGCATCCCGAGCGATGCGCGTGTCGTTCACCGGACTCACGAGAGGTCCGCTGGCGATCGCGCATCCGGCAACCGGCCGCG
>Ga0068872_10003786_pt1 | contig 11475 bp, 10 predicted proteins | sample NOAtaG_7_FD_66441 | JGI IMG/M metagenome (GOLD analysis project Ga0068872, IMG submission 66441) | Freshwater lake microbial communities from Lake Erie, under a cyanobacterial bloom - NOAA_Erie_Diel1S_2200h metaG | ecosystem: Environmental > Aquatic > Freshwater > Lake | place: USA: Ohio, Lake...
GTTTTCTCCGGAGGGCCCGTAATCCGCACGGTTCATGAATTTAAAGAGCAAGAGTCGCGACACCGTATCGCGTGTACCTGCAAAAGCCCCTGTTTCGCGAAACCAAAAACTACGGACCTGTAAAAGCTCAGATCCCGCCGGTCTGATGCGACTATCGTCATTGTCTATATTGGCTCCGGCACGGAATTTTTTTCCAAGCATGCGTTCGGCAAAGGCCCTATAGCGCAGAAAACTTCCCCTTGCGCCAGCTTCTTTGGATGTAAGTTGACTGGCCCTTGCGCTGATCTTGTTTTTTTCATCCCTGTACAGCAGATCTGCTTGGTGTCTGGAGCCACTAAAAAAGTTGCGCTCATCAAAATGGGAAAAAGTATAAAGCAGGGATGTTTTTTTTGTTTCTACTCCAGTTTGCATTGAAAGCAAGTGCTGTGTGCCGCGGATATCGTCGGTACTGAAGTTGCGGTTCCAATCTCTTTCGAATTCCACATCACGGTAGCGCTCTACATACACAAAGCTGCGGCTTACTCCCTCGTATTCCAAACGGGTATTTACAAACAAGGACGAGTCGGCCCGCACTGCATATTTTCCGGCCAAGGATGCGCGCAATCCCATTCCCCTGTCGTCTTCCTTGTCTTTTTCTGAAAAGGTGTTACGGTTGTTTTCGGTACTAACAAACTCTACGCGGGTTTGTGTGCTTTTTCCGATTTTATTTTCGGAAGACATCGTAAGCATTTGCCTGCGGCGGGGAGGAATAAGTTGGGCAATGGGTGCAAAGTTTCCTTGGGGAATGCCGTTTACAGGTGCTATCCAGGCAAACACTTTCCCATTGGCCGACGAAGGAATTTGCACATAGTTTCCACGGTTACTTCCTACGGGAGAGAAGCCCACGCGATAAAAAGCTTTTTCTGGATTGACCGAATATGCAAAGATGTTTTTGTATTCGATTCCGTTTACCACAGTATCCTTGCTTAGATAGAGCACCTCCGTTGTAGAAAAGGAAGTGGTGTCTACAGCAGGAACCACTGCAAGGCTGAGACTGTCGCCTGCTTGCCGGAGCACTTCTTTCTGGTAAGCATTCAGGGGCTGGAAAAGGGGTTTATTTCGGTTGTCCTGCTCATTGTAATAATTGATACGAAACACCTGTTCACGCCAGGCAAACTCCTGACTGAACTGGGTAAGGCTGCGCGCATAATTTCGGTCGCTGTACTGAAACTCTGCAATGATGCGTTTGTCTTTGGTGATGATGCGTTTTGCGGTAAAAGTAATTTCGGCGGTATTGTAATTAATCACATAATCGTGGTCTTGTCCACGCTTGAGGAGTTCTCCGTCAATATACACCCTTTCGGTATTGGCAAGAATAATGATGAATACTTCGTTTTCAGCTCCTCTCAGGCGATAAGGTCCTTGGTTGCGCTCTATTCCTAAAATCACATTGCGGGAAAATTTTCCGCGCGACACGGCTGCACTCACCTGAGTACGAAGACGCAAGCTGTCTTTTAGCGGCACTTTGTAAGTGCCGGAAAAGCTGAGACCTTGTCCGCGTTTGTTATAGTTCATAAAATAACCCGAAGGACGAAGAAGCTGGAAATCGCCCACTGTAAGCCGGTTGTTATCATTAAAGAGAGAGATATATACCCTGTCGAACTCTTGCAGTTGCTGGGTATTCCCCTCGGGTTGTATGGGCACATTGTTGTCGGAAATGGCTGCTTGTATCTGTATCTGCTCGCTGAGCCTACCGTTGAGTTGAAGGTTGAGATTGGAGTTTACCACCAAGTCCTGGTTGTTGCCAAAAGTGATTCCACGGGAGAGACTTCCGGTTTTGTTGAGTCCTTCGGTAGCGAAGTAATCGGGGTTTTGTTTTGTATCTTCTACCCTGTAAGGATTGCGGTAGAAGTAATCGGGGATTTGCAACCAGCGTTCATCCTTGCGGAATTTTTTTCCGGAGTAGGAAACCGGCATGCGTCGCCAGCGAAAACTAAGGGTATCGGAAGGGATGTTTGCCTCCTTGTTTTTTTTGATATTGCCGGAGATGCCGCGGCTGATAAAACTACCACTGATGTCAATACCATTGCTCAAAACCCTGATGCTGCCGGGGAACACATCAGCACTGTCGAGGCATAAAGAATCTCCCTGCCAGATCAGTTTTTTTTCCTTCCATTGAGAATGCAAAAACTGTGGCCATAAAATCAACAAGCTTATACATGCCAGGGAGAGGCGCATCATGCCTAAAGGTATATAGTTGTTGAAAACGAAATGAGCAGTATGCTTATTGTCCATCAAACCCTGCGGTATTCGCAGTGGGTAAAGGCATATGCATGTTGTTCATCAGCAGGATAAGACTCCTTCTGCACGCAGGTCCAATCAGCGGAGAATGCCGGGAAGTAGGTATCTGCATCAAAGTTTCCATGCACATGGGTAAGAAACATTACATGGGCCAAAGGCATGGCCAATCTGTAAATTTCTGCGCCTCCTGCCACAAACACACGCGGAATATTTTTGCAGGTTTCCAGCGCTGCTTCAAGGGAATGATACACCTCTGTGCCGGTAGCGGAAAAATCTATGTTGCGCGTAACCACCAGTGTGCGTCTGCCCGGCAAAGGACGGCCAATAGAGTTGTAGGTTTTCCTGCCCATGATCATGGGACAACCCATGGTCATTTTTTTAAAATACTTTAAATCTGCGGGCATGTGCCAAAGTAGGGTATTGTCCTTACCCAACTCGCGGTCGTAACCGATGGCAGCAATGATGGCTATTTCTGTTTCTGCAGACATTATACGGCAACCGGGGCTTTGATGTGGGGATGCGGATGGTAATTGCTGAGCGTAAAATCGCTAAAGGTAAAGGCAAACAAATCTTTCACTTCCGGATTGAGCTGCATCGCTGGCAAAGGCAAACATTCGCGGGAGAGCTGAAGTTTGGTTTGCTCGAGGTGGTTGAGGTATAGATGCGCATCTCCGAAAGTGTGAATAAATTCTCCGGGCTGCAATCCGCTCACCTGCGCCACCATCAGGGTGAGCAAAGCATAGGAGGCGATGTTAAAAGGAACGCCTAAAAACACATCGGCACTTCGTTGGTAAAGCTGGCAGCTAAGAGCACCATTGGCCACATAAAACTGAAAAAAGGCATGACAGGGCGGCAACTTCATTTGCGGGATATCAGCCACATTCCAGGCACTGACAATGAGTCGACGGCTATCGGGATTATGCTTGAGTTGCTGCAACACATCTGCAATCTGATCAATATGTTGTCCGGAGGGCGTGGGCCAGCACCTCCACTGGTGTCCGTAAACAGGACCCAGGTTTCCGTCTTTGTCGGCCCATTCATCCCAAATGCTTACGCCATTTTCTTTGAGATAGGAAATATTGGTATCACCTTTTAAAAACCATAGCAGCTCGTGGATAATGGATTTGAGGTGCAGTTTTTTGGTTGTTATTAGGGGAAATCCTTCCTGTAAAGAAAATCGCATCTGGTAACCAAACACGCTCAGCGTGCCTGTTCCGGTGCGGTCGTGCTTTTCTATCCCCTTGGCGAGGATATGCTGCATGAGTTCATGGTACTGCTTCATGATTTGCTATGTATACATGCCGATTGTCATTACAGAAAACAGACATGATTATTTGGCTATTTTAAGAAAAAAAGCAGCTGGATAATGGCAAAACATGTGAGCATTTTTCAACGCTCACCATCAGGCAAACAAGCAGGATAAATTAGCCTTTGAGGGCTTCGGCACCACCCACAATCTCGAGAATTTCGTTGGTGATACTTGCCTGACGGGCTTTGTTGTAGGTTAGCTTGAGCTCCTTTATCATCGAACCGGCATTGTCGGTAGCCTTGTGCATGGCTGTCATCCTTGCGCCATGTTCTGAGGCATAGCTGTCAAGCAGGGCCTTGTAAAACTTAATCTTGAGCGATTTGGGAATCAAACGACTCACGATTTCAACCTTGTCAGGTTCGAAAATGTAATCGTTGCCGGATTTGGAAGAGGAGGCTGTTTCGGGGGGCAGCACGGGCAGCAATTGCTCCTCGGCAAGCACCTGTACAGCAGCATTTTTAAACTGGTTATAAATCAATACAACCTTATCGAACTGCGCATCGGCATAGGCATTAAGTACCATGTCGGCCACCGGTTCGGTATGTTCAAAGGTAAGATGATCAAAAAGTTCGTTGAGGTTGCGTGGCAAATCGGAACCCACAATGTGGTAACGGGTTTTCTTGAAAAACTCATCGCCTTTTTTCCCGATGCACAACACGCTCACTTCAGAATCCTTGTAGGTAACTTTTGCAAGGTAGTTGGTGCGCTTGATCACATTGTTGTTAAACGCGCCGCACAAGCCCCTGTTGGAGGTGATGGGCACCAGCAACACCCTTTTGGTATCGCGGGTACGGGCATATACATTGTCAGCATCATTCTCCAGCGAGGCGCTGAGATTTTCGAGCATGCTGTTGAGCTTGCCTGCATAGGGGCGCATCTGTACGATGGCATCCTGTGCCCTCCGCAACTTGGCCGCCGAAACCATTTTCATGGCTTTGGTGATTTGCTGTGTAGAGCTTACCGATGCAATACGGTTACGGATTTCCTTGAGGTTTGCCATTGCTTATCAGGATGCAAACTTTTTAGCAACATCTTTAGCTACCGATTCCAGCAGTCCGGTGATTTCGTCGGTGTATTTACCGGCGCGCAGATCGGAGAGCACTTGTGGATGGCGGTTTTCCAATACCATGAGGTATTCGGTTTCAAACTCGCGTATCTTGTTTACCGGCACATCGCGCAGCAAACCTTTGGTACCGCAGTAGATGATGGCAATCTGTTTTTCTACACTCAAAGGTGAAAACTGACCTTGTTTGAGGATTTCCACATTGCGTGCTCCTTTTTCGAGTACTGATTTGGTAGCCGCATCCAAGTCGGATCCGAATTTGGCAAAAGCCTCAAGTTCGCGGTATTGCGCCTGATCAAGCTTAAGCGTACCGGCCACTTTTTTCATGGATTTGATTTGTGCATTACCACCTACACGGGATACCGAAATACCCACATTGATGGCAGGGCGCACACCTGAGTTAAAAAGATTCGACTCGAGGAAAATCTGTCCGTCGGTAATGGAAATTACATTCGTAGGAATATATGCCGACACATCACCGGCCTGTGTTTCGATGATGGGAAGTGCTGTGAGTGATCCCCCGCCTTTTACTTTTCCCTGAAGAGAAACAGGAAGGTCGTTCATTTTGGTGGCAATGCCATCGGATGCGTTGATTTTGGCTGCCCTTTCAAGAAGGCGGCTGTGCAGGTAGAATACATCACCAGGATATGCCTCACGCCCGGGAGGACGACGCAGCAAAAGAGATACCTCACGGTAAGCCACAGCCTGCTTGGAAAGATCATCATACACGATGAGTGCTGGACGACCGGTGTCGCGGAAATATTCGCCGATGGCTGCTCCTGCAAAAGGTGCATAAAATTGCATAGGTGCAGGATCGGAAGCGGTTGCAGAAACCACTACTGAATATTTCATGGCACCGTTTTCTTCGAGGGTTTTTACGATGGATGCAACAGTGGATCCTTTTTGACCTACCGCCACATATATACAGAATACTGGTTCGCCCTTGTCGAAAAATTCTTTTTGGTTGATGATGGTATCAATGGCCACAGCGGTTTTACCCGTCTGGCGGTCACCAATGATCAGCTCGCGTTGTCCGCGTCCGATTGGAATCATCGCATCAATCGCTTTGATACCGGTTTGCAGGGGCTCGTTTACCGGCTGTCTGTAAATTACACCGGGGGCTTTACGCTCCAATGGCATTTCAAAAAGTTCTCCCTGGAGGGGACCTTTACCGTCGATAGGATTTCCGAGTGTATCTACCACCCTTCCCAGCATGCCTTCTCCTACAGGAATAGATGCGATTTTACGGGTACGCTTCACCGAGTCGCCTTCGCGAATATCGGAGGAAGTTCCCAGAATTACCGCACCCACATTGTCTTCTTCTAGGTTGAGCACAATGCCTTTTTTTCCATTGTCGAACTCAATCAACTCTCCGGACTGAACATTAGACAATCCATAGATACGCGCAATACCATCGCCCACCTGGAGCACGGTACCAACTTCTTCGAGTTCGGCTTCGGTTTTAAAGCCTGCCAACTGCTGGCGAATGATTGCAGAAACTTCTGCTGGTTTTAAATCGGCCATAAGTCTATTGCTATGATGTGTTGTTTTATTTTAAGTGAGTATTTGTCTTACTTTACGGATTCGGGTTTGCACCGACTGGTCAATCATTTTGTCGCCAATCTGAAGGATAAATCCTCCGATGAGCGCGGGATTGGTTTTCTCAAACAGTTCCACTTCCGAACCGGCTTGCTTTTTGGCAAGTTCGGTAATTGCTTTTTTGAGGTCGGCATCGAGGCGGTCTGCTGTGGTAACCACCACCTGCTGTATATTGCGGTAGCGGGCATACAATGCGGCATATTCACGGCAAATGTCTGCCAAATCACTTTCGCGACGATTCTTGGCAAGCAGCTCCACAAAGGCGCGCGTAAGTGTTTGCATCGACTTTTCAGCCAGTTCCCTCAGAATTTTTATTTTGATATCTGCACGGATCACAGGACTGTGCAAAAGCACCCTGAAATCGCGGTTTTCGACAATCAGCTTTGCCAGGGCAGACATATCTGCAGCTACCTGCACGAGTAGATTTTGCTCATGGGCAAGGTCCAGAAGTGATTTTGCGTAACGCGCTGCCAGTCGTGAATTGCTCATGCCTGAATCAATTGAGTTGCATGTCGTCCATCAGGGACTTCATGTAAGTTTTTTGTTTATCGTCACTACTGAGTTCCGACTTCAGAATTTTCCTGGCAATCTCCACAGAAAGGTCCGCCACCTGGGTCTTGATTTCAGAGATAGCAGCATTTTTCTGATTGGTGATTTCTTCTTGGGCGGCAACAAGAATTTTGCCGGCTTCGGCATGCGCCTTGTCGCGGGCTTCCTGAATCATGCGTTCGCGCAATTCACGGGCTTCCTTAAGCATAGAGTCGCGTTCTGCGCGGGCCTCGAGCTGCAACTTTTCGTTCTGGCTCTGGAACAACTTCAAGTCTTCCTTAGCCATTTCGGCTGCCTTGAGCGCCTTTTCAATGTTTTGGCTGCGCTCGTCAATCATCGCCAGAATGGGTTTCCATGCAAACTTGCGAAGAAGAAAAAACACAATCCCGAAGGAGAGTGTCATCCAAAAGATGAGCCCGATACCGGGGGTTACCAATTGCATATAGCGAATTTTAGTTTTTTGTTTTTAAAAATTCTGCCCAACCTATCGTTGGGCAGAATGTGATTTTTTGCTTTCTGCTGTTTTAGATGAACAGAATAAGCAGGCACACCACGATGGCAAAGAAGGCAGCACCTTCAACAAGTGCAGCAGCCACAATCATGTTGGAGCGGATGTCTCCCAAAGACTCAGGCTGACGGGCAATGGATTCCAAAGCCGAACCTCCGATGCGTCCGATACCCATGCCTGCACCTACTGCGGCAATACCCGCACCGATACCTGCACCGGCTTTTCCGATGGCTGTGTTTGCAACTTCCTGCAAAATGGTCATTGTTGTTGTCATGTTTGTTTGTTTATAGTGAATTAATGGTGTTCTTCGGCATGGTGATGCTCCTCAAGTGCGGCGCCAAAATAAAGGGAAGCCAGCAGGGTAAATACATAGGCCTGCAAAAAGGCAACCAGCAACTCCAGGAAATTCATGAATACAGTAAAGGCAACAGATATTACCGATACCCCTAAACCTAAACCTGCATGCATCTCTCCGAAAATAAAGATGAGGCTGAAAAAGGCAAGGGCAATAATATGACCGGCCGTGATATTGGCAAACAAACGAAGACAGAGTACAAGTGGCTTGCTCACCACACCCATCAACTCCACAATCGGCATCAGGGGAACCGGAAACTTAAGCCACCAGGGAACACCGGGTGTATTGAAAATGTGAATCCAATAGTCTTTTTTGGAGGAAAAGGTGGTGATTAAAAACACCATAATTGCCAAAACCATAGTCACAGCAATGTTACCCGTTACATTTGCTCCGCCGGGAATCAGGGGAATCAAGCCCAACAGATTGTTGAAAAACACAAAGAAAAACAGGGTAAGCAAAAAGGGAACATACTTGCGGTAAGCAGCACCTATAGAGGGTTTGGCAACTTCTTCGGAAACAAATACGATAAGCGGCTCTACAAAAGCCTGCAAACCTTTTGGTGCCTGGCCTGGCCGGCGGGTATAGGCTTTGGCTGCCGACAAAAACACCAGTAGCATCAGGGTGATGGCCACAAAAATGGAAAACACATTTTTGGTAATAGAAAGGTCGTAGAAAACTTCGGAAGCATCTTCAGATACAATCTTTTCTTCATGCAGACTGTAACCCTGAACTACCTGAGGAGCATGGGTTTCATGATTTGTAAATGCAGAAGAAGAAAACACCGTGAGCCCTTTGGTCTTGGAGTAAATAATTACGGGAAGAGGCAGACTCACATGGGTTTCGTGGGCTGTGCCCTCGCCCAAGGTGAGGATGTGCCAGCCGTGTTCATCGGAAATATGATCCAGAATAAGCTTCCCGGCATTAAATTTTTCCTTGTGGGCTGCGTGGGTACCTTCCTCATGGGAGGCAAAGCCCATGGAGGGTAACAACAGCAGAAGATGAAGGAGTAGAAGGCCTGAAAAAACCTTGAGGCTATGAGATAATCCGCGGTCCGGAGACATGTCTTTAAAAAATTCCGGCGCAAAGGTAAATTATTTCGTTTGGTACGCAACCCAAAATCACCTCAAGAGGAATAGTTTTTTTCACCGGTTTGGTTTTCCCTTTGTTTACAGGAAATAACCCGTGTGTGGAGGACTGTTCGAGAAACTCGGGCAAAGGGGGTGTTGAAAACCTCTTGAGGGAGGCCGGGAAGTAACCACCTGAGAAGTAGGATTCAAAAAATCCGACCTGTATTTTATTTCCGGGTCGGTTTTTAAAATTATAGATGAATATAAAAGAGTACCATGCATGTTTCTTCACAAACGCATCACCGCAAGCTTTTCTTTTCCCTGAGTAATTTGCATGAAAATTTGTGTGTATTGCTTCCACCATGCTCCCACTTGTATTTCCTATTGCATTCCTGCAATCAAAAAACTCCAACCCTCCAAAGCCGGCACTTTCCCATACCTTTGTCTGAAAAGCCATCTGCTTATAATAACATTGGCATCCTGCACAGGCAGAAAACAGCCCCTCCATGCACATCCAACAAGCCATCCAAAACCTGGCCCATCTCCTTTCCCTCGAAAAAGAAGAAGAACAGTTTCAATACTTCCAGGCACTCGAAAAAAATCCCATCGAAGAGCGTGTCAAAAAAGGCATCTCACTTTTTCCGCTCCGCATGAGCAACATGGAAACCGGATTGGGCGAATACCTGCACTTCTCATTTCAGAACACAAAAAAAATACCGGCTCCACTTTTCTCCTCCGGAAAGGTGGTAGAAATTTTTTGCGGACACGACTACCGCCGCAAGGAAGTCATCCGTGGCACCATCAAATCCATCACCAAAGGTGAAATCACCGTGGCCACTACCTGCGATGAGCTGCCAGACTGGCTTGAAGACGAAGGATGTGGACTCAACCTGGTTTTCGACGAACATTCCTACCGCGAAATGGAAGGCGCCCTCAAACGACTACTCGCTGCCGAAGAAGGACACCTCCTGCGCTTTAAAAACATCGTTTACGGCATGCATCCTCCCCAATTCAGCACTGAGGAAATCCATCTGCACACCGGACTCAATTCCATTCAGGAACAAGCCGTAAAACATTGTCTCCGTGCCCAAGATGTGGCTGTAATCCATGGACCTCCCGGCACAGGCAAAACCACCACGCTGGTGGCACTGATCCGCGAACTTTCCAAAACAGAAAAACACATTCTTGTGTGCAGCCCCAGTAATCTTGCAGTGGATTTACTCGCCGAAAAACTACACCAAAAAGGCATCGAAGTACTCAGGCTTGGCAATCCTACCCGTATATCCGAAGAACTGCTCTCGCTTACCCTCGATGGGAAAATTGTTCAGGATCCCGGTTACAAATCCCTCAAGGAGTTTCGCAAACGCGCCGACGAATACAGGCAAATGGCGCGCAAATACAAACGCAATTTCGGTCCGGCAGAACGCGCACAGCGGCACCTGCTCTTCAAGGAGTCCAAAGACCTGCTGGCAGAAGCCCGGGAAGTTGAATCCTTTTTGGTGGACAAACACCTCCAGGCAGCCACAGTGATTTGCACGACCCTGGTGGGTGCATCCAATCCGAACATCCGGGAAATTCCCTTTCAAACCGTACTCATCGACGAAGCCGCTCAGGCCCTCGAACCGGCTTGCTGGATTGCCATCAACCGCGGACAAAGACTCATCCTGGCAGGCGACCACAAGCAACTGCCTCCCACCGTAAAAAATGTACAGGCCGAGAAAGGCGGACTCGGCATCAGCCTGATGGAAAAACTCATGGAAAGAGAAGGCATAGGCATCATGCTCACCGAGCAATACCGCATGAACCACTATATCATGGAATACCCATCGATAAGCATGTACGGAGGCAAACTTCATGCACATCCTTCAGTTGAAAACCGTGTATTGCCGGGCAATGACATGCCCCGTTTTATTTGGCCACCTGTGGAGTGGATAGATACCGCCGGCTGTGGGTTTGAAGAAACACCACCCTCCGAAGGCAGAAGCATTGCCAATTCGGAAGAAGCGCGATTGCTGCTCGATTATCTCGCCGGATTGCTCACCGGCCTGCAAGGTATTCCCGGAAGCGAAGAACCAGAGGTGGGAATCATTTCGCCATACAGCAAGCAGGTTGATACCATTCGTGAACTTCTCGACGAGCATCCCGTGCTTGGCAGCTTTACCAACATCAGGGTAAAAACAGTAGATGGATTTCAGGGGCGAGAAAAAGACATCATTTGTTTGAGTCTGGTGCGCAGCAACAACCAAAACGAAATTGGATTTTTAAACGACATCCGACGCATGAATGTGGCCATTACACGCGCCAAAAAAAAGTTGGTCATTGTAGGCGACAGCGCCACTATATGTGTACATAAATACTACAGCAACCTTCTCGACCATTGCCAGGCAAAAGGCTATTACAGTTCGGCTTATGAATACATGTACAACCAGACTTCATAAAAATGCGGATGTATTTTTTTGGGCGTTCCCCTGCAGGCATTACCTGCAGGGTCGTGCTTTTCGCTCAAACTTTTTTGCAAGCAAAAAAGTAAACGCTGCAATCACTAACGCAGTGTTTGGAGTTAGAATAAAACAGATTGCTTAGAATTTTTAGAGTGGGCAACAGGTAAAATCTTCTCATTTATAATACCCAAGCATCCACCAAGCTAAAACATCAGCCAATTACGATTGCGCTTAGCGCATACTGGGGATCTCTATTTCACTAAGCCCTATCACACATTCCTTCGCTTGAGCTTGAGGATTGATG
>Ga0068872_10003787_pt1 | contig 11473 bp, 9 predicted proteins | sample NOAtaG_7_FD_66441 | JGI IMG/M metagenome (GOLD analysis project Ga0068872, IMG submission 66441) | Freshwater lake microbial communities from Lake Erie, under a cyanobacterial bloom - NOAA_Erie_Diel1S_2200h metaG | ecosystem: Environmental > Aquatic > Freshwater > Lake | place: USA: Ohio, Lake...
AATGCACTTTCGCACATGCCTTCATTTAATGGCTTCTGGAGCGAAGAAATTAAACAGCGGGCGAGTGGTTTTCATGCAGAAAATATTGATGGACTGCAGTACCAGGTTGCAGAAATCAAAAAGACCATCCTTGTGCCACAGCAGAGCGGCAAATTAATTGTAGATCCCATAGAAATGGAAATCGTTACAAGGGTTCGTTCGCGGAACCAAAACAATGATCCGTTCGAGCAGTTCTTTAACATGGGAATGTTTGGCGGATACCAGGATGTTAAAGTCAAGGTAAGTTCCAAACCTGTTGGAATAGAAGTACTGAATCTGCCCAGCGCCGGAAAACCTCAGGGATTTTCTGGTGCTGTTGGCGAATACTCCATGGAGTGTTCGATGAAACCGTCGGCTCAAAAACTCAAGGCCAATGATGCAGGCAATGTCTTTTTTTCCATCAGTGGAAAAGGGAATCTAAAATTGGTAGATGCTCCAAAAATAAATGTGCCTTCAGACATTGAAATCTATGATCCAAAAATCAATGACAAATTAAGTACAACAGAAGCAGGTATCAGTGGCAAGCGCACTTTTGACTATCTCTTCATCCCAAGGCATGAAGGATCGTTTACAATTTCCCCGCCTGCATTTTCATACTTTGATCCCAGGAAAGAAAGATACATCACCCTGCAAACACCCGAATTCAATATAAAAGTTGAAAGAGGCAGTGGTGGACAAGGAAAAAACCCGGTGATATCCTATTACAATAACAACCAAAAAACCATTGCCCAGCTGGGAAACGACATTGCTTATATCAAAACCAAAACAGAATTAAAAAACAAAAAGAAGCCTGTGTATGGCAGTGGTCTGTTCTGGCTTTCATGCGGACTACCTTTTCTGATGCTGGGAGGGTATGCAGGATATGAAAAATACAGATCGGCAACCATGAAAAACATGGCAGGAATAAGGCAGAGAAGAGCCGGCAGAATTGCGGTTGAGAAACTTAAAACAGCCAAACAACTGATGGATAAAAACCAGCCATCAGCATTTTACAAAGAAGTGCTGACAGCCACAACAGGATACCTGGCCGACAAATACCGCATGCCACTTTCGGAAATGAGCAGAGACAGCATCTCGGAAATGCTCATTAAACAAGGTGTAAATAAAGAAAAATCAGCGGCCTTTGTTGCCCTCATCAAGCAATGTGAATTTGCCCAATATGCACCGGGTATTCATTCTTCCATGCAAAAAGATTATGCGGATGCCATCGCAGCAATTGAAAACATTGAAAATACATGACATGAATCGTTACGCTTTCTACATCTTCGTTTTTTTGTTTTCAAGGCTTTCGTCGTTTGCTGCATCCACATTTGAACAAGGGAATGCATGGTATGCAAAAGGCAGGTATGCGGAAGCTATCAAAACATATAATGAAATACTAAACACCGGCAAAGAGAGTGATGCCCTTTATTTTAATTTGGGCAATGCCTACTTCAAAACCGATAGCCTGGCAAAAAGTATTTACTGCTATGAAAAAGCACTCAAATTAAATCCGAACGACGAGGATATTCTCAGAAACCTCGACTTCGCGAGAGGAAGAATTACCGATAAAATAGAACCCCTTCCTCAACTCATCTTCTCCTCTTTGTGGATTCGATTTATCACCTCACTTGAGGCAAATACCTGGGCTTTGTTATGTATTTGTACTTGTTTCCTTTCAGCCTTATTTTTTTTCTTCTTCCTCAGAGCATATCAACCTGTTTATCGTAAGTGGTTTTTCTGGTCGGGAACCGGCTTTTTGGTCCTGGGACTTTGGTTCATCCTCACATCGTCTCAATCAAGAGATTATTTTTTCGGAAGCCAAAATGCCAAAGCAGTTGTTTTTGAGTCCACGGTAAATGTAAAAAGTGCCCCATCAGAAGAAAGTCTCATTCTTTTTGTGATTCACGAAGGAACAACCATTAAAGTACAGGAAGAAAATGAGGGCTGGTTTCGCATCAGGCTTGATAATGGAAATAGCGGTTGGGTAAAATCAAGAGATATCAAGGTGATATAATCTTGAAATGGCTAACAAACCATCCTTTTGTTCAAAAATTTGATTTGATTTGTTATGGCTTTTAACATTTGCCAGAAAACAAGAACCGGCCATTTTGGTTAATATAAATGCGAAGCCGACCTGCTGAATGTTTGGAAATGAATCCATAGACTTTGATATCCTCCGCAAACGAGCATTTAACCTCCGATGGGCTTCTGTCCCTGAGGGAGTTATTCCACTGACTGCTGCCGATCCGGATTTTCCCTGTCCTCCACAAATCGTGGAAGCCATACAAAAATTTGCTGCAGAAAGGTATTTCAGCTACGGCAACCCGGAGGGAATGAGCGAGTTTAAAGAAGCTGCGGCTGCGTTCTTTGCTCATAAAAGAAATGTATCCGTCTCGCCTGCTCATGTCTTGCCGGTTGACAGTGCGGCTTTTGGTATCCATGTAGTATGCAAAACTTTTTTAAAGCCCGGAGACGAAGCCATCATCTTTGACCCTGTTGATTTTCTTTTCCGCTATTGCATTGAACAGGCTGGCGCAAAAGCCATTACCTTTCCTATTCCACCGGGCAACACACAGCTTGCATTAGATGCGCTGGAGGCTTGCATCACAAGTAGAACCAAACTGATATGTCTCTGTAACCCGCTGAATCCAACAGGTAAAGTTTTCAGTAAACAGGAACTCCATGCCATCGGCATGCTGGCAGTTAAGTACAACATCAAAATATTATCTGATGAAATATGGAGTGATATTGTATTTCCACCGGCTGTTTACACATCTGTAGCATCTATTGATGAGGAAATCAGAAGACACTGTATCATCGTAACCGGATTCAGCAAATCTTATGGACTGGCCGGCTTAAGAATAGGATTATTGGCAGTTGCCGATGAAGTCACCTTCAGGCTATTACTCGAAAACTCCCTTCACAATTCAACAGTACATGGGGCGAATATCATCTCACAAGTGGCCGCAGCCACAGCACTAAACGCCTGTGGTGATTGGCTTGCATCATTTGTGAATCATCTACATCAGATGCGTGATTATTGTGTGACCCAACTTAATGCATTGCCTGGAGTACATTGTCATCCTCCGGACGGATGCTATGTGGCTTTTGCAAACATCAAGGAAACGGGAAAATCAAGTGCAGAAGTGCATCAATGGTTACTGAAAGAAGCGCGGGTTGCCGTAGTTCCAGGACTCACCCAATGGTTCGGAGAAGGTGCAGAAGGATATATCAGAATCAGTTTTGCCACCTCAAAAACAGTACTCGAATCGGCATTTGATCGCATTCATCATTGCTTTCATCAAAAAATTAAAATCTTGCCATGAAATATGTCATCATCGGAGGTGGAATAGCGGGATTATCTGCCGGTATTTGTTTGAAGGGAATTGGGGCAAATGTTGTGATTTGCGAACGCACTGTTGGCATGCCTCATTCCGGACATGCATTTTTAATGCAAGATGATGCACTGAACATCCTTGCACCATTTGCAAAAAAATTATCACTGGAATTTCCGGGCTACAGAATTGGAAAATACACCCTGAAAAGACCCGATGGAAGAGAAGTGAAACGGGTGCAATTGCATCAATGGAAGTGTGTGAGACGGAATGAATTTCTTGGTTTTCTGCAATCCCTTATCCCCTCGGACATGATCAAGGATGGCCGCAAATTTTGCGGTTTCATCAAGGATGAAGGTGATATTATTGGGGCACAATTCGAGAATGGAGAAATTGAATACGGCGACATTTTTATTGGTTCTGATGGTGCGCATTCAAAGGTGCGCGAAGATATTTTAGGCAAAATTAATTATACTCCGGTAGAGGTAACTGAAATTGTAGGAAGTGCAGTGCATCCGGAGATATATCAAAAGCATATCCACTCCTTTACCAAGTACCAAAGTGCAGAACAAGGTTTGTCTTTTGGCATGATACCCACGACCCAAAATGAGTTTGTTTGGTTTGTCCAATATGACAGCCGGATGTTTCATTGTGAGCACAAAACGCCTGAAGAAACACGCAAATTCTGCACGGATTTACTTGCTGATTTTCCGGATGAGGTGCATGAAATCATGGCTTCAAGTGATTTTGAAAAAACCTACCTCTGGAAAACGCATGATTTTGACATACTGGGAACTTTTCATCATGAGAACACTGTGCTTATTGGAGATGCTGCACATCTTGCACTGCCATTTACAAGTGCAGGTGCAAGCAATGCCATCAATGATGCCAGCACACTTGCCACCCTGCTGAATGCGCATGGAGAACATCCGGCAGCATTTAATGCGTATTACCGATTCAGACAGGAACATGTAAAGGAACATCTTGAACTGGGCAGAAAATTAAAATACAATTTCCTCAATCCACTGAAGATACATGATGATGAAATTCGTGTTCCACTTATTCCTGAAGAAGTAGATAACACGGCTTTCAACCGAAGCAAACAGCTGCAGATTCAATACTTCACAGACCCTGTATGCTCTACCTGCTGGTCCATACAACCCATTCTCAGAAAACTCAAACTTGAATATGATGAACTCATCAACATTGAATACCGGATGGGTGGATTGCTTAAAACATGGGAGGATTTGAGCCGGAGACAGGGACCCATACAATCCCCCGAAGATGCAGCCCGTCACTGGGACATCGTAAGGGCACTCAATGAAATGCCCATGGATGGAAGTATCTGGCTCAACGATCCGCCCTATTCATCGTATCCCCCATCCATTGCCTTTAAGGCAGCGCAAATGCAAAGCGAAGAAAAAGCCATCCTTTTCCTGAGAAGAATCAAGGAAATGATTTTCATGGAAAAAAAGAACATCATCAAATGGAGATACCTCGAAGATGCAGCATTTGAACTTGGATTGGATGCAGCGAGACTTAAAAGAGATTTCGATGGAAAAGCACAGGAAAGATTTTCTGAAGATCTAGAACTTGCAGGCGTGCTTGGCGTAACCGCATTTCCAACCCTTTTCTTCGAAAACAAAAATGGACAGAGGCTCTCCATGAAAGGCTACCAAGACTATCGTCAATTTGAGAAAATCATCCTGGAGCTTTTGCCTCATGCAAAGAAAAAAGAATACGACAAATCGCCCCTCGGGCTTTTCAAATATTTTTATACCCTCACCACCAAGGAATTTTCCTTCCTTTCTGATATTGGGATGGAGGAAACCGAAGCAATCCTCAACAGGCTTTGTGAGGAAGGCAAAATAAGCCAATTCAAAAGCAGCAGTGGGGTAATCTGGATCAATCAATCCATTGTGATGTCAAACCTCAGGTATGTCTAAACGAAACCGGCATAGTTTCACTTCCACACCCTGCATGCCCTCTAAGTTTCATAAAAACAAGTAGATATATCACGCATTATGTTATTTTTGCGGGAAATAGAATTCAATGAGTTGTAATAGTTGCGGCACAGGAAGTGATGGGCTGCCAAAAGGCTGCCGGAACAATGGTGCTTGCGGGCACGGCGGATGCAATACCAAGCTGGCAGTTTTCGACTGGCTCTCCAATATGCACGATGCTCCCGGAGTAGAAAATTTTTCCATCGTTGAAGTTCAGTTCAAAAACAGCCGTAAAGAATTTTTTAAAAAAGAAGGAGACATTCAGCTTTACAAAGGCGATATTGTAGCTGTTGAAGCAAGCTCCGGTCATGATATAGGTGTAGTTTCTATTACCGGTGACCTGGTGAGATTACAGATGAAAAAGCGGGGTGTTAAAATAGATGCGCCCGAGATTAAAAAAATCTTCAGGAAAGCCCGTCAAGCAGACATCGACAAGTGGCAGGCAGCCAGGGAACTGGAAGTTACTACCATGTACAAAGCCAGAACGATTGCCGTGAAGCTGGGGCTGCAGATGAAAATATCTGATGTGGAATACCAGGGAGACAAATCCAAGGCCATCTTTTATTACACAGCAGACGAAAGGGTTGATTTTAGGGAACTGATTAAAGTGCTGGCAGATGAATTCAAGGTGAGAATTGAAATGAAACAAATAGGTGCCAGACAGGAAGCCAGCCGATTGGGAGGAATAGGAAGTTGTGGCAGAGAATTGTGTTGCTCAACCTGGCTCACTGATTTTAGAAGTGTTTCAACAAGTGCTGCCCGCTACCAACAACTGTCTCTGAATCCACTCAAACTGGCCGGTCAATGTGGCAAACTAAAATGTTGTCTCAATTACGAGCTGGACTCATACATGGATGCACTGAAAGGAATGCCCGACAGTGGAATCACACTGCGAACAAAAGCAGGGAAAGCCTACCATCAGAAAACAGATATTTTTAAGCGCTTGTTTTGGTACACATACGAAGACAAACCCACTGAGTTTATTGCCTTAAAAGCAGACCGAGTGCGCGAGATTATCGACATGAACCGCAGAGAAGAATTTCCTGAAATGCTGGAGAATGAAAAGATCATCATTGCACCAAAAAAGAAAGAGGATATGTTTTATGAAAATGTGGTGGGACAGGATAGTCTTACCCGCTTTGATAAAAAACAAAACCGCAACCGTAAACCCATTCAGCGAAGCCGGAATCCTGAAGATCGCACAAGAAACACAACACCGCGCATCCAGCAGCCCAAAACGGATATGGAAAAAGGTGGGGTGAGAAGACCAAATCCAAATCCAAATCCAAATCCAAATCCAAGTTTAGGCTCAAATTCCAATCCAAGTTCAAATACGAATTCAAATCCGAATCGGAACCGAAACCATAACCGATCTCGTAAAAACAAACCCAATCCTCCTCCGGGTGCTTCATGAGAAACTCTCTTTTGCTGCTTGCAATTTGTTTTTCCATGCCCTGGATGGCATGCGATTCCAATCGTTTGTACGAAGAGAACAAAGTGATTGAAAACCAGCTTTGGGAATCAAAAAACCGCATTCCCTTTATGGTAGAAATTACGGATACCAATATCCGTTATAACATGTACATCAATGTGCGAAACGCCAGCGATTACCCTTTCAGCAACTTGTATCTTTTTATGGAAACCCGTTATCCCGGGGGAACATATTCGAAAGATACGCTGGAATGTATTCTTGCCGACGACAAAGGACAGTGGCTTGGAAATGGGTCAGGTGATATCTGGGATAACCAAATTATCTTCAAGCGCAATATTCGGTTTCATAAACAGGGAGTGTACACATTCACGCTCGAACAAGCCATGCGGCTTCAAAAACTACCACAAATTCTCGATGTGGGTATCCGTATCGAAAAGGCCTCAGGAAAATGAATCAAAAACACCCGGGTGTTGATATATTACAATCAGGCAGAACCCATCGCAAGTATCTTGCATGGTTGATAGACCCCGATAAAGGTGCATCCTTTTCAGCCCTTGATATTGAACTTCAGGCTCAGATAGATTTTATTTTTGTTGGTGGAAGTTTGCTCACTTCCGGAGATATGGAAACCTGTATCTCAAAAATCAAGGAACACACCCGCTGTCCGGTGGTTATTTTTCCCGGACATGGATCTCATATCTGCAACAAGGCCGATGGTATTTTATTGCTTTCACTTGTCTCCGGGCGCAATCCTGAATTACTTATTGGCCAGCATGTGAATGCGGCCATGAACCTTAAACAATCCGGATTACAAATCATTCCAACCGCCTACCTTCTTATAGACGGGGGCAAGTCGAGCACGGTTTCTTATATCACCCAAACGCAACCCATTCCATCAGACAAGCCGGAGATTGCGGCAGTAACAGCACTGGCCGGAACACAATTAGGAATGAAATGTGTGTATCTGGATGCAGGAAGCGGAGCCATTAAACCTGTTCAAACAGGAACCATACTCGCGGTAAGAAATCATTGTGATGCTTTTTTGGTTGTTGGCGGCGGCATACGCACCCCATCAGATGCAAGAAAAGCTTGGGAATCAGGAGCAGATTGTATAGTGGTTGGTAATGCCATCGAAGAAAACCAGGAGTTTTTGCTCCAACTTGCTGAAGAAAAATTACTCATGCAGAATTAAAAACACTCATACGCCATGAACCTCGAAGAAAAAATCAATGCCGACATCAAGGCAGCTATGCTGGCCAAAGAAAGCGCCAAACTAGAAGCGCTAAGGGCCATTAAATCGGCCATCCTTTTGCTTAAAACATCCCCTGATGGAACAGCCGCGGATGCCGAACTCAAAGCCTTGCAGAAAATGGTGAAACAAAGGCGAGAAACTGCAGGCATCTATACTGCTCAGAACCGAAATGATTTGGCAGAAGTAGAACTTTTTCAGGCATCGGTTATTGAACAATATCTGCCCCAGCAACTCAGCGGTGAAGCCCTGGAAGCGGAAGTAAAAAAATTACTTTCCGAGCTGGGTTTTTCCTCTCCGGCAGACATGGGAAAAGCCATCGGTGCAATCAATAAAGCATTGGCAGGAAAAGCAGACGGAAAAGGAATTGCTGATGCGGTAAAAAAATTATTGCAGTAATAGCAAAAGAAAAGAGCGCACTATTTCACTTTTTTTGCCGGTCTTTCTGGCACTCTGCCAGAACCTTCTTCAATACATCTGCCATCACCACAGCCTGGTGTTTTCGTGAGTAAAATGAAACGGCTTTTTCATTGACATTTCCTTGGGTTTGAGCTATGCCATTGAGCACTGATTCTCTAAGAAAATCTGCCAATACTTCCACCTCATCAAACGCCTTTCCCTGACCTAAATTACGAATGAGTTCAGACATGATTCCGTGGTCGTCAGGAATCACCAGGATAGGCTTTTTAACAGGAATGTACTCGATTACCTTGGCATACAGATTTTCGAAAAACGGATCGGAAAGTGCAACAAGAAAATCTGCTGACTGTATCTGGGCCATGCTTTCTTCCCTGGGCAATCTGTCGGTAAAAACAAGATAGGGCAACAATTCCCTGTGATGGTTTCTTACTCTTTCTACCTGCCCCGGATAGTGATTTAAGCCGACCATTCTCAGTTCAATATCTCCTGACTTGATCGCACCGGAACGATGCAACAACAACAGTGCATCAAGCAAAAATTCAATATGCTGACCTGAAGTCAGGGTTCCATTGTGAACCATCAGTATCTTAGATGGTCCATGCACATCGGGCATGTGGGCCGGAAGATCTCTATACCCATTGAATACAGTGTATGCAGGCTTTCTCAATAAAAAACGATAAAAACTGGCAAGCACAGGAATGGGAGTTGTAATTGCAGAAACATTGGATAAGAATTTCCTTTCACGCCGCCACTCAAACTGCCTCACAAACTTTGCCAATATGCCGGTGTAGTTTTGCGTGATGTGATTCAGGTACCATCCGTCTCTGTAATCTGCTACCCAAGGAATGCCAAATTTTTTGCTGAGCCGATAACCATGCCTGAAATTTTGCCAAGGATTCCCTGTTACCAAAATTAAATCTACCCGGTTTTTTTCAAGGTAAGCAGATGCACCGCTATATAAAAACGAGTGCCTGTCGAATACATCATGATAAAAGGATCCCAGGTTCCATACAAAAGTGCAAATCCTTCGGATGCCTGAAAACTTTTTCCAACCAAACTTGCGGATAAACCAGTCGGTAGGATTCATCCTGTTTACCACTTTAATCATGGTAACTCCATTCTGCACTTCCGTTTTTTCATCACTCGCATGTCCAAACAACCAATACCGTGGATCGGTACTCATGTCGGTCCATTGCTTGGTCACCAACACCGGTTCAATTCCTAGCCCGGGAAGATGATTCACCCAACCCAAGGGTCGCTCAGCAGCGATGGTGTTGAGTGGGGGATAATCGTTACACAATATCAATACCTTCATTTTCCACCAAAGTGATGCAAAAGTAACCAAATTCCATTCTCCATTTTCAGTGCGGTTAGCAGGTTCATGTTATGTACTCGGGAAATTTTTTTTGCAAAGCGGATAAATAATTCCTGAGAATTTTTTTAGAAAGAAATCTTAGAAGATGGGCAGGAGTAAAAGATTAACCCTTGCTTTTGCGACGAAAAAAATAAATTCCAAAAATTGCTATCAATACATACGGAACAGCCAGTAAATACAGAATACCTGTGTTCAGTCCTTTTCCCACACTTCCTCCACCTTCCATGCTAGATGATGGCACTGCCCTGCACATGGCACACTGGGCATAAACAGCCAATTGATATCCCAAGAAGAAAAGGAGTAACAAATACTTTTTCACCTCGCAAAAATAATGAAATATGCGGCTATTCTATTCTCAGCACCAAACCTTTGAGATACTCCCCTTCGGGATGAAAAACGGAGGCTGCATGATCGGGCGGTTGAGACAAGTGATGCAGCACGCGCATGCTTCTTCCCGCCTGTATGGCGGCACTGGCAACCGTTTTATCAAAAAGATACCTGTCTACCGCCTGTGAACAGGAAAAAGTGAATAACAAACCTCCGGGAGCAATGCGCTTCATGGCTTCCCGATTGAGTCTTTTATACCCCTGAACGGCATGATGACGCGCATTTAGGTGTTTGGCAAAGGCAGGAGGGTCGAGCACAATGATGTCATATTCCTGTTCCATTTTCTCCAGATAGGAAAAAGCATCTTCCGCCACATTCTGCCATTCGCAGGCAGGGGCATTGAGTTTCATGTTTCTGTCGGCAAGGGCAATGGCAGCCTTCGAAGAATCTACCGAGTGAACCAGCGATGCACCGGCTTGCGCAGCATACACCGAAAAACCTCCCGTGTAGGAAAAGGTATTCAACACTTTTTTGCCGGGAGCATACTGCGCCAGCAATCGACGATTTTCACGCTGGTCAATAAAAAATCCTGTTTTCTGACCTTGTTCCCAGTCCACCCAAAAGCGGTGTCCATTCTCCAGTACCTCACCCGGAGAGGATTTGCCCAACACATAACTTCCTGCTTCTGTTCCCTTTCGAAAAGCCTCCGGCAATACATCCTCACTCTTGTCGTAAATAGCCTGCAATTGCGGACCGATGGCCTCAGCGAAGGCTTGTGTAATGAGCGGTAAATCTCTGTGCATCCCTACTGAATGACATTGCAAAACCAAGGTTCCTGCATAGTAATCTGCTATCAATCCGGGCAAACCATCACCCTCTGCAAAACACATGCGGCATACATTGGTGTGCCCATCCTGTAAGATTCCCAGTTGGCGACGAATCTCCACGGCCTGCGCTATTCTCCTGTTCCAAAATTCTTGGCCACCTGTATCCTGCACAAAGCTCAACATACGAATGGCAATGCTTCCACCGGCATAATGCCCGCTTCCCAAAAACACATCCTTATTGGAATAAACATCAACCCACTCCCCTTCTGCCGGAACTACCTCCCGAAGGGTTTCAGGATCTTTTATTTTTTTAATGGCGCCAGAGAATACCCAAGGGTGAAAGCGCAACAAACTCTCGTCTTTTCCGGATGAGAGGATTACTTTTTTTCTTTGCATGGAATATGCCAAAGGTAATTGATTCTGAAAATCCCATCCCCATCGCTTTGCTTAAACAGGAATTGATGGCAGTTCTTCCGGATTGGTA
>Ga0068872_10003788_pt1 | contig 11472 bp, 9 predicted proteins | sample NOAtaG_7_FD_66441 | JGI IMG/M metagenome (GOLD analysis project Ga0068872, IMG submission 66441) | Freshwater lake microbial communities from Lake Erie, under a cyanobacterial bloom - NOAA_Erie_Diel1S_2200h metaG | ecosystem: Environmental > Aquatic > Freshwater > Lake | place: USA: Ohio, Lake...
GAGATCGGCCCGCGCGCGGCGGTCTTCGACGACCCGCGCCATCCCTACACGCGCCGCCTGCTCGCCGCGGTCCCCGTGCCCGATCCCGCGCGCCGCCGCGCCCGCGCGGCGATCGAGGACGGCGAGCTGCCGAGCCCGCTGCGCGCGCCCTCCTACGTCCCGCCCGCGCGACGCTACGAGCAGGTCGCGCCCGGCCACCTCGTCCTCGACGACGCGGCCGCGTGAGCACGCGCGCCACTCACGACCAGGCTATCCGTCCCATGCCCGAGCCCTCCTTCGACTTCGACGCCCCGATCGACCGCCGCGCGGCCGTGGACTGCCGCAAGTGGAACCGCTACCCGGCGGACACCCTGCCGATGTGGGTCGCCGACATGGATTTCGGCGTGCCCGCGCCCATCCGCGAGGCGTTGCGCGCGCGCCTCGACCATCCGGTCCTCGGCTATGCCGGCCCGCCGCCGGCGCTGGTCGAGGCCATCCTCGCCATGCTGGAGGCGCGCCATGGCTGGCGCGTCGCGCCCGAGGCGATCGTCATGCTTCCCGGCGTCGAGCCCGGCTTCAACATGGCGCTGCGCGCGCTGCTGCGCCCCGGCGACGACGTCGCGATCCAGTCACCCGCCTACGCGCCGATCCGCGCCGCGCCGGGCCACTGGGGGCTCGGGCGCGTCGAGGTGCAGATCGCTGACGGGGTCGCGGCGATGGAAGCCGCGCTGGCGCGTCCGGACACGCGCGCCCTGCTCCTGTGCAACCCGCACAACCCGACGGGCACGGTCCTTGGCGCGGCGGAGCTGTCGCGGATCGCCGCGGCCTGCCTGCGCCACGACGTGCTGGTCGTCTCGGACGAGATCCATTGCGACCTCGTGCTCGACGATCGCCGCCACGTCCCGATCGCCGCGCTGGATCCGGAGATCGCGCGACGCAGCGTGACGCTGATGTCGGCGAGCAAGACCTACAACGTCGCCGGGCTTAAGGCGGCCTTCGCCATCGTGCCCGATCCCGGGCTGCGCCAGCGCTTCGTCGCGGCGCGCGCAGGCATGGTCGACAGCGTCAACCTGATGGGCCTGGTCGCGACCGAGGCCGCGCTGCGCGGCTGCGAGGCGTGGCGCCGCGCCCTCCTCTCCTGCCTCGCGGCGAACCGCGACTTCCTCGCGGGCGAGATCGCCCGCCGCTTCCCGTCGATCGGCTTCGCGCCGCCGCAGGCGTCGTTCCTCGCCTGGCTGGATTGCCGCGCGCTCGGCCTCGGCACCGACCCGCAGGCATTCTTCCTCGAGAACGCGCGCGTCGCATTCTCGCCGGGCACCGAGTTCGGGCCGCTCGGCGAGGGCCATGTCAGGATGAACTTCGGCTGCCGCCGCGCCACGCTCGCCGAGGCGCTCGACCGCATGGAGGCGGCCCTGGCCGCCCGCGGCTAGCGCCTGGGGATGTCGGCGGCGACCAGGTCGCGCAGCTCGTTCGTGACCTCGGGGCGCACGCCGAACCAGAGCTCGAAGCCGCGCACGGCCTGGCGCAGCAGCATCTCGAGCCCGTTCGACGTGCGGAAGCCGCGCCGCTGCGCCGCGTCGAGGAGCGGCGTCACCAGGGGCACGTTGACCGCGTCGCCCACCACGCCGCCCTCGGGCATCGGCGAGAGGTCGATGTCGAGCGCGTCCTTGCCGGCCATGCCGATCGAGGTCGCGTTGGCGAGGATCCTCGTCTCGCGCAGCAGGCGGGGAAGGTCCTCCCACGTGGCGGGATGGATCGCGGAGCCGAAGCGCGCCCGCATCTCCTCGGCCTTGGCGCGGGTGCGGTTGACGACATGGATCTCCGCGATGCCGCGCTCGAGGAACCCGTAGGCGATGGCGCGCCCCGTGCCGCCCGCGCCGAGCACGACCGCCGAGCGCGACAGCCGGTCCCATCCGGGCGCCGAATGGTCGAGCGCGTCGATGAAGCCCTCGACGTCGGTGTTGGTCGAGCGCAGCGTGCCGCCATCGAGCCAGAGCGTGTTCGCGGCCCCGACCGCGCGGGCGCGCGCGTCGGGCTGCGACAGCGCGAAGGCGGCGTCCTTGTGGGGCATGGTCACGTTCGCGCCGACATAGCCATGCGCCGCGAGGCCGGCGACGAAGCCGGCGAACTCCTCGGGCGAGCGCTCCTCGATCCGGTAGTCGCCGTCGATGCCGTAGCGCCGGATCCAGTAGCCATGGAGCCTGGGCGAGCGCGACTGCCGCGCGGGCCAGCCGATGATGCAGGCGGCGCGCGCGGGACTCTTCATCTGGGCTTCTCCGTGGGACGGGGCGCGGGATGGCTGGGGCGCTAGGATTCGAACCTAGGAATGGCGGTACCAAAAACCGCTGCCTTACCGCTTGGCGACGCCCCAATCCGCAGCCGCGATATAGCGGGCGGCGGGCCGGGCGGCAACCGCGGGCACGGCGCGGGCGCGATTGACGCGGGGCCCCGCGCCGTGGAGCCTGCGCGCGACCACGGAGGAAGGGAACGACCATGGCAAGGCACCTGAAGCGCGGCATCGACGCGGGCGAGCGGGCGGAGGCGGACGCGAAGGTCCGCGCGACGGTCGAGGGCATCCTCGCGGACATCGAGGCGCGGGGCGACGCGGCGGTGCGCGATCTCTCCGCGAGGTTCGACGCCTGGTCGCCGCCCTCCTTCCGCCTGTCCGACGCCGAGATCGAGGCCGCGATGTCGAAGGTGGCGCGGCGCGACCTCGAGGACATCCGCTTCGCGCAGGCGCAGGTGCGCAACTTCGCCGAGAAGCAGAAGGCGGCGCTCGCGGACGTGGAGGTCGAGACGATGCCCGGCGTCGTGCTCGGCCATCGCAACATCCCCGTCAACGCCGTCGGCTGCTACGTGCCCGGCGGGCGCTACCCGATGGTGGCCTCCGCGCACATGTCGGTCGTCACCGCGCGCGTGGCGGGCGTGAAGCGCATCGTCGCCTGCGCCCCGCCCTTCAAGGGCGGCGCGCATCCCGCGATCGTCGCCGCGATGCATCTCGGCGGCGCGGACGAGATCCATGTCATCGGCGGCGTGCAGGCCGTGGGCGCGATGGCGCTCGGCACCGCGAGCATCGCGCCGGTGGACATGATCGTCGGGCCCGGCAACGCCTACGTCGCCGAGGCCAAGCGCCAGCTCTTCGGGCGGGTCGGCATCGACCTGCTCGCCGGGCCGACCGAGACGATGGTGATCGCCGACGAGACGGTGGACGCCGAGATCTGCGCGACCGACCTGCTGGGCCAGGCCGAGCATGGCCCGACCTCCCCGGCCTTCCTGCTGACCACGTCGGAGCGCCTCGCGCGCGGGACGATGGCGGAGGTCGAGCGGCTGCTGCGGATCCTGCCGACCGCGGACGTCGCGGCCCTGGCGTGGCGCGACTACGGCGAGGTCATCCTCTGCGACGACGACGAGGACATGGCGCGCGAGGCCGACCGCATCGCCTGCGAGCACGTGCAGGTGATGACGCGCGACCCGGACTGGTTCCTCGCGCGGATGACGAACTACGGCGCGATGTTCCTCGGGCCGCGGACCAACGTCTCCTACGGCGACAAGGTGATCGGCACCAACCACACGCTGCCCACGCGCCGCGCCGCGCGCTACACGGGCGGCCTCTGGGTCGGCAAGTTCCTCAAGACCTGCACCTACCAGCGCGTCACGACGGACGAGGCGTCGGCGCTGATGGGCGAGCACTGCTCGCGCCTGTGCGTGCTCGAGGGCTTCTACGGCCACGCCGAGCAGGCCAATGTCCGCGTCCGCCGCTACGGCCGGCGCAACGTCCCCTACGCCGGAGCCGCCGAATGACCACCCTCCCCCGCACGCCTTCCTTCCGCCTCGACGGGCGCCGCGCCCTGGTGACCGGCGCGGGGCGCGGCATCGGCCTCGCCGCCGCCGCGGCGCTGGCCCAGTCAGGCGCCGCGGTGACGCTGGCCGCGCGCAGCGGCGCGGAGGTCGAGGAGGCGGCCGCCTCGATCCGCGCCGAGGGCGGCAGCGCCGAGGCCGTCGCCCTCGACGTCACCGACCTCGCGGCGATGCGCGCCGCGCTCGCGGCGCGCCCGTCCTTCGACGTCCTCGTCAACAACGCCGGGAGCGCGCGCCACGCGCATTTCCTCGAGGTCACGGAGGCGGACTACGACGCGATCATGGACCTCAACCTGCGCGCGGCCTTCTTCGTCATGCAGGCGGTGGCGCGTGGCATGAAGGAGGCGGGGCGCGGCGGCTCGATCGTCAACCTGTCCTCGCAGATGGGCCATGTCGGCGGGCCACGCCGCAGCGTGTACTGCGCCACCAAGTTCGCCATCGAGGGCATGACCAAGGCCGCGTCGCTCGACCTCGCGCCGCACGGCATCCGGGTCAACACGCTCTGCCCCACCTTCATCGAGACGCCGATGACCAGGCCCGGCCTCGCCGACGCCGCGAACCGCGCCTGGATCCTGTCGAAGATCAAGCTCGGCCGCGTCGGCCAGGTCGAGGACCTGATGGGCGCGATCGCCTACCTCGCCTCCGACGCCTCGTCGCTCGTCACCGGCACGTCGCTGCTGGTCGATGGCGGGTGGACCGCGGAATGAGCGCCGCGGAGGAGGACGCGTTCCTCGCGCGCATCGGCATCGTCCCGCGCAACGCCGTCGACCGCGCCATCGCGACGCGCCGCTCGCTGCGCGCCTTCCGGCCCGAGGCGCCGCCGCGCGAGCTGGTCGAGCACCTGCTGGCGCTCGCCGCGCGCGCGCCGAGCGGCACCAACATGCAGCCCTGGCGCGTCCATGTCGCGACCGGCGCGACGCGCGCGCGGCTCGTGGCCGCGGTACAGGCCGCGCATGACGCGGGGCCCGGCGAGGACCCGCCCTGGCGCTACTACCCGGAGAGCTTCTTCGAGCCCTATCTCTCGCGCCGCCGCAAGGTCGGCTGGGACCTCTACGCGCTGCTCGGCATCGGCAAGGGCGACAAGGCGCGCATGCACGCCCAGGTCGGGCGCAACTTCGCCTTCTTCGACGCACCCGTCGGCATGGTCTTCACGATCGACGCGCGGCTCGAGGTCGGCAGCTGGCTCGACCACGGCATGTTCCTCGAGAACCTGATGGTCGCCGCGCGCGGCCATGGCCTCGACACCTGCCCGCAGGCGGCCTTCGCGCGCTACCACCGGGCGATCAGGTCGGTGCTGCCGATCCCGGAGGGAGAGACGGTCGTCTGCGGCATGGCGCTCGGCTACGCCGACATGTCGGCGCCGGAGAACGCACTCGCCACCGAGCGCGCGCCGCTCTCCGGCTTCGCCGCCTTCCACGACTAGCGCCGGCTTCAGCCCCGCGCCTCCGGCGCGTTGGCGAGGAACCACGCATAGGCCGAGCGCAGCCCCTCCTCGAGGCCGATGCGCGCGCGCCAGCCGAGCGAGGTCAGCCGCGCGACATCGACCAGCTTGCGCGGCGTGCCGTCGGGGCGCGACGTGTCGTAGGCGAACTCGCCGCTCCAGCCGATGACGCGCGCCAGCGTCTCGGCGAACTCGCGGATCGTGACGTCCGTGCCGCAGCCGATGTTCACGATGTCGGCCGCGTCGTAGTCCTGGAGCAGGAAGACGCAGGCGTCGGCGCAGTCGTCGACGTGCAGGAACTCGCGCCGCGGCGTGCCGGTGCCCCAGATCTCGACGCTGCGCGCGCCGGACAGCTTGGCTCGGTGGATCTTGACCATCAGCGCGCCGACGACGTGGCTGTGCTCGAGGTCGAAGTTGTCGTTGGGCCCGTAGAGGTTCGTCGGCATGGCGGAGATGAAGCGCGCGCCATGCTGCCTGCGATAGGCCTGGCAGAGCTTGATCCCGGCGATCTTCGCGACCGCGTACCACTCGTTGGTCGGCTCCAGCGGGCCGGTCAGCAGCGAGTCCTCGGACAGCGGCTGGGGCGCGAGGCGCGGGTAGATGCAGGTCGAGCCCAGGAAGAGCAGCTTCTCGACGCCGGCCTGCCACGCCGCGTGCACGACGTTCGCCTCGATCATCAGGTTCTCGTAGATGAACCGCGCGGGCTGCGTGTCGTTGGCCACGATGCCGCCGACGCGCGCCGCCGCGAGCACGATCGCCTGCGGGCGGTTGCGCTCCATCCAGCGCTCCACCTGGTCCTGCCGCACGAGGTCGACGTCGGAACGGCCGGCGACCAGAACCTCGCACCCCGTCCCCTGCAGCCGGCGCGCCACCGCCGAGCCGACCATCCCGCGATGGCCGGCGACCCAGACGCGCTTGCCGCGCAGGTCGTAGCCCGGCATCACTCGCCCCGGCGGCCCATCGCGTCGCGCTCGCGGCGCACGACCTCGAGGTCGCTGCGCAGCATGTCCTTCACGAGGTCGGCGAAGCTGGTCGCGTGCCTCCAGCCCAGCTCGCGCTGCGCCTTCGCCGGGTCGCCGAGCAGGAACTCCACCTCGGTGGGGCGGAAGTAGCGCGGGTCGATCTCCACCAGCGTCTCGCCGCTGCGCGCGTCGATGCCCTTCTCGTCCACGCCGGTGCCGCGCCATGCGATCGTGCGGCCGGTCTCGGCGAAGGCGCGCTCGACGAACTCGCGCACCGTGTGCGTCTCGCCCGTCGCGAGCACGAAGTCGTCGGCCTCGCGGTGCTGCAGGATGCGCCACATGCCCTCGACGTAGTCGCGCGCATGGCCCCAGTCGCGGCTGGCGTCGAGGTTGCCGAGGTAGAGCTTCTTCTGGAAGCCGAGGTGGATCGCCGCCACCGCGCGCGTGATCTTGCGGGTGACGAAGGTCTCGCCGCGCGTCGGCCCCTCGTGGTTGAAGAGGATGCCGTTGGAGGCGAACATCCCGTAGGCCTCGCGGTAGTTCACCGTGATCCAGTACGCGTAGAGCTTCGCCGCGGCGTAGGGGCTGCGCGGGCGGAAGGGCGTGGTCTCGCGCTGCGGGCGCTCCTGGACCAGCCCGTACAGCTCCGAGGTCGACGCCTGGTAGAACCGCACGGACTTTTCCATGCGCAGGATGCGGATCGCCTCGAGCAGGCGCAGCGTGCCGATGCCATCGGCGTTGGCGGTGTATTCCGGGGTCTCGAAGCTGACCTGCACGTGGCTCTGGGCCGCGAGGTTGTAGATCTCGGTCGGCTGGGTCTCCTGCACGATCCGGATCAGGTTCGTGGCGTCGATCATGTCGCCGTAGTGCATGAAGAAGCGCACGTCGCTCTCGTGCGGGTCGGCATAGAGGTGGTCGACGCGCCCCGTGTTGAAGGACGAGGAGCGGCGCTTGATGCCGTGGACGACGTAGCCCTTCGACAGCAGCAGCTCGGCGAGGTAGGCGCCGTCCTGGCCGGTGATGCCGGTGACGAGGGCGACCTTGCGGTCGCCGGTGCTGGAGGTCATTGGTCGCATCCTCGGGGCAGGCGGGGAAAGCTTCGAACGCGGCGCTGATTAGCACCGGCGGGCACGGGCGACAACGCCCGCCTCCTGCCGCGATAACGCGTGAAAACCGGCGTCCCTTCCCTGTAGTCTGCGCGCCTCGCCATGGAACAGGACAGCACCAGGGTCGCCCGCTCGCCCGGCGCGCCATCCGGCGTCGCGCTCGCAAGGCTGGCCGGCGCCTTCGCGGCCGGCGCGCTCGCCGGCGGCCTTGCCGTGTTCCTGTCGGTCTCGCCGCCGCCCCCGGCGCAGCCAGCGGCGCCGGCGGCGACCCAGGCGGCCCAGCCGCCGCGCGACGACGCGCGGGCCCCCGCCGCGCAGCCCGGTCCCGCGCCCGAGGCGGCGCCTGCGCAGCCCACCCCGCCCGTGACCCAGCCCACGCCTCCGGCCCGGCCCGCGGACCCGCTCCAGGCCCTGCGCGACGCCGCCGAGCGCGGCGACGCCGCCGCCCAGTTCGAACTCGGCGCGCGGCACGCGGCCGGCGAGGGCGTGCCCCAGGACTGGGTGGCGGCTCTCGCCTGGTTCAGGCGCGCCGCCGAGGCCGGGGGCGCCGCCGCGCAGCACAACCTCGCGGTCCTCCACGAGCGCGGGCGCGGCACCGAGCCCGATCCCGTCGAGGCGGTCCGGTGGTACGAGATGGCGGCGCTGCAGGGATACCGCCCGTCGCAGTTCAACCTGGCCGTGGCGCATGCCCGCGGCGCCGGCACGCCGCGCGACATGGGCAAGGCCGTCGCCTGGTTCGAGCGCGCGGCCGAGCAGGTGCCCCAGGCCAACTACGCGCTGGGAGAGATCTTCGAGGGCGGCGTCGGCATCGGCAGGGACCTCGAGCGCGCGCGCAGCCACTACCTTCTCGCCGAGCTCGGCGGCGACGCGCGCGCGACGGCGCGGCTTGCCGAGCTCACGCCCGAGGCGGTGGAGCGCGGCACGCTGCGCGAGATCCAGGAGCAGCTGGCGCGGCTGCGCATCGACCCCGGCGGGACGGACGGGCGCATGGGGCAGCGCACCGCCGCCGCCATCCGGCGGTTCCAGAAGTCGGCGGGGCTGCCGGAGGACGGCAAGCCGGGCCAGGCCCTGCTCGAGCGGCTGCGCGCGGCGCCCACGCCGCGCTGAGGCCGCGCCTCAGCTGGCGTAGTCGGGTTCCTCGCGGTCGAGGATCCGCCGCCACGCGTCGAGATGCATGCGCGAGTCCACGCGCTCGCTCCAGGGGCCGTTGAAGCGGCGGCGCGCCTGCTCCGGCAGCGTCGCCATCTTCCGGCCGGTCTGCCAGGCGATCATCTGGATGCGCGCGTTGCGCTCGGCGATGAAGCACTCGTCGAAGGCCTCGTGGACCGTGCGGCCGACCGTGGTCACGCCGTGGTGCGCCATCACCATGATCGTCCGGTCGCCCAGCAGGTCGGCGATGCGGTCGCCCTCGTCGTTGTCGTGCACCGGCTGCCAGCCCGACCGGTCGTAGACGATCCGGTCGTTGAGCAGCAGGTTGTTGTGGTGCGCGAGCTCGAGCTCCGCGCCGTCCAGCAGCGACAGCGCCGTCAGGTAGGGCGGGTGGACGTGGACGACGCAGGTCGCCGACGGGTTGCGCAGGTGGATGCGCGCGTGGATGTGGAAGGCGACCTTGCGCAGCTCGCCCTTGCCGCGCACGACGTTGCCATCGAGGTCGCAGACGATCATCGAGCTCGCGGTCATCTCCTGGAACAGCATGCCGCGAGGGTTGATGAGGAAGAGCGGCCGGTCCGGGCTGCCCGGCAGCATGACCGAGTTGTGGTTGCCGATCTGCTCGTTCCAGTCGAGCCGCGCGGCGACGCGGAACACCGCCGCCATGTCGCAGCGCAGCTCCCACTCCGCGATCTCGTCTTCCGTCCTGCCGAGCTGCCGCACGATCGCCGCCATCCGCTTCCCCCTTCGGTCCTGGAGCGCCGGGACTGTCCGGCCTGCCGGCGCGTGATGTCAATTCGCGGTTCGCGTGCCGAAATCGCCCACCGCCCGCGCCCGCCGCCCGGGCGATCCCTCGCGGGACCGGCGATCGCAATTCGACATCCCGGTGCGCGCGGGACTAGCCTTGCCGCCGGCCCATGGAAGAGCAAGGTCGCATCAAGGTCGCCGCCGACATCGGCGGCACCTTCACGGACATCGCCGCGTTCCTGCCCGGCGGACGGCTCGCCACGCGCAAGCTGCCGTCCACGCCCGGGGACTATGGCCGCGCCGTCGTCGAGGGGATCCTGGCGCTGGCGCGCGACAACGGCCTGTCGCCCGGCGACTTCGGCGACATCCTCCATGGCTGCACCGTCGCGACGAACGCGATCCTCGAGCAGAAGGGCGCGCGCACCGCGCTGCTGACGACGCGCGGCTTCCGAGACGTCCTCGAGCTGCGTCGCATCCGGGTACCCAGACTCTACGACGCGCGCTACGCCAGGCCGCCGCCGCTCGCCTCGCGCGACCTGCGCCTGGAGGTGACCGAGCGCCTCGGCCCGGACGGCGCGGTGCGCGTGCCGCTCGACGAGGGCGACGTCGAGGCCGCGATCGACACGCTGCGCGCCGCGCGCGTCGAGGCCGTCGCCGTGTGCTTCCTGCATTCCTACGCCAACCCCGCCCACGAGCGGCGCGCCGGCGAGATGCTGCGCGCCGCGCTGCCGGGCGTCTTCGTGTCGCTGTCGGTCGACGTGCTGCCGGAGATGCGCGAGTACGAGCGCACCAGCACCACGGTCATCAACGCCTATGTCGGGCCGCCGGTGGCCGCCTACCTGCGCGGCCTGCGCGACGGGCTGCGCGCGGCGGGGCTGCGCGGGCGGCTGCTCGTCATGCAGTCCGGCGGCGGCGTGCTCGACGCCGGGCAGGCGATGGAGATGCCGGCGCGCATCGTCGAGTGCGGCCCGGCCGCGGGCGTCATCGGCGCGGCGCACGTGGCGCTGCGCTGCGGCTACCGCGACGCCATCAGCTTCGACATGGGCGGCACCACCGCCAAGGCCTCGCTGGTCGAGGACGGGCGCATCTCGCGCACCGACGAGTACGAGGTCGGCGGCGGCATCTCGCTCTCCAGCCGCCTGATGAAGGGCGGCGGCTACGCGCTGCGGCTGCCGGTGATCGACATCTCCGAGGTGGGCGCCGGCGGCGGCAGCATCGTGCGCCTCGACCGCGCCGGCATGGTGAAGGTCGGGCCCGACAGCGCCGGCGCCGTGCCCGGGCCGGCCTGCTACGGCGCGGGCGGCAGCGCGCCGACCGTGACGGACGCCAATGTGGTCCTGGGCTACCTCGCGCCCGCCACGCTGGCCGGCGGCGCGGTCAGGATCGACGCGGCGCTGGCGCGGCGGGCGCTCGACGAGGCCGTCGCGCGGCCACTCGGCATCGGCCTCGACGAGGCCGCGTGGTCCGTCTTCGTGGTGGCGGCGGCCAGCATGGTCCGCGCGGTCAAGGCGGTGTCGACCTATCGCGGGCGCAACCCCGGGGATTTCACGCTGGTCGCCTTCGGCGGCAATGGCGGCGTCTTCGCGGCGGAGCTCATGCGCCAGCTGCAGATCCGCCGGGCCATCGTGCCTCCCGCGGCGGGCGTTCTGAGCGCGGTGGGGCTGTGCGTCGGCGACGTGCAGTTCGGCCTCTCGCACGCCTTCGCGCGGCGCATCGACGCGCTCGCGCCCGCCGACCTCGCCGCGGCGCTCGACGAACTCGAGGCGCGGGTGGTCGAGCGCCTCGCCGCGCGACGCGACGAGGCCGGCATCCGCCGGATCGCGGCGATGCGCTACGTGGGACAGGCCTTCGAGCTTCCCGTCGAGGTGGACCCGGGCACGCCGGACGCCGCCTCGATCGCGGCGCTCGCGCTGCGCTTCGAGGAGGAACACGCGCGCAGCTACGGCCTCAGGCTCGGCTTCGGCGTCGAGATCGTCGCGATCGAGGTCACGGCGACGCTCGCGGGCGAGGGCCAGGTCGCGCAGGCCGCCTCGCCGCCGCGCATGGACGCGCAGGCTCCGGATGGCGGCACGCGCCGCGCCTATTTCGGCCCCGTGCACGGGCATGTGGACACGCCGGTCGCCGGTCGCGCCGCGCTCTGCGCGTCGCCGCGCCAGGGACCGCTGGTGGTGGAGGACTACGAGGGCACCACCGTCGTGCCGCCCGACGCCACGGCATGGCTCGACGCGCA
>Ga0068872_10003790_pt1 | contig 11470 bp, 11 predicted proteins | sample NOAtaG_7_FD_66441 | JGI IMG/M metagenome (GOLD analysis project Ga0068872, IMG submission 66441) | Freshwater lake microbial communities from Lake Erie, under a cyanobacterial bloom - NOAA_Erie_Diel1S_2200h metaG | ecosystem: Environmental > Aquatic > Freshwater > Lake | place: USA: Ohio, Lake...
GTACCCGGTCGAGGCGGTGACGATCATGGAGAAGATCATCGAGTCGGTGGAGCACGACCCGCTCTACCGCCCGATCATGGACGCCGTGCACGCCGAGCCCGAGCACACGGCCGCGGACGCGATCACCGCCGCCGCGCGCCAGGTGGCGCACACGGTGCGCGCCAGCGCGATCGTGACCTACACGACGTCCGGCTCGACCACGCTGCGCGCCTCGCGCGAGCGGCCCGACGTGCCGATCCTGTGCCTGACCGAGAAGCTCGACACGGCCCGGCGCCTCACCCTCGCCTGGGGCGTGCATCCCGTCGTGACGGCGGACGTGCGCAGCTTCGAGGAGATGGTCGACAAGGCCTGCCGCTTCGCGAAGGCGGGCGGCCTCGCGCAGGCGGGCGGGCGCGTGGTGATCACCGCGGGCGTGCCCTTCGGCACGCCCGGCGCGACCAACGTGCTGCGCCTCGCCTGGGTCGACTGAGCCCGGCGCGGCGTCCGGTCAGCCGAAGCCGAAGGCGATGCGCGCCTTGCCGGCGTAGAAGGCCTCCACCTTCGCCTTCGGCGCGGCCTTGACCAGGCCGGTGCAGGTGCCGGTGCTCACGTATTCGCCGGCCTTCAGCCCGCCGCGGCGACGCAGCATGTTCGCGAGCCACAGCAGCGAGGCATGCGGCCCGCCGATCACGTCGGCGCCGGTGCCCTTGCCCACGACCCGGCCGTCCACGCGCATCTCGACCGCGAGGCGGTCGAGGTCGCGCGTCGCGCCGGGGGAGAAGGGCCGCCCGACGACCAGCGCGCCATTGGCGCCGTGGTCGGCGGCGAGCGAGGGCAGGCCGACCTTCAGCCAGTCGGTCCAGCGCGAGGACACGATCTCCACCGCGGGATGGACCGAGGCGATGGCGCGCTTCACCTCCGCCATCGTGTAGGGCTTCGCGCGCGGCGGCAGGTCGCGGCCGAGGCGGAAGGCGATCTCCGCCTCGAGCCCGCGCATCGGATGCGCGTCGGACGGGATCGTCGCGCCGGGCTTGAGCACGCGGCTCGCGTAGACGCGGCCGGCGAAGGGGCCGCGCGCCTTCAGCAGCTTGCGCGCCATCGCGCCGGTGGCGCCGACCTTCCAGCCGGCGACCTTCTCGCCCAGCGCCTCGGCCGTCGCGGCCTGGATCGCGTAGCCCTCGGCGAGGGTCGCGGGGCGGCACGCCGCGGGCAGCGCGTCGAGCGCCTTGCCCGAGCGCCAGGCGCCGGCGAGGAGGGATGCGGCTTGCGCGACCTGGGCCTTCTTCATGACGTGAACTCCACTTCGACCTGTCCGAGGAAACCGAACCTTGCCACGGCGCGGTCGCCCGGCGCGACCGGAGTCATGCCGGTGAGCGAGCCCGTGGTGACGATGTCGCCGCGGCGCAGGCCCGGCCCGAAGGGCGCGGGCGCGTTGGCGAAGAGCACGACCGCGCGCAGCGGGTCGCCGAGGATCCTCGACCCGCTCCCGCGCGCGGCCTCGGCGCCGTTGACCTCGAGCACCGCCTCGATCGCGCCGCGGTCCATCGAGCGCCAGCTCAGCACCGCCGGGCCGAGGACGAAGGCGCCGCTGGCGCCGGCGTCGGCGATGTTCATGGCCGTGGCGCGCGGCTCGGGCAGGCGCGAATCCGCGACCTCGATGGCGAGGCGCATCGCGCCGATCGCGGCATGCACCTCGTCGAGCGACCAGGGCGTCGCGCGCGGCGGCAGGTCGGCCGCCATCTCGAAGGCGACCTCGCATTCCAGCGTCGGCTGGACGAAGCGCCGGCGCGAGAGCTTCGCCGGCGCGTCGTGGAAGAACCGCGACAGCAGCCGCGCGCCGGTCGGCCGGTCGATCCCTGCCGCCGCCTGCGCCTCGGCCGTCAGCGACCCGACCTTCCAGCCGCGATACCCGCCGCAGAGCCGCGCGATCTCCGCCTGCACGCGATAGGCCTCGGCCGGCGTCGCGGGCATGGCGTCGGGCGGCAGCGCGGCGACGAGCCGCGCCTCGGCCCGCGCGGCCACGAACTCGCCCGCGGCGCGCTGGAGATCGAAGGGTGTCATCGCCGTCCTCCCTGGATGCGCCGCGGAAACTCGCGCGCCTCGCGGCCCGCGCGCAAGCGCCAATCCCCCCGCGCTGCCCGTCATTCCCCTGGATCGACCAGTCTCCCCTCCCGTCCGCGCTTGCGCGGATGGACGCACCCCGCTCCCCTCCCGTCCGCGCTTGCGCGGATGGGAGGGGTGGCGCCGCGCTGCAGCGCGGCGACGGGGAGGGCAAGCGTGCTGGCGGCTTGGCGTGGTGTGTCCGCGCGTCGAGAGGGGCCCGTGCCCCCTCCGTCGCGCGCCTTGGGCGCGCGCCACCTCCCCCGGCCGCGCTGCCGCGCAGCCGGGGGAGGAGCCTGGCCTTCCCCACGCGCGCCGGCGTCAGCGGCGCAGCAGGGCGCGCAGGCGGCTGCGCAGGCCGATGCGGTCGAGGATGGTCGCGCCGGCCGACGAGGCGAGGTCGCAGCCGCGCTGCGCGGCGAGCACGACCAGCGCCGAGGGCGAGGGCCGCAGCAGCATGACGTCGGCGCAGGCGATGCTGCGCGTGGCGAAGAGGCGCTTGTGCTGCCCGTCGCCCGGCGTGAAGTCGAAGAGCCGGTGGCGGCCTTCCTGCATCAGCGCCTCCAGCACCTTCCATTGCAGCACCGCGCCGGGCGACAGCGCCGCGGCGCGCGGGTCGAAGCCGACATGGGCGTTGCGCACGATCCCGTCGTCGACCGGGCAGAGCATGTAGGCGACGGGCTCGCCGCGCAGGAAGAGCAGGTGGCCGCGCACCGCGTCGCGTCGCGCACGCTCGCGCAGCCCGTCGAGGAACCCCCCGCCATCGGGCAGGCCGGCATCGAGGCGTCGTTCCTGCCAGCTGCGCGCGGAGATCGCGCGCGCGAGGCGGTGGAACTCCTCGATCGCCGCCTCGCCCGCATAGGCGCGCCAGTCGATCGTGCCGCCATCCTCGGTGGCGAAGCGCCGGAGCTTGCGCGAGATCGCCGCGCGCGTCGCTGCGCCCAGCCGCGCCTGCCATGCCGCCTGGCCGAGGCCCAGCTCGACGAGATGGCGCGGCTGGCGCCGCGGCGCGTAGAGGATCGCGCCCTGCGCAAGCGCGAGCGCCGGCAGCTCCGTGGCGCAGGGCTGCGCGGCGAGCATCGCGCCCGCGCAGCCGGGCGCCGCCTCGGCCATCATCGCCTGCAGCCGCGCGCGGATCGCCGCGCCATCGAGGGGCGCCTCGTCGGGGTCGGCCTCGCGCCGCGCGAGGCGCAGCCGCGGCGTCCACAGCGCGACGCCGCCGACCTCGCAGCGGAACGGCACGCGCGTCGGCGCGCTCATGCGCGCGGGCCGGCCACGACCCGGTAGATGGCGAGGTCGTCCTCCGCATGCCGCGGCGCCAGCGCGGGATGCGCGTCGGCGACGTCGCGATGCACGGGGTTGAGATAGGCCACGAGGATGTCGCGCGGCTCGGCCGCGAAGGATGCGGAAAGCCGGTCGAGCAGCGCGCGCAGCACCGTGCCGTCGAACGGGTTGTAGAGGAAGCAGACGAGCTTGCCGCCGGGCGGCTCGAAGGCCGCCGCGTCGCTCCACGCGCATTCGACGCGCTCGACCCCGGGCAGCGCGCCGCGCGCGCGCGCCATGTTCGCGAGCGCGGCCTCGTGGAGCTCGCGCGCGTACTCGACGCCGACGACGCGGCGGAAGCCCAGCTCGCAGGCCAGCAGCAGCGCGCGCCCCTTGCCGGAGCCGTAGTCGACGAAGGCATGCTCGGCGGGGTCGATGCCGAGGCGCGCGACCACGCGCCGGAAGGCCGCCTCGCCGACGGGCTGGTAGCAGTTGCCGCGCATGAGGTTGGCTCCCTCGATGCGCATCAGGGCGGTGCTCTCCGCGCGCCAGGTGTCGATGCCGAGGCGGCGGTCGAGCTCGCCGATGCGTGGCGCCGTCCCGCGCCCGCGCAGCCGGTCGAGCCCGCGCGCGAGGTTGTGGAGGAGGACGGGGCCGAGGAGCCGCCAGCCATGGCGGCGCCAGGCATAGGCGAGGCGTCGCCAGGACGCACCGGTTCGGGTCATGCGCGGATCTCCCCGGGGATGCGCGGCGGGCCGGGGATGCCGCCGCGCGGTCCTGAGGATGGCACCGCGCGCGCCATGCGCGCGTCGTCCGGCGGGACTAATCCCGCCGGGCCTCGTCCCGGGCGCTCAGAGGCGGGCCTTCAGCGCGTCGGAGACCTTCTCCGCCATCATGATGATCGGCAGGTTCAGGTTGGCGCAGGGGATGGACGGCATGAGCGAGGCATCGCAGACCGTGAGGTCGCCGACCCCGATCACCGAGCCCTCCTCGTCGCAGGCCGCCATCGGGTCGTCGCGCCGGCCCATGCGCGCGGTGCCCGAGGCATGCCACACGCCGGTCGTGGAGGCGTGGAGATGCGCGCGCAGCGCGTCCTCGTCCGAGAGGAGCATGTCGAGCCCGGGCCCGCGCGACGCGAGCCCGCGCAGCAGCCGCGCGCCATGGTCGCCCGTCGCGTCGACATAGCGCGCCAGCAGCGCGAGCAGCAGCGCATTGCGCGCGCCGGGCCGCGACACGCGCTTCAGCCGGTCCGAGTAGAAGCTCGGGAAGACGATGCGCCGCACGCCCTCGAGCTGTCGCGAGAGCAGCGCCGTCGCGGCGAGGCGGAAGGCGCCCATCAGCCGCACCATGTCGCGCTCGTCGGAGAGCAGGCGGAAATCGACCTCGGGCTCCGCCGCGGGATCGGGCGAGGCGAGGCGCACGTGGCCGCGCGAATGCGAGCGGTTCACCCACATCACCAGCGAGCCGATGCGGTGGCCGAGCGCGTGCCAGCCCGACTGCGCGGCGATGGCCATGTGCATGTCGCCCTGTCGCTCGCCCGCGAGGCCCGAGGAGAAGCGGAACATCGTCTGGATGTGGTAGCCGTCGCGCCGCGCGAGCCATCCCCTGCGCGACATCAGGCAGGACATGTTGGTCGCGGGATGCTCCATGAGGTTGGCGCCGATGCCCGGTCGGTCGGCCACCGGCGCGATCCCCATCGCGCGCAGCGCGCCCGCGGGGCCGATGCCGTTGCGCATCAGCAGCGCCGGGGTATGGATCGCGCCGCAGCTGGCGATCGTGCGCCGCGCGCGGATGCGCAGCGTCCCGCCGGGATGCGCGAATTCCGCGCCGGCGACGCGCGTGCCCTCCACCATCAGGCGGCGCGCGACATGGCGCGGCAGCAGGACGAGGTTCGGGCGCGCGCGGACCGTCGCGTCGAGATAGCCGACGGCTGTGGAGACGCGACGCCACTCCTCGTCGAGGTTGACGGAGGTCGGCATCACGCCGTCCTCCCATGGGCCGTTCTGGTCGGGGCGGCGCGCATGGCCGAGCGCGACGAGCGCGTCGCCGACCGCGCGGGTGAAGCCCGACCATTCCGCCTCCGGCACGCGGCGCACCGGGATGGGGCCGCTGGTGCCGTGGCCCGGCGTGGCCTCGTCGAGGTCGCGCTCGGCCTTGCGGAAATAGGGGAGCACGTCCTCCCAGCGCCAGCCGCGCGCGCCGGCCTCGTGCCATTCGTCGTAGTCCGCCGGCGCGCCGTAGTTGACGCCGATGCCGTTGATGCTCGAGCCGCCACCCATCACGCGCGCCTGCTCGTAGCGCACGCGCGGCCTGCGCGCGGGATCGTTCATGTGCGCGCCGCCGAGGACCACGCCCAGGTCCGGCCATGAATAGGCGGGGTTGAAGTAGGCGCGGCCCGGATAGCGGCTGGAGATGTCCTCCGGGACGGCACCGGGCGGGGTGTCCTGCCCGGCCTCGGCGAGCGCCACGACCAGGTCCGCGCGCTCCGAAAGGCGCGCCGCGAGCACGCAGCCCGCCGAGCCGCCGCCGATCACCAGGACGTCGACCTGCCTCTCCTCCTCCACGCGCTCCTCCCCAGCCGTCCCCGCAAGGTCCCGAAAGTAGCCCGAATGCCCCTGACGCGCATCGCGGGCGGCAAGGAATCCTCAACCATGCGCAACGCCGCGCATGGCGCGCGGCAGGCAGGAGGTGGAGCATGATCGCGGTGGAGGACCTGAGGCGCAGCCTGTTGGTTCAGCTCGGCGGCCTTGTCGAGATACACGAGCGCGCGGCTGGCGCGTCGCCGCCGGCGCGCGTGCCCGGCGCGGCCGAGCCGCCGCAGCGGCCGATCCCGATGCACGACGCCGACGCGCCGCCGGAAGAGGCGAGGATGGTGGAGGCGATCGAGGCCTCGCTCGTCGGCTTCGAGGCGGCGATCGCGGCCGCCGAGCGTGCCGACCGCGCGAAGGAACGCCTGGTCGGGGAGGCGCTCGCCGCGATCGAGCGCGCGGTCGCGGCGCGGCGAGCGTCGGCCGCCGCCCGCGCGCGTCTTCGCGGCGCCCTGCTGTCGACGCTCGGCGCGCGCGACGCCACGGCCGCCGGCCGGGAAGCCGGCGGCGCCATCGCCCGCGCGCGCGACGCCGTGCGGCTGGCGGAGGCAGAGGCGACGGGGCGCGACGCCACCGCCGCGGCGCTGCGCAAGGCGGCCGACGCCGCCGGACGCGCGGCATCCTCCGCGGTGCTCGCCGCGATCCAGGCCGACCCGTCGCGCGGCAACCGCGGCTTCGATCGACTCGTCGCCTCCTCCGCCCGCGCCCTCGCCGAGCGCGCCGCAAACGACGCGGAGCGCCTCCTCGCCCGCGCGCTCGCGACCATCCTGGATGGCGCGCAGGCCGGCGCGCGCATCGATCGGGAAAGCGGAAAATGACGCGCGTAATTGGAATCGATTGCCGTGATGCGCGTTCACGATTCGCTTGTGAAACCGGTGCTTTCATTGCCGCGTCCGAAACGGTGCTGGATGCGTGCGATGGGCGGCGGTGGAAGAGGGAAGGGCGCTAGCGGAAGGTCGACGAAGGCGGGGAAGGGGAGCGGCGGCGCGCAGGACATGCCGCCGCCCCTGCTCGAGGACCAGGATCCCGGCCCGCGCGCGGGCCGGCGCGACGGCGAAGGAAGGCTGACGATCGAGCATCTCGACGCGGTGGCGACGGTGCTGCGCCGGCTGCCCGAGGTGCGGACGACCACCGGGCTCGCGCTGCTGATCGAGGCCCGGCTTGCGCATGCACGGGGCAGGCGGCCGGTGACCTGGGGCGAGGGATATGGCTTCGTCGTGCGCGAGCGGCGCATGTCCGCCGCGGGCACGAAGAAGACGATCCGCCGCCTCATCGGCCAGAAGATGCTCGTGCCCGTGCCGAGCCCCTGCATCGACAAGGCGGTCGACCTGCAGGCGGGCCCGCGCCTGCTCGAGGCGATCCCCGTCGTCGGCAAGCCCTACACGATCTATCGCGTCGGCTCCGACGGCGACCTGGTCCGCCGACGCTTCGACACCGCATGGCTCGAGGGCCCGCACGTGGAGGAGGCCAATCGCCGGCTCGCCGAATGGCTGGCGCTGTGGCGCGACAGCTGCCCCGCGCCCGATGCCCTGCCGCGCAGCCTGCGCCCCTTCTTCGCCTCGCCCCTGTCGCGCCGCGCCTCGCCGGCGATCACCGCGATCGTCGATGTCTCGGCCGAGCAGTGGCAGGACTATGCCTTCATGGTCTGCGACGGGCCCGCGGCCGAGGACCCGCCCTTCCGCAAGTCGATGATGGCCGTGCGGCTGGGGGCCTGCAAGATCGGGGCGCTGTCGCGCGTGCTGCGCGCGGACTTCACCGAGGCGAAGACGACGGGCAGGCCGATGTTCCACAGGCTGCTCGGCACGCTGCGCGGCTCGGCGCACGACTACCACCGGCTGATGCTGCCGCTGGCGCTCGCGGGCGAAGCGGTCGACTGCCTGCTGATCGTCTCCGAGCTGTCGCGCTTCCGGCCGGACGCCGGCAACGACTAGGCGCGCGACGCCGCGGCGCGCTCAGGCGCCCGGGATGGCGACGGGGTAGCGCGCGTGGCGCGGCAGCTCGTGCAGGCGCTGCAGGCTCTCCGCGCGGTCCATCCAGCAGAGATGCAGGTCCTTGAAGTCGCCCGTCGTCCTCGGGATCGTGCCGAAGAAGAGATGGGTCGTGCGCGGGAAGCCGTAGTACTCGGTCGCCACGCGCGTGCGCGCGATGTTCTCGCGCACGAGCCCCGTGTGCCAGTCCGAGCCGTGGTCGCGCAGGCAGAGCGAGCGGCTGAGATAGGGCAGGTAGAGCGCGAGGCCCGAGCCGCGATGCTCGGGCTGGACGAACATGCCGCCCGCGAAGCCGATCGTGCCGGCGATCGGGACGGGCGGATGCGAGACCGCCGTGCGCCACTTCGAGGTCTCCAGCTCGACGCCCCTGTCGAACCAGACGCGGTCGGTCTCCACGATCTCCTGGACGAAGTCGCGGCAGCGATAGATGCGCTCGGCATGCGAGGCGACGATGCGCCCGGAGGCGTCCTCCGCGCGCAGCCAGAACGCGTCGCGCGACAGGTCGTGCTCGTTCGGGTCGAAGCTCGGGTTGTCGTAGGCGCCGCAGGCCTGCAGGTAGCGGCGCAGCGCGAACATGTCGTTGTCGACCGCGACGCGGAAGCCCGCGCGCGCACAGGCCTCCTCCAGCGCCGGCACGCTTGCCGCGACCAGGCTGTCGCCGGCCGCCCTGTCGGTGGCGCCCTGTTCGTTCGTGCTCATCCTGCGCTCCCTTCCCCTTCGTCGGTCCGTCGCCGCCGCGCATCCGCCCGCGGCCCGCGGCCGGCCGGCCCCCCGCGCGCCGTGCGCATCCTCGCCACCAGCGCGCGCACGCGACGGTCCCTGGCGTCGCGCGCGGGCAGCACCAGAAAATAGGTCTCTTCCCCCAGCTTGCGGAAGTGCAGACCGAAGCGCCGCGCGGCCGCCTCCGCGCCCATGCCCGCGTCGGCCCGCCCGGCCGCGACCACCGCGGCGACGGCCTGGTGGGTGAATTCCTCGTCGCCATGGCCGCGGATCGCGGCCGGCTCGAGCCCCGCCGCGGCGAGCATGCGGTCGAACCAGGCGCGCGTGCCCGAGCCGCGCTGGCGGTTGACGAAGCGCGCGCCCGAGCGCGCGAGGTCGGCGATGCTGCGCAGGCCCAGCGGGTTGCCGGGCGCGGTCATCAGCCCCTGCGCGCGGCGGAACAGAGGCAGCGCGCGCAACCCGTCCTTCCTCAGCCCGGCGAGCACCGCGGCGGGCGGCGCGTCGCCCGCGGTCCCGAAATGGCAGCCGGCGGCATCGGCGCGCCCGGCGCGCAGGGCCTCGAGCGCCTCGCTGCTGCCGCAGACCTGCAGCGCGATGCCTTCCAGCCCGCCCAGCGCATCGACGAGCGTCGGGTCGTGGCTCGCCGCGAGGCGCAGCGGCGGCGCGGGGGCGTCGCCCGCGCCGGGCAGCGCGGCGAGCGCGGCCCCGAGCGCGGCGACCTCGCGCGCCAGCGGCGCCTCCAGCCGGCGCCGCGCGGCGTCGAGGGCCGCGCGCAGCGCCTCGCCGGCGGCGGTCAGCTCCGTGCCATGGCCCTTGGTCTTCGCAGCCGCGCGACGACCCAGCGCCGCCTCGAGCGCCGCGAGCTTGCCCCAGGCGCCGCGATAGGACAGGCCCGCGCGCGCCGCCGCGCCCTGGATCGAGCGCGTGGCGGCGATCGCCTCGAGCAGGTCCAGCGTGCCGGCGAGCGGCAGCGACGCGCCGCCCGCCTCGATGCGGCCGTCCAGCGCGAGCGTGACCCTGGGGCGCCTTGCGTCCATGGCGCGATGATTCCACGCCGCCACCCCGGGCTCAATGCCCCGGGCATCGTCGGATAGGCAAGCGCATTCATATTGAACATGCAGCCGGCCAGGGCAGATTGGGGCCGGAATGCTTGAAACCTTTGCTGAAGCCGCGCGATTGCTCCTCGTCCTCGACCCAGCGGTCGCCGGGATCGCGACGATGTCATTACGGGTCAGCGTCGCGGCGTCGGCGATCGGTTGCGCGATCGGCATCCCGGTCGGTGCGCTGGTCGCCATCGCGCGCTTCCCCGGACGCGCTGTCGTGGTCGTCGTCCTGAACGCGCTGATGGGGCTGCCGGCGGTCGTCGTCGGCCTCGTGGTCTATCTGGCGCTGTCGCGCTCCGGACCGCTCGGCCATCTGGGGCTGCTCTTCACCCCCGGCGCCATGATCGTCGCCCAGACGGTGCTGGTGACTCCGCTGGTCGCGGCCCTGACGCGGCAGATCGTCGAGGATGCCGACGGCGAACTGGGCGAACAGCTGCGCGCGATGGGCCTGTCGACCTTGCAGCGCGCACGAACCCTGGTCTTCGACGTGCGCTTTTCGCTGGCTGTCGCGGTGCTTGCCGCCTTCGGCCGTGCCATCGCCGAGGTCGGTGCGGTGCTGGTCGTGGGCGGCAACATCGCCGGCCATACACGGACAATGACCACGGCGATCTCGCTGGAGACCCAGAAGGGGGATCTGCCGCTTGCGCTCGCGCTTGGGTTTGTCCTGCTCGCGATCGTGATCGTCGTCAACGCCGCCGCTGCGGCGTTGCGCAGCCATGCCGCGCGACGCTATGGCTGAGAACCCCGGAATGCTCCCGATCCTCATCAAGGGGCTGACACTGCTCGCCGGTGGCCGGGCGGTGCTGGACGATTTCACGGCCGAGATCGCGACGCGCGGCATCACCGCGATCATCGGTCCGAACGGCGCCGGGAAAAGCACGCTTCTGCGCGCGCTCGACGGTCTGGTGCGGCCGGGCCGGGGGACGATCGCGTTCGGTCCTGGCGGCCGGTCGCCCGCGCCGCGCCGTGCCTTCGTCTTCCAAAAGACTGCGCTGATCCGTGCCAGCGTCGTGCGCAACGTCGCGTTGGCCGTCGAGGCGGAGCCGATTTCGGCGGCCGAGCGCGCCGCGCGGGTCGCCGCCGCGCTCGAGCGCGTCGGCCTTGCCGCCCGCGCGCAGGATGCGGCGCGGCGGCTGTCCGGTGGCGAGCAGCAGCGCGTCGCTTTCGCGCGCGCCTGGGCGCGGCGCCCTGACTTGCTGCTGCTCGACGAGCCAACCGCGAGCCTCGATCCCGCCGCGACGGAAGAGATCGAGCGTCTGGTCGTCGCCCTGCGCGACGCCGGCACCAAGATCCTGCTCGTGTCCCACAATCTGGGTCAGGTCGCACGCCTGGCCGAGGACGCGGTCGTGCTCGCAAGCGGCAAGGTCGCCGAGCACGGACCCGTCGACCGGATCCTCAAGCACCCCGCCAGCGAAGCGGCGCGGGCCTATCTCAAGGGAGAACTGCCATGGATGTCCTTCGCCGGAGTTTCCTGACGCTCGCCGCGGCGGCGCTGCTCGCGCTGCCCGCGGCGGCACAGACCAGCATCACGGTGGCGTCGACCACGTCCACCGAGCAGTCGGGCCTGTTCGGCCATCTGCTGCCGGCCTTCAAGGTCGCGACCGGGATCGAGGTCAAGGTCGTGGCGCTGGGCACCGGCCAGGCGCTGGACGTGGCGCGGCGCGGCGATGCCGACGTGGTCTTCGTCCACGATCAGGCGGCGGAGGAGAAATTCGTCGCCGACGGATAC
>Ga0068872_10003796_pt1 | contig 11466 bp, 9 predicted proteins | sample NOAtaG_7_FD_66441 | JGI IMG/M metagenome (GOLD analysis project Ga0068872, IMG submission 66441) | Freshwater lake microbial communities from Lake Erie, under a cyanobacterial bloom - NOAA_Erie_Diel1S_2200h metaG | ecosystem: Environmental > Aquatic > Freshwater > Lake | place: USA: Ohio, Lake...
CAGTCCCATCCCAGCAGCGCCGCCGACCGCGCCAGGCGCGCCAGATGCCGGGCGGCGCGCACCGCCTGCGTGCCGTCCCAGGCCAGCGTTTCGATCAGCTTCAGCGACGGGTCACGGCCGCCTTGACGAAGCGCGCTTTCCACAGGGCTTCCTCCCATTCGCCTTCGGCGGTCGAATCCGTCACCACGCCGCCGCCCACGTTCATCACCACGCGCCCGCCGGGGAACAGCGACAGCGTGCGGATCGCCACGCTGAAATCAGCCCGGCCATCGGGGGCCATCCACCCCACCGCGCCGCAATAGACGCCGCGCGGGGCTGGCTCTACCTCTCGGATGATCTGCATGGCGCGGATTTTCGGCGCGCCCGTGACCGATCCGCAGGGAAACAGCGCCCCCATCAGGTCGCCGAAGCCGGGCCTGCCGCGCAACTGGCCGATGATGGTCGATGTCATCTGATGGACGGTCGCATAAGTCTCCATCCGGTAGAGGTGCGGCACCCTGACCGACCCCACTTCGGACAGGCGCGAGATATCGTTGCGCAAAAGATCAACGATCATCAGGTTTTCGGCGCGGTCCTTTTCACTGACCGACAGGCGCGCGGCAATTTCGGTATCGCGCTGCGGATCGGGATCGCGCGGCGCGGTGCCCTTCATCGGGCGCGCCATGATCCGGCCCCCGGCATCGACCCTGAAGAACAGTTCGGGCGACCGCGAGACGACCACGGGCCCGACGCCAAGGTCAACCAGCGCGCCATGCCCCACCGCGCCCGTGCGGCGCAATGCCCCGTAAAGGCCCAGCGCGGTGCCGCCCTCCAGCCGCGCCTCCATCGGAAAGGTCAGGTTGACCTGATAGCAATCCCCTGCCGCGATATAGGCCAGAACCTTTGCCATGGCCGCATCATAGGCGCTGCGCGCCAGCATGGGCCGGGGGGCGGTCAGGCACGCCTCGGCCGCTTCGGAGGCCGCCCGCTCCAGCACCAGCCCGGCAGCAGACGGGCCCTTGTAGATGCCCATCGCAAGAAGCGGCCCGTCCCGGTCAGGGGGCAGCAGTGCCGCAAGCTTCGGCTCCAGCGCCAGGCCGGCCTCATAGGCGACATAGCCGGCGATCCAGGCCCCGCGCGCATGCGCCGCATCGAGGGCCGCGAAAGCGCCGGGCAGATCCGCGGCGGCTTCGGCGGTGATCACGGTTTCGGGGCGTCCGAACACCGCCGGGCGGTCCCCGGGGCCATGCTCGCACAGGATCACGTTTGCCCTTTCCTTCCGCCGCGCTTCGGCCCGCAGCCGTGCCGGACCCGTCACATAGGGCCCGCCTCTTTGCCGCGCAACGTGAGTCTTTTGCGACACCCGTGCGACGGTTCGGGGGGCACACTGCGCAGAAAGTGAACAATTCTGTTGCCAGCCCCGGTTTTTGGGGCTTCCGTAGGGCACGAGGGCATCCGACCCGCCCTTCAATCATAACAGACAGACCAACAGGTCAGAGGGAACACAATGGCCATCGACGACTACAGCGACAAAGAGCGGCGCGAGGATATCAAGGTCCTGCACGGTATGGGCTATGCCCAGGAACTGTCGCGCAGCATGTCGAAGTTTTCGAACTTCGCGATTTCATTTTCGATCATCTGCATCCTGTCCGGGGGCATCAACTCTTTCCCGCAGGCGCTGGGCGGCGTCGGCGGCGCGGGGGCGGGCATCGGCTGGATTGTGGGCTGCCTTGTCTCGGCCATGTTCGCCCTGGCCATGGCGCAGATCGCCAGCGCCTTTCCCACGGCGGGGGGGCTGTATCACTGGGCCTCGATCCTGGGGAACCGGTTCTGGGGCTGGCTGACGGCCTGGCTCAACCTTCTGGGCCTGATCACCGTGCTGGGTGCCATCAACATCGGCACTGCCTTTTTCTTTCAGGGCACCTTTGGCGGCCTTGTGGGCATGACCACATCGGCCGGTCACATCGTGACGTTCGTCGCCGTGATCACGGTCATCCAGGCGCTGTTCAACCACCTCGGGATCAGGGTCACCACCTTTCTGACCGATATCTCGGGCTATATCATTTTCCTGACCACGGCGGTTCTGGTTGTGGCACTGCTTGCCTTTGCCCCGGCCTTGGATTTCTCGCGGCTGTGGACCTTTACCAACTTTTCGGGCGAAGCGGGCGGCAATGTCTTCCCGCAGAACAACAGCATGCTGGTTCTGTTCCTGCTGTGCCTTCTGCTGCCGGTCTACACGATCACCGGCTATGATGCCTCGGCCCACACGTCCGAAGAAACCAGGAACGCGGCCATTTCGGTGCCAAGGGGCATCGTATCGGCCGTGCTGTGGTCTTCGCTGATCGGCTGGGTGATGATCTGCGCCATCATGCTTGCGATCCCCGACCTGAATGCGGGCGCGGCGCAGGGGTGGGGCGTGTTTTACGAAACGATGAATGCCCTGCTGCCCACGGTGCTGCGCGACATCATCTATCTTGGCATCCTGATCGCCCAGCTTCTGTGCGGTCTGGCCACCGTCACCTCGGCCAGCCGGATGCTGTTCGCGTTCAGCCGCGATGACGGCATGCCCGTGGCCTCAAAGGCGCTGGCCAGCGTCTCGCCGCGCTTCCGCACGCCGGTGAACGCGATCTGGACGTCGTCGATCCTGTGCATCCTTTATGTCTTCGCCGCGCAGTTCGTGTCGATCGGCGGGACGAACCTGTACACCGTCGTTGTCAATTCGACGCTGGTGTTCCTGTTTCTGTCCTTCATCATCCCGATCCTGGCCGGCATGCTGGCCTATGGCGGACCGAAATGGCCGACCCCCGGCCCCTGGGCGATGCCGGACGGCGTGTTCAAGCTGGTCTGCGTGCTTGCGCTGATCGGCAAAGGGATCATCTTCTTCATTGCTGTGCAGCCGCCGAATGACAAGGTGCTGTGGATCGTGGTCGGCTTCATTGCCCTGGCCATTGTCCTGTGGATTGCGGTTGAAAACCGCCGCTTTGAAGGTCCGCCCACGGGCGACCGCATCGAAAAGCGCCGGGCCATCATCGCAGCCGCCGAAGCGGCGGTTGGCGAAAAGGTCTAACCTTACGCAACACCACACAAGGGCCGGGGCAACCCCCGGCCCTTCTTGCATCCTTGTTACCAGACGCGCCGCAGCCCCGTCAGACTGTCGAAGGCCGGATCGGCCGAGATCAACGGCCACCCGTTCACCAGCGCCGTCGCCGCCAGCAGCCGGTCAAACGGGTCGCGGTGCGGCCAGTCCAGCGATCCGGCCAGCCGGGCAAGGTCAGGCGTCACATCTGCCCAGCGCCCGCCTTGGACGGCAAGAGCGTCTTGCAGGGTCGGGACCTTGGGTTCCATATCCGGCCACTTGCCAAGGCGCACCTTCTGGCAAATCTCAAACATCGAGACGGGCGAGACCATCGTGATGGCAGCCGTTTCCATTGCCAATCGCGCCCCGGCGGTCAGCCCGACACCCAGTAACGACCACGCCCAGACATGGGTGTCCAAAAGAACGGTTCCGCTCATTCCCAGAGCCGAAGCTCTTCTTCGGACATCGGCTCCAGAAAGTCCGGGCAGGACATGCCCTGGAACTCGGGAAGTCCGATCTTGAACTTCTTGCCCTCCACCACCGGCACCAGCCGCACGACCGGCGTGTTGCCACGGGCAATGATCACCTCTTCACCCCGCAGCGCGGCGTCGATCAGCCTGGACAGGTTGGTCTTGGCGGCATGTATCGTCATCTGCATGATCGGCCCCTTCTGCACCTGGCTAAGTTAGCTAACTCGGCGGCCTGCGTCAACGCAGCGGTGGCGGTTGCCCCTTGTGCCGCGCCCGCTTGCGTCTATAACCCCGTCAATTTGCGCACAGGGGACCGGACATGCCGAAGAGAACCGACATCAGGTCGATCATGATCATCGGTGCGGGACCCATCATCATCGGGCAGGCCTGCGAGTTCGACTATTCCGGTGCCCAGGCCTGCAAGGCCCTGCGCGAAGAAGGTTACCGGGTGATTCTGGTCAACTCCAACCCCGCCACCATCATGACCGATCCCGGCCTGGCCGATGCCACCTACATCGAACCGATCACGCCGGACATCGTCGCCAGGATCATCGAAAAGGAACGCCCTGACGCGCTTTTGCCGACAATGGGCGGCCAGACGGGGCTGAACACCGCGCTGGCGCTGGCCGACATGGGCGTGCTGGAAAGATACGGGGTCGAGCTGATCGGGGCCAACCGCCGCGCCATCGAAATGGCCGAAGACCGCGGCCTGTTCCGGCAGGCGATGGACCGCATCGGGCTGGAAAACCCCAAGGCCACCATCATCGCCGCGCCGAAGCTGGCGAACGGCAGGTTCGACATCACGGCAGGCGTGCAGGCAGCGATTGCCGCCATCGATTACGTCGGCCTGCCCGCCATCATCCGCCCGGCCTTTACGCTGGGCGGCACCGGCGGCGGCGTGGCCTATAACCGCGACGATTTCGAACGCATCTGCCGCTCGGGCCTTGATGCCTCGCCCGTGGCGCAGATCCTGGTCGATGAATCCCTGCTGGGCTGGAAGGAATTCGAGATGGAGGTGGTCCGCGACCGCGCGGACAACGCCATCATCGTCTGCGCCATCGAAAACATCGATCCGATGGGCATTCATACCGGGGATTCGGTAACCGTGGCCCCCGCCCTGACCCTGACCGACAAGGAATACCAGATCATGCGCAACGGCTCCATCGCCGTGCTGCGCGAGATCGGGGTGGAAACCGGCGGGTCCAACGTGCAATGGGCGGTCAACCCGGCGGACGGGCGCATGGTGGTGATCGAAATGAACCCCCGCGTCTCGCGCTCTTCCGCGCTGGCGTCCAAGGCCACCGGCTTTCCCATCGCCAAGATCGCCGCGAAACTTGCCGTCGGCTACACGCTGGACGAGCTGGACAACGACATCACCAAGGTCACCCCCGCCAGCTTCGAGCCGACGATCGACTATGTCGTGACCAAGATCCCGCGCTTTGCGTTCGAGAAATTCCCCGGATCGAAAGCCGAACTGACCACCGCGATGAAATCCGTGGGCGAGGTCATGGCCATTGGCCGCACCATCCACGAATCGCTGCAAAAGGCGCTGGCAAGCCTGGAAACCGGCCTGACCGGATTTGACGAAATCACCATCCCCGGCGCGCCGGACCGTGCCGCCCTGATCAAGGCCCTGTCGCCGCAAACCCCTGACCGGCTGCGCCTGATTGCCCAGGCCATGCGCCACGGCCTGAGCGATGACGATATCCACGCGGCCACCGCCTATGATCCCTGGTACCTGGCCCGCATCCGCGAGATTGTCGAGGTTGAGGCGCAGGTGCGCCGCGACGGCCTGCCGCTGACCGCCGGGGGTATCCGCAGGCTGAAGATGATGGGCTTCACCGATGCCCGCCTGGCCACCCTTACCGGGCGGGACGAGGCGCAGGTGCGCCGCGCCCGCCAGCGCCTGGGGGTGACGGCGGTGTTCAAGCGCATCGACACCTGCGGGGCCGAATTCGAGGCCCGGACGCCCTATATGTATTCCACCTACGAACATCCCGTCATGGGCGATGTGGAATGCGAAGCGCGCCCGTCGAACGCCCGCAAGGTCGTGATCCTGGGCGGCGGCCCTAACCGGATCGGCCAGGGAATCGAGTTCGATTACTGCTGCTGCCACGCCTGCTTTGCCCTGACCGCTGCCGGCTACGAGACGATCATGGTCAACTGCAACCCCGAAACGGTCAGCACCGATTATGACACCTCGGACCGGCTCTATTTCGAGCCGCTGACCCTGGAACATGTGCTCGAAATCCTGCGGGTGGAGCGGGAAAGCGGCACGCTGCATGGCGTGATCGTGCAGTTCGGCGGCCAGACCCCGCTGAAACTGGCGCAGGCGCTGGCGCAGGAAGGCATCCCGATCCTGGGAACCACGCCCGATGCCATCGATCTGGCCGAAGATCGCGAACGCTTCCAGCAGCTTTTGCACAAGCTGGACCTGAAGCAGCCGGTCAACGGCATGGCCCGGTCGCGGGATGAAGCCTTCGCCATTGCGGCCCGCATCGGCTATCCGCTGGTGATCCGCCCGTCCTATGTGCTGGGTGGCCGCGCGATGGAGATCGTGCACGATGACACCCGCCTGGAACGCTATATCCGCGAGGCCGTGCATGTCTCTGCCGGCAGCCCGGTGCTGCTGGACAGCTACCTGTCGGGGGCCATCGAAGTGGATGTCGATGCGCTGTGCGACGGCACCGATGTGCATGTCGCGGGCATCATGCAGCATATCGAAGAGGCTGGCGTGCATTCGGGCGACAGCGCCTGTTCGCTGCCGCCCCATTCCCTGTCCGCCGAAATCATTGCCGAGCTGAAAGTGCAGACCGAGGCGCTGGCCCGCGCCCTGCATGTCGTCGGCCTGATGAACGTGCAGTTCGCGATCAAGGACGGCACGATCCATGTGCTTGAGGTGAACCCCCGCGCCAGCCGCACGGTGCCCTTTGTGGCCAAGGCCACCGATTCTGCCATCGCCTCCATCGCCGCCCGGCTGATGGCGGGGGAGCCGCTGTCAAACTTCCCGATGCGCCCGCCCTACCCGGCGGGTGTCGGCCCCGACAGCCCGTTGCCGCTGGCCGATCCGCTGACGCTGGCCGATCCGCAAACGCCCTGGTTTTCGGTGAAAGAGGCGGTCCTGCCCTTTGCCCGCTTCCCCGGCGTCGATACGCTGCTGGGCCCCGAAATGCGGTCGACGGGCGAGGTGATGGGCTGGGACCGCAGCTTTGCGCTGGCCTTTCTCAAGGCGCAGATGGGCGCGGGTGTGGTTCTGCCCGGGGGCGGGCGCGTCTTTCTGTCGGTCAAGGATGCTGACAAATCCGGCATGCTGGCCCAGGCCACGCGCGATCTGGTCGCGATGGGGTTTGAAATTGTCGCAACGCGCGGCACCGCACAGTGGCTGGCCGCCGCAGGCATCGCCGCGACGCAGGTCAACAAGGTTTACGAGGGCCGCCCGAATATCGTGGACCGGCTCAAGAACGAGGACATCGCGCTGGTGATGAACACCACCGAAGGCACCCAGGCGGTGAGTGACAGCCGCGACATCCGCGCCGTGGCGCTTCACGACAAGATCCCCTATTTCACCACGGCAGCCGGCGCGGTTTCTGCCGTTGCGGCGATGAAGGCCCGTCTGGAAGGCGAGATCGGGGTAAGGACGCTGCAAGGTTGACCACGACCCGGCCAAAGGCGGCGCAAGACCGCCCGGCGACATCGCGCAGGCGGTCAAACGGTGCCAATCCCTTCACGCGCGGCAGCGCCCCGGCAACGGCCCGCCGACAACACCTTTGGTGCCCGGCGGTGCGATGTACCGGGCCGGTTGCGCGACCTGCCCGGCGCGAAAAGCCGCCCAGGGGGGGCCATGACCTGATGCTTTTCCATCCTGCCTGCCCGACCTTACCCTCTCAGGATCAATCGGGCCTGTACCCGCACCGGTGGCGGTCACACCCTCGTGGTCGCAAAGCTTGGGACCACAGTCCTAAAGACGGACGCCGGGCGCTGCGGGGCATTCTGACTGCAGATCGGCACAATCCGCAGCCGTTTCCGGCCACAGGAATGCCGAATCTGCTTTCAGGCATCGGGGTGCGCTTCGGATCGAGGGCACCACACCTTATGATCGGTTCACCGGGGGAAGATGATGTTGAGGCCGATCGCGCGGCCAACGGCCTGCACCGTCGTCAGCGCCCCAAGCTTTTCCCGCGCGGATCGCAGGTGCACTTCGACCGTGCGGTTGGAAATGCCAAGGATATCGCCGACATCCTGCTGGGATTTTCCTGCGGCCACCCATTGCAGCACTTCGCGTTCACGCCCGGACAACAAGGGCTGCGCCAAAGGCGGCAAGAGCAGGCCGGACCGCATCACAGCATCGTGCAGATGCACGGCTGCCAGTTGCAGGTCGCCCATCAGGGTCGGGCGCAGCTTTTGCCACTCTGTCTCAGAGACCCGCGCCGTCACGCTGAGAAGCCCGCGGTCGCCATAGGGTCCGCGGATTGGCACCGTTACGCCTTGAGGACAGATACCGAAATCACCGGCTGACCTGAAGACGGCATGAAACCGCGCGTCGCGTTCGAAGCGGCTCCAGTCCACGGGAGAAATGCTGAGCGCCGAGCGGTGGATCGTCGGGTCCACATGGTGAAGCTTGTGATCCGCGTAATGCCGCTTCCAGTCCTCGCGGTAGGTCGCATAGCCCTGAACGGCACCGGTCACCGGGTTCATCGTCGCATAGGACCCGTATTCAACCCCCAGGCGCCTGCACAGCTGTTCGATGAACCGTTCGAAGTTCTCCGAATGGCCTGCGACGGTACTGAGATCAACAAGATCCATACTCTACTTCAGCAGACCCCTTTGTGACGCGATGGATGCGGCCTGAACCGGGGTTCGGGCGTCCATGCGGGCCATGGCGCTTTTCAATCGCGCCTTGACCGCACTTTCGGAAATCCCCAGCGCATAAGCAATCTCCTTCAGTCGCATCCCCCGCGACAGCAGCCGAAGCGCCTCCGTCTGTGCGCGGGTCAGGGGCTGGTCTTCTTTCGGCTCCTGAAAATGTGCGGCCCGCAGCAAGGCTTCCAGTTCGGTCATCTCTGCCTGGGTCAGTTCGCGGTCCTGACGCGCGAAATAGCCGAAGGTCCGGCGCGGAAGGTCTTCTTCGGCGGTTACGCAGATGACGGCACCGAACGGCATCCCGAACGCGGCGTAGGATTTCAGGACGCCCATCGGATCGGGAAGACAAAGTTCGCTCCAGCGTCGCGCGCCGCTGCCGGAGTAGATCCAGCGCATCAGCGGATCATGCAGCGCCAGCCCGTTGATCGTGTAGTGGTCAATCCAGCGCGCTGCAAAACTGTTCAGTTCCTCCTCGGGGGAAAAGAACCCAAGCCGCAGGGCGGCATAGTATCCAGCGGGCGCGATCAATGCGAAAAGCTCCTTGCATTCGGCCAGCCTCATAATGGACAGATGTCCTTGGGTGCCCTATCTTCGGCAGACGTGGCGCAAGGACTGAAGTTCAAGTCTCGCGTAATCATGCTGACATCCGGATTCATACCAACGCGCCATGAAACGAATACAAAGGATAGACCACCAGTTGCAACGTCTGGTTGCGGTGCCGGACTGGTATTTTGCGATCGGCCTGCGAATCCGGTTCAATCATCCCACGTTGCTCTACCAGACATATCCTGAAGATTGGATAGCGCACTATGCCCGAAACGGGCTGCTTTTTGTCGATCCGGCCGTCGGGTGGGGCATGGCAAACAGTGGCATCTGCGACTGGAAGGACCTTGTCGCGGGGGACGTTGCCGGCGTTCTTGAACAGGCGGCAGGATATGGATTGCTGCATGGCATTGTCGTTTCCGTGGGAGACATGACGACCCGGTCGCTTGGGTTCTTTGCCGCGTCGCAGGCACCCATTGCCGCGCATCTGCGAAATCTGGCGCAGGATGTCGTGATATCGCTGCATGACGCGACGGATGGCTTGTCAGAGATGGCCCCGTCTGATCTGGCCCCTTTCGTCGCGCTGAACGACCGTCTGCGCGGCGCGGCACGCCCCTGACCGGATGACGGGCGGGCCGCACCGCCCGGCTACCAGTGCGGGGGACGCCTGTCGCCCAAAGCAAGGCTTCCGCCATCGGCCTCGCGTTCGGCCTCGCGCTCCAGCAGCATTGTGACGCGGCGCGTCAGCCGGTCGATATCGGCCGCCTGCCGCGCCACCACATCCGACAGATCATCGACTGCGCGGCTCAGATGCGCAATACGCTCTTCCAAAGATGTCATCCCGGTCATGGTTCGGCCCTATGCCTTGATCCGCCCGATCGGGCCGCCCGGCCCGCTGCGTCATCCGCTGTGCTTTGCCACACCGCAGGGAATGCGACAACGCCCGACCGGGCCTTGCCAGGTCAATCGCCTGATGCTGGTCGGGCTCTGCGGTTTGGGATTTGCGCAAGTCATGGTAAGCGGCGGTCCCGCCCCATTGGTTTGCCGTGTTCCTGGCGGGCGACCTGGCTGCAAGAAGACCCTCAAGATGGGATGGAGGTATTGCAGGGCGGATGGCGGTGACGGCCTTTGTCGATCCTATCGATTGAGGGGGGGTGGCTTGGCACCTTCGCCCGCACCGGGCGATTGCCGGTTTCCGGGCGGTAACTCTGAACCGCCGTCGCTCCGGATCGCCTTCAAGGTGAAGGGCATGGCAGCGATGGGCCTGTCGGGGACGCGGGCCGCTGGGGCCACCGCCAGGCAGCGGCCCACCCTAACAGACAGGCAGCGCTTTGTGCGGTCTTTACGCGATCTTTGCGCGTGCGCCCGTCGCGGGTGCCGGACCGTGCGGGCCTGGATGAAGGCGGCGACCGCGGCGATCAGGCCGTACTTCAGGAGGTCAGCGGCGAAGCGCCCGACGGTGCTGTCCGAGACCCGGTGACCCTGCGCGCGTCCGACGCGCGCAGGGTCAGGCCAGGATCGCGTCCCTACCACAAGGGGTTATCCTCGCACAAACCCCTGACTTCGGCCAACGGGCTGACGGGCCAGTTGCGCGATCACTGGCACCTGGGCCGCCGCGAGCGCGGTTCGGGATGCGCCGCCCTGCGGAATGACGTCGCCCGGCTTACCCCCCACCGTCTGCGCCGCCGGCACAGTGGCAAGGCCATGCGCCCAAGCCGGGCACAGGTGGCAAACCGCGTCACGCCCGCGTAGGGCCGCGATACTTGCCGTCTTCGCGCCCAAGCAGGCGTGACGCAAACCTTCCGTTTTTGATTACCGGACGCCGCAGGCCATGAATTTGCGCGGAGTTCTCTTTCCTCATGTGTCGCAACGCGGGCTTGGCAGAACCCCGACCGTCTTTCAACATCCCGGGTCCCTGTCAGCCTCGACAGGTCCTGCGGCGACAAAGCGGGGGCCGTGCAGCGCCCGACCGTGCAGCTTCAGCCAGCGGCGCAGCGCGGCATGGCCGGGAACCAGCCGGGCAACGACCGCCCAGAACGCGGGCGAGTGGTTCATCTGCGCCAGATGCGCCACCTCATGGGCCGCGACATAGTCCAGCACCGCAGGCGGGGCCATGACCAGCCGCCAGGAATACATCAGCGCCCCGTCGGCGGTGCAAGACCCCCAGCGCGACCGCGTATCGCGCAAGGTAATCCGGCTGTAGCGCCGCCCGATCATCTGCGCATGGCGGTCAGAGGCCTCGGTCAGCCGGTCACGCGCCAGATGCCTCAGAAAGGCCGCCGCCCGCACCCCGGCCTGCGCCGGGTTGCCGGGGATCAGCAGCGAATCGCCCTCGATACGGATCAGCCGCCCCGGCCCCGCATCCAGCCGCAAAAGCCGCCCTTCCACCGGAATGATCGCGCCAAGCCCGACCGGGGCCGTCTGCGGCAGACCGGCAAGGGCCCGGCGGATCCAGGGTTCCTGCTGGCGGGCAAAGGCCATCGCCTCGGACTCGCGTGCGCCGGGCGGAAGCGACAGCGTCACCCGCCCGTCAAGACG
>Ga0068872_10003797_pt1 | contig 11465 bp, 7 predicted proteins | sample NOAtaG_7_FD_66441 | JGI IMG/M metagenome (GOLD analysis project Ga0068872, IMG submission 66441) | Freshwater lake microbial communities from Lake Erie, under a cyanobacterial bloom - NOAA_Erie_Diel1S_2200h metaG | ecosystem: Environmental > Aquatic > Freshwater > Lake | place: USA: Ohio, Lake...
CCATGGTGGTGGTGGGCACATCCCTGCAGGTGTATCCGGCCGCTTCCCTGCTGCAATATCTTCCTCCGCAACATCCCATTTTTCTGCTCGATCCGAATCCGGCGAAGGCAGGTCCCGGAAGGGTGGAAGTTTTTGCAGAAGCCGCCTCCACCGGCATGCGTAAGGTAAAGGAAAGGTTGCTGGAGGTTTTTGGAATTTAAGGCGGAAGACAAAAGTGAGCCAGAATAAGCTGCTCCCCAGATAGGGGAGCTGTCACGAAGTGAATGAGGGGTCAAAAAATTCTAAGTCAAAAGGCAAAAGTCAAAAGGAAAATTCCTCCTTTACCATAAGCTCTTCTCTTCTTCCTGAAGGCGTCTTATTTTTTTGATGGGCTTTTCGGAAATCCGAATAATATTTGCCCGTATTTCTTTCTTACCAAACTATCTGACATTTTTTCGTTATGACACAACCAAAACAGTCGACGAACTGGAGTGCTTTTTCAGTTCTCATTTCGGTATTCTTTTTCTGGGGCTTTGTTGCGGCCAGCAACGACATTCTGATCCCGGTTTTCAAAAAGGCATTTGACCTTAGCCAGGGACAGAGCCAGCTGGTTTCCGTTGCCTTTTATGTTGCCTATACGGTCGGGTCGCTCCTTTACCTTGCGGCATCCCGGTTAATCGGCGAGGATGTGACAAACCGCCTCGGCTATAAAAATTCCCTTTCACTCGGACTGGCCATTTCCGCCATGGGCACCCTGTTGTTTTATCCTGCAGCCAATATGGGTTCTTTCACCCTCATGCTCTCCGGTCTTTTCATCGTGGGACTTGGATTTTCCCTTCAGCAGACGGTGGCCAATCCCCTGGCCATTGCATTGGGTTCGGTTCAAACCGGTTCTCAGCGACTGACGCTCGCCGGCGGAATCAACAACCTGGGTACCACCATCGGACCGCTTATTGTGAGCTTTGCCATCTTCGGTTCAGCCGCAAACCATGATGCCAACATTGATGTGGAGAGCATCAAAACGCCTTATCTGATTCTCGGCCTAGCCTTCCTGCTTGTGGCCGTCATCCTGAAAATGTCTTCTATTCCGGACCGCCCTGCCATTGAAGAAGGTCATTCGGAAGCTAATTCTGACAACAAAAGGACATCTGCATTACACTATCCCCAGCTCTGGATGGGTATGATCGGCATTTTTGTGTATGTAGGTGTGGAGGTTTCAACAGCTAGTAACATGCCTGCCTACATGGAGAAAGATCTGGGCTTTCCCATCAGCGGAATTGCGCCCTACATTTCATTGTACTGGGCCAGCCTGATGATTGGCCGCTGGACGGGTGCCGTGGAAGCTTTCGGATTTTCATCATCCATGGAAAAAGTGGTGAAATTCATTGCGCCATACCTGGCCTTCGGTGTTTTCCTGATGGTGAATTCCATTGCCGGTCATGACCTGAGTCCTTTTTATGTATATGGCTACATCATTCTTATTCTGATTGCGGCCGACCTGGCCAGCAAGGGAAATCCTGCCCGCATGCTGCTCATCTTTTCCTTGCTGGGAGTTGCAGCCCTCCTCACGGGTATGAACACCAGCGGCATGACCAGCGTGTATGCCTTTACCAGCGTTGGTCTCTTCTGCTCTACTCTCTGGCCCTGCATCTTTACCCTGGCCGTCAGCGGTCTTGGAAATAAGACCAGTCAGGGAAGTAACTTCCTGATTATGATGATTATGGGTGGCGGAATTGTAAGCTGGCTTCAGGGAGTGGCTGCGGACAAGACCAACATTCATCAGAGCTACATCGTGGGCGTTGCCTGTTTTGCTTATCTGGCTTTCTATGCCTGGAAAGTAAGCGGCATCCTGAAAGATCAGGGAATTGATTTTGATAAGAAAATTGCCGGAGGGCATTAAGACATACCTGTTTGAAATGATGAATAGACTCCTTCTCCTTGGGTTTGCCGGCATTTGTCTCGGCTTCCATTGTCCTGTTTCAGCTCAGAAGAAAAAACTGAGTCTGGAAGAATCCATGAGCAATCCTTCCTTTTCGATGCCGCTGCGGCAGCTTCATGGTTTTGAGGATGGTTCCTGGGCGGAGGTTGTCAGTGCCGGAACGAAGGGCGATGCGCTTGTGAAACGAAATGCTTCAAAAACCGACACCTTGCTTTTTGCCCGCGACTGGAAGGAGGGGAAGAAATCATTCCCGAAATTATCCTGGAAGGATGGAAAAGTTTTATGGGCATTCTGGGGAAACGAGCTTTCTGCCTGGAATCTGGAAACCCGGAAATCATCAGTCCTGGCTTCTCTTCCGGAGGAAGCAGAGAATCAGGATGTGGAAGAAAAATCCATGGCGGTTGCCTTCACGAAGGGAAACAATCTTTTCATTCAGAAGGGAGAAAAAACGCTGGAACTGTCTTCCGAAAAAAATGAACACATCCTCTTTGGCCAGTCGGTTCACCGTAATGAATACGGCATCAACAAGGGGACATTCTGGTCGCCTGATGGCAAGGCACTGGCCTTTTACCGCATGGATCAGAGCATGGTAACAGATTATCCCATTGTGGATATTACCGAAAAACCTGCCAAAGTCAGCAATATCAAGTATCCCATGGCAGGGCAGACCAGCCATGAAGTAAGCCTGGGTGTGTACAACATCGAAACAGGAAAGACGCAGTACTTGGCGGTGGAAGGTCCGAAAGACCAGTACCTGACCGGCATTACCTGGACACCGGATTCCCGTTTCATCACCATCACCCTGCTCAACAGGGAAACCAGTCATCTCAAACTCAATGTGTACGATGCCGCCAGCGGGAAATTTGTAAAGACCCTGCTGGAGGAAAAATCCGACACTTATCTCGATCCCCAGCAGGGGCCGCTTTTCATCAATGCCCAATTGGACTTTGCATGGCAGTCTGATCGCAATGGCAGCAATCAGCTTTACCTGCACGGCTGGGACGGAAAAATGAAGCGTCTCCTCAGCAATGGCCCGGGGCGGCTGACTGATGTTCTTGGCCTGGATGCCCCTGCAAAAAATGTGCTGTTTCTGCAGGCAGATGCCGATGGCCTGGACCGCATGCTGAAAATGGCCGACATTGCCAGCGGAAGCGTCAAGACCATTTCGAAAACCAGAGGCGTTCATAATCCGGTCTGGTGCGACGGAAAAAAAGCCATTTTGGATGTCTGGTCCAACCTGTTTACTCCGAAGCAGCTTGATTTTATCAGTCTCCCGGCTGGTAAAATTTCTGTTCTCAAATCCTTCAGCAACCCCTTTGCTGATTACGATTTCCCGAAGATTGACACCCTGAGTCTCCGCGCTTCCGATGGGCAGAAGCTGAATGCCAGGCTGATTTTTCCGGTGGGTTTTGATCCGGCTAAAAAATATCCGGTGATTGTATATGTGTATGGCGGTCCGCATGCGCAGATGCTTACCAACTCCTGGATGGCAGCTGCCAATTCCTGGATGGCGGCCTGGGCTTCAGAAGGTTTTGCTGTTTTCACCCTCGATAACCGCGGCAGTCATAACCGCAGCGCGGCCTTTGAAAAGGCGCCTTACCGCAACATGGGTACGCCGGAAATGGAAGACCAGCTGAAAGGGGTGGAGTATCTGAAATCCCTTTCCTGGGTGGATCCTTCCAGAATCGGGGTGCATGGCTGGAGTTACGGAGGCTTTATTACCACCACCCTGATGGCCCGTGCTCCCGGAGTTTTCAAAGCAGGCATTGCAGGGGCTCCGGTCATAGACTGGTCGATGTATGAAATCATGTACACCGAGCGGTACATGGATACACCGGCGGAGAATCCGAAAGGCTATGAAACAGCCTCCTTACTGAACCATGCCGGAAATGTGAAAGGCAAGTTTATGCTGATTCACGGCACTTCAGATGATGTGGTGGTATGGCAGCATACGCAGTCTTTTCTTCAGAAAGCAATCGCTGCAGGAGTTCAGCTGGATTACTTCATCTATCCCGGACACGGGCATGGAGTAGGAGGCAAGGATCGACTGCATCTGATGCGAAAGATGACCAATTATTTCAAAGATCATCTTTAAATGTAAAGCTGGTCGCTGCCTTTCTGTTGCTGAAATACGACTTCAGACTCCAGCGGACGACGTCCATTTCATCTTCTTCAATTCTTCCAAGTTTTCGGAAAACAAGGCGGGGATGAATGGAGAATAATTTTGAAACCCTAAGCAGGGAGACGGAAACCAGGCCGTTTTTCTCAGTGCTTTTAAAGATAACATCCTCAAAGGCAGCCCATGACAGGTGCGTTGAAAAAAAAGCAATGGTCAGGTCCATTCGGGAGCCTGCCAGAACAAGGGCAGGTCTGGTTTTGAAACCACTCAGATCGCTGTAGGGAAACGGTACCTCCAGAATATCACCTTCACGGAATTCAATCCATGGCCTGCAGGTGAAGTATTGAGAAGTACCCTCGCCGAATACTGCTACTTCGGAAAAGGGAATAATGTCAATGGCGCTAATTCGTTTTTTCATCGTGTAAATCCTCGCTGCAATGATACAATGTGCCTGAATTATTTTACCAGTTGTTTCAGTTCAATGATTGGATGCAGGTACCATTTCCATAATATTTACTTAATAAACCGGAAAAATTTACTTTAATTCGCACCTGAATCTTGAATTACACCACTGGAATGCCCCGATTAACAGGTTTTTTATCTCTTTTCCTGTTTGTGATCTGGTCCTGTACAACGCCTGAAACAGTTCCGCCTCAGCCTAGCCCATGGATCATTAAAACAACTGCAGTTGCAAAACTAGGCGGTTACAAGGCATCTTCCGGCGGCATGGTTATTGGCCGCGGCAGTGATGTGATTCTTAGCAAGGGCGTCTGTTGGAGCAACAACCAGCCGCTTCCGGTTTTTAACCTGATTTCCGGAAACAAGACAGACGAGGGCCCGGGCGGGGAGCAGTGGACAAGTACCATCACCGGTCTTACTCCCAACGATACCATCTGGGTGAGGTCTTATGCCTACACCAAAAACGGCACTTATTATGGTCAGGTTGAAAAGTATTTTGTACCGCTTGAGACCAAGCCGCCTACCATAGTTACCAATCCAGTAACAGATGCCAGAAAAACTTCAGCCCCTCTTTCCGGCAGGATTTCCACCGACGGCGGCTCCAACATCATTGAAAGAGGTTTTCAGCTGATAAATTACAATACGCAGACATCTGCTCATTATCCTATGCCCATTGGTAATCCGGACTCTCTAGACCCGGATTTTGATACCATACTACCAGGTCTGACGCCCAATACCAGTTATGGGGTTAAAGCTTATGCCCGTAACCGGGATTTTCAGACCAAAGTATATGGTGAAGAAAAGTTTTTTTTCACCAGTCCGGACAAGCAGGATGCATTTCCGTCTGTTGAAACTACGGTTGGAATTGTTTTAAATCCTGATACTTCGGTTCTGATTAGCGGTAATATTCTTAATCAGGGCGATTTTCCCATACTGAGTAAGGGTGTTTGTTTCGGCACCATGCGCAACCCATCTTTTTCAGCAAGCAGGGTGGAGGATCCTTTTACAGCTTTCATGACCATCAGTGTCGAACTGAAGAAAATGAAAAATCAGCTTTTGCCCGGGGTAAGGTATTATTTCCGCGCCTATGCCCGGAATGAGGCCGGAATCGGATACGGGCAGGAGAAATCCTTTGTTCTTCCGCCGTGATCAGGGGATGCTGGCCAAGGCCTGCCGGTAGCGCAATTCTCCCGGGTTCTGTTTAATCAGCAGATTCAGTTCTTTTCTTGCTTCTGAGAATCGGCCGCTCTCCAGGTAACATCGTGCCAGGTTTTCTCTTGCCAGAATTTTATCCGGATTTCCTTTCAGGGCATTTTTTAGAAAAAACTCAGCCTTTACGTAATTTCCGGACTGCAGTTCTTCATAGCCCATATTTAAATTAGCTTCCGGATGAAGGGCATTTCTTTTTAGTATGGCCTGATAATCCGGTTTTCTTCCTGTTTCCTCGTCAGCAAGTGCTTTTCTGTAAAGAAGTTCAATCCGGTCGGGAGCCTTGCCGGCGGCAATTGCCAGATCAGAATACCATGGTAAACCGCTGCGCTTTTTTACTTCAGCCCATTGATAGCGAAGCATCGGATTCTCCAGGTCCCGGAATCCTGCGGTGTCTGTGTCCGGCAGTCCGGGTTTTCCGAGCAGGTAATGGAAACGCAGTTTTTCTTCTGAATTAAATTCACTCAGAAATTGCTTCACCTCTTCAAGCTTTTGTTTGTCGCCGCTGGTTTCGGCCTGATGCAGCCTTGCCAGGCCAAGTTCCCGTCGTGAAAACTGCCTGCCGGCAAAATGACGGAGTTCTCCCTTACGTGGTCCCAGCGTACTCACCCCGGGGTTTTTCCTGATCCAGTGGTCCGTAGAATTTACATGCGGAATATCACTGGTTCCGGACTTTCGCAGGTGACAGGATATGCAGTTACTTTTTTCCCTTTTTGCCATCCGGCATGCTGTCTGGTGCGAGTTTTCATTATGACAGCTCAGGCACTTCCCATTGAAGAATGATTGAGAGTCATCAGGAAGACGGGCATGCGGGTCATGACAGCCTGTACAGGTGAGCCGTCCGCCGCTCTTCTGAAAGCACTTACTCATCTGCAGCCGCTCCGCATGGGATGCAAAGCCGAAATCCTGATTGCCACTTCCTTCAATGAAAATCTCGTAATAATCAGAGAAGCGTTTACCCGGTGAAAAGTTGCCCGCAGGGCTGTTGTCCTTTCTTACTTTGATTCCTTCCAGGTGGCATTGCCGGCACACATCCATCTGAATCTGAGGATCCAGTTGTTTTAACCGAACAATTTTATCCTCCCTGGCTCTTTTGCCATTTTTCATGTGAGCAAGATGGTTCTCTACCTCGCCATGACAGGCACCGCAGGTAAGCGCAGAACCGCTTGAACGGTAGCGGTTGAGGGAATGCAGTACCGGCTCATATCCGGAAGCATGGCATTCCAGGCATTCGGTTCCGATTTCTCTGCCAAATCCATAATTGCCCCCGTTTTCATATCCGGGACTCAGATCCCAGATGGCTTTCTTCCGGTACCAGGTGAGGGGCATTTCATAGAGGTAGCCATTTTCTTCGCGGAAAAAGGAAACGGTCTGATTTCCGGATCCTACAACCTGGCTAACCTTTTCCCTTCTCTGGTGAATTGTATCGGAATCTGCCAGACGGTATTCCAGAATATAAAAGCCCCCGACTGTCCTTTCCGGCAGGTAATGCAAATCACGGTGCCTGTCGTAGACCGGTGCCGGATTTACCCAGTCTGCAAAATCAGCAGAATGCGATGCAGTCTGCAGGGATTTTCCTTTGCCTGTAAGCAGGAAGGAATCTACAATGGCCTGGTGACAGGGCCTGCAGGCCTGAGGAGAAATACTGGCTTTTTCAGTGTTTTGTTGCTTAACCTGATTCTGTATGTCAGATTGCTTCTCTTCCGTTTGGCAGGAAGTCTGGATGAGCAGCCACAGCCAGCAGCTGCTTGCCGCAAGCAGGGAAAGAGCAGGCAGGTTTCGGGGTAGTCGAATCATGCGGCCCGTATCTGAAGCTTACAATACTCCGGCTGGTGCAGTGCTTTTCCGCTGCCTTCCGTATTCCAGGATGGCGTCCATAAATTCCAGAGGGCGTAATTTGTCGATGGCCGCCTGATGGAAAATGCAGGTGGCTGGCGTCATTCCCGGAAGTGAATTGATTTCGATAATGATGGTTTCCACTTTGCCGTCCGGGAAAATTCTGACAAAGGCATCAATCCGGCAATATCCTTCTACATTGAGAATGCGGGCTGTTTTTTCAAGTGTAGCCCGCACTTCCGAAGAAATGCGTTTCTGTTCCTCCTGATTTTTGCTGAACCGGGCCGGGGTAATATTCTGGCCTTCTCCTGCCAGAAATTTCTCCTCCAGCGAAAGTACTTCGCCCGAAGCCAGCGTTTCGGAGGGTTCAAAAACCTGGTAAATCCTTTCACCTCCCGTAGCATTTCGGGTGAGCATGCCTCCCGTTATTTCAAGGAAATGGGAAGCGCCTTCCGGACCAATCAGGGTCTCAATCAGATAGCCATTTTTTTGAGGAAATTCTTCTGCAGGCCGGAGATCCAGCACCTTGGACGCCGCATCGGGCCTGGATTCGCTTTCGCGGAACATCAGTTCTGAAAAAGCCTGAAGCTGCTGGCGGTTCCTTATTTTTTTTACGGCAGACGAACAACCATCATCGGCCGGCTTGGCGATGAACGGATAGGAAAACTGCGATTCGATTTCCGCATAAAGCTGCTCAGCATCTTTCTGCCAGTCGCTTTTCCAGGCCATTCTGTGGTCTGCCACGGAAATTCCGTTTTGCCGCAGCAGCGCATTGGTTTCGAATTTATTGATGGTAGTGGATGAACTTGCTGCGCCCGAACCATTGTAGGGAATGCCAAGCGCATCCAGTTTTTTCTGAATGGAGCCATCTTCACCGGGCCTGCCGTGTAGTGCAATGAAAATTCCGTCGAAGTGTTCTTTCAGGCTTTCTGCCGGAAGATGATCAGATTCAAACCGGGCATTGCGTGCAAAGCGTCTGGTAATGGCTTCTGCATCGCGGATAACACGGGCAATAAAGGGATGCTTTGGCGCCGGGTTTTCTGCCAGTGCCTTTACATCATCCGCATTATCCTTCAGCATCATTTTTACAGGTATCCGGTAAATATCCCAGTGCTCATCGCTGCCGGTGAGAAAGAGCGGGACAGGAAGGTAGGATGCAGAAGAAGAGAGTTTCTCAAAAATATTCCGGCCGCTTTCGAGTGAAATATGGCGTTCGCTTGAATAGCCTCCCATCACCACACCAATTCTCTGCTTAGTCTGTTCAGCAGCCTGTTTTCCATCAAGTAGCCTGTCCATTTCAGAGAGCAGGCGGGCTGCTTTGTAGCGTTCCTTACCCGAATTTTGCCTGGCTTGCAGGCTGCGGTAAATGATGAAGCTGAGAAACTGAGAAGGATTAAGGCCGATTTCTGCCGCCTGATGAAAAAAGAAAGAGGAGGGAAGCATACCCGATGTGGTGTTCGGATCGTTCAGCAAGACGCTGCCGTCTTTCCGGATAAACCCATCCAGGCGGGCATATACCTGAAAGCCAAATACCCGGTACATTTTTTCGCAGGCATGGCGGATGTTTTCCAGCTGTTCTTCCGGAACATCAATAGGCGTTACTTTACGGGAAATGCCGGGCAGATATTTCGCCCGGTAATCAAACATGGAGGAAGATTTGATGATTTCGGTAGGTGGAAGTGCAAGCGGGCTTCCGTCTTCTTTTTCCACTACAATGCAGGAGAATTCCCGGCCTTCTATAAAGGCTTCCACCAGCACTTCATTCTCTGCATCGTCCGGTTCCAGCCATAGCGTATTCCATCCTTCTGAATTCAGTATGGCAAGGATTTCTTCCGGCATATAGCAGCGTTCGGGAACCGAATCAGGAACTTCCCGGTAAACCGAAAGCGGCAAGCCTGCTCCGGTGCGCACATCCAGCATTGAATTTATCCAGCGGATGCGGCCTTCTTCATTCAATGACTGCCAGCTGACTTTTTCCAGTTTGTGCAGAAAGAAGCTGTTGCTGAGGGCTGGAAGCAGCTCTGATGGCTGTTTTACTACCGAAACGCCAACCGATGAGCCCTGGTGCGGGGCCTTTACCACGCAGGGAAAACCGCAGGTTTCCCGGATTCTTTTTTCCAGTGCCGGATTACTGCTTCCGGCCAATTGAAGAAATTCCTGCCGGTTGACCACAGTACAGGCCGGGCCTTCAAATCCTGTATCGGCCAGCAGCCGGCGCTGCCGGATTTTGTTTATCCCGAAGGAAGATGAAAAAATGCCGCAACCGGAATATGGCAATCCCAGCCACTCCAGCATTCCCTGAATGGCACCATCTTCACCGAAAGGGCCGTGAAGGGTTAGAAAGGCAAAGTCAATGAGTGATGGAAGTTCCGAAAATTCAATGGCTCTTCCAGCCTTGTTGCGAAGTTCGCGGTGAAAGCCGACATCTTTATTGCCCAGGGAATCGGCATAAATCTGCCAGGGCTTACTTCCGTCATTTATCTCAGGACCCGGATAAAAATCACGGATAGTTCCCTTGTACAGATACTGCCAGTCGAGAAGACAAAGATTGCCGAGCGAATCAACAAATATCGGAACTGCTTCAAAGAGTGTTTTGTCCAGGTTGTCGTAAACCGTGCGTCCGCCCGCAAAGGAAATCTCCCTTTCACGGGATCTTCCTCCAAAAAAAATTCCTGCTCTGATCATGGATTTTTGCTCAGTCCTGCTCCTTGAATACTTTTTTCATCAGGTCAGTTGCCCTCTTTGCAGGGTTGTTTCTGATTTCTTTTTCTTCACCGGCTACTTTCAGGAACAGGCCGTTGAGGGCTTTTGCGGTGGCATATTCACCCAGGTCCGGATTGACGGTTTCCAGGCCAAGCGTTGCACTTGTTACTGGATTAACGTATTTATTGTATTCTGAAAAAAGTGTGTTCCATGCAGAGGCAGCACCTGCTTCCTCCATTGCGCTGTTGATTTCCGGCGCAAATTCTCTGGTCAACGGCTGTAGGGTTGTTTTTCTCAGGTAACCGGTGGCAGCTGTGTCCTCGCCTTTAAGGATGTTCATGGCGTCTGCAAAACTCATGGAGGTAATGGCATTGGCAAATATCGGAACTGCCTTTGATGCTGCCTTTTCTGCACCGCGGTTCATTTTCTCAACAACGGTTTCGAGGTATGGTTTTAAGAGGAGTTCTGCGCCGGGTATGCTATAGGCTTTCTGAATCATAGAGGCAGCCTCGGAGGGCAGCAAGATTTTTACTGCCTGATCGGCCAGAAAACCATCACTTACACCCAGTTTTTCGGAAGCTACGCGGGCACCCTGATTGAGAGCTTCCTTAAGTCCGCCCACAATTTCTTCATTGCTCAGTCCGATTTCTTCAAGACTTTCACATGAGCTGGGCAGCAGGCTGAATACCAGCAGGAATACGGAATAAAGGATGTGTCTGTTCATGGCGCAATTTACCAATTTATCGGTTGCAGGCCTTTCGAAATAAGGTATTCATTGCATTTTCCGAAGTGTCCGTTTCCGTCGAATCCTCTGTATACACTCATGGGCGAAGGATGTGCCGACATCAGGACGAGGTGTTTTTTCTGATCAATCAATCCGGCCTTTTTTCCGGCCGGGCTGCCCCATAACAGGAATACCAGACTTTCCTTTCTTTCTGAAAGCCTGCGAATCACTTCGTCGGTAAATGTCTCCCAGCCAAAGCCCTGGTGGGAATTTGAAAGCCCTTCACGTACAGTAAGAACGGTATTCAGCAGCAGGACTCCCTGGCCGGCCCAGTGGCTTAGGTCTCCGCTGGATGGTACAGGCTGCCCGGTTTCTTTCTGGATCTGTTTGAAAATATTTTGCAGCGAGGGAGGCAAGGGTACGCCATGCTGTACGGAGAAACTGAGTCCATGGGCCTGACCCGGGCGGATGTAGGGATCCTGACCCAGAATGATGAC
>Ga0068872_10003799_pt1 | contig 11463 bp, 6 predicted proteins | sample NOAtaG_7_FD_66441 | JGI IMG/M metagenome (GOLD analysis project Ga0068872, IMG submission 66441) | Freshwater lake microbial communities from Lake Erie, under a cyanobacterial bloom - NOAA_Erie_Diel1S_2200h metaG | ecosystem: Environmental > Aquatic > Freshwater > Lake | place: USA: Ohio, Lake...
CTGCTCCTCGAATACTCCGGTACACTCTCCGATAACGGGGAGGAAGTACGGGGTACCTTTATACAAGGAGGGGCCTCCTTTCCCTTGAAGCTGCAGCGGGCAGCCATTGAAGCACCGGAGCCACCTGGCAGGCCGCAGGAACCTATCCCACCATTTCCTTATTATACCGAAGAGGTCGTCTTTCAAAATACAGATGCAGGTATTTCCCTCGCAGGCACCCTTTCCCTGCCACAAAAGACGGGTAAGTACCCGGTCGCTGTACTGGTTTCCGGTTCCGGCCCGCAAGACCGGGATGAAGAAATTATGGGCCATAAGCCATTTCTGGTGCTGTCCGATTTTTTGACCCGCAATGGATTTGCCGTCCTGCGCTTTGACGACCGTGGTGTAGGGGCATCTGCCGGCGATTTTCAATCCGCCACTTCTGAAGATTTTGCTTCCGATGTTCTCGCTGCGATCGCTTTTTTGAAAACCCGCCCTGAAGTGCTCCCGGGCAAAATAGGGATTATCGGTCACAGCGAAGGTGGCTTGATCGCGCCAATGGTCGCTGTTATGGTTCCGGATGATGTCGCTTTTATCGTTAGCCTCGCAGGGCCTGGAGTGGATGGCGAACAAATCCTCTACCGCCAGCAGGAACTCCTGGGGAGAGCCTCCGGGGCCACAGCGGCAGATTTGAAAACATCCCGTGTATTTAACGAAAAAGCATATCAACTCATTAAGGCAAATGTTGGCCAGGATAGTGCCGAATCGGTCCTGTACCGAGATTTTACCGCACTGATGCCTGCCGCTTTACCTAAAGACCAGTTAGACCTTGCTTTTTCAAGTGTTATGACTACATTATATAGCCCGTGGTTCCGCTTTTTTATCGGGTTTGACCCCGCGACCGTTTGGTGCCGGGTGAAATGCCCGGTACTCGCCCTCAATGGCGGGAAGGATTTACAAGTGGACCCTTCCCAAAATCTTCCGGCAATCGGGGCTGCCCTGAAAAAAGCCCGGAATAAAAAAGTGACCGTCAAGGTTTTTCCGGAACTTAACCATCTGTTCCAGCACGCCGGGACTGGCGCGGTTGGTGAATATGAATCTATCGAAGAAACGTTTGCACCCGCCGTCATGGAGGTAATTGCGGAATGGCTCCGAAAAAGGAAATAGATTCGTCGCAATAAGGTTACTAAACACAAGCGTATGCAGTTGAAAATAATTTCGGCCGGTGCCGGAAGTGGTAAGACTTACCGCCTGACCCAGGAAATGGTCGCTTTGCTGAAAAAGGATGTCAGGCCCGGCGGGATTATCGCTACGACCTTTACAAAAAAAGCGGCGGCGGAACTCCAGGAAAGGGTCAGGGTGCAGTTGCTGAAAGAGGGAATGTCCGATGCTGCCGAGGCAATCGGCAGTGCAATGATCGGGACGGTCCATAGCCTGGGGGTAAAACTACTTCAGCGTTTTGCGTACGAAGCCGGTGTTTCACCCGAAGTGGCCATAATTGCCGAGGAGGATCATCAAATGCTTTTCAATCTTTCCCTGGCTACCGTCCTTACGGAGGAGCATGTACAAAAAATGGAGGCTTTCCGGGAAATATTCTCGCTGGACGGCTCCGAGGATTTTGACTGGCGCAAAGAGGTCAGGCTCCTTACAGAAATCGCCAGGGCAAATGGATTTGATGCAGCAGCACTATTGGAGAGCGCAAAGCGTTCGTTTGCTTCTTTTCGGGAATTGCTGGACGAACCCGATACAGCCGTGGCAAATACGGCAAAAGAAGCGTTGCCGTTATTGCTGGCCGATACAATCGGGCGGTTACTTGAGAACGGAGATACAACGAAGACGACCTCAGATGTAATACAAAAGCTGAAAATGATGCTCCGGGAGCTCGAACTGCGCGGCCGTTTACCCTGGAAGTATTATGCCGAATTAGAGAAACTGGAGCCCGCAAAAAAGAGTAAGGAAGAGATGGCGGAGTTGCGCGCGCTCACCAGAGCCCACCTTTGCTTCCCGGAGTTACATGCGGATATACAAGGGTTTACAGACGAATTGTTCGGCCTGGTGGCCGCGGCCATGCGGGAATACGCCGCATATAAGCAGCGGCGTGGCTTAATTGATTATACGGATATGGAAGTCCTGGTGGACCAATTACTCGACCGGCCGGATGTCCGTGCAGTCCTGCTGGAAGAACTCGACCTGCTCATGGTGGACGAATTCCAGGATACCAGTCCAATCCAGCTCGAAATATTCCTCAAGCTTTCCCGCTTATCCCGATACTCCGTTTGGGTCGGTGACCCCAAGCAATCTATTTATGGCTTCAGGGGCGCTGCACCCGAGCTGATGCAGGCGATTATTGCCCACACCGGGGGTATCCGCAAAGAAGATATCCAATCGGATTCCTGGCGCTCCCGGGAAGACCTCGTGGCGGCTACTAATGCGGTCTTTTGTAAAGCTTTTCCCGATATGGAACCCGATCAGGTGGCTTTGAACCCTAAAAGGCTTAAAACAAATGACCCTGCAGGTATGGGCCCGGCCTTGAATTTATGGAAATTCGACCTCGACCCGGAAGAAGCGAAAAAACGCGCACAGGCTCCGGGAAAGCCATGGATGGAAAACGGTATCGCATTTGCACTTCGGGATTTCCTGGGCAGTGGGGTATATGTCGTTCCCAAAGGCGAGCCCGTTCCGCGGTCAGTGCGCCCAGGTGATGTCGCGGTTCTTTGCCGCACAAACAAAGAATGCACATTATTGGCCGAAGCCTTAAATACTGCCGGCCTGAAAGTTGCGATTTCCCGTACCGGACTAATGCAAACGGCAGAGGCCCGGCTAATCCTTGCCTGCCTGAAATATCTGCTCCACGTTCAGGATACGCTTTCCGTAGCGGAAATCCTCCTGCTCGCCGAAAACCTCCCGGTGGAAGAAATGATCGAGGATCGTCTTGCCTATCTGGAAAAGCAGGACACCGGAAGTTCGCCGAGGGAACGCTGGGGGGGGCATTATCCTATGATCCGGATGCTACAAGGCCTCAGGCCCCGGGTGGCGGAGCTCTCCTGTGCCGAAACCCTGGATCTCCTGCTCGGCGAGCTTGACCTGCGCCGGATTATCGCGGGCTGGGGCAATGTTTCCCAACGCCTGGACAATGTGGAAGTATTCAGAAAGCTGGCAGCACAATATGAAGATTCCCGCAACCGCCTGCAGGCCGCTTCCGCACTGGGTGGGTTCCTGCTTTGGCTCAACCGGCTGGAAGCCGAAAAAAAAGACTTTCAAAGTGCCGGTGAAAGCCAGGATGCGGTGAATGTGCTTACTTACCACAGCAGTAAAGGCCTCGAGTGGCCAGTGGTAATCTGCCACAACCTCGATGCCTCCCTTCGGGCAGAGGTCTGGGGCGCCGATATACGCTCCGATCATCCGACAGTGGACCTGGACAACCTCCTGGGTAATCGTTACCTTTATTACTGGGTGAACCCATACGGCAAGCAGAGTCAGAAAACAACACTGGCTGGTCGGATTGCCGCTCATCCCGTGCAGGCACTCAGAAAAATGCGCGCATTGGCCGAGGAACGGCGTCTTTTATATGTCGGGCTGACGCGGGCAAGAGATTATCTTGTCTTCCCCGTTGGCCATCAGCCTACAAGCTGGCTCAACCGGACCTGGCATGAGGGGCAGGGGGATTTTCCAACCTTCGACCCCCAATCGCCAGAATCTCCCTGGGTCTGGGATGGGAAAACCTCGCCGCTTGCGGTAAAGACGTGGTTTTTTGGGCGGACATTCCTGCCCTGCACCGTCGAAGAACAGGAAATCCTGTTTCTTGCCCCACCTGCTGGCAAAAAAACGTTTCCGCCGCTGTTTATCCAGCCACTACAAGAGAGATGGGATGTAAAACCGCATACCGATGGCCCTTTTATTTATAGTCATCTGCCCCTCCCGGGCCTGCCAGATGACCTTTTGGGTGAAGCGGTCATCGCTTATTTACAGGCCCTTCACCCCGATTATCCGCAGACCGTACAACTGGAAATCGCAGGCTGCCTGATCACTGACTTTGGCCTGCAGGACACCCTTCAGCCTGATCAGCTTCAGGCGCTTGGTACAGCGTGGCTGAATTGCCTTCAAGCCCGTTTCCCCGCTACAGATACATGCAGACAATATGTCCTGAGGCATCGCGAAAACGGGCGTATTTTTGAAACGGAAATTGACTTGCTGCTCTATTTACCTCAGGGCAGGGCTGCCATCGTCCAACATGCCGCTTTTTCAGGCGAACTACAGGCACTACCGGTAAAAGTAGTAGAATATTTTGGGTCCTGGGCCGGCTTATGCCGGCGATCTATTCAAAAAACAGAGGGCTTGGATGGAGTCCGGATATTTATACATTGTGTGGTACAAAAAGCCCTGGTCGAATTGGTCTGGGCGGATCCAGTGCCGTGATGAATTCTTTTTGCACTCCCGGAAGATTGGACTTTTGCATAAAGTTTAATGCCCTGACTGTTGACTTTATCCCTTATATTTTGTACATTTAGAAGCCGGAAAAACTGATGACGGCAAAGCGGTCTAATAAAACCCGGCGTAAGCGGTCAAAGAATATTTGAGGTCGTGCCATACGAATTTTTTGAGGAGGCGGTCCGATGAGTATTCTGCCGCTGAAGGCGGCAAAATACTTTTCACACAACCCCATACCTTATGCGACGGCCTGTTTTCACTCCTATTCTCTCCCGAAGGATTATTTTTTTGTTAAAAACCGCATAGCAGGTCAAAAAAAATAATTTCGCAAAGTCTGTACTTTTCACACGATTTTTTTCCCGTACATCCGAATACTTGTTTTTTTATCTGCCACAGGTGGAAAGCAGCATTTTTTGCTTCGTTATGCTTTGTCTGAGCAGCGAAAAAATAAGGCTTAATTATTGATAATCAATTTTGTGGAATTTTTTTTTGATCTATATTTGCAACATAGTGTAAAAAATACACGAACCTAATTTAGATTATTGTTCAACTGTTAAATCATTTAGACATGCTGAAAAAACAATTTTTGAAGAACAAACCGGTATGCAAGGTGACGTTCAGCCTTCCGGCAGAGGCCGTAACGGCTGGGAGTGACGTACGTGTTGTCGGGGATTTCAACGATTGGAACTGGGAGCAGGGCTTGGCGATGCAATTGAAGAAAAGCGAATACACTGCGGTAGCAGAGCTTGCCACCGGACGCGCTTACGAATTCCGTTACCTGGTGAACAATATGGATTGGGAGAATGACTGGCAGGCGGACGGCTATGCGCCCTCACCTTACTTTGGTGCGGACAATTCCGTTCTTCTGCTCCTGGAACACGAGAATGCTGCTGCATCCGTTGCAGAGGTTAAGCCCGCTGCCGCTCCTGTTGCGAAAAAAGCTGCTACATCGGCTGCCAGGCCAGCAAAGGACGACCTGAAAAAGATCGAAGGGATCGGCCCCAAGATTGAAGCGCTACTGGGAGAAGCCGGTATTATCAGCTTTTCGGACCTTGCCAAAGCAGATGTGAAAACCCTTAAAGTGGTTTTGGAAAAAGCGGGTAGCCGTTATAAAATGCACGATCCTGGCTCATGGCCCCAGCAGGCTAAGCTTGCGCTTGCCGGCAACTGGGAGGCCCTGGCAACACTCCAGGCGGAGTTGAAAGGTGGGAAGTAAAATACCAAAGAAAGCCGTCTGAAATGTGGCCGTCCCCAGGAAATCTTCCAACGGATGGGGCAGAGCTGCATGTACAAACCTCCAAAGCCGCAGTTATATGTAATAAATCCTGTCTGAGTGACAGGATTTATTATTTTTACGGGCACCATTACAGCAAATCTTATGCGCACAGTAATTCCATATAGTCTTTTTTCTGAATACGACATTTATTTGTTCAAGCAGGGCAAGCACTTTCGTATCTATGAAAAAATGGGTAGCCATGTCACGACGGTCGAAGGGCAATCAGGCGTTTACTTTTCTGTTTGGGCGCCTAATGCACAAAGTGTTTCGGTAGTCGGTAATTTCAATAACTGGAATTCGGGTGCCCACTCCTTATTTATCCGGCTGGACGAATCGGGGATATGGGAAGGCTTCATCCCTGGATTAGATAAAGGGGCTTTATATAAATATAGTATCAAGACGGCACGTGGCCAGGTATTTGAGAAAGGCGATCCCTACGCATTATTATGGGAGATACCGCCCCGGACGGCCTCGGTCGTATGGGATCTTGGCTATCATTGGAACGATCATGAATGGATGGAGCAAAGGAAGACCACTTCGGCCAGCACCCGTCCTTATGCTGTTTATGAAGTCCATCTGCCTTCCTGGCGAAAAAAGCCGGGTACGACGTATTCGCTCAATTATCGGGAGCTTGCCGGGGAGCTGGTTCCCTATATCAAAGACCTGGGCTTCACGCATGTGGAATTCCTTCCGGTGATGGAACATCCTTACTACCCTTCCTGGGGGTACCAGGTCACGGGTTATTTTGCTTGCACCAGCCGTCTGGGCACACCCCAGGATTTTATGTACCTGGTAGATGCCTTTCATCAGGCAGGGATTGGCGTAATCCTGGATTGGGTGCCATCACATTTCCCGACAGATGCTTTTGGCCTGGCTCAGTTCGACGGGACTTTCCTGTATGAGCACGAAGATCCGCGTAAAGGATTTCATCCTGACTGGAAGAGTGCTATTTTTAATTATGGGAGGAATGAAGTGCGCAATTTCTTGATTTCCAATGCAATTTTCTGGCTGGAGCGCTTTCATGCCGATGGTTTGCGGGTGGATGCAGTGGCGTCTATGTTGTATCTCGATTACTCGCGTGAAGGAGATCAGTGGATACCCAATGAATTCGGCGGGAAAGAGAACCTGGAAGCCATTGCCTTCCTTCGGGAATTCAACGAAGTGGCCTACCAGGAAGTCCCGGATTGTATCACGATTGCAGAAGAATCAACAGCCTGGTCGGGGGTTTCGCGGCCGACATTTACGGGCGGACTGGGTTTCGGGCAAAAATGGATGATGGGTTGGATGCACGATACGTTGAATTATTTCAAGGAAGATCCGGTCCACCGAAAGTATCACCATGGCCAGATTACCTTCAGCCTGATTTATGCTTTTACCGAAAATTTTATGCTTCCCCTGTCCCACGATGAAGTAGTCCATGGCAAAGGGAGCCTGATCAACAGGATGCCAGGGGACGAGTGGCAGCGTTTTGCAAATCTCCGGTTGTTGTATGGCTATATGTATGCACATCCAGGTACGAAGTTGCTGTTCATGGGAGGGGAATTTGCTCAGACTTCCGAATGGAACATCGAAACAGGCCTGGTATGGGATCTGACCGCCCTTCGCTATCACGCCGGGGTACAAGACTGGATCCGCACGCTCAATGATTTTTATACGTCACATCCGGCATTATATGACCTTCAGTTTTCTGGTGAAGGGTTTGAGTGGATAGACCATGGAGATGCAGATCATTCTATCATCTCTTTTTTGCGCAAAGGGAAAGACAGCGACAGGCCCTTACTGGTGGTATGTAATTTTACTCCGGTACCCAGGACGGTATTCCGGGTCGGCGTACCTGCACCGGGCAAGTGGCGGGAAATCATCAATAGCGACCGTGCCAGCTATGGAGGTGCAGGGCATCATATCAATACGGTCACCGACAGCGAGCCGATCGAATGGAACGGCAGAACCGACTCCATCGGTATTCAGGTAGCCCCTCTGGCAGTAATGATTTTTGAGCCTGAAGATTGAAAACGCTCTTACGACGAAGGAAGGGGGGTCAACTTCCGGAAATACCCAGGAAAAATACCAGCCCTTCGAGTTTGTAGCTCGTTTTGCTCTTTGGGATAGATTCCTTGGGGCTGACCTTTTGGCGGATAAGCCGGTAAACACCCTTATATAGCTCTCCGTTGAACTCGTATTCTCCTTGCTTTCCGCCGATAGAATCCCCGACACAAAAGACCAGGATATAACCAAACTCCCCGTATATGGGTCGGTCCAGAAATGCGCCTGCCTGGATTGCCTCTTCCATACCCAGAGGACGGATAGGGTCTTTGAACTGGCTTTTTGATCCGCCGGATCCCGTAGTGAGCGGGCTGTCTTTGCCTCCATAAGTGCCATCTGTCACGATTACCGTAAGCCCTTTGCCGCTGGGTTGTCCTTTGAACTGTCCGAAAGCGGCCAATGGTCCGAGTGTACATAAGATGACAAAGAATGCAGTTCTTAACATATAACTGGTTTTAAAAAATATTGGTACACAAATATTTACAAGGCGCACAGGTAATCGTGCCGAAAGACAATCAGACCTATTGCGAAAGCATCGGCATGGTGAAAAAGGCGATTTTCGGCCCACTACTATATGTCGTCGCAACAATACGGTTCCATTTTGCGCTTCATGGCCCACTAAACCTATCATTGTATTTATACAAAACAACATTACTAAAAGTTGCTTTTTCAGGCCATTGGGTAAATATACCGTTTCTTCGGAAAATTCCAAAAGTGCATGAGCCGGATAATTTTTTGAAAACTGCCGCATCATTCCATTATGACAATTCCGGTGTTATTCGTCTATATAATCTGGTTGTTGGGGCTTTTTTTGGGCATGGTTGAAACAATTCCGGGGGTTTTTCTATTTACAAGGGTTTTAATGTCACTATTTTGTAAAAATTCAGAATACCCAATGATGAAACTGTTTGCTACTGCACTGATTCTTATAACATTCCAGTCGTTGTTTGCCCAGCGGCCTACCACGGGAGGTCCGCCTTCAATGGGCGCGCCCACCATCACCGGCCGCATCACAGGTCAATTGCTGGATTCCGGGGATAAATCACCTGTAGAATTCGCATCTGTTGTACTGCTGGATGCCCAGACCAAAACCCAGAAAGGCGGGGCCGTAACAGATGAAAAAGGTCAATTCAAATTCAACGATGTGCGCCTGGGTAAATATAGCCTTCAAATATCTTTTATCGGTTATCAATCGCAAACGATCGCAGATATCGAGCTTACACCGAAAAACCCCGATTTCGATGCCGGTAAAGTGATGTTCGTCGCAGAAGGCATAGACCTCGCTGCGGTCGAAGTGACCGGCCAGGCAGGCACCTATGAAAATAAAATAGACAAGATCGTCTATAACGCCGAAAAAGACGTGAACACGAGTATTGGTAATGCAACTGATCTTCTGCAGCGCGTACCGCTCCTTGCTGTGGATGCGGAAGGTAACCTCTCGCTTCGCGGTTCTACGCAGGTGATGATCCTCATCAACGGTCGTCCGTCGGGGATGTTCGCTGCGAATCCTGCAGATGCCCTGCGCTCCATCCCTGCAGATCAAATCAAAAGCGTCGAAGTGATTACGGCACCGACGGCCAAGTATGATGGCGAAGGCTCGGCAGGGATCGTCAATATTATTACCAAAAAGAAGTCGGCAGAAGGGTTCACCGGGTCTGTTGGCGGTGCCGTGGGTACACGGAATGCGAATACCAATATCAACCTCAACCTGGTACGCGGCCGCTTTGGATTGAATTTTGGGGCTGGGGGGTGGTCTTCTTTCTCCAGGCCTTCAACCGCAGACTTTATCCGCAAGGACTATATCGGCAGCCAGACGCGCACCCTCGAACAATTCAGTACCGGCGACGGCACGTTTTTTGGCCCGCGTGCCAATCTCGGCCTGACCTACGATTTCAATGCCTACAATAGCATCAGCAGCAATTTTTCTATGCGGGCATTTGGTAGAACTTCAGAAAACGATACCGAATCTACCTTTAATGATCCTGTCAACAAGCTCTATCAAACCTATGACCGCTACGCTAAGGGCAGCTCGATCAACGGTGGGTTTGACTGGACGACCGACTACCGGCGTACCTTCAAAAAACCGGAGCAGGAGTTCTCCCTGGCCCTGCAAATGAACGGCGATGTGAGCCTTCAGAAAAACGAAATCCTGCAGCAGGGTAGCGATCCTTCCCTGTATCGCAACGAAAACAACCGGAACGACGGGATTAATGTCGAAACGACCCTCCAGGCAGACTATGTCCATCCTTTTTCCAAAAAACTCAAACTTGAAACTGGCGCCAAAGCCATCTATCGCGTCATCGAGAGCGATTTTCAATATCAGGACTTCAATACCGCGCTGGGTAGGTATATTCTGGATAAAAACCGTTCGGACGTGCTGAATTACGAGCAAAATGTCTATGCAGGCTATCTGTCGTTCAATATCGCCCTCAGCGAAAAATATGGTATGGTAATCGGAAGCCGGTATGAGCATACGTCTATTTTTGGCGATTTCAATACCAACGAAACAGAATTCAACTTCGACTACGACAACTTGCTGCCCAGTGTAATCCTGAGCCGCAAAATGGGGCAGTTTTCCAGCCTCCGTCTTAGCTACAGCCAGCGCATCCAGCGTCCCAGCCTGCGTTTTATCAACCCCTATATCCCGCTCGACGACCCCCGCAATATTACCGTGGGGAACCCCGAGCTGCTGCCCGAAACGACCAACGCTTTTGAAATCGGTTACAATACATTCGTGAAAGGCATCGTCCTCAACGTCTCGACCTTCGTCAGGCATACCGGTGACGTAATCGAAAATTATCTGGAAGTGGATGCGGCAGGGACTTCTATTACAACCTACCAGAATATCGGTACTAACTATACCTATGGCATAGACTTGTTTACCTCCCTGAACCTGAAGGACAAACTGAATATCCGCGGCGGGGTCAATGCGGCCAACTATTATACCGAAGCAACGATAAACGGCCAGCGCCTGAGCAATAACGGCCTGCAATACCGCGGCAACCTGAACGTCACCTACAGCTTTACGCCAACGTTCAGGGCAGAAGTTTCCGGGTTTTATAATTCGCCCAGATATTCCCTGCAGGGATACCGCGCCTCCCACTCCCGCTCGAGCTTCGGCGTGAGGAAAGACTTTGCAAACAAAAAGGCCAGTCTGGGCATAATCATTGACCAGCCTTTCCGCAGGGATCTGCGCTTCCCCAACCGCCTGGAAGGACCGACCTTCTTTCAGGAAAATAACTTCGCAACGGCACAGCGCTCCTTCGGTATCAGCTTTAACTATCGCTTCGGCCAGCTCGATTTTAACGGCAACCGTCGCGAACGTAGAAGTAAAATCAATAACTCCGACCTGAAAGAGGGAGGGGATAGCAATTTCTAAGCGGATAGGATTTTTATCGAAGGAATTCCTTTGCCTCCGGCAGGAAAATTTCGTCGCCCAAAGGGCCTGCCCTCGTACGGCGCATAAGTACTTGGGGTTGTATAAAAGACTTTTGCCGCCCTCGGCGGCAGGACGATATTTTTTAAAACGCCGATTTTGTTCGTTTCGCGAAGCGAAACGAACAAAATCGGCGTTTTAAAAAATATCCTGAGGCTGTGTAAAAAGTATTCCGCCGCCGTAGGCGGCGGAAGAATATTTTTTAAAAACGCAGAACAACACTTTCATCAGGACACATCGAAAGACTTTACCGGCGGGATGGGCTGATCGTCCTCTTCTTTTGCAGAAGGCGGCGTTGTAA
>Ga0068872_10003800_pt1 | contig 11463 bp, 9 predicted proteins | sample NOAtaG_7_FD_66441 | JGI IMG/M metagenome (GOLD analysis project Ga0068872, IMG submission 66441) | Freshwater lake microbial communities from Lake Erie, under a cyanobacterial bloom - NOAA_Erie_Diel1S_2200h metaG | ecosystem: Environmental > Aquatic > Freshwater > Lake | place: USA: Ohio, Lake...
AAGCGCTCGCAGTGCGATGTTCATCTCCTGTGCCCCGCTTGACGCGGTGAAGCGGCGCAGGGAGCGTTCGTGGCCTGCCTTGAAGGCGATCAGCTCGTGCGGTTTTCCGGATTCAAGCGCGAGCTCCAGCGGCGTCACACCACGGAACGCGCCGTCCAGCGTGATGCTGGCGCCGACGGGGGAGCTCAGGATCCTCAAACGTGCATCCGCACGGACCAGCATCATGCGGTCGAGCGCGCGTGTCTCGCCGGCCTTCGCCTCAACGAAGAGCGATTCGTCGCGATACCCGGGCAGCGCGACCTGCAACTGCCGAGGACCCTGCATCAGTTCCAGTGTCGCGGGCGTCGTGCCGATAGCGGCACCGTCCAGGGTGATCGTGGCGCCCGCCGGTTCGGTGTCGAGCTGGTAGCTACCCCAGCCGGGTGCAAGGCTGAGTGAGAGGGACTGCTGCTTGCCGAGTCCCTCCACCTGCACTTCCTGCTCGAGCGGCAGGAAACGCTCGGCCTCCAGCCGCAGGCGGTGCGTGCCTGCGGCAATCTCGAGCTCCTTCCCGTTGCTGTCGCCGATCTCTTTGCCGTCCACCCGCACTCGCGCGGCGACAGGCTCCGTACGGAGCGTGAGCAGTCCGGGCAGTTTCTCGAGGTGCAACTGGAGCTCGCCGCCGCCTTCCTTGACGCTGACAGCCTGTTCGAGCGCGCGGTAGCCAGGCGCCGTCGCGCGGACACGGTAGTCGCCCGAGCGCAGCAGCACGCTCTCACCGAGGACGAGGTGCGGCCCGCCGTCGATGTCCACCTCGGCCTCTGGTGGGTGCGCCTGCACCCTCAAGGCTTCCGCGCTGAGCAGGAACCAGGCGAAGAGCGCGAATGCGAGCAAGGCGAAGCCCACCGCGAGCTGACGCGCGCCCAGTCTGCGCGGCGTCGCCTCGACGACAGCCGGATCAGGCGGGCTGTAAGCGAAGGGAGCGATGGGTGCGTCGTGCACCTCCTGAGCGGGTGGGTCGCGATCGGCGGACATCAGATCTTCTGTCCGCACTGGACCATGACGGTCGCCATCGGCTTGCCCGGACGCAATGAGAATTCCACCCGCACATCACGGAAGCCGTCCCGCCTGCCTACGGCAACGTAATCGCCCGGCAGAAGTGAAAGTTGCTTCTCGGCGAAGCTCCCCAGGCTCCCGACACGGAACACGATGACATCCGTCTTGCCGTCGGAGCGCAGCTGTACCGGCAGTTCTGTGCGCATTGCGGTGAGTGTCTCCCGCGCTGCGGCAATACGTGCCACGAGTTGTGGGCCCGGGGAGGGGATGGCGGAGGCAGAGCTGATCAGTTTCTCGGCAGCCTTGCGGGCGGCGTCGTTGGCGAGCTTGCCCGGCTCAGCAGTGATTCGCGCGAGGGCCTCATCCAGCGCGAGCCGTGTCCGTGCCCTGTCGCGGCCCGCGCTGGCGCTGCCGAGCGCCGGATCGATGGCGAGTGCCGACTCGTACTGTGACAGAGCACGCTTCCAGTCTTCGTTGCGTTCGGCCTCGTCGGCAGAGCCCAGCAAGACGCCGATGCGTTGCTGACCGATCTGGAACTCGGCCTGCTGCAGCCCCTCTCGCGCGGCCGTTCCGCCACCGAGCGGAATTGCTGCCTGGAATTCCCTGCGTGCGTCCTCCAGACGTACCGCCGCGAGCGCCGCATAGCCCGCGGACATGCGGGCCGCGCTGCGCTCCCCGGTGATGCGCGCTTCCACGGCGGCGAGCGCCTGGCGCGCGGGCTCCCAGTTGCTGTCGAGTGAGAGGGCCTCGCGGTAGCTGGCAGCAGCCTGTTCGAACTGTCCTGCAGATTCCTGACTCTTGCCGGCGGACAGATGCGCTCCCAGCTGGTCGAGCCGGCGTGAGCGCTCGAGTCCCGTGACCGCCCGGGCGTTGGCAGGCTCGATAGCGGCAGCGTCGCTGAAAGACGCTACCGCGGTGGCCTGGTCACCTGCCGCGAAGGCTGCTTCTCCCGCTGCAAGTCTTTCTTCCAGCCGGGCAGGAATGCCGTCACGCAGACTGCGCAGGGCGGCCTCACCCTCGCGGTAGCGCGCCGCGGCATCGCCGAAGCGTGAGTCGCGATACGCGGCGTCGCCCTGTTGCGCCAGCGCTGTTGCAGCATCGAACTCCGCTTTGGCCCAGTCCTCAGCTTTGCGCTCCTGCAGCTCGTATTGCAGGGCGAGGAGGGCATCCAATGCGGTCTTGGCCGCTGCGCGCTCGCGATCAGCCTGCGCCTGTTGCCACGGTGACTGAGCCGCCGCGGATGAGGGTGTCGTGGATGTGGGCGTGGCCGTCGGCGCCTGGGCGACACCGGGAGCCGCGACAGGTGCGGAAGAGCCGGGTGGGGTTGATGTTTGGACGCTGTCGGACGGGGCCAGCAGGTCGGGAAGCACGAAAAACACGCCTGCTGCGATCAGCATCAGCACGCCGAGCGCCAGAAATGCCCCCTGTGATGAGTGGCGCTCGCGCGCGACGGGCACATGCGACGGGGCGACGGGACTGGCCTGCGCGATATCAAGTGCGGCGGGCTGAATACGATCGAAATCGTGATCTGACATGAGCGGAATTCGGGCGCAGGTTTCGGTTCAGATGCTACCGGTCTCGGCTTCGTAGATGCCACGCAGGATTTCGCGCCATTGGCCGTACTGGTCCTGCACGCTGCCCGTCAGCGTGACGCTGCGATCCTCGAGTTCGATGACCTGGGGCTCGATCTCGGCGCCCAGCGATCCGCCGAGCTCTTTCAGCGTCTCGGCGTGCATTTTCGATTCGGCCCTTTTGTCGAAGCCGCTTTTCACCATCGCCGCACCGCCGATGATGCCGACCGTCCCTGCGGCGCGTGTTGCCGCGCTGTCTCCCGTCTGCGCCGCGATGCCGGCAAGAATGGAGGCGACGCCAGCGATGGTCCGCCCGGTGGCCTGGGCCCGCAGCTCGCGGTAGGCGATGCTCTCGGAGTAGCTCTCCTTGCGCCAGTCCTGATAGGGCCCGTACATCTGTTTCGAGAAGCCGGTGTAGTAATCCTGCAGGGTATCGACAAAGAGGTTGTCGCGTTCGCGGATACGGCGGATACGCTCGAGCATGGGGTCGTTTTCGGCCGGCAGCCGCCGCACGCTCACGCGGCCCTTCTTGTCGACGTCGAGGAAACCGCCGAAGGCCTTCGGCGCAAAACTTTGGGCAAAGCGCAGCTCGCTGATCATGCGCAGGCGGCTTGCCTCGGCGGCCGGCAGCTTGGCGCGTGCCACGGCGAGATCATTGGCGATGCGGTTATACACATCCTGGAAAGGTTCCGGCGCCCGCTTGCCCTCGTAGGAGTACTTGCTTGCGAAGCCCTCATAGGGTTTGGTGTACCAATTCGCCCCGGAGGCGTCCGAGACACTGATCTCGAGAGCGAGTTTCTCCCCTGTGGACTCGATGATCTTGCCGGTGACGATGATGTCGCTCACACCGGTTTCCGTAGGGGCAACCCGCACCGCTCCCCAGTGACCGCTTTTCTGGAGGGTGTCCGCGAGCACTGTCGGAATGTAGCGGCCTTCGGCCTTACGGATTTCGGGTGAGGTGAAGATCTCCTCCTCGGTCAGAGTGGCGCTGTTGGGGTCGAACAGGCGTACACCCACGTCGAGCAGCTGATCCTCCGGCATGGACGGGTCTCCGGCGATGACCGGTGTCACCTCGGTGGTGCGCACCGTGCTGGAGGAGCAACCGCCAAGCAGCAGCATGAAAGAGGCCAGCACCAGGTGCGCGACCGTACTGCGCAGGGTCATCAGGATTTCCTCTTCGCGGCGTTCACGTACTTGCGGTATTCATCCCAGAGTTTCTCCCGCAGCTCGGGGTCTTTTTCCTTCATCGCGGCTTCCCGGATCTGGCGCGCCACCACATCGTCGTCACTGCCGTCCGGGATGTCCGGCGGGGGCGTGTTGGTGGCAGCCGTGTGCGTGTACTCGCCCTCCCGGCCCTTTCCACCGCCGATCGTCGACATACCGCTGCCACTGGAAGAGTCGTTGGCGGTGGAGGCGCCGCCTTCCTTTCCCTGCTGCGGCGCGGGTCCTTCGCGCACGCTGCCGTAACTTCCTTCTGTGTCTTCTTCGCCCTGACCGCCGCCGGGCTCCAGGATCGAAGCAGTTTCAGCCTGCGATGCGCCACTGCCGGTCGACTCGGCGCTTGCCTGCACCCGGTCGCGCTCTCCGAGCATCGCTCCGTCAAACCGGCCGAGCGAGGCATTCAGTTCGGCATTCAGCCGCTCGGATTCGCTGCCATTGGCCTCGTTGCCCGCGCTGCCGCCGTTCACTGCCTGCTGGATGTCCTCGAGGCTGCCGGGTTCTGCCCCGCCTGGCTGTCCGGCCTCGCCTTGCGCGGAGGCCGATGCTGCGCTGCCAGTTGCCTCGCCGCCCTGACTCTCCTCGAGGCTGGGCTCTGAGGCCTTGCGTTTCATTGCTTCCACCGCGTCCTCGAGCACGGCTTCCTCGCTTTGCGCTGCAGCTGGGTCCGCGCTCGCCTGCGCGGCGGCAGCCTCCGCTTTCTTGCGTTCGATGTCCTCCAGGGTCACCTCATCGCTGGGCGTGCCCTCGCTTGTCTCGCCTGGATCGCCGCCGCTTTTTTCCCACGGCGGACGCCGCTCGGCGGGTGCTTCGCTTCCGGCGCTCGCGTTCTGCTCTGGCTTGCTGCCCGGACTGCCCGGCGTGCCCGGCATCGACGGTGCTCCGGCACTTGACGGGGAGGTGCCACTTTGCGGGCTGCTTGGGGAAGAGGAACTGCTGCTCCGGGAGCTGCTTTTGGAAGACGAGCTGCTGGTTGAAGACGAGCTGCTGGAGGGCATGGAGCTGCTGCTCGTCGGCATCTGTGCCGAGGGTGGCTGGCTGCTGGTGGAGGTGGTTTTGCAGCCACCGGCGAGTGACAGCAGCACGATGGGCAGCAGCAGCCGTGGAGCGGGTGTTTTCACAAGGGATACCTGTACGAGTAGGTGATATCGGGCGTCGCTACCGGCAGGCCGGCATCGAAGCGCGGCCGGAAGCGGGTCGCGCGCAAACGTTTCTTCAAGCTGTCGGCCTGCTGCGCAGCGGCTTTTTGCTCGGGTGTCTCGGTTGGTGCCACGGCCTGCGTCCCGGGTTTGCTTCCCTGGGCTGAAGCGGCAGTCTCCTGCGACACGGGCGGCTCCGCTGGGGGCGCTGGCGGCGTTACCGGTGGCTCTTGCCCCACGATCCTGATGTCCTCAACGAGCCCGCGCTCGTTCACGGCGAACATGACGGTGATGATCCCCTGCGCCGAGCCGGCGCCAAGGTTGGCATCTGCGAGCGTCGCCAAGCCCTGCGGCAACACCGGCAATGCTATCGGATGGCCGAAGATCTGGTTGACCGCCGCGTTGGAGCTGTCTGCGGCCGCTTGCGTCCACGCCTCCTTGTAGAGGTCCACCGCCGTCTGCCTGCGATTGAACAGTTGGTGCCAATCACCGAGTTCTGCGGCTGCCTGACCCCGCGCCAAGGCACTTGCGGCGGGATCCTGCTGGCGCAGCGCCACGACTTTTTCGAGCGCTTCGCGGCCCGAAGTGAAGCCCAGAAGCGCGTAGGCCGGCCCTGCCTGCTGCGCGCTGGCAGGGCCGGCGGAGAATGACACTCCGCCACCTCCGCTGGGCACGTAAGAGGCAAGGTAGTAGTCGACGATGGCCTTCTCCCTCAGAGCCTCGGTCAGGCGAGGATCGCTGCCAGGGGGTTTTGCCTCGAGAATTCCCAGTGAGGATGTGTAGAGATTGCGCGCGGCCTCGAGGTGGTTGATCGGGTCTTCGCCGATGTCGCCCAGATAGGCGCTCAGGTGCCATGCGGAGAGCCGTTGCAGGGCCGGGAGCATGCGCTCGTCGCTCTCGCCGTAGTTGCGGCGGTGTATCTGGAACATCTGCTGGTAGCTGGTGCCCACGCCATCCCATTCACCAAGGGCGGAATAGCTTTCGATCAGGCGCTCGAGGATGGGCAGATCCGATGTGCTGTAGAGCCCTTCGTTCACTCGCGTGATGTGCGCTGCGCGGGACAGCGCCTCGGCAGCCTCTGCATGGCGACCTGAGGCCTGATAGGCAGCGCCAAGGCCGAGGAGTTGTTCGGAAAGCGCCGGGTCGTAGGCGCCGCCCTGTGCTTCCAGCGTTTGCACTGCCTCCAGGTAACGCTGCTGCTCTGGCGTGGGCGGGAGTGAGGCAGGCGGCTCTGCTTCGGGCCCGGTTTCACTCTGGCCAAGGGGCGGCGAGACGGCCGTGGCAGCCGGTGCGTCGTCGGTAGCGGCCACGGGCTCCGCCACGGCGTTGTTCGCCGCAAGCGCAGCGGCGAGCAGGGTGCATCCCAGAAGAACGGGCAATGCCTTGATCACACGGGCCTCCCTCGATGATTGCAGGGCCTTGGACTGCCCGGCCGCGACACGGTTCCCGCGTAGCTGCCATGCAGCACAGGCAATGCCGCGTTGTGACTGCATTCTGCCTCCTCGCTGCTGGACGGGGAAGGCGCTCCCCGGCCGTTGGCCAAGCGCGGGCGCTCCCGACTATAGTGCGCTACCTCGCGGGTGCTGGAGTGGATCTCATGGGCAATGAAAGCCGGAACAAGGCCCTCGTGGAACGCTTCTTCGCTGCCATGAACGCCGGGGATGCCGCGGGCATCGTGGATGCCTACGCCGAAGACGGTGCCGTCTGGACCTCTGGCCGCACACTCATTTCCGGCACCTTTTCGAAGACGCTTATCCGGGAAGCCAGTGGACGGATCTTCGAGGCCTTCCCGCAGGGCATCCGCTTCTCCATCCTCGCGATGACCGCCGAGGGCGAGCGCGTGGCGGTGGAAGCCGAGTCCCACGGCGAGCACGTCTCGGGGAAGCTTTACACCAACCAGTACCACTTCCTGTTCGAGTTCCGTGACGGCCTCGTTGTCCGGCTCAAGGAGTACATGGATACCGAACGTGTAACGGACATCCTCTGTGGTGGGCAACGCCCTCCAGCGGACGGCTGACCGACCGTTGCAGCGCCCTTCCGGCGCAGTCCGACACTCACCCACGAGAGAGCAGATACAGATGGCCAGTTTCCAGATTGCACTCGGTATGTTCGGCCTCCACGATGTCTTCGGTGGCGATGCGCGCGGTTACCTTGCCGCGGCAGAGCTAGCCGATGCCGCCGGCATCGACCAGGTGAACTTCACTGATCACGTCGTGATGGGCGAGAACACTGACCGTTACCCTTACGGCCCCTTCCCGTTGCCGCCGATCGCACCCTGGTACGAGCCCCTCACCATGCTGACGGCCATCGCTGCCCGCACGCGGCAGATACGGCTCGCCACGGGTGTGTTGATCTCGCCGCTGCGGCCGGCGGTGTTGCTGGCGAAAACCCTCGCCACCCTGGACAGCCTTGCTCCTGGCCGCATCGAGCTCGGTATCGGTACCGGCTGGCAGCGCGAGGAATACGATGCCTCGGGTCTGGATTTCGACAAGCGCTGGACGATGCTTGACGACGGCGTGCGTGCCATGCAGTTGCTCTGGCGCGAAGCACCGGCGAGCTTCAGTTCGAAGACGGTGAATTTCTCGCGCATTTACAGCACGCCGTTCCCGGCGGCGAAGTCCATCCCGCTCTGGTATGGCGTGCAGCCCACCGAGCGTCAGGCCCAGCGTATTGCCGAGCTTGGCGTGGGCTGGATCCCGATCTCCACCAGCGCCGATTACATCCGCGATGGCGTCAGCGTCATCCGCCGCGCCTTCGAGAAGGCTGGCCGCGACCCCGCCACGCTGCAGGTGCGCGCCCACGTTCCCATGAACTGGGATGCCAATGGCCGCTGCAGCCTGCAGGAGTCCATCGATGCGATTCCCTCGCTGCTGGAGGCCGGCGTCACGGTGATGGAGTTCGAGCATCATCCCTACATCCGCAAGCCGGAGGATCTCGAACCCTTTTACGCACGTCTTGTCGAGGTGCGCGACGCATCCTGAGCCCGGCCTCGCCGATCGGCATGAATGCGCTGGATCCGGTGGAGGCGCGCCAGCGTCGGGCCTACGTCTACGCCTGGTTGACGGTGTGCTGCTGGGCCACCGTTTCCACCGCCTTCAAGTTTGCGCTGGCGGAGCTGCATTACGCGCAAGCGTTGCTCGTCTGCAATGCCGTGGCGGTAGTGGTTCTGGGCGCTTTCCTGGTCACGGGCGGGCTCCTGAGGGAAGCCGCTCGACTGCCCGCGGCGCAGCACCTGCGCGCCCTCGGGCTCGGGTTGATGAATCCGGTCTGCTTTTACCTGCTGCTGTTCCAGGCCTACGACATTCTTCCCGCCCAGGTGGCGCAACCCATCAACTACACCTGGGCAATAGCGCTCCCTTTTTTGGCGACGCTGTTGCTCGGGCAGCGCATCGGTCCCGGAGAAACCCTGGCCGGGCTGATGGCCTACTCCGGCGTCATCGTCATATCGATGGCGTCTGCTGACGGCAGTAGTCAGGGCGTACGCTGGGATGGCGTCGGCATGGCGCTGATGTCCACGCTGGTGTGGGCGCTCTATTGGATTGCCAACAGCCGCTCAGCGGGAGAGCCCCTCATAAGGCTGTTTTTGGGATTTGCGTATGCGCTGCCTGCGAGTGTGGTCGCCTGCGCTCTGCTATCGGATTTCGATATTCCGCTCGGGCGAGGGGTGTGGGGCGCCGTGTGGGCGGGCGTGTTTGAAATGGGTCTGAGCTTCGTGTTCTGGCAGCGGGCGCTCGCGCTGTCGGTGAACGCCGCACGCGTGAGCAACCTCGTTTTTGCGACACCGTTTCTAGCGCTGTTGCCCATTGCGCTGGTGCTAGGCGAGCCAATCGCACCCAGCACTCTCCCTGGCCTTTGCCTGATCCTCGGCGGGCTTGTCGTGCAACAGCGCTTCGCCAGCGCCGTGCGCGGCTGAATCAACGACGGCTGTAGCCCGTCATCCCCAAGCCGAATTGCGCCACCAGGTCACGCATGACCTCGGCCACGCCGCCGCCGAAGGTGTTGATCTGGCACTTGCGGTAGTGCTCTTCAAGATCCCCTGCCAGCGCAGCTCCGGGACTGCCACGGCGATAAGCGCCCGCCATGCCCGTCACCTCCAGCATGAGCTTGTCGACCGCGATAAGGCACTCGGTGCTGTAGGCCTTCATCGCCGAGGCGAACGCGGGGTCCGGCTCGCCGCTGTCGAGTTGCCAGGCCATGCGCCAGTTCATGAGCCGCATTGCCTCGAGCCGCGTGTAGACCTCAGCGAGGGCAGACTGAGCCCACGGCTGCTCCACCACACGCTTGCCGCCCACGACGGTCTCCTGCGCCCACGTGAGCGTGCGCGCCAGCAGGCCCCAGCCTTGGACTCCGATGGCAGCCAGGCCCACGCGCTCGTGGTTCAGCTGCGAGGTGATGAGTTTCCAGCCCCCGTTAAGTTCGCCGGCGATCATGGACGCGGGCACGCGGACGTTGTCGTAGTAGCTGGCGTTGCTGCGCACGCCGCCCACGGTGCGGATAGGTGTGAAGCTGAAACCGGGAAGAGTGGCATCGACCATGAAGATACTGATGCCCTTGTGCGGCGGCTTGATCTCCTGGTCCGTGCGAGCTGCGAGCCAGACGTAGTCAGCGGCCTCGGCGCTGCTGGTCCAGATCTTGTTGCCGTTGATCACGTAATGCTCGCCATCCCGTACTGCGCTGGTCTTCAGCGCGGCGAGATCGGTTCCCGCCCCGGGCTCGGTGTAGCCGATCGCGAAATGCAGTTCGCCAGAGGCGATTTTCGGGAGGAAAAAGCGCTTGTGTTCGTCCGAGCCCAGCGCGATCAGGCAGGGGGCGACCGTGCTGATCGTCACGAAGGGCAGAGGGACTTCGGCGAGTTGCGCCTCTTCGAAGAACACGAGCTGTTCGGAGCTGGGGCGGCCCTGCCCGCCGTACTCCTTGGGCCAGCCGAGCGCGAGCCAGCCGTCCTTGCCGAGTTGGCGGATGACCTGCTTGTAGGTTGCACCGCCCTCGTTGCCACGGGTGGCCTCGCGGATTTCGGGAGTCATCAATTCTGTGAAGTAGGCGCGCAGCTCTCGGCGAAGTGCCTTCTGGGAGTCCGTGTGATCGACGTGCATGGTGTGCGCTCCTGGAGTCGTGGTGAACATCATATTGAAACTGGATTCAAATTCAATAAGAATGCGATCCATGTTGAATGCCACGCGCAAGAAGCCAATGTCTTCGTCGTCGAGCGGCGCCGAAAGATCTGTGCGAGGCGAGGCAGGCAGGCACAGTGCGCGTGGCGAGGCGGCGCGGGCGAGGTTGAAAGAAGCGACCGCGAGGGTGCTGGAGCGTTTGGGTTACCGGCAGATGCGTGTCGCGGACGTGACCCGTGAGGCGGGTGTGGCAACAGGGTTGTTCCACCACTACTTTCCGGATCTGAAGACCGCCACCATCGAGGTGCTGACCGACTTCATGATCCGCTTCGAGGACCTCGAGTCCATCGAGAGTGGCATTGCCAAGGGAGATTGGTACGGTCGCAGCCTCGCGCACAACCGGCTTGTCGTGCAGAGCTTTGCCCGCAACCCCGGAACCATGCGCTGCATGGTGCAGGTCGGCGATGAGGAGCCGGAGTTCGGGGAGATCTGGCGAGCGAGTTACTATCGGCGTCTCGAGCTGCTCGTGCGGGCCATGCCGAGGCTCTTTCCCTCGGCCGGCCTGAGCGATGCAGAGGCACGTCTGGTCACACGGATTCTCGCCGGTATCGGCGAGCATGTGCTCGCGGAGTATTACATCCTCAAGGTGCCGGCCCTGCGTGAGCTGGACCTGGACGAGGAGCAGATGGCGGAATGGATAACGGTGATGTTCCACCGTGCGCTGTTCCTTGAGAATCCGCCGCCGGCGCGTCTGCGCCATGCGGTGAAACTGGCCGAGATGCGACGTCCGCGGCGCGACGTCCTCGAGGCTTAGGCAACATTGTCACCGGAGGACGCTTGGTCGTGAGTGATATCGACGAGCAATTGCAGCAGTTCCTCGGCCGCCCTTGCGGCCCCTACAACAGCTGGGATGACGTGAACCAGGCCATGATCCGGCACTGGTGCGAGGCCATGGGGGACGCCAACCCTGTGTACACCGACCCCACGTTCGCCGCCGCATCGGTGCACGGCGGCATTGTCGCTCCGCCGACCATGATGCAAGCCTGGACCATGCGCGGCGTGACCTCAGAGTGGGCGACCGGCTCCGACACGCGCGAGCCCTTCGAGGTCTTCCAGTTTCTGGAGCAACAAGGTTATCCCGCTGTGGTCGCGGTCAATTGCGAGCAGACCTACTACCGTTATCTGCGCCCGGGGGATCGCATCCACCACACCTCGCGGATCGAGTCCGTTTCCCCCCAGAAAACCACCGCGCTCGGTGTCGGTTACTTCGTTACCGAGCTTGAAGAATACTGGGATCAGGATGGCGAGAAAGTCGGTGACATGCGCTTCCGGCTCTTCAAGTACCGGGCCCATGAGCGACCTGCGGAACCCGCCGCTGCCGCGCCTGGC
>Ga0068872_10003801_pt1 | contig 11462 bp, 5 predicted proteins | sample NOAtaG_7_FD_66441 | JGI IMG/M metagenome (GOLD analysis project Ga0068872, IMG submission 66441) | Freshwater lake microbial communities from Lake Erie, under a cyanobacterial bloom - NOAA_Erie_Diel1S_2200h metaG | ecosystem: Environmental > Aquatic > Freshwater > Lake | place: USA: Ohio, Lake...
TCTGCTGCGACAAGGTCTGCTCCATCGATCCATTCTGCTGCGGCGTCAGCTGGGACGCGACATGCGTCCAGGGCGCCCAGGCCGAATGCGCCCTGTCGCCCGATCCCGACGTGAACCTGGTCTGCTCGAGCGCGACGGGAAGCTGCTTCAGCGAGCGCCCGACGCCGGGCTGCTCCGACGACGCCTGCTGCGCCGCGGTGTGCGCGTTCGACCCAAGCTGCTGCGATGCGCGCTGGGATGCGGACTGCGTGACGCGCGCACAGGTCATCTGCACCGACTGCGGCGCCATCAGCGCGGGAAGCTGCCTCTTCCCGCACTCGACGCCCTCATGCCTCGACCGCGCCTGCTGCGAGGACGTGTGCGACGTCGATCCGGTCTGCTGCTCGGTCGAATGGGACATCTTCTGCGTCGCAATCGCCTCGACGGTCTGCTCGGATGTCACGACCTGCGGCGACTCCCGCACTCGTCCGTGCTCGGTGCCGAGCTTCATCCCCGCCTGCGAGGACGAGCAATGCTGCAACCTCGTGTGCAAGCTTGACCCAACCTGCTGCGAGCGCGCATGGGACGAAACCTGCGCACTCACCGCCGTCAACGTCTGCAACCTGAACACGCCGAACTGCCCGGCTCCCGGCAGTCCGCTCACCGTCCACGGCACCCCGGGATGCAACGACGCGGCCTGCTGCGAGGCGGTTTGCGCGGTCAATCCGGTCTGCTGCAGCATCGGATGGAGCGAATCGTGCGTGAACACCGCGAAGGCGGTGTGCGTGACGTTCGGCGGCTGCCCGACGAGCGGCAGTTGCGGGTCGGTGCGCTCCACTCCGGGTTGCGGCGACGCGACCTGCTGCGAGATCGTCTGCGCGGCGGATCCCCTCTGCTGCGAAGTCGCGTGGAGCAGCAACTGCGTGAGCGCCGCGCGCTCGCTTTGCCGGCCTGATCCGAACTCGAACTGCCCGTGCGAAGGCAGCTGCTTCGATGCCCGCGCCGACAAGCCCGGCTGCAACGACGAGGTCTGCTGCGCCGGCGTGTGTGCCATCGATCCGCTCTGCTGCACCGAGGCGTGGGATTCCGGCTGCGTCACCATTGCGCGCGCCGTCTGCTGCGGCGAAGCCGGATGCGGCGACAGCTGTGCCGGCGACTGCCTCGAGACGCACCCGACTCCGTTCTGCAACGACCCCTCGTGCTGCGAGGCGGTCTGCCGCTTCGATCCATTCTGCTGCACGGGGCGATGGGACTTCACCTGCGTCGGTTCCGCGCAGATCACGTGCACCGGCGGCAGCGGACTCCCGATCTCGGGCAACTGCCTCAGCGCTCACCCTGATCTGCGAGGCTGCCGCGATGCGGCGTGCTCCGAGGCCGTCTGCGCTGTCGACCCGGCCTGCTGTCAGGTCGGATGGGAGGAAGCCTGTGCCGAGCGGGCGCAGAAGTTGTGCGACTTCCTCGTGCCGAACTGCGGTCAGATCGGCCTGCCCGGTTGCAACCTGGCCCATCCGGCCCCCGGCTGCAGCGACGCCGACTGCTGCAGCGCCATCTGCAGCATTCCCGACTTCGAGTACTGCTGCAACGTCGAGTGGGATCAGTTCTGCGTCGACCGGATCTACACCGTCGAAGGCTGCGAGCGCTACCAGCCCGGCTGCGGCGATGTCTGCGCGGGCGCCTGCTGCGAGGCGAAGTCGACCCCTTGGTGCGACGATGAAGCCTGCTGCGAGCGGATCTGCCTGCTCGACTCCTACTGCTGCGACGTGGTGTGGGATCAGGCCTGCGCCGAGAGTGCGCGGCTCGACCCCGAGTGCAACAAGGCTTGCCCGGATCCGGCGTGCGGAACTCCGGACGCCGGCAACTGCTGCTTCCCGCACGACAACGCGAACTGCAGCGACCTCGACTGCTGCGAAGCCGTGTGCGATCAGGATCCATTCTGCTGCGAGAACGTGTGGGACCTCACCTGCGCGGCGCTCGCGTCGCAGACAGACGAGTGCGAGGCGTGCAACACCGACGGCCTCTCGTGCGGCGACGAAGATGCGGGCAACTGCTGCGTGCCGCACAACGAGCCGTTCTGCGACGACGCCAAGTGCTGCACGCTCGTCTGCTCGTTCGACGCACGCTGCTGCGAGCTCGAGTGGGATGAGTTCTGCGTGAAGATCGCGACGACCTTCTGCGGCTGCCCGTGACGGCGCCCGTCGGTGATTCGCCGGCTGCGCCGACGAGGCGTCAGCGTGTCCGCGCCACCAGCGCGCGCGGCCTCGCGTGCTCGCGCCAGAGGAACACGACCGCGTTTCCCGCCGGGTGACACCCGAGGTCGCGCGTGAGCTGGTCCGCGTCGCCTGCCTGCCCGCGCACCCGGACGCTGCGAGCCTTCAGGCCTGCAGCGCCGATGACGGCCGCGATCGCATGGTGCTTTGCCTCGCACGCGCCGATCACGACGAACGACTCGAACCACGGAGCAGGCAGCGGTTCGCCCGAGAGGAGGAGTCCGACGCCTCCGCCGATCTCCCGTGCGGCGATGGATCCGATGGCGCTCGTCAGGAGACGCGCCCGCTCGAGGGCGGCGCAGGGCTCGTTGATCCACGCCCCCGGGACAGGGTTCGATTCGATCGGCAGCGCCCGAGCCTGCATGTCGTCGGCAAGTCCAGCCAGCGTCTGCGGCGCGCTTCCCGATCGAAGCACCGTGGCCCGTGAGATGCCTCGCGCGGCGGCGAGTTCGCCAGACCACGCGATGGCCTGCACAAGCACCCCGTCGACCTCGACGAGTTCCCACTCGATTCCACCGGGCGGGAAAGACCGCCGATCCACAGCCGGGGACAACTTGATCGCCGCAGCCCGCGAGTCGCGCGTCGCGCGAAGGATCCAGTCGCGGCCAGGTTGATAGTCGTCGATGCCCGATGCGCGGGCGCCGGAGCGCTCCTCGCGCCGCGCCGGATCGACGTGCAGCACCGCACCCCTGAGGTCGATCGTCTCGACGTCCGCGACGATGCTGCGGCAATGCGCGTTCCGCCCCGCCATCCATGCGCGCCGAGAGTCCCGGTCGACCGCCGTCACTGCGAGCCCGGCCGCCACCAAGGCCATGGCGTCGCCGCCGATGCCGCAGCAAAGGTCGAGGACATCCGCCCCACGGCCCACGGCTGCCGCGACGCGCGCTGCCTTCCACGCAGCCACCTGCTCATCCGACGCCTGCTCGACGCCCGCCACATCGCACCAAAGCGCATCGGCGCAATGGAACTTCGCCCGCGCCTTGCGACGCGCGGCTGCAAGTTCGAAGGCCGCCGCGACGACGGCGGCGTCGTGCGTCTTCCGGAGCCGCGCGACGGCGGCAGGGCTCGGGCCCGCCTCACCGGGAACGAGCGACGATTCCGCCGCTGCGACGAGGGCGTTGCCGCCCTCCGCCGACAGCCGCTCCCACACGGAGAGATCGCGCCAGTCCTGCATGTGCGGAGCGTAACGCAGCGGCCGCCTGTTGGCGTCAAGTCCGCCAACGCGGGCAAGGGCGGCGCTCCTGAGGCGAAGCCTCCGGGCGCCGCCGGTTGCGAGCGCTCAAGCGCGCCTACATCGCGGCGCCGTTCTCGGTCTCGAGATACGTGTAGCCCGCAAGGCCCGACTCGTAGTTGCGCACCAGCGCGTTCGACTCGGCAACCGACATGTGCTTGTCGCGCACCGCGCGCTCGCACTCGTGGCGAATCGCCTGGCCGAGCCGGTTCACGTCGTACTGCACGTACTGCAGCACCTCGCGGACGCTGTCGCCCTCGACGATCTCGTCGATCCACCAGTTTCCGTTGTCATCGAGGCGGATGTGCGCCACGTGCGTGTCGCCGAACAGGTTGTGGAGGTCGCCGAGCGTCTCCTGGTAGGCGCCCACGAGGAACGCGCCGAGGAAGTACTCGTCGCCGTCCTTGATGTCGTGGAGCTCGACCCACTTCTTGACGTCGTGATCGTCCACGAACCGGTCGATCTTGCCGTCCGAGTCGCAGGTCATGTCGGCGATCGTCGCCTTGCGCGTGGGGCGCTCGTCGAGGCGATGGATCGGCATGATCGGGAACAGCTGGTTGATCGCCCAGATGTCCGGCAGCGACTGGAAGATGGACAGGTTGCAGAAGTACGTGTCGCTCGTGTTCGTCTCGAGATCCTGCAGTTCCTCGGGCACGACCGGCATGTCCTTCGCCTTGTCGCGCACCTTGGCGCACGTCGCCCAGAACATCCGCTCCGCAAGCGCGCGGTGCTCGAGGCTCATGTAGCCGACGGAGAACAGGTTCATCGCCTCGTCGCGCGACTGAAGCGCGTCGTGGTAGCACTCGAGGAGACGGCGCTCGGTGACCGAGCTGTACGCCTCGAAGAGGTCGACGATCGGACGCGGCACCTCGCCGTGCTCGTCCTTCGACACGGCCTCGAGCGACGCCGGAACCGTGAAGCGGTCGAGGCGGTTCGCGCCGAGCACGTCGAAGACCAGCACGCTCTGCTGCGCGACCATCGCGCGGCCCGACTCCGTCACGATCGTCGGGTGCGGCACGTTCTCCTCGTCGCACACCGACATGATCTTGTAGACCACGTTCGCGGCGTACTCCTGCAGCGTGTAGTTGGTCGAGAACTCGAAGTTGGTCTGGCTGCCGTCGTAGTCGATGCCGAGGCCACCGCCGACATCGAGGTAGCGCATGCCGGCGCCCATCTTCGCGAGCTCGGTGTAGATGCGCGCGAGCTCGTTCACGCCGGAGTTCACCTGGCGGATGTCGTGGATCTGCGACCCCATGTGGCAGTGCAGGAGCTGGAGGCAATCCTCCATGCCACGGCTCTTCAGGTAGTCGAGCACGTCGATCACCTCGGTCAGCGAAAGGCCGAACTTCGCCTTCACTCCCGAGCTGTGGCGCCAGCGCCCCGCGCCCGGCGTGGCGAGGTTCACGCGCACGCCGATCTTCGGACGGATCTGGTACTTGTCGGCGTACTTCACGATCAGCCGGAGTTCCGCGAGGTTCTCGATGACGGGAATGATCGTGCGGCCGAGCTTCGCGGCAAGGGTGACGAACTCGATGTAGCGGTCTTCCTTGAAGCCGTTGCAGATGATGAGGCGCTCGGGCGAATCGCTCGTGAGCCCCATGACCGCCAGCAGCTCGGGCTTCGAGCCGACTTCGAGTCCGAAGCCGTACTGTTCGCCGTACTCGCGGATCTCCTGGACCACGCGGCGCTGCTGGTTCACCTTGATCGGATAGACGGCGTTGTACTTGCCCTTGTAGCCGTTCTCCTTGATGGCGAGGTCGAACGCTTCATGCAGGTCCTTCAGCCTTCGATGCAGCAGGTCGCTGAAATGGAGAAGCACCGGCGTACGCAGTCCGCGCTCGCGCAGTCCCTTCACCACCTCGTGCAGATTGACCTCGCGTCCCGGGGTGCGGGTCGGGCGCACGATCACTTCGCCGGACTTCGCGATCTCGAAGAAGCCCTTGCCCCATCCGCGCAGGTTGTAGAGATCCGCCGCGTCGTCGACGGTCCAGGGATCGATGCCGGCCTTGACCCGGGCGAAGGACGCCGACGCTGCCGGCGTCGACGGTGCGGACGAAGCGGACGTCTGAGACGAGGTGACCTGTGACATCGAAGTCGAAGTCCATCCTTTCAACGCGCGTTCTCTCGAGGACGCGCTGCAGTGCCGACGCGTGGTGCGAAAGTCGCGAAGGCAAGCCACCATGATAGGGCAACGCGGCGCGGGCACGCACCGATATCCCGACGATTCTCCCCGACATCCCGAACGAAGCCGCGAAGCGCGCGCCGCGGAAACGCGACGCACGGACGCTGCGGACGCGAACACTCGCCAGAGGCCCATCACCGCTCGATCGCGTGCCGCGCGCCTGCCTCGGCCATCGCGCAACGGCGACTCCTGCGCCGAAATCCGACGCGGTCGACCGACGAGCGCTGAGCCCGCCAGCGACGCGCAGCGTCGTGCGCGCGAACGGCGCGCGGCCTGACCGAATTCGCCGGCTGAAACCTGTCGCTGGTGGCCGGCTCGAGCCAGACTCCCTCGTCGAACGTACGAGCGTCCGGGCGCCCGCTGCGCTCGCCCCCCGCGATGCCCCTCGCGATGCCGCCGCGATGCCTCCCGCGATGCCCCCCGTCGCCGCGGGCCCATCGAGATGGCACGCTTGATGGCGCGCCGCGCCGATCTGGCCCGACTAGGGCCAATCTCCGCCCATCTGGGCACATTATGGACCGAGTTCGGGTCGCTCGAGCTTCGCGCTCACTTCTCCGTCGGCTTGGAAAGTGACAGTTTCCCGCCCTCCCGGCCGTGACTTGCCCCGATTCCGCGACATAGTTTCTTCGCGGCTCCCCGCCGCAAGTCCTGTTCCTCCCTCTTGTTCCCCTTTTCCCTCGAGACCATCTCATGAATTCTCTCCGTCGCCGTCGTTGCGGCGCGAACGTCGTTCCTGCGTTCGCCCTGCTGTGTGCCGCCTCGTCCGTCCTCTCCGTTGGATCCGCCGCCTACGCGGGTCCCATCTGGGACGACGACCTGACCGAAGACGCCGAGGCGCTGCCTGCAGGCGCGCAGGTGGTCACCACCGCCGTCGTCGGCGAGATCCGCGGCAAGCTTTCGGGCAGCGCCTTCATGGGCGGCGGTGACTTCATCGACATGTATGCCCTTCGGATCACGCAGCCACTGGAACTGAAGTTCTCCACCGGCGGCTCGCAGACCGGCGGCGGGTTCGCCCAGTTCGACTCGCGCATGTTCCTCTTCCGGGCTGCGGGCGATGGACTGAACGGCGACGCGCTGGCTGTCTTTGGCAACGACGACGCCTTCCCAGGCACCACCGGCTCCTTCCTGGGAAGCACGGCGAACGACGGCTCGGGCTTCGTGCTGCAGTCGCCCGGCATCTACTACATCGCCATCACCGTCGACGGCATCAACGCGCTCAACGAGAACGGCGGGCAGATCTTCGAGGGGATCGCGAACCCCGGCACCATCGCGTTCGGCAACTTCCAGAAGTTCGGCGGCTGGGGCGGACAGGCCGCGTCCAACGGCGGCGACTACGCCATTTCGGTGCAGGGCATCGCGGGAATCCCGGCGCCCGGCGCCGTGGCGCTGCTCGGCTTGGCGGGAATCCTCGGTCGCGGCCGTCGTCGCAGCTGAAGCACACCGCATCCAGTCGACATCAACGCCGGGAATCGCACGTCGTGCTGCGGTTCCCGGCGTTCTTCCGTCGCTCAGGGTGACCCATTTCCGTTCGCGTTGGCCGCACCGCCCGTCGAGCGGCCCTCGACGACGCGCCTGATCTCCGAGACGACGTTCGTGGCGCGCAACGTGACCTCGTCGCGATCCCCCTTCCGCTCGCGGAGAATACGGAGCGATGCCTCGGCGTCCGGAAGCGCCGATTCCCATTGATCGAGCTGCATCTTGGTGCGGGCGATGTTGAGAAGACCGACGCCGATGCGGAAGTTGTTCGCCTCGACATGCGGCCGCAGCGTCTCAAGCGCCCGTTGATACTCGACGAGGGCAAGCTGGAGCTCGCCGCGGTCGCTCGCGATTCCCGCGCTCGCATTCAGCGCGGCGGCGTCGAAGATCGCCCGCTCGCGCGACGGCGGAAGCCTCGCGCTCCTCGCCATGGCGCCGCGCAGGGTGTCCTCTGCTTCGGCGAGCTTCATCTGCCTGCGCAGCGTGCTCGACAACTGGCGGATGAGATCGATGGTGTGCAGGTCGTCTGGGCGCGTCGCCGACTCCCGCAGCCGGATCGCCTCGCGATACGCCTGCTCGGATCCGGCGAAGTTCGGTCCGGTCGACGGAACGCGGAACCGAACTCGCGCGACGGCGTAGGCACTGTCGGACATGGTGATGTGATCGATCTCGCCGCGCGCATAGGCATCCGACTCGATCGCGTACGCGCGCTCGATCGCCGTGGCGGCGTCGGCGAGATTGCCGAATCCGAGGTGGATGAGCCCGACGCTCCGGAGGAGCCGCGCGAGGTCGGCCGGTTCGTTCGCGAGAGCCGCCTCGAGCGACTTCTCGACGGAGGCGATGAACTCCGTGGCAAGCATCCCACTCGTGCCGTCGCCCGTCTCCGGGTTCGACTCCTCGAGCGCCTTCAGCACCGCGTCGAGCTGGCTCTCGGCCCGCGCGCGGGCCTGTTCGGCGTTCGCGTAGGCAATTGCCAGCGCGACGCTCGACGCGACGACAGTGGCAAGCACGATCGCCGCCGCGCCCGTCGCGATCCAGTGCCGGCGAAGGTTGCGACGAAGGACGTAGATCTTGCTGTCCTCGCGCGCGAGGATCGGCCGGCCATCGAGCGCGCGCGCCAGATCCTCGGCCAGCGCGTCGGCCGTGTCGTAGCGGTTCGCGGCGTCGGCAGCGAGCAGTCGCAGCGCGATGACATCGAAATCGCGGTCGACCCCGGGCACCAGCGCGCTCGGACGCTCCGGGGTCCGCATCGTCTTCTGGATCACCAGTTCGCCAATCGACTTGGCGCCGTCGAAGGGCCTGCGCCCGGTCAAGCACTCGTAGAAGACCACGCCAAGCGCGTAGAGATCGCAGCGCGAATCGATCGCCGTCGGGTCTCCGGAAAGCTGCTCTGGCGCGGCGTAGGCGAAGGTGCCGAGGAACTCGCCGACAAGCGTCGTCCCGGAGCCGGGCGAGGACCCGGCGTCCGGCGCATCCGCGCGCGCGAGCCCGAAGTCGAGGATCCGGGGAACGCCCTCGCGATCGACGAGGATGTTGCCCGGCTTCAGGTCGCGATGGATCACGCCACGGCGATGCGCGTACGCGATGGCGTCGGCCACCTGCTGCATGAGTTTCGCCACCCCGCGCGCATCGAGGCGCAACCGCCGCACATGCTCGTCGAGTCGCTCGCCGTCGACGAGTTCCATGGCGAACCATGGCTCGCCGCTCCGCGAGATGCCGCTCTCGTACAGCGTGACGATCGAAGGGTGGCGGAGCGCCGCAACGACCTCGACCTCGCGCTCGAAGCGCATGCGCTGGATGTCGCTCGCGAACTTCCCGCCGAGGAGCATCTTCACCGCGCACGACCGGCGCGTGGCGAGTTGCTCGGCCCGGTAGACGGCGCCCTGTCCGCCGCGGTGGATCTCGTCACCGAGGCGATAGCCCGGAATCAGCGCGGCGTCGTCGCGTTCCGCAGGCCCGGCGTCCGCGCCGGGCCGCGTACGAGCGACCGTCGGCGCGCGCGACGTCGGCGCCGGAATCCCCTTGAACTCACCGAGAAAGGCATTGTCCGCGGCAAAGCGATCGATCGCTTCGGTGCAGCGCTTGCACATGACGAGATGCGGCGCCAAGCGCTCGTCGATCGGGACATCCGGATCCGTGCGCGCCAACGCCGCGAGTTCGAGCGCCTCTCGCGGGAATCGCCCACACCCGGCCGGCAACTGCATGGCCTGCGTCTCGTCGGACAGATCGCCCATGCGCTAGGCCCCAAGGCCGTCCGAGGGACGCCTTCCCTTCGACGCCCAGTCTCCCGGCCCCTCCTCGTACTCGTTCTCGAGGCGCAGCACGATCTCGCGCAGCTTCGCGGCGACGCGGCTTTTCGCCAGATACACATCGTGCGCGGACATGCCGAGTTCCGAAGCGACCGCCGCGACCGGGACGGAGTGGTACACCAGCATCTCGAACGCCTGGATCGTCTTTGGGTCGGTGCGGGAACTCGACTTGAGCTCGGACAGCGCTTCGGCAAGCACCGCGCGTCGCCGCTGGGCCTCGTAGACCTCGCTCACCGACGCCTCGTCGTCGAGGTCGACCATGGCGCTCTCGCCGCGCTCGATGCGCGCGGTGCCCGCCCGCCGCCGCATGTCGAGCATGCGATAGCGCGCGATCGTCACCAGCCATGCACCGAGCCGACCGCGCTCGCGGTCGTAGCGGCCGTCGCGATACTCCTCCACGAAACGGACGATGGTCGCCTGCGCAAGCTCCGCCGCGTCGTGATCCTTGAGACCGCAGTTGCGCGCGAACCCGACAAGGATGGGGCGATAGCGCTGGTCGAACACCTCCCAGGCCTTCGAGTTCGCCGGGTCGAGCAGACCAGCGAGGAGCGCCGTCGTGGTGCGGTCGAGTTCCATGCGGTCATGCTACCACCCGGCGCCACCTCGATTCTGCGCGAAACGCGCCGAAAACGAGCCATGTCTGAGTGCCGGTCCACGCAGGCCACGCGATCGAATCGCCGGACGAGCCCGCTGCACAGGGCCTAGGCGCCGCTTCCGCGAAGGGTCTGCGTGATCGACGTCTCGTGTACCCGCATCGAGAGGACGTCGAGCGCCTGCTTCGCGCGATGGAATCCGTCCGCGTCCACCGTGCGCGGGTCGGCCGCCGCACGTTCGCACAGCGCACGGACCGCATCCATCGCTCGCGTCAGTTCCTCGACGTAGGCCTGCTCGAGCGATGGCCGGACGCGCGCGAGCGCCTCGCCGATCCACTTGAGGTCGAGCTCCGAGTGCACGCGCAGGTCGATCACGCGGTGCACGGTCATGTCGGCGCGCGCGTGTTCGACGCTCTCGCGCTCGATGCGGTCGACCTCGTCCTGCGTGAGCCCGTAGGCAGGCACGACCTGGATCGACGCCTGTTGCCCGCTGCGCTTCTCGCGGGCCGTCACCGAGAGGACGCCGTTCTGATCGACGAGGAACGTGACCTCGACCTGCGGGATTCCCGCGGGCATCGGCGGAACACCGCGCAGGTCGAACGTGCCGAGCGACCGGCAGTGCTCGGCAAGCTCGCGCTCGCCCTGCAGGACGTGGATCCGGATGCTCGTCTGGCCGTCCTTCGAAGTCGAGAAGTGCTCATGCGCGCGCGCCGGAATCGGACTGTTGCGCATGATGAGCTTGGCGACGGCGCCACCGACCGTCTCGATGCCAAGCGAGAGCGGAATCACGTCGAGCAGGAGGAGATCCTTCCGCCCGCCACCGACGATCGCAGCCTGCACGCTTGCGCCGAGCGCGACCACGCGGTCTGGATCGAGCGCGACGTACGGCTCGATTCCGAAGAACGACTTCACAGCGGCGCGCACGGCCGAGAGCCGCGTGGAGCCTCCGACGAGGATCACCCGGTCGATCGCTCCACGCTCGGCCTTTGCGTCGCGGAGGGCGCGCGTGCAGAGCTCGATGGTGCGCCGGATGAACGGGCCTGCTGCGGCATCGAGCTCGGCGCGGTCGAGCCGGAGAGCCCGCGGCACGCCGCCGAGCTCGAGCGATACCTCGACCGATTCCTGCGACGAGAGTGCGACCTTCGCCTCCTCCGCGCGCTCGACGAGCGACGGCAACTCGGCCGACGTTGGCGCGAGTCCGTCGCGCTCGATCCACAACCGTGCGATGGCGCGATCGACGTCGTCCCCGCCAAGCGCGGTGTCGCCCGCCGTCGCAAGCACCTCGAAGCAATCCGCGCCACCTGCGCCATCGGGCGCGGGAACGATGTCGAGCACGGTCACGTCGAAGGTGCCTCCGCCAAGATCGAAGACCACGATCCGTTCGGCGTTGCGCAGCGAGCCGATGCCGTAGGCGAGGCTTGCCGC
>Ga0068872_10003808_pt1 | contig 11448 bp, 9 predicted proteins | sample NOAtaG_7_FD_66441 | JGI IMG/M metagenome (GOLD analysis project Ga0068872, IMG submission 66441) | Freshwater lake microbial communities from Lake Erie, under a cyanobacterial bloom - NOAA_Erie_Diel1S_2200h metaG | ecosystem: Environmental > Aquatic > Freshwater > Lake | place: USA: Ohio, Lake...
GAGTTGGAAATTTAGCTAGTATCTGTGGTGCAGGGATGAACCATGGTCAAATACCTGGATTTAAAATTTATAAATTATTTAAGAGAGATGAAATCCAAAGAGGCGTGACTGTAAAAGAAACAAATGATGATTATCCGCTATCTTTATTTATGTTTGATCACATGACTCCGCTTATGAATATACTAGGTTTAGAAAATTCTGATAATATTGAATTGGTATCTACTTTAAGAGATATAGTTTTTCAAAAATTTACTGACGGAATCATAAATAATCTATTAAGAGATTAATTAATAATTTATGTAATAAATTGTATCAAAAATTTATGTAATAAATTGTATCAAAAATTTATGTAATAAATTGTATCAAAAATTTATGTAATAATATATTATCTAAATTTTTTATTTAAAAATTGAAATGTTATTTAAAAGAAATTTATTTCAATTTTAGTAATAAGATGTCAAAGAATAAAACAATAGAACAAACTTATAAAAAACTTGATCAGCGCACACATGTACTTGAAAGGAGTGGTATGTACATTGGTAGTGTCAAAAAAAATATAGAAGAACTATGGGTAATGCCAACTGGTGCATCAAAAATGGTTAAGAAAATGGTAGATTATTCTCCAGGATTCTTAAAAATTTTTGATGAAGTTTTAACAAATGCAATTGATCATTCAGCAAGAGATCCAACTTTAAATACAATTAAAGTAGAATATGATAAAAAAACTGGAGAGATAAGTGTTTGGAATAATGGTTCAGGTGTACCTATTGTATTACACAAAGAACATAATATGTATGTACCAGAATTAATTTTCGGTCATCTTTTATCTGGTAGTAATTATGATGACTCAGAACAAAGAACTGGTGCCGGTACGAATGGTCTCGGATCAAAAGTTTCCAATATTTTCTCAAAGAAATTTGTAATCGAGACAATTGATAGTGAAGAAAAGAAAAAATTCTATCAAGAATACGCTAATAATATGACAGAACGTTCTAAGCCCAAGATTACGAGTAACACTGGTAAGAGTTATACTAAAATTACATTTATTCCAGATTACCAACGTTTTTCTATGAAAGGTTTAGAAGAAGATACTATTTCTTTAATAAACAAACGTGTATATGATTGTATAGCTTGTACAAATAGTGGTGTTCAAGTATATTTAAATGGTGAAAAATTAAAAGGAAAAGGTTTAGTTGATTATACAAAATATTTATTCGATGGTGAAAAGGTAATCAGCGAATCCCACATCGAGACGTCTAGAAACAAGAATGGTCAGATAACAGAATATGTATGGGAATATGCCGTAGTACCTTATTCGCAGTATGAACAAATTTCTTTTGTAAATGGTAATGCTACAAGTCAGGGTGGTAAACATGTAGATTACGTTTTATATCAGATTATTAACAAGTTGAAGAAATTATTAGAAGACAAGAAGAAATTAAAAGATGTTAAACCAAATTTTATTAAAGATAAGATGTTTGTATTCTTAAAAGCTACAGTAGCTAATCCATCATTTAATAGTCAGACAAAAGAGCAATTAACAACTCCATCTAAAGATTTTGGTTGTAATGTAATTGTTAGCGACGCATTTGTTCAAAAGATTTATAAAAGTAGTATCACAGAAGAAATTGTTGAATTTTGTAAACTAAAAGAAACTGCCGCACTAGCAAAGCAAACTGACGGGCGTAAAACTAGTCGTGTATTTATCCCAAAATTAGACGAGGCTCTTTGGGCTGGTACAGCTAAGTCAAAAGAATGTACATTAATATTAACAGAAGGAGATTCAGCTAAAACATTCGCGATGTGGGGTAGATCAATTGATGAAAATGGTCCCAAAAAGTACGGGGTCTTCCCCTTAAAAGGCAAGCTTCTAAATATTCGCGATGCTACAATTTCACAATTAATTGGAAATGAAGAAATTAATAATTTAAAACAAATCATTGGTTTAAAACAAGATAAGGTTTACAAAGATACTGATGAATTACGTTACGGAAAAGTGATGGTATTAACAGATTCTGATGTGGATGGATCTCACATTAAAGCATTATTAGTTAACTTTTTCCATGCTAACTGGCCAAGTTTAGTGAAGATGGATTATATTCAAACAATCAGAACACCAATTGTAAAGGCAATTAAGGGCAATAAAGTAATCGAATTCTTTACCGAACAAGATTATCACAAGTGGAAGGACGCCACAGGAACTTCGGCTTCAAATTATCATATTCGTTATTTCAAAGGTCTTGGCACAAGTAAAAAGGAAGATGCAAAGGATACATTTAAACGTATCGGTGAATTAAAAATTGATTACTATTACAAAGACAAGAAATGTGATGAAGCAATCTTACTTGCTTTTGACAAAGATAAAAATGTTAAACCAGTCGTACAAAAGGGAGGTGATCTTGAAGTAGAAAGTAATCTTGGTAGTAATAATCAGAATTTAAGTTTAGAAGACGAAAACATTAAGTGTACAGATAAACGTAAGAAATGGCTGAGTAAATACGATAAAAATGTTTATATTGGTGTAGATGAAAGGAAAGTTAGTTATCAAGATCTTATTAATAAAGAACTTATTCATTTTTCAATCTATGACAATTTACGTTCTATTCCTAGCTTATGTGATGGGTTAAAACCTAGTCAGCGAAAAATTTTATATTATATGTTAAAAAATAATATTACAAAGGTAATTAAGGTTGCGCAACTTTCCGGTTATGTTTCTGCTGAAACTGGATATCATCATGGCGAGGCAAGTTTACAAGGTGCGATTGTAGGAATGGCTCAAAATTTTGTTGGAACAAATAATATTAATCTGTTATATCCAGATGGAAATCACGGATGTTTAGATCCAAATACAGAAATACTTATGTGGAATGGTAAAATTAAACAAGCAAAAGATGTTGATATAGGAGACAAGTTAATCGGTGATGATGGTAAAATAAGAACAGTTTTACAAACTACAAAAGGAAATGATATTATGTATAAAGTATCTACAAAGAATAAATATTATATAGTAAATAGTAAACATATATTAACATTGAAATTTACAAATAATAAAAAGGTATATTGGAAAGAAAGTAGTAAATCATGGAACGTTAATTATTTTAATATTAAAACAATGAAAGAATGTTATAAACAATTTAGAACAGTAGACTCAACTAATATCAAACAAACTTATAATAAATGTATGCAAACTAAAGAAGAAGCATTTAAAGATATAATAGAATTTGTAAATAATATTGATGAGAATAGTTCTCCAAATGATGGAATTTTTGATATTAAAATAGAAGATTTTTTGAAATTATCAAAATGTACTCAGAATAAATTTTATTCGATTAGTAATTCATCATGTATTGATTGGAAAAATGAAGATTTACCAATAGATCCTTATATACTCGGTTCATGGATAGGAGATGGTAAAAGTAATGGATCTGGAATTACTTCGATTGACGAAGAAGTATTAAAAGAATGGGTTATTTATTTAGATAATATAAATTGCGAACTAGTACATTCTCCTGGTAATAAAAATATAAATCGTGATAATTATTCATATGCTATTAGAAAAAAAGGTTTTGGTTATAGAATGAGTATTGGTGATATAAATAATAGTAATGAAAAATGTATTGCATGTAATAGTTACAAAAATAGTAAAATATGTAATTGGCATTATGAAAACAAAGATAATAAATTTTTGGCAGATAATATAAAAAAAATATCTGAAGTAATAAATTATGATAGAAATGAATTTACATTTTTATTAAAAAATGGTCAAAAAGTAAATGTTAATAAAAACTTTGAATTAAAGTTAAGATTTCAAGGACATAAAAAAATATGCTGGGATAATATAAACCAAACATGGTTTGTCGAATATTTTGATGGCTTTAAAAATAAATATAAAACAATGACTGCAAAAAATAAAAATAAAAATGATGTTTTAAAAGAAATTCAATTATATATTGAAAATTTAAATATACAAGAAAGTGACGTATTTTATATTACAATTCATAATTATCTACAATTGCCTAAAACTACACAAAATAAATTAACAGCCGAAATAACTTCTAATAAAAAAAATAATTGGGTTGAATTATTAGAAGAAAATAATCTATTAAATAATAAATATATTCCAGAACAATATATAATTAATTCAAAAGAAAATAGATTAAAATTATTAGCTGGTATAATAGATACAGATGGAACTGTAAAATATATGAATGGAATTCCAAGAATAGAAATATCTCAATCAAAAAGACTAAGATATCATATTATAAAATCTATAGAATTTTTGTGTCATTCTTTAGGATATCAAACTACATTACGTGAAACAAAAAATAATAACTTAACTAAAAAAGGTGATGATATGACACAGATTGTTATTTCAATATACGGAGATAATCTTTATCAAATACCAACTAAAATACCTAGAAAAAAAATTATAAAATATGTAAAGAAACTAGATTCATATAAACATAGTTTTAATATAGAATGTATCGGTAAAGGACCATTTTGTGGATGGCAATTAGACGGCAATGAAAGATTTATATTAAATAATTTTATTGTAACACACAATAGCAGGTTGATGAATGGAAAAGATTCTGCTAGTCCTCGTTATATTTACACTAGACTTTCAGATATTACGCAAACTATATTTAACCCATATGATTCACCATTATTGCATTATTTAGACGATGATGGTTTGTCTATTGAACCTGAATGGTATTTACCAATTATACCAATGGTATTAGTAAATGGCTGTGAAGGTATTGGTACAGGTTATTCTACTTATATTCCACCATATAACCCTAAGGATATTATTGCAAATTTGCTAAGGGTATTAGATGGCCAAGAACCTTTATATATGAAACCATGGTTTAAGGACTTCAAAGGGCAATTAGTAGAAGGCGAAGCAAATGGAACTTATGTAACAAAGGGTAAATGGGAAAGAACAAGTGATAGTCAGATTAAAATTAGTGAATTACCTGTTGGTACTGGAGTTACACCATATAAAGAATTTTTAGAATCTTTAATGGAAGGTAATAAAAAGGATACATCTAAAACAAAAAAGAAATTCGTTTTAAAAGACATCCAAAATAAGACTCGTGATGAAAATGATGAGATCTGTTTCATTGTAGATTTCAAGCATAAGGAAGATTTAGATTCGCTTATAAATTATAATACTTTAGAAAAGGAATTCAAATTATCAAAGAGTTTTACAATCAATAATATGTATCTATTTGGACCAGATTTAGATTTAACAAAGTATAGTGATCCAAATGATATCTTGTTAGATTTCTTTGACCTACGTCTAGAATATTATCAAAAACGTAAGGACTACATCGTCAAGAAATTAAGAAGTGAATTGAAGATTCTTGAAGCTAAAGTTAGATTTATTACTGAATATATTAATGGAACTTTAGATATCAACAAGAAAAGCAAGGAATATATGATAAATCTTCTTGATAAACGCGAGTATCCAAAATCTGAAAATAGTTATGATTATCTTACAAGGATGCCAATCATTAATATGACTTTGGAAAAGATTAATGAATTGGAAAATCAATGTAAAAATAAACGTAGTGAACTTAAAACAATTATGGCAAAGAGTGATAAAGATTTATGGAAAGATGATCTATTCGAACTATCCAAACGCCTTTTCTAAATACCTTTTTTAGAAAAAAGGTTAGTAAAAATAACTTTTTTTAGAAAAAAAAGTTTAACAAAAAAAAATTGTAATTTAAACATTTTATTTATATACATATATATAATATGTTGTATACATTCATAGTATTGGCGTTCGGTGTATACGTCGGACAAGAATACCCTTTAATTCCTTCCGTTAGAATTTTATTTGATAGAGCTATAACTTATATACAAGAACAAGCTCAACAAGCACAATTAGATCAAGCTCAAGCACAACAACAGCCTCAAAATGGATATTTCTTATGGAGATTTTTAAGAAATATAGGAAATCGTTAAATGTAGATTTATTCGTTACATTTATTCGTTACATTCATTCATTATATTTAATTGTTAAAAGTATATTTAGCAATTATATTTATGTATAGTTTTTGGGAAGATAAACCAATCAAGGTAAATTATGATAAAAAAATAGAGCCAAGAAAAATATTGGATAATGATAATTTACTTAATTATTTAAAAGATGATTTAGATCATATTAAAGAAAGACTAGAAAATTTTCCTAAAAATTTAAAATACACACTTCATTTTTCTGAAATGTTAAGTGTTGATGAAAAAATGGAAATAATAGATTTTATAAACAAGCATTATTTCAATAAATATGACTATTTCATATTATCATATAATTATGATTTGTTTAATTTTTTTTTTAGAGAAGCTGTATTGATTAAATTTTATATAGAAGACCAACAAATCGGTATGATTATAGGTAAAAAAAAGCATATTAATATAAAAGGCGCAGCATTTAATTGTTTCGAAGGTAATTTTTTATGTTTAGCGGAAAAGTTTAGAAATATGCATATATCATCTTATATGATGGACATTTTAGCAAAAATATCTGTTGAAAAGTATAATATTAATATTTGTTATTATACTATACATAAAGAGATTAAAAGTCGTAGTTTTTGTAAAAAAATTATGAACTATATACCAGTAAATATAGAAAATTTGTATGATATAAACTTTTTTTCAAACAGATATCCAATTGAAACTTTTAAAAAATCATATGAAAATTGTCATGATACAAGACTTGAAATTCTTACTCAAAATATAATTTATATAAATAGTGGCTTGGTAAAAAAAGTAGGTGGGGGTGAGCTTCTAAATAGTTTAGCAAATTTAGAAGATATAATTAATAAAAAAAAACTAGTAAAAATGATAAATGATTATCATGAGAAAAAATATGACATATTTGATTATATTTCAGAAGATGAGTTTTCTAAAATGTTAATGAATAAAGCATTTCATCATTTTATGCTAGTTGATAATAATGATATTACTGATTACATATGTTTTTTTAGATTAGATTACACAAATAACACAAATAATCAAATATTAAAAAATGGATTTTTATTTTTGAATGTATTTGATATGAAAGATAGTGTATTTGATATGAAGGATGATGTATTTGATATGAAAGATAATGTATTTGAATATAAAATTAAAAAGTCTTTGATATTAAAGTCAATTATAAAATATTGCCGTGAGAATTTAATAATTGATATGATTTTATCACCTTGTGTATTCGACGATATTAAAATGTTACGTGATAATAGTTCTTTTAATTATTATATGTATAACATGGAAATGCCATACATTGAAAACGAACTTAATGGGATGGTAACTATATAGTATAATTTATTAATTATTTTTTGCAACGGAATCTAAATGAATCTTCATTGCCTTCTTTACCGCAAAAAATAACTTGATCCCAACCACTATACCCAGCTGCTTTACAAGATTTATCTGCTGCATCATCTCTCCATGTATATCCAGCAGCTACTGCCTTTGGATTTGTTATACATTCTGTAAATGGAGGAAGAGGTATTCCAGCTAAATTTCCAATATTTACTTTAAAGGGTGTTTGTTTTGGTTGTGCGGGAACAGCACCTCCTAATTCAGCAATTTTTACTTGTTTGCCAGAATTATGTGTTAAACACATATCATTTCCGCATGATTCCATGCGCCAGTTACCGAAATTGAATTGTTGTCCTTGTTCTAAAAGAAATCCTTTGCCCTTTGGAACTTTACACATATTACCATCAGCGCACCATAATGTCATACCTTTATCTTTTAGAGCAGTTATAATAGTTTCCTCTGATACCGGAGGCCCTTGAGGCCCGATCAAGCCCTGATCACCTTTATCACCTTTATCACCTTTATCACCTTTATCACCTTTATCACCTTTATCACCTTTATCACCTTTTGGACCAAGAGGACCAATTGGGCCCGACGGACCTTTATCACCTTTGTCACCTTTGTCACCCTTGTCACCCCTGTCACCTTTTGGTCCAAGTGGCCCCATGGGTCCTATGGGGCCAAGTGGGCCGATAGGTCCTTGTTCACCTGGGGGGCCGATAGGCCCTTGTTCGCCTTGAGGTCCTATTGGTCCCTGTTCTCCTTGGGGTCCTATTGGTCCTTGTTCGCCTTGAGGTCCTTCAGGGCCTTGTTCACCTTGTAATCCTAGATAACCTCCCATAGTAGTTTATTTTATAATATATAATATAAAGTTATAAAATAAATTTGTAAATATATCTATAAATAATCTTGAAATATAAATTAATCTAGAATTGATCAAACTTAACCTTTACCCAGCCATTATTTCTATCAGCCGTATGACTTTTACCGAAATCAGCAAATTGATTATTTAGATTTAATTTAACAGCATAATCTCTATCTCTTCTCACAGCAACATTATTATATAAATTATTAATATCGTTTCTTAAACTGTCTAATTCAGCTAAAATATCTCTGTCACCAGATCCTGGATTGACATATAATCTACCCGCCATACCAACATTATTTCTGTCCCATGAAATTCTTCTTTGAAATACACCATCTTGACCTCTCCAACCAACAGCTCCTCCAGACCATCCATACATTGTTGGCCCGTCGAATGTACTATTATATTGTATACCATGATTTTGATCCCTCATTGTTATAGCTTGGCCACTTTCTAAAGCGACCCCTTTTCCTTTTGGAACTTGACAAAAACTGCCATCTGCGCACCATAATGTCATATTTCTTGTACCTTCTTTTAAAATTGTTTCAACTGCTTCTTTACTTAAATTATTCATATATATATATAAATAAAATATATATATATAAAAATATTTATAAAATTACGATTTCAATTAATTATTTTTTGCAACGGAATTTATAGTAATCTTTTATTACAGCTACAATACCTTAAGATAGTGTATCAATACACTGGAGAAATTTATTTATTTTTGTAATCTCTTTAACTGTTCAGTCGCCTGCATTATAACATCTGATAATTTAACTGTCATTTTTTTATTATCGCGAGTAATATCTGCACATAAATCTGGTTTGTTTGCATCACTGCAATCATATAAAGATAATTGCCCGATAGGTCCAGGAGACCAAGTTAATTTACCATTTATTACTACGCCTTCTCTATTCCAAACTAATTTGTCACTATATTCCATATTATTTCCATCACCATTAGCCTTAGCTCTCAAAGCGCCACCTGACCAGCCATAAATTGTAGGTCCATCTACATTGCCCTCGTATTTTATACCATGAAATTTATCCCTTATTGTCATAGATTGCCCAGATTCTAAGGAAATTCCTTTTCCTTTTGGAACTTGACACATAGTTCCATCTGCGCACCATAAAGACATACTTTTATCTTTTAAGAAACCTTTAATCGTTTCATCTGATACAGCTGAACCACCAGAACCACCGGCTCCTGGTGGACCCATAGGTCCTTGGTCGCCCTTGTCACCTTTTGGTCCTACGGGACCTACAGGACCTATTGGACCAACCAAACCTTTATCGCCTTTATCGCCTTTATCGCCTTTATCGCCTTTGTCGCCTTTTGGACCCAGTGGTCCTTGTGGGCCCTCAGGACCTTCTAGTCCTTGAGGCCCTTCTGGCCCTTCAGGGCCTTCAGGGCCTTGTTCACCTTGCAATCCTAAATATTGTCCCATCTTTTACTTATTTTATAATATAAGGTTACAAAATAAATTTTAAAATATAAGGTTACAAAATAAATTTTAAAATATATACAATTTAATAAATAATTAAATTTATATAATTTATTTTTTTCATCGTTAATAGTAATATATGAAATGAGTAATAAAATTCCAAGTATTACAAATTTGCATAACGAAAAAAACAATAAACAAAAATCAAAGAATGACATATTCAATATTGTTTTAACAAAATGCATAGAAAAAATTGTATACACTAATAGATATACTGATCATACTTATATTTTTTTTGAAGTACCAAAAATGTTAATTGGAGCACCTAATTACGATATGAAGTCGTGTATAGTATTTTTAATGAATGAACTATCAAAAGAAAATTATAAAGTATTATTTGTTGAACCTCTTTATATATATATTGACTGGGGTACAAATGTGCAGAAACACTCAAAATCTAATTTAGATGATATTCAAAAATATGTACATACATCGAACCCGGAAAAATTAAAAATGCAAACTCAAATGTTATTAGAAAAATTTCCTAATACATCAAAAGTAGTATTTGAATATCAAGACGCATCTAAAAATAAAAAGAAGAAAAAATAGCCTTGGCCTTTTAGAAAAAGGCTTACCCAAAAGACTTTTTTTAGAAAAAAGTCAAGGCTTACCCAAAACTTATTACTTGGCCAAAAAACCCCTATTTTTTGTAAACTTTTTTCTTAAAAAAGTTAGCGTTGTAATTTGTTTATTTTTTTTTAATGGCTAAATATAAGAATACCTATATTTAAGTATGGAAAACTTAGAAAATTATATGATGGTTGATAAAATAAAAAATAAAAAAGGAGAGGATACTACTGAATTTAAAGAATGTGAAGGTAGATTAATTATTAAACAATATTCTGGTATAAATACAGATAATTTCATAATAAAAAAAGTAGATGGGAAGCGTATTAGCTTTTCATTCTTTAAAATTAATGGAATTCATTACATTAATATCAATGGAGAACATATAATTGATTATAAAAGATTTGTTAATATTCAACAAATTTCAAAATATGACACGTCAGGGTCGGATACAGAATCTATAAAAGTTAAAAATGGTTTTATAGGAGATCTTATTATTCATAATTGTGATCCGGAAATATTTAAAAAATCGCTTGATATTATGGCGAAATATATGAAATACAAAAATAATTATATATCAGATCTTATGTATTTTATTTTTCATTAACAAAATGACTACGTCCATTCACCTATAAAATATAAAGTAAATAAAATGACTACGTCCATTTACCTATAAAATATAAAGTAAATAAAATGACTACGTCCATTCACCTATAAAATATAAAGTAAATAAAATGACTACGTCATTCACTTAATACCATAAATAATGTTGTTAATAGAATAATGTTTTGCATTGTATACATGGTTTTTTTATATCCTTCACTGTCATATCCAAGACCATACTCTCTAACTTTACCATTTGGTTTGAACATGATAGCCGGCTTAATAATATAGATAAAAATTATTATTGCGACTAATAAAAATATTTTACTTCTTAGTTTATAGTCAATCATATATTATATAAAATAAAAAGTAAAAATGAAAATAAATAAATTAACATTTTATTAAATAAATTAGTAAATTTGTTAATATAATAAATTTATTTATTAACTGTAAATAATAATTATCTTAAGTATTCATGAATATATTAAGATTTTTAGATAGTCTTTTTTTCAAGCATAAAACAAAAGGTATAATAAAACCTTATGATAAAATAAAAATAATAGATAAAACAAAAACA
>Ga0068872_10003815_pt1 | contig 11440 bp, 9 predicted proteins | sample NOAtaG_7_FD_66441 | JGI IMG/M metagenome (GOLD analysis project Ga0068872, IMG submission 66441) | Freshwater lake microbial communities from Lake Erie, under a cyanobacterial bloom - NOAA_Erie_Diel1S_2200h metaG | ecosystem: Environmental > Aquatic > Freshwater > Lake | place: USA: Ohio, Lake...
TTTCCGCTTGTTATTTAAAAATAATGTATTTATTTCTTAAAAAACCATCTAAAGCACTTTCTATTCTTTTATAGCCAATTCCTCTTATAACTGAAAATGGTCTTTGATGTTTAGTAAGTGTTTGTTCGTAGTAATCAAAAAGCTCTTTACGCTGATTGGGGTGTTCTCTTAAGGGATCTTCTTCCCAGGGAAGATCTATGTCGCAAAGAAAATGATAGTTATAAAACGTATTGGTAAAACTTTCTTCAATTTCAGGAGGACACATTTGATATTTGTACTCGCACCAAATTTTATTTACAAGTGGAGTTGTATCGCAAAACAAGAGAGCATTTGCCTTATTTATTAATTCGTTTTCCAGATGAAGTTGCCCATTATTAATGTTTATAATATCATTAAGTGTATAGTTAAGTCCAATTTCTTTTAAATATTCCCGAGAATATTCGGGTACCCAAATAGTATTAAAATGTTTGGCTAATTCTTCAGATAATTTTGATTTTCCGGTGCTTTCGGGACCAACAACGGCTATTTTAATAACGTTATTCAAATTTTCCTATTTCATGTTAACAAATTGAAGTGGGAGATCGTACTCACCTCTTCTTACAATAGAAATTACCTGTTGAAGGTCGTCTATTTTTTTTGCGCTAACCCTTATAATGTCGTCCATAATTTGAGCGGTTACTTTAAGTTTGCTGTCTTTTATGTCTTTCATTATTTTTTTGGAAGTTTCTTTGTCAATTCCTTGTTTTATCTTGATGTCTTTTTTAATCATACTGCCTGAGGCCCCATGTTGTTTTCCTTCATCCAGACATTTTGGATCCAACTTTTGTTTTATCATGCGCATTCTTATTACATCAATAATCGAGTTTAAGCGCATTTCATCTTCTGTTAAAATTGTAATGAGCTTATCTTTTTTATTCAAATCAATTTCAGTTTTAGAATCTCTGAAATCGAAACGGGTGCCAATTTCTTTTTTTGCAACATTTATTGCGTTATCCAATAATTGCAAGTCTGCTTCGCTTGTAATATCAAATGAGGGCATATTAAATCATATTATAGGGTGATGGATACTTAAATTGGTAATTCAATGCGTTTTTAATTTTAGAATTATCAATAATTTTTTCACTTTCTAAATTATCAATAAAATGCGGGATGGGCAAACCCGCCTTTTCACAAGCTTTTGTATAAAAATCTTTTCTGGTAGGATGTTCATCGCAGCATATATTATATATTCCTTTCAAATCTTTTTCTATTGATAATTTTATTAGGGCTGCTACATCTTCTCCTTGAACCAAATTAACAGGACCACGGCCATTTGAAACATTTTTTTTGCCAGTTAAAAATTGGGCTGGATAGCGGTTCTCGCCGGCTAATCCGGCTAATCGAAGAATTAAATAATCGTTAAACATCGCTGATATAAAGGTTTCACTTTCAAATACAGTCTCGTTTACACTTGAATCTTTTATTAGTTTGAGATCTTCTGTACAGTTTTTATAAACCGACGAATAAACAGAGGTAGAAGAGGTGAAGATTAATCGGGAAGATTTATTTATTTGCTCGATTGTTCTATAAAAATCCTTTAAGATATATTTAGATGGTGGTACAGTAAATAGATATAGATCAGCTTTTGGTATTTCCGATTGGCCTATACTAAATTTAAATTGATTGTTAAGTAGTGGATTACGACTGCTAATTAAAACGGAATATTCTTTTAAAGTCTCTTGAGTGTAATTTCCTAACCAGCCATTGCCTCCTATATAAACAATTTTTATCATTATACTATTTTTAAAGCCTCTTTAAATGTATTGGCATGAGCCTCAATTATATGTTTTATTTGTGGACTGTATCCGCCACCCATTGCTACCGATATGGGGGTGTTGTTGTTTTTGCAGAATTCAAAAACCTTTGCATCTCTTTGTCTGCAGCCATTTATACTTAAGTTCATCCGGCCTAATTTATCACTTTCTAAAACATCAACTCCCGATTGATAGAATATAAAATCCGGAGAAAATAGTTGTTTTATATTTTCTAAACTATTATCCAAAATTTCCAAGTACTCCAGATCACCGGTGCCATCTTTAATTTCTACGTCTAAATCCGATTTTTCTTTATTAATCGGATAATTTTTTTCACCGTGAATACTAAAGGTAAAAACACTGGAATCCTCTTTAAAAATTTCTGCGGTTCCATTGCCTTGATGAACATCTAAGTCTATTATTAAAATTTTTTTGTAGTAATTATTTTTTTGCAAATATCGGGCTGCAATAGCAAAATCATTAAGCATACAAAATCCTTCTCCTCTATCCGAAAAGGCATGATGGGTGCCTCCGGCAATATTGAGTGAAATACCGTTTTCATGAGCAAATAACGCACATTGAATGGATGCTCCCATTATAGTAAGCTCCCTTTTTACTAATTCGCTGCTGTGTATGAAACCTGTCTTACGCGCTTCTTTTTCACTAATGTTTAATAAGCAAAAATTCCGAACGTAATCCGGATAATGGGCTAAACAAATATCTTCAAAAAGGGCCATTTCAGGTTCAAAAAAATTGTCATTACCAAACAGTCCTTCATATTTCAATTGTTGAGGTAAAAGATCATACTTCTCCATCGGAAAACGATGTGTTTCACTAACGGGATGATTATAAAAAGGATGCCAGGCTATTTTAATCATTTGTTATTGCCTGGTATTTTTTTAGTATTTTATGAGCTTTTAACGGATAATAACACATTCCAACTAAAACTGATTGATAGGGGAAATCTCTTAAACCGAATTGTATTTCAATATTAAAGCTGGTATTGCCAAATGATTTAGACCCTTTTGCAAAAAGTATATTTGGTCGATCACCATCGTTTAAATATCCATAATAACCTTTAAGCCCAGTATTAAATCCAAATAAAGGATGAATCATGCTTAAAGAAATTCCATATAAAAATGCATCATTCTGCCTATGTTCGGGCTTATTTGTTTGCCAAGAATAAAATCCGGTATTAGTATTAATATAATAAATATAGTTTTCTTTTTTATATAACGTTTTGGAGGTATGTACAGTAAATATATATCCTGGAGTATCGGTATAACGTGCATTAGATAATCCATTTCCACTGGCAGATTTAATGGTGCACTCAAGCAAGGTAGCGGGAATTATTTTTCTTTCCTTAAAAATATTAATTAGTGAAGTAAAGTATACATCTCCTACAGAATATCCTTTGCCTTCTTTGTGCCTGGATTTTCGCAAATCCCGTGTAAGGGTATCATATTTAAAGTATTCTAGAGGTACCATCCAGGTACTAAAGGCCACTCTGTTCTTTAATACAGGGATATAAAGCTCAATTATAGCATTTCTGGTGTTGTCTCCATAGCCACCGTGTTGAGCATATTTCATATTTATAAAGGCGCTGTCGCTAATTATTCCACCCCTAACATCAGCAACTGGTAATGCATTGGGTCCCATTAATCCGGGAGATGTAGTAATGTATTCGGTCCAAAGAGTTTTACCGTCCCAATTATGTTTACGGTTCCACCAGGCATAATCTTCCTTTTGTGAAAGACACTTTAAGGTTTTTAATAAAAGTAAAGTTATAATCCACCATTTCATAAGCCTAAATTAAGCATTACATAGTTTAAAATGGTAATTTTGCATAAATGGATTTGAATTTTATTGCAGAACGTTTTTCTGCCCATCCTGTATTGACTAAAGCCGCTGAATTATTTAATTCTGAGGGTAATCATTTGTTGTGGAATGGCTTAATTGGTGCTGGAAAGTCGTTTTTGGTAAATTCATTGTTTCAAGCACATCATCATTTTATTTTAATGGTGTTTAATGATAAAGAGGAAGCAGCTTACCATTTAAACGATTTGCAAAGTATTACAGGAGAACAAAAAGTTTATTTTTTTCCATCTTCTTATAAAAAACCTTATCAGATTTTAGAAACCGACAATGCTAATATTTTGCAAAGAGCAGAAGTGCTGAATAAAATAAATACAAATCCCAAGCCTTGTATTTTAGTAACTTATGCTAATGCGCTCACCGAAAAAGTGGTGACCAAGTCTAATCTGGCTAAAAATACGCTTCAAATTAAAGCCGGAGATAAATTGAATATCGATTTTATAATTGATGTTTTACTCGAATATCAGTTCGAAAGAGTAGATTTTGTTTCCGAACCGGGTCAATTTGCCGTTAGAGGAGGATTGGTTGATATTTTTTCTTTTAGTTATGAAGAGCCTTATCGTATTGAATTTTTTGGTGATGAAGTGGAGTCTATCCGGGCTTTTGATGCGGGTACTCAGCTTTCTACTTCTACGATGAGTAAAATAAATATAATTCCTAATGTTCAAGGAAAGATACTAGAGGAAAGTCGTGAAAGTGTTTTTGAATTTTTGCCTTCTAATACAATTTATGTTTTTAGTGATATTTCTGAAACACTCAAAATAATTAATAAAGAATTTGAAAAGGCTTCTTCTATTTATAGCGAAGAAGTGGAACATCAATTAATAAAACAACTGAGTCCGGATGAGCTTTTTGTTGATGGTAATAGGGTTCTTGATTTTTTAAATAAGGTAAATACCCTTGAGTTCTCCAAAAAAAGTGTATTTGAGCAATTTAGTGAATTCAATTTTAAACAACAGCCCCAGCCAAGTTTTAATAAGAATTTTGATTTATTAATTCATAATTTATTTGAAAATTCTAAAAATTCTGTTTATAATGTTTTGTTTACAGATAGTGCAAAGCAAGGGGAACGTTTATTTAAAATTATTGAAGATCTAACTGTTAAAAATAATTTTATTCAAAAACCCGAATATATTACCATACATTCTTCCATTCATGAGGGATTTATTGATTCTGATATTCAGTTGGCGTGTTATACTGATCATCAAATATTTGAGCGTTATCATCGTTTTCGATTAAAGGAAGGCTTTCAAAAAAATAAGCAGGCTCTCACAATTAAGGAATTGCATAGCCTGCAACCAGGCGATTTTGTAACGCATATCGATCACGGTGTTGGCAGATATGGTGGTTTAGAAAAAATGGAAGTTAACGGAAAGCAACAGGAAGCAATTCGTATTATTTATAAAGATAATGATGTATTGTATGTAAGCATACATTCATTACATCGAATTGCTAAATTTTCAGGAAGCGATTCTAATCCTCCAAAGCTCAATAAATTGGGTAGTCAGGCATGGAGTAATTTAAAGCAAAAGACTAAAAAGCAGGTTAAGGACATCGCTAAAGAATTAATTGCCCTATACGCTAAACGAAAAGCCTCTCCCGGTTTTGCTTGTAATCCCGATACCTATTTACAGCATGAGCTGGAGGCATCTTTTATTTATGAAGATACTCGTGATCAACTTAGGGCAACTAATGATGTTAAAAAAGATTTAGAAAAACCTTATCCAATGGATCGCTTAATATGCGGTGATGTAGGTTTTGGTAAAACAGAAGTAGCCATACGTGCTGCTTTTAAATTGGTTGCAGAGGGAAAACAAGTTGCCGTTTTGGTGCCCACAACAATTTTAGCCTCTCAGCATTATAAAACTTTTTCTAATCGATTAAAAGATTTGCCTTGCAAAGTAGATTATTTAAACAGATTTAAATCATCTAAATCAGAAAAACAAACACTAGAAGAACTCGCTTCTGGAAAAATAGATATTATTATTGGGACTCATCGTTTGGTTAGTAAAGATGTAAAGTTTAAGGATCTGGGCCTTTTAATTATTGATGAGGAACAAAAATTTGGAGTAGCAGTAAAAGATAAATTAAAAGAATTTAAAGTAAATGTAGATTGCCTTACCTTAACAGCAACACCTATACCACGAACTCTTCAGTTTTCTTTATTAGGTGCACGTGATTTATCGGTTATAAGCACCCCACCCCCAAACCGTTATCCTGTTCAAACAGAAGTGCACGAATTTAAGGATGAAATAATAAGAGATGCTATAAGTTATGAATTGCAAAGGGGCGGACAGGTATTTGTAATTCATAATCGGGTACAAAATATTCTAGAAATTGCTGGTATGATTCAGCGGCTGGTTCCCGATGCGCGAATAGGAGTAGGGCATGGTCAGATGGAAGGAAAAAAATTGGAAAACGTAATGCTTAATTTTATTGAAGGTGAGCTGGATGTTTTAGTTGCTACTACTATTATAGAATCTGGTCTCGATATACCAAATGCCAATACAATTATTATAAACAGAGCAGAGAATTTTGGATTAAGCGATCTACATCAGATGCGTGGGAGAGTTGGCAGGAGTAATAAAAAAGCTTTTTGTTTTTTATTAACAGCTCCGGCAACAGTTTTAACAAATGATGCCCGTAAGCGTTTAAAAACACTTGAAGAATTTAGCGATTTAGGGAGTGGATTTAATATTGCGATGAAGGACATGGATATCAGGGGAGCTGGTAATATGCTTGGCGCCGAGCAAAGTGGTTTTATAAACGAAATTGGTTACGAAACTTATCAAAAGATTTTAGATGAAGCCATTTTTGAATTGAAGGAAACAGAGTTTGCCGATTTATATGCCGACGAAATTAAAACTGAATCGAAGTTTGTGCGCGATTGCATTATTGATACCGATTTTGAGCTATTGTTCCCGGATAGCTATATAGAGAATTTAACTGAGCGTTTAATCTTGTATAAAGAATTGGATGATATTAAAGAGGAAGAAGATCTTCAAAAGTTTAGAATTAATTTAATAGATCGTTTTGGTAAATTGCCCGATGCCTCAGAGGAACTGATAAATTTAATTCGATTAAAATGGTTGGCAGAAAAATTAGGTTTTGAAAAATTAATTATGAAAAACAACCGTTTCATCGGTTATCTGGTTGCTAATCAAAACTCGGGTTATTATCAAAGCGAGTGGTTTACGCGAATCCTAAAACGAGTTCAAAAGGATCGAAATTTTAAGATTAAGGAAAATAATAATAAACCGTCCGTTTTAATTGATAACATCAAAAGTGTAAATCAATTATTAAACATCTTTACAGAATTAGCCGAATGATAATGGATAAAGTAGGTTATTATATCATTAGATTTTTTTTGCAGGCTATCATTAATATCTTATCCCCTTTTTTATATGTATTTAGCACTGTTTTAAAGTTTGTTTTGTTTGATCTTATTGGGTATAGAAATAAAGTAATCATTTCTAATTTAAAGAATTCTTTTCCTAATAAATCCGAAAAAGAAATAAAGGAAATTTCTAATCGTTTTTATATATTTTTTTGTGATTTATTTCTTGAAACCCTACAAACACTCACCTTATCCGGTAATAAAATTAGGGAAAGATGTAAAATAAGTTCACAGGCCAAGGAACTTATTGATGGATTTCAAATTAAAAATCAAAGTATCATTATCGTAATGGGGCACATTGGAAATTGGGAGTGGGGCGGGGCTTCATTCAGCTCTGAGTTTAATATGCAACTGAATGTAATTTATCATCCTCTAAAGAATAAAGTGTTTAATCATCTTGTTCGTTTTATGAGAATGCGTTATGGTACTGGTTTAATTGCAATGAATGATTCTTTTCGGGAGATGGTAAAGAATAGAAATAATTTAACTGCTACTGCTTTTATTGCAGATCAATCTCCACCTCCAGAGGGTGCACATTGGCTTTATTTTTTAAATCAGAATACTCCTTTTTTCAGAGGGCCTGAAACCTTATCTAAAAAAATGGATTTGCCTGTAGTTTATGTTTCTTTAAGCCGAATAAAACGCGGTCATTATATTTTAAATGCTGAATTACTAGTTGAACACCCCAAAAATACTCCTTCAGGATATATTACAGAGGTCTTTGCCAAAAAATTGGAACAAGAAATTGTTTCTCAGCCCGAAATTTGGTTATGGAGTCATAAGCGATGGAAACATAAGAAGATATTGGAATAAAGGAATTAATTGTATAGAATTTGAATTTTAGACAACGATCAATTTATAGCCTTTCTGTTTAATCGCTTCATAATTGGTTTTATTTTAAAATAAATAGTTTTTATTACCTAATTTTTATTCTTTACACTTTTAACTTTTTTCTTTTAAAAGGACAATTTTTTATGATTTATTATGCAATGTATTGTTTTTCAATGCAAAGGCTTTAGTTGTTTTAATCTTTATTATGGGTTTTGATTGTTATCTTTGTAAAGTTTATGGATAATAAAGAATTAATTTTAGCAACCAAACCTTTTACTAAGGAAAACAGATTTAAAAGTTACGCTTTGTCGTTTACAACTTTAATTCTTTTGGTTTCCGTTTTTTACGGTGCAATTGTTATTGATATTGCTTTAATTAAATTAACGATGGGCGTAATAGCCGCACTGTTAATGATGCGAATGTTTGTAATTTATCACGATTACGAACATCACGCCATTTTATATAAATCGGTACCGGCAAAAATTATTTTCACATTGTACGGCCTATTTATGCTGGCTCCTGCTAGTATCTGGAAACGTTCTCACGATTATCATCACAAGCATAATTCAAAAATGTTTACCGCTAACATTGGTTCTTATCCACTTATGACTAAAGAACAGTTTTTAAACGCTACAGAATCAGAAAGAAAAGCATATTTATGGAGCAGACATCCCTTAAATATGCTGCTTGGTTATTTTACTTTCTTTATCTACGGCATGTGTATTCAGTCGTTAAGAAGTAATTTCTCTAAACACTGGGATTCTCTCTTAGCCCTTGTTTTGCATGTTGCCTTAAATATTGTAGTAATTTATCATTATGGTGTATCTACTTGGTTTTTTGCCATGTTTATTCCGTTTTTTATCTGTTTGATGATAGGTGCTTACTTGTTTTATGTTCAACATAATTTTCCAGGTGTAAAGTTTAACGATAAAAAACATTGGGAATATACAGAAGCAGCTTTGAAGTCTTCTAGTTACCTTAAAATGAATAGGGTTATGCAGTGGTTTTCCGCCAACATTGGTTTTCATCACATTCATCATTTAAATTCAAGAATTCCATTTTACCGTCTGCCCGAAACCATGATGGCATTTAAAGAACTTCAAAACCCGGTTATTTCTACACTTAAAATAAAAGATATAGTAGCTTGTTTAAAGCTTAAATTATGGGATCCGGAGCAAAACAGAATGCTTACCCTAAATGAAGTTAAATTCTCTTAACGTTTCCTTAAAAACTATAGGTAAATCCTGCAATGAAATTAAATCGGTAAGTTGGATAATTATTCCAACGGTAATAGCGCATTGCAGCAATATTATTAAACCGAATAAAAGCACTTATATTTTTAGTATAACGGTATTCAGTTAAAATGTTTATGTCCGTTATTGCCTTTAAATTAACAGATTTAGGGGAATATCCTAAAGTTGAGGCGGTATCTTTCACAAATTCTTTTGCAAAACGATTACCAACATAAAATAAGTCTAGTCCCAAAATTATTTTATCCTGCAAAGTATAGCGACCCGAAGCTGTCATGTTTAAAGTAGGCAATTGCCAAGGCCTTAGTTCATTTTTTAATTTATAGCCATAGTAATCAACACGTCCAATAAGTTTTAGTTTTTCTGTAGTTTGATAGCCTAGTTCTCCGGTTGCCTTAAGAACAGAACCTGTATCATAATTTGTAATAAATCGATTACTAAGCTGATTGGCTATAAAATTTTCATAAAGTAAAATATTATTCACTTTTTTATAATCTACCCCTGTAAAATAATTAAGCTTATTTCCTAATGCTCCATAAACCCCGCCGTAGAGATTCATTCTTTCTGTGGTGTTGGCTATTTCTGTAGTTGGGATTATAAAGGGGTTTTCCTGGCTAATTCGTTTATATGAATTTCGGTATACATTACCCGTTATTCCTCCATATAAATTAATAAATCGTTCTACAACCGAATATCGTATGTCTACATCAGGAAAGAAATTAAAATAAGATTTTAGGGTATCACTTTGTACAAAGGTTTTAACCCCTACCTTAAATTTAATTTTATTAAGTTTTAATTCTGCACGTGGACTAACGTTTAGAATATAGGCATTTGCATCACTTACCAGTGCGTTAGTATTGTAAAAATAATCAATACCAGCATAACCTCCAAACCATTCGGTGCCATGAAACTTACCAATATCACCACCAAGTTTCGCATTGGTTTCTAATGAGCTGTAATTGTCAAAATAAGTATAATAATCTGCTTTTAAATTATAATTTACTTTCTGGGAGTCGTTGTAAGTACTATAAAAATTAGCATTTGCACTTATGTTGCCAAACCATTGATAGTATTGCGAGCTTTCCAGTTTAACGCTATCGGCAATAAGCGTGTCTGAAATACCATAATAATGAAATGCGTCTCTTGTATAATTGGCATTACCCGTTAATACGTGATTTTTAAAAAAGGTTTTACCATTAACTTTTATGAAATTTTCACTAATACCCGGAAACAACTTGTTCTTAATATCTCCCGATGAAGAAAAATGGCGGGCATTTATTCCATAGTTGTATTTTTTAGATCTACTACTGGTGTAATTATATTCTAATAACGGCGTGTTATAATTACCAAAACCTGCTTTAACATAATGATTTTGAAGTTTTAGTAACGGTTCCCCTTTAATGGTTGCATAAGCTATAGGCTCTAAATTAAAATAGGTGGGAAATTGTTTGGTAATAGTTTCGTATTTTAATTTAGGAGCAGGTGGCGCAGAATCCAAAATTATTGGACTATCAAAGAAGCGGTTTGCGTTTATAATGGTAGGCTCATAATCCTTTACTACATTTACTTGTTCTGCATCCAGTTTTTTCTCGTCCTTTGTTGTTTGGGAGAAGGAATGGTAATTTAATCCGATTAGTATGGTAATTATTAGTAGCTTATTCATATTTAACCTCCTCATCTTTTACGGGTTCTGTTTTTGGTTCTTCTTCAAATAGTTTTTCATCACTTCCCTTCTCTGGCAAAATGTTTATTTCAATTTGTTCTTTTACTTTCTTCTGCTCTAATTTCTTTTCCATATCTAAAATAGTATCGATTTTTTTTCGAGCAATTTCAACTAAATCGGCCCCCTCGTAATTATCAATTATACTTTGAAGAGTGTGTTTGGCCTGAAACAAATCATTTTTGGAAACCAAAATATCCGAAAGCAAAATAAAACTTTTTGCAACCCATAGATCGTATGAAGGATCGTGGTTGATAATGGTGTATACGTGTTTTTCCGACTCATTAATTTTTCCTTTTTTAAACAATAATTCTGCTAATTGATAACGAGCATCCGCTCCAATTTCTGCCCTGGTCTTGTCTGCTAAATCGCTAAATTCAGTCATAGCAACGGTTGTATCATTAAGCATAAGAGATGATTTTGCTAAATTATACCTTGCTTCGAGTTCAATCTCAGGTGTTGTTTTTTCAGCAAATAATACTTTAGAAGAGTATTCTTTTAATTCGGGGTATTGATTGGTTAGTTTGTATGATCGCATTAAACCAATACGAGCATCAGCAACATTGGTTTTTAT
>Ga0068872_10003816_pt1 | contig 11438 bp, 9 predicted proteins | sample NOAtaG_7_FD_66441 | JGI IMG/M metagenome (GOLD analysis project Ga0068872, IMG submission 66441) | Freshwater lake microbial communities from Lake Erie, under a cyanobacterial bloom - NOAA_Erie_Diel1S_2200h metaG | ecosystem: Environmental > Aquatic > Freshwater > Lake | place: USA: Ohio, Lake...
CATAGGCGCTGGCCTCGTTCTTGGTGCGCTCCTCGTCTTCCTTGGCCTTGATGACGTCATCGAAGGCTGCTTTCACCTCGCGCGGGGGCTTGGCCTCCTGGATGGTCACGGCGACGATCTCGATGCCGGCGCCGTAGGTGTCGAGATAGCTCTGGAGTTTGAGGCGAGTCTCGTCGGCGATCTGGGCGCGGCCCTCGGAGAGCACCTGCTCAAGTTTGCTGGAGCCCACGACGTGGCGCAGCGCGCTGTCGGCCGCGTGACCCAGACTGACCTCGGGGTTCTGGACATTCAATACGAAGGCCTTCACGTCGGCGATGTTGTACTGGACCTTGATGGGCAGCTCGACCATGTTTTCGTCCTGCGTGAGCATCATCCCGCTCGATTCATACTGCCGCTCGCGCGTCACGTTGACCGGCACGACCGTGTCCACAAGCCAAGGGTTCCAGTTGAGGCCGGGGTCGAGGATCTCGCTGAAGCGCCCGAAGCGCAGTACCACGGCACGCTCCTGTTCGTCGATCACATGGACGCCGAGGTAGAACCAGATCGCGCCGATCAGGGCGAGGATCAGCCCCAACGCTGCACCGGCCTGCGCGGCTTCACCGCCGGATGGAGAACCACCCCGCCCGCCGCCGAAGGCAGCGCCGAGCTTCTGGCGGAACTTGCGGAACGCCTCATCGAGATCCGGTGGGCCGTCGCCGCCCCCCCACGGATCTCGTTGCTTGCCGTTACCTGGCTCATTCCAGGCCATAAACTGCTCCCGGGGAAAGTGAAAAAAGGGAAAGGCGCGCGATTCTAGCAGCAGAGCTTTGCCGCCTGCGACCTATGACTGACCTCATTATGGGGTGGCCTGCGAGCGCCCGAGGAGCAATTGCTCCAGATCGCGCCGCGGCAGCCTGACCTCCATGCTCATCGCGCCGTCATCCGCAACCCGCTCAGCCACCACAGCGCCCTTGCCATAGAGCAGGGCACGCAAGCGGCCTTCAGAGGGTGCAAGCTCAAGCCATTCATGGGCCATCTCGCCGCCAATGCGCTCTGCAATGGCTTCACGCAACAGGTCGAGCCCTGCTGCGTTCTTTGCGGATACCCATACGCGAATCGGGACGCCTGCTTCGTCGCGGTCGATACGTGGCGCAGCCTCGAGCAGATCGATCTTGTTGAAAACATCGAGCCGCGGCACCTCTTCGGCTCCGATCTCGGCGAGCACCTGCTCCACCTCGTGGGTAGTGTCATCGCGGTCTTCAGCGCTCGCGTCAATCACGTGCAGCAGCAAGTCCGCAACGCGAGCTTCCTCCAGCGTGGCGCGGAAGGCCTCGACCAGCTGGTGGGGCAAATGCCGCACGAAGCCGACCGTATCGGCCAGCACCATCGAGAGCGAATCGGGAAGGTCCACCCGCCGCATGGTCGGGTCGAGGGTGGCAAAGAGTTGGTCCGCCGCGTAGACACCCGCCCCGGTCAGGGCATTGAAGAGGGTGGACTTGCCCGCGTTGGTGTAACCGACCAGCGAGACGGCAGGCACCTCGGCCCGACGCCGTGCACGGCGTCCCTGCTCGCGCTGCAGGTGCACTTTCTCGAGGCGTCGGCCCAGCAGTTTGATGCGGTCGCGGAGCAGTCGGCGGTCGGTTTCGAGCTGGGTCTCACCCGGTCCACGCAGGCCGATGCCGCCTTTCTGCCGCTCGAGGTGCGTCCAGCCGCGCACGAGCCGCGTGGACATGTGCCGCAACTGCGCGAGCTCGACCTGCAGCTTGCCCACGTGGGAGCGGGCACGCTGCGCGAAGATATCGAGGATGAGCCCCGTGCGATCGATCACGCGGCACTGCAGGCTGCGCTCGAGGTTGCGCTCCTGCGAGGGGCTCAGTGCGTGATTGAAGATGACGAGCGCGGCCTCGTGCTCGCGCACGGCCTGCCCGATCTCCTCGAGCTTGCCGCTGCCGACGAAGCTGCGCGGGTCGGGGCGATGCCGGTGACCGAACACGAAAGCCACAGGATCACCACCGGCGGAGAGCACGAGCTCCTCGAGTTCGCGCGGATCCTCGCGGTCTTCGTTCTCGTCGAGTTCGAGGTGAACGAGTACCGCGCGCTCACCCGTGCCCGGCCGGTCGAAGAACACCTCAGTCGATGACCTCGTCCTCGTCGTCCTCGACGTCGTTGGGCGGGCCGAGGCGAACCGGACGCGAGGGCACCACGGTGGAGACCGCGTGCTTGTAGACCATCTGGCTCACGGTGTTCTTGAGCAGGATGACGAACTGGTCGAAGGACTCGATCTGGCCCTGCAGCTTGATGCCGTTGACCAGGTAGATGGAGACGGGGATCCGCTCCTTGCGCAGTGCATTCAGGAAAGGGTCTTGTAGGCTTTGCCCCTTTGACATGACGAAACTCCTTTGCCCAAAACGGGCCAATGACAACGTTTGAAGCCACCTGTCAGTGCAGGCGGCGCCTTCTTCGGCCGGATTCCCCGAAGGAAAGCCGGCTTGCGGACGGTCTGCGCTCCGTCTGCCCTTAGATGCGGGCAGTGGCGAGCCGTTTCAAGGCCTCTTCCAGAAGATCGTCCCCCGGCCTGAGGCCTGCGCGCCCTTGTTGGTCAACGGGAAGCCACTCGAGTTCCTTCCACGAGCGCAACCAGGTGAGCTGACGCTTGGCGAGCTGTCGCGTGGCCATGATAGCCCGATCGATCATCTCCTCGTAGGACAATCGACCCTCCAGATGCTCCCATGCTTGCCGGTAACCGGCCGATCGCACGGAGGGCAACCCGGGGTGCAGGTCGCCGCGGGCGTGCAGGGCGCGTACTTCGTCCAGAAAACCCTGCTCCAGCATCTGCCGGAACCGCAGTTCGATGCGCTGGTGCAGCACCGCTCGCTCGGACGGCGCCACCGCGAGCCAGCGCAGCTTGCAGGGCAGCGGCGCGGGCGGCCGTTGCTCGCGGTGGATCTCGCTCATGGGGCGGCCCGTCAGGCGATAGACCTCCAGGGCGCGCTGCAGGCGCTGGGGGTCGGTGGGGTGGATGCGCGCGGCAGAGGCAGGGTCGACGTCCGCGAGCAGGCGGTGCACGCCAGGCCAGCCCTCGGCAGCGGCGTGGGCCTCGATATCGGCACGGATGGCGGGGTCGGCGGGAGGAAGATCCGCGATGCCTGCTTCCAGCACGCGGAAGTAGAGCATCGTGCCGCCCACCAGCAGGGGCCGGCGGCCGGCAGCGATCAGTTCACGCATGCTGCGGATGGCGTCATCGCGAAAATCAGCCGCGGAGTAGCTCTCGGCGGGGTCGCGGATGTCGATCAGGGCGTGCGGATAACGCGCCAGCACCTCGGGTGAGGGCTTGGCGGTGCCGACGTCCATGCCGCGGTAGATCTGGGCCGAATCGACACTGATGATGCCCGCGCCCAGCGCATCGGCAAGCGCGAGTGCGAGATCGGTCTTGCCCGCGGCAGTCGGGCCCATCAGGCAGATCGCCTCGGGGCGATCGTCCGTGACGTTCACGGCTCAGCGACCGCGCAGGAACAGGCGGTCGAGCTCGGCGAGCGTCTGCAGCGCCCAGGTCGGCCGGCCGTGGTTGCACTGGCCGCTGCGTTCCGTGCGCTCCATGTCGCGCAGCAGCGCATTCATCTCGGGAATGCTGAGCGCGCGGTTGGCCCGCACCGAGGCGTGGCAGGCCATGCCGGCGAGGATCTCGTCGGCGCGGGCCTCGAGGCGCGCGCTGCGGCCGAATTCGAGAAGATCGGCCACCACATCGCGCACCAGCGCGCCAAGATCGGCGTCGGCAAGCAGCACCGGCACCTCGCGCACCAGCACGGATTCTTCACCGGCGCGCTCCAGCACGAGCCCGAGCGGCGCGAGCGACTCGGCGTGCTCCTCGACGCAATCGGCCTCGCGGCGGCTCACATCGATGCGGCTCGGCACCAGCAAGGGCTGCGCGAGCACCTCGCCCGCATCGCGCGCGGCCTTCATGCGCTCGTAGGTGATGCGCTCATGCGCGGCGTGCATGTCGACGATCACCAGCCCGTCGCGATTCTCCGCGAGGATGTAAATGCCTTTGAGCTGCGCGATCGCGAAGCCGAGCGGCGGCACATCGTCATCGGCGCTGAAATCGATGGCCTTGGCCGGACGCGACAGTTCGCGATACGCCGCGAAGGTATCGGCGATGGCGCGCTCGTCACGGCCCCAGCCGAGGGCCTGCTGCGCGAAGCCGCCGGCAGGGGCGGACGCCATCGCGGGTGGCGCATAGGCGGCTGAGGCGCCTGACTCTGCCGGCAAGGGCATCGGGGCCGGCTGCATCTGCGGCGCCGCCACCGCGCCGGCGCGGGTTTCGGCGAGCGTGCGGTGCAGCGCATGGAAAAGGAAATCGTGCACGAGGCGCGCGTCGCGGAAGCGCACCTCGTGCTTGGTGGGGTGCACGTTCACGTCGACCAGCGTGGGATCGATCTCCAGATACAGCACATAGGCCGGGTGACGGTCGTGGTACATCACGTCACGGTAGGCCTGCCGCACCGCGTGCGTGACCAGCCGATCGCGCACCACACGGCCGTTCACGAAGAAGTACTGCAGATCGGCCTGGCTGCGCGAGAAGGCAGGCTGCGCCACCCAGCCGCGCAACAGCAGCGAAGAGGCCTCGAACTCGATCGCGAGCGACTGCTCAAGGAATGGCGCACCGCAAAGCGTGGCCACCCGCTGCTCACGCTCGCCCGGGCTCGCGCAGGGACGCAAGGCGAACACGGGTTTCTGGTTGTGGCGGAGTTGGAAGCCAGCTTCGAAGCGCGCCAGCGCAAGCCTGCGCACCACTTCCTCGCAGTGACCGTATTCGGTGCGCTCGGCGCGCAGGAACTTCCGCCTCGCGGGCGTGTTGAAGAAGAGTTCGCGCACCTCGATGGTGGTGCCACGCGGATGCGCCGCCGGCGTGAGCCGTGCCTCGCCGTTCACGTCGAGTTCGAGCCGGTTGGCGTGGGCCGCGGCCTCGGTGGCGCTGGTGAGCGAGAGCCTGGAGACCGAGGCGATGCTCGCCAGCGCCTCGCCGCGGAAGCCCAAGCTCAGCACCTGTTCGAGATCGTCCAGAGTGCCGATCTTGCTGGTGGCATGACGGGCCACAGCGAGCGGCAGATCGGCGGCGTCGATGCCCTCGCCGTCATCACGCACGCGCACCAGTCGGGTGCCGCCGGCCTCGAGATCGATCTCGAGCCGCGTGGCGCCGGCGTCCAGACTGTTCTCGAGGAGCTCCTTCACCACGGAGGCAGGCCGCTCCACCACTTCGCCGGCGGCGATCTGGTTGGCAAGCGTGCTGCTCAGGTGATGGATGCGGCCCATGGGTGCCCTGCGTGGAAGCCGGGCGAGGAACCGGGGCTCAGCTGTCGGGGATCAGGATCCGCTGGCCTGCCTGGATGCCGCCCGCGCCGCCCAGCCGGTTGGTCCTGACGATCTGATCGACACTAACACGGTAGCGCTCGGCGATACCAGACAAGGTGTCGCCGCGCGCGATCACGTACTCCGAGGGCCTGGCGCCGGAGCGCACCATGGCCGCCACGCGGGTATCCGGCGGCGGCGTGTTCAGGAAGTAATTGCCAAGCCCTTCGAAGATGGCCTTCGCCATGGCGCGCTGGTACCGGGCCGTGCTCAGGCGTTCGGCCTCGGTGGGATTCGAGATGAATCCCGTCTCGACCAGAATCGAGGGCATGTCAGGCGATTTGAGCACCACGAAACCGGCTTGCTCGACACGCCGTTTGTGCAGGCGTGCGACCCTCCCCATCGACCCGAGCACCCGGGAGCCCACGCCGAGGCTCGCATCCATCGTCGCCGTCATCGAGAGATCCGTCAGCACGCCGGCGAGCACATCGTCCTTCGCACCGAGGTTCACGCCGCCGATCAGATCGGCGCCGTTTTCGCGCTCGGCAAGGAAGGCCGCGGACACGCTGGTCGCACCCCGTGGCGAGAGCGCGTACACCGAGGAGCCGAAGGCGCGCGAATGGGTGAAGGCATCGGCATGTATCGAGACGAAGAGATCCGCACGCGCTGCACGGGCGATGTCGCGGCGCTTGTGGAGCGGAATGAAGTAATCACCCTTGCGCACCAGCATGGCGCGATAACCCGGCTGCTGGTTGACGCGCTCGGCGAGCGCGCGGGCAATGGCCAGCACCACGTCCTTCTCGCGGACCCTGCGTGGCCCGAGCGCACCGGGATCCTGGCCCCCGTGGCCGGCATCAATCGCGATCAGGATGTCGCGCCCGCGCGATGCAGCGGGCGGCACGGGGGTGCTCAACGCGGGCTCTGGTTCCTCTGCAACGGCTGCCTTCGGCTGCGGCTTGGACGCAGAACTGGCCACTGCGGGTTGCGGTTTGGCGGCGAGCGGCATCTCGGCGGGCTTCGCGGAAGCAGCGGCAACGGGGTGTGGGGCCGCCGACGCGGGGGCTGATCGACCAGTGACGGACTGGGGATACACATCCACCACCAGCCGGTGCCCGAAACCATCGCCCGGCGGCAGCAGGAAGCTCTTCGCCTCCACCGGCTCCGAGAGATCCAGCACCACACGCAGGTCGGTGGGGTTGTACATCCCGCTGCGGATGCGCGAGACGGGGGCGCGGGCCAGATCGAGGGTCTGCAGGGAGCCCTGAAGACGGCTGTCGCCGAGATCCAGGATCAGGCGGTCGGGGCCTGCCGCGTGGCTCAGTTGATGCCGAGCCGGGCCGCTCAGATCGAAGACGAAACGGGTGTGGTCGCTGGCCTCGGACATGCGCACACCGCGCACGGCGGCACCGGCGAGCGCCGCTTCGGAGGCGAACGCCAGCAGCACGCCGAACAGCGCGCCCACGAGCAGCCCGAACGATCGCACAGCAGCCACGCCCCAAGGGTCCGACAAGGTGTCAGGCCCCCAACTATAGACAAGGGTTCCGATTACGCACGGCGGAGTGCGGCATCTAGGCGGGCAACTATTGCACCGCCGCGGGGAGTGACGGCCTCCCAGCGCGCGTGCCTGCCGAGAGCCGCCTCGCACAACTCGAGCACCAGGTCCGCGGCAGGCGTGCAGGGGCCGCCCTGCTCCGGCCACTCGATCAGCAGGATCGCTCCGGGCTGCAGGTAATCCCGGATGCCGATGTCCTCGAGCTCGGCGGGGTCACGCAGGCGGTAGAGGTCGAAATGGAAGACCTCCCGTCCGCCCGGCGCATATGGTTCGACCAGGGTGTAGGTGGGGCTTTTCACGGCACCTGTATGGCCCAGCGCCCGCAACAGTCCGCGACACAGCGTGGTCTTGCCGGCACCCAGACCCCCGCGCAGATGCAACACAGCGCCGTCCGCGAGGGCCTCGGCGATGGCCGCGCCCAGGGCCTCGGTCGCAGCCTCGTCGGAGAGCGTGAGGCCCGCGCTCATGCCGCGCCCCTGCCGTTCAGCAGCTGACGTATCCGGGGCAGCAGGTCGGAGGCCAGCAGGCCACGCTCGCCCTCGGCCACGGCCGCCAGATCCGCGGCGCGCGCGTGCACCAGCACCCCGAGGCGGGCTGCGAGGGCAGGCTCCAGCCCCTGCGCCAGCAATGCCGCGATCAGCCCGCCCAGCACATCCCCCATGCCTCCGCTCGCCATGCCCGGGTTGCCCTCGGCACAGACCATGACCGGCAAGCCCGAGGCCGCATCAGCCACCAGCGTGCCCGAACCCTTCAGCACCACCGCGCCGGGGTAGCGCCCCAGAAGTTGCGCGAGGGCAGCGAAACGGTCTGCGCCCACGCTAGCCGTATCGGTACCGAGCAGCCGGGCCGCCTCGCCGGGGTGAGGTGTGAGTACCCAGCGTTCGGGCCGGGCAGCCCGGGTGTCGATGCTGCCGTCGGCAAGCGCGTTCAGCGCGTCCGCATCGATCACCGTCGGCAAGGCGGACGCCAACGCCGCAGTGAGCAGCTGCTGAGCCCATGCGTCGCGCCCCAGTCCGGGGCCCACGAGCAGCACGCTGGCCCGTGCGAGCAGCGGCGCCAGATCTGCGGTGTAGGGCACGGCCCGCACCATCAGTTCCGGGCATGCCGCCAGCACGGCATCCTCGTTGCCCGGACGAACCGCGACCGAGACCAGCCCGGCGCCCGCGCGGGCCGCGGCCATGCCGGCGAGCGCTGCGGCTCCCGCCATGCCGGTGTTGCCGCCGAGCACCAGCACATGCCCGAAGTGGCCCTTGTGTGCCGTGCGTCTGCGCGCGGGCAGCACGGGCAGCAGATCCGCGCAACGCAGCAGCCGAGCGCCCGCAGGCACGCTTTGCAACAGCGGGGCGGGCACGCCGAGCCCGTCGAAGTGGCGTTCGCCGGCATGGTCCGCCGCAACGCCGGTATGCAGGCCGCGCTTGCGGCCAATGAACGACAGGGTATGGGAGGCCTCTACGGCTGTACCGAGCGGATTGCCGGTATCGCTGCAAAGCCCAGAGGGAATATCGAGCGCGAGCACCGGGCGCCCGCTTGCGTTCATCCATCCGATGGCCTGCGCCTGTGCGGCCCGCACCGTCCCGCCCAGCCCGGTGCCAAGCAGCGCGTCCACCACCACCTCGCCCTGCACGCCTAGCGCCAGATCAAAAGGCTCGGGCGTCAGGCCAGCGGCCATCAACGCATCCAGCGCGGCGCGCGCCTCACCCGAGATGCGCGCCGCATCGCCGCAGAGCAGCACCCGCACCCGGAACCCGCGCTCACGGGCGAGTTGCGCCACGACGAAGCCGTCGCCCCCGTTGTTGCCGATGCCACAGACCACATCCAGCGACTGCGCCTGCGGCCAGAGGCGCTGCAGCAGTGCGAAGGCCGCGCGCCCCGCCCGCGCCATCAGCACCGTGCCGGGAATGCCTCCGGTGTCGATGGCGATGCGATCGAGGGCGCGCACCTCGGCCGCGGTATGGAGAGCCTCGCCCGCCTGCGCGATTCCGTGCATCTGCTGCCCTCCCCGCTGAGACCGGTTTTCATTGTATCCGAGCGCTTCGCTATGCTTCGGGCCTTGCAGACACACGGCGGCGAAGCGGATGAGCGAGGACGCGGGCGCGGCAACAGCGCACGAGCACGCCGCATTGGCCGGTGACATCCGCCGCTGGGCCGGGGAGCTGGGGCTGCAGGCGCTCGGCTTCGCCACGGTAGATCTTTCGCCGCACGACACGTATTTCCGCGACTGGCTCGCCGCCGGCCATCACGGCGAGATGGACTACATGGCCCGCCACGGTGAAGCGCGCTGGCGCCCCGAGCTCCTGCTGCCGGGCACTGTAAGCGTGATTGCCGCACGCATGGACTACTGGCCCGCGCAGGCCGCAGAGGCGAACGCGGTGCTTGCAGACAGCGAGCGCGGCTACGTGGCCCGCTACGCGCTGGGCCGCGACTATCACAAGGTTTTCCGCAACCGTCTCGCCGAACTCGCGGAGCGCATCCGCGCGGTGCGCCCGGACGCCGCCCTGCGGCCGTTCGTTGACAGCGCTCCGGTGCTGGAGCGCGGGCTCGCGCAGAAAGCGGGTCTGGGCTGGATCGGCAAGAACACGCTGCTCATCCACCCCAAGGCCGGGTCGTGGTTTTTCCTGGGCGAGATCTACACCGACATCCCGCTGCCGGCCGACCCACCCTTCGACACCACCCACTGCGGCAGCTGCAGTGCCTGCCTCGATGTCTGCCCCACACAGGCCTTCACCGGTCCCTGGCAACTCGACGCGCGCCGCTGCATCTCTTACCTCACCATCGAGTTGCAGGGCAGCATCCCCGAGGAGATGCGCGCAGCGATCGGCAACCGTGTCTTCGGCTGCGACGACTGCCAGCTGGTGTGCCCGTGGAACCGCTTCGCGCAGCCGAGCCGCGAGCGGGATTTCGTGCCGCGGCACGGTCTGGACGATATGGCGCTGGTGGATCTGTTCAGCTGGAACGAGGAGGAGTTCGCGGCGCGCGCCGCGGGTTCACCGCTCTATCGCCTGGGACACGCGCGCTGGCTGCGGAACATCGCCGTGGCACTCGGCAATGGCCCGCCCACAGATGCAGCGCTGGAGGCACTCGCCGCAAGGCTGGAGCATCGGGCAGAACTCGTGCGCGAGCACGCACGCTGGGCGTGGGAGCAGCTTCAGGAGAGGCGGAAGAACGCGTCCCGGTAGTGCTGCAGTTCAGCGATGGATTCGCGGATATCGTCCAGCGCCTGATGAGTGCCGGCCTTGCGCACGCCGGCGAGGACATCGGGCCGCCAGCGGCGGGCCAGTTCTTTCACCGTGCTGACGTCGATGTTGCGATAGTGGAAGAAGGACTCAAGACCGCGCATGTGGCGGGCAAGGAAGCGGCGGTCCTGTCCGATGCTGTTGCCGCACATGGGCGAGCTGCCGGGTTCGGACCACTTCGACAGGAACTCGATCGTGAGGCGCTCAGCGGTAGCCTCGTCCGTCACGCTCGCGCGGACGCGGTCAACAAGGCCCGAAGCGCCGTGGTGCGAGCGGTTCCAGTCGTCCATCGCGCCGAGCACGGCCTCGTCCTGATGGATCGCGAAAACCGGGCCCTCCGCAAGCACCTTGAGGGTGTTGTCCGTGACGATCGTGGCGATCTCCAGGATGCAGTCGCGCTCGGGGTCGAGGCCTGTCATCTCCAGATCGATCCAGACCAGGGTATCCCGCAGGGCCATGCTAGACTCCTCGCGCAATGGGGTATCGCGCTCCGCAGGCAGTCTAGCAAAGCCCCACCCACGTGCCGATCAGAACCGCAAACCACCCGATGCCACGCCACGCATGTCCGGCCGCAGGCTGAGCCAGAACCAGGCCCGCCGGGTCAATCGCCTGCAACAGCAGCGGGTGAGCCGCGCGCTGGACAGCGAGGGCCAGGACGGCGCGCAGTCGCGCACGGGCCTCGTGATATCGCGCTTCGGCAAACAGGCCGACATCGAAGACCCCGCCGAGCCCGGCACCATCACGCGCTGCCACATCCGCGCCAACATCGATTCGCTGGTGGCCGGTGACCGTATCGCCTGGCGCACCGAGGCCGATGGCGGCGTGGTGCTCGCCCGGCAGGACCGCCTCTCGGCCATCCACCGCCCGGATGCGCTCGGCCGCATGCGTGCCGTGGCCGCGAACCTCGACCGTCTCGTCGTGGTGCTGGCCACCCAACCACCGCCCCACGCCAACCTGCTCGATCGCTACCTCGCGGCTGCCGAAGACGCGGGCATCGAGGCGATGGTGCTGCTGAACAAAACGGACCTGCCTGACGGCGGGCCGGAACTGCGGGCCATGCTGGCGGGCTACACGCGCATCGGTTACGAGGTGCTCTTCGCCTCGGCGCGGCAAGCGGGCGGGATGGAAGCGCTGCGCGCGGCGCTTGCAGGCCACACCACGGCCTTCGTGGGGCAGTCCGGCGTGGGCAAATCCTCGATCATCGCGGCACTGCTGCCGCACGAAGAACTGCGCATCGGCGCACTTTCAGAGGCTGAATCCAAGGGCCGCCACACCACCACCGCTGCCCGGCTCTACCACCTGCCGCAAGGCGGGGAACTGATCGATTC
>Ga0068872_10003819_pt1 | contig 11433 bp, 9 predicted proteins | sample NOAtaG_7_FD_66441 | JGI IMG/M metagenome (GOLD analysis project Ga0068872, IMG submission 66441) | Freshwater lake microbial communities from Lake Erie, under a cyanobacterial bloom - NOAA_Erie_Diel1S_2200h metaG | ecosystem: Environmental > Aquatic > Freshwater > Lake | place: USA: Ohio, Lake...
AATTGGAAATTCCGTCCAAATAGACCCCACTTGACCGCCTGAAACTGACCCCACTTGATCGGAGCAAAGTGACCCCCTTCGATCGCTTGAAACTGACCCCTGTATTTTTGATGTGATCATACTGTTTTAACACTGTGATTTTTTTATTGTTTAGTAATCTTTACTCTACAGTAAATATAAAAAATCATGGCGAATAAAACAATTAGTATGAGCAAGGTAAGACAGATCATTAAACTTTATTCCCAGGGAATAGGTAAAAAGAGAATCGCTATAAGATTGGCGGTATCAAAAAATACTGTAAAAGAGTATATCGTTTCGTTTATAAAACTTAGAATCCATTGGGATGAACTCTCCAAGCTTACTGACTTTGAGTTGAATAAACTCTTTCATCCGCCCACAGAAACACTTCTTAATCAGCGTGTGCAACAACTCTACGATTTTTTTCCTACGATGGAAAGAAACATGAGAAGACGTGGCATGACGGTAGCCATTCAGTACAGAGAATTTAAAGCCAACCATCCTGAGTCTTACGCAGAAACCTCCTTCTATGGGTATTATCGCAAATGGAAACAGAAAGTTAATCCCAGCATGCACATTGAGCACAAGGCCGGTGATAAAATGTATGTGGATTATGCAGGAGCCACATTGCCTTATGTTGATGAAGATACAGGAGAGATAAAACAAGCTCAGGTTTTTGTTGCCATACTTGGCTGGAGTCAATATGTTTACGTAGAAGCCATGCGTAATCAAACCATAGAAGAGTTTATCGAAGCTTGTGAAAATGCACTACATTATTTTAAGGGCGTACCACTTGCCATTGTTCCCGATAACTTAAAATCTGCTGTAAACAAAGCAAGTAAATATGAAGCATCTGTAAACGAAAACTTTAAAGCCTTTGCGGATCATTACGGCGTTGCTATTCTTCCAACGCGCTCACGAAAGCCAAAGGACAAAGCGCTTGTAGAAGGCATGGTAAAATTATCTTACCAAAGGATATATACCAACATTCCTGAAAAACAAATCATGCCTTTAAGTGAACTAAACCAAATGATAAAAACACATCTTGTTGATCATAATAACACCGTACTCACCGGAAGAGAATACTCTCGAACGGATCAATTGGTTATTGAACAGGTGTCATTGCAACCCTTGCCTGAAAAGCGTTATGAGATGCGAAAAATAAAACAAGTAACGGTGATGAAGAATTGTCATGTATTGCTTCATGAAGATCATCACTATTACAGCGTTCCTTATGAACTCATTAAAAAGAAATTAACCATGCAATACTCCAGATCCGAAGTGCAATTGTTTTTGCAATACGAGCTTGTAGCAACTCACAAACGAATACGTAGTCCAGGAAACTACAGTACTGAGCCCTCGCACATGCCACCACAACATCGTTATGTAACAGAATGGAGCCCTACGTTTTTTATTGAACAAGCAAAACTGGTAGATCCCGTTGTTGAATATTACGTTATGCAAGTTCTTGCAAAGAAACAACATCCTGAGCAAGCCTATAAAGCATGTATGGGTATTTTATCTTTCACCAAGCGTGTTGGCAGCGCAAGACTCATTAAAGCTTGTAAACGTGCTCATGAAATAGGCTATTACAATTACAAGATCATTGACGACATCTTAAAGAACAACCTTGACAAATACGAAGATGATCCCGAACCTGTTCTAATGCCTTCCCACGATAATATCCGAGGAGGAGACTATTACCAATAATCAAATAAATAATAACAACTAAAAAACAAAAAACATGAATGAAATCCTAAACAAAATGAAACAGATGAGACTCTCCGGAATGGCAAGAGCCTTCAATCTAACCTTAGAATCAGGCAAGAACGAAAAATTTACTCCTGATGAAATGATATCCCATTTAATAGACTCCGAATGGGATGAGCGCTATAATCGTAAACTCGATAGATCCGTTCATGCTGCTCGCTTCCGTTATAAAGCAAGTCCTGAGCAAATTGCCTTTGATGATAATCGAGTTGACAAAAATCAAATACTTAGGTTATCCGACTGTGAGTTTATTAAGCGTAATGAAAACATTATCATCACAGGAAGCACAGGCATCGGAAAAAGCTTCCTTGCATCAGCAATTGGCCATCAAGCTTGTGCGCTTGGTCACCGTGTTTTGTATCAACACAGTACAAAGCTTTTTGCACGCATGAAGATAGCAAAGGCCGATGGTTCTTATTTAAAAGAACTTGGAAAGATTGAACGACAACATTTACTCTTGATTGATGACTTTGGTATACAACCACTGGATGCTCAGAGTCGTTCAACTCTAATGGAAATCATTGAAGATCGCCACGGAAAATCCTCTACCATAATAACTTCACAGATACCTGTGAGTAAATGGCATGAGATTATCGGAGAACATACAATTGCAGATGCTATCTTAGACAGAATTGTTCACGATGCACACCGAATTGAAATGAAAGGTGACTCTTTAAGGAAAAAAAGACAACCCAAAAACGAAGAACAACTTGATTTAGAAAATTTAAAAAACTAACTTAGCCTAACGATGTTAAATCAGATGTTGATCAACTCAAATACAGCAGTTCAAAATGAGGGGTCAGTTTGCAGCGATCGAAAGGGGTCTGTTTGTGCGGAATATCCATTAAATTGTCTGTCATTTTAAAATATCATAATGTTTGAAATTGTTATTTCGTTTTGAGCTGGTGTCCTAAAATTGGTGCTAACGGTTTGCAAATATACGTAGGAGGGCTTTCGAAGCTCCCTGTATCTATACCTACAAATGTTTATTTAAAGATAAATATTTATTAGTGAGGTGCAAAATAAGAATGCGCATCAAAGCACCTTAATGTCGCACCGAACGATGACCAATTCCGCCCAATGGCCAGAAGGCGCTGTTTGCAGCTGTATTTCAACTATTCTCATTTATTAATCCTTCTAACTTTTGCTTATATGTAGCTGAAATTGGAATTGACTTATCTTGAATTTTAAGCATGTTGCCCTCAATTTTTTGAATATGAGAAACGTTTACAATAAAAGACTTATGTACCCTTATAAAATTTTTTTGAGGTAACTTATCATACAGTTCAATAAGTTTATCAAGAACCATCAAAGGCTTGTCATTCTTAGTGTGGATTTTAACATAATTTCCACTTCCTTCAATAAAAAGGATTTCTGAGAAATAGTATTTATGTATTTTTTTATCAGCTTTGAAGAAAATAAAAGTTGGATCTGAACTTAGTTTTTCTTCATTCTCTTCTTTTTCTAGGTTGGCGCTTTTAGGTATCACAATTTTATTAACTGCCTTTAAAAACCTTTCAAAAGAAATGGGTTTGAGTAAATAATCTACGATACCAAATTCGTAGCTTTCTACACCAAATTCCGAAAAGGCTGTCGTTAGGATTGCTTTTGGTGGATTTTGCAAGGTTTTGAGCATCTCTAATCCTGAAAGCGAAGGCATTTTAATGTCTAAAAACAAAATATCAATATGTTCTTGGTGCAAAACATTCAACGCTTCAAAAGCATTACTGCATTTGCCGGCGATATGTAATGAATCAATTTGAGAGATGTAACTCTCTAGTATTTGTTGAGCAATTGGCTCGTCATCTACTATTAAACATTGATATTTCATATGTCTAAATTATTTGTTTTTTAATTGTCATATGGTATAGCCAGTTTAGTCGTTTGTGTTTGTGTCTCGGCAAACATGGCTATTTCATATGTCTAATTTTTTTGTTTTTTTATTTGTCATATGGTATAGCTGGTTAAGTCATTTGTGGTTGTGCTGGCTGTAAACATGGCTATTTCATAATTGCAGGTGTAAAGTTACTTTAAAAAACGTTTCAGTGTTTTCAATATCCAGCTGGTGTTTTTCGGGGTAGATCAGGTGTAATCTTTTTCTAAGATTATCTAAGCCCGTTCCGCTTTGAGGTTGTTTATCCATATTATTGCCCAACGAATTTTTAGCTTCAAAAAAGAGTTCATTGCTTTGTACGGATAATGCAAAGCGAGCGTAATTTTCTTCCGAAAGATTGTTTAGTCCATGTTTGAATGCATTTTCCACAAATGGAATAAATAGTAACGGAGGAATAAAAACATCTTCATCAATTCCTGAAACTTCAAATTGGATATCTGCATTTTTGCTTAAACGGATTTTTTCCAGGCTCACATAGTCTTCTAGGAATCGAATTTCCGCTCTCAGACTTACCGTTTCGGCTTTGCTGCTATCCAACAGATACCGCATCAAATCAGAAAGTTTTAACGTTACTTCTGACGCTTTTTGATTTTGATTCTGAGTTATTAGACCATACAGATTATTTAGTGTATTGAACAAAAAATGAGGATGCACTTGTGCTTTGAGAACAGAGAGTTCTGTTTTTAGCTGTTCGTTTTCGGCTTTTATCAAGGCTTTTTGTTTTCGAGAGTATTCTCTGAAAAATTTGAAGGAGCTTGTTAATACAACAAAGAATATAAGGTTCATAAAATGCTGAAAGAAAGACGCACCGATTGAATCTGTATCTTCCGGTGCTAACAATTTTAAAACAAATGCTGTCAGGCTGACAGTCAACAAAAGTAATAGCAAATAAACCAGATACTTTTTTAGAAAGAAAAACTTTGGCAAAAGTATATAAAGATTAACATAGACTACCACAGCGCAGACGCCTAGAATCGTAAACCAATTCCAATAATCTTGTGCGTCTGCTTCTGTGTTCTGGCGATAAAACAGAAAAGTGAAGAAGCCCCAAAAGAAAATGTGGGGCAAAACGGTTAATAATTTAATGGCTTTAGTTCTCATTTTTTAAAAAATAGCAATTTAATTATTTTTCTGCAGGTGTCATGGTTTTAAGGAAAAACACTGCATCAAGAATTTTGCCCCATTGTTTAGATCTTGCTGCAGATTGATGATCAAACAACCTTAAAACAGTACCTTGGCTAAAGAATGATTCATTTCCAGAATTTTCTAACGTAATAAAGGCGTTTTCTATTCCTCTTGAAGCGAGTTGAAATTCTAAACTGTTTTCGTGGGGTGATTTCACAGGAGTTCCTTTTTTGTTTTGATCTACTAATCCATACATCCCGTCAAAAGTAGTAAATCCGATGGTGTAGATTTCATTTGGAAATTTATTGTAGATAAAATTACCCATAATTACCGACTCTTGAATAGGTATACCCTGTATTTTAATTGGTTCTAACAAATTGTTGTTTCGGATAAAATGATACGTTGCACCGATTACAATTACCTTTTTATCAGGATAAACATTTTTAAGTAAATGGATGATATTCTCAGCCATTAGTTCATCTCTACGGTTATTTATTGGAATAATGCTTTTTTTATTGAAGATCAATTTCAGTAGGCGGATATCTGAATACGCAATAATGCTTTCGTCATTACTTTTAACCATTTGAGCAATTTTGTGTTCTCCTATGCTATTCAATTTTGATACAACCCATAGGCTTAACTGTCTGAATTTTATTTTGTCTTTATCAGACATTTTATAACGGATCTTAGCCAATCCTCCTTTCATGCCGTTTTGTTGGTAGCCTTTCTCTATATCTTTCCAAATCGAAATATATGCTTTATACTCATCTGTATTCGTTGCCTCTGAATACTTATCCTTAAAGATTCCCTCAATAAATGTACTGTAGTTATGGTTGCCAAATCCATAGGACGAACTGAATTTGCAATCAAACCCGGCCATTTGAATTGGTTTGCCATTTTGTTTGTGCTTTTCAATAGAGGAATAAAAGTGTTCCCATTGCTGTGTTCGCCAAAAATCCCATAACGAACTTTTAATTTTTTGTGATTGTCCTGTTTCTTGAAACTCTTTGTTGGCTTGCATCAAATCGAACATTCCGGCTTCAAAAAGTATTACCTCAAAGCCCATTTCCTTTATTAAAAAATCCACCATTTCTGATCGGGCAGCAAATGTTGCACCATCATAATGCGTTGCTTCTCCTAAAAACACGATTCGTTTATCTGAAATTTTTTCTTTCAAAAAATCAAATTTTCCAGCACTTAGGGAATCATTATTTATTGTGTGAACATTATTTTTAATCCACTCATTTGATATACTGTTTGACTGTGAAAAAGATGGTTGTGAAAGTAGCAATATGGTAATAAATAAGAACAATGCTTTTTTAACCCACCCGTTATGTTTGAGGTTTAAAAAAAAGTTTTTAGAGCCCCTGCTAAGAAATATATAAACCAATCCAATAAGCAAAAGTAATGAAAAAATATGCAATCCAAAATCAACCCAATTGATGGTCCAGCTGAATTGCTCATTGGCAGCATCAGATAAATCCAAAAACACCAAGGAAAGTAGCAAATTATTGGCATTATGCGCTCCCGAAACGAACTCTATCCTGTTTTGAAGCATAACAATTAATGCAAAAGCAACCCCAAAAAACAAAGAAGATAAAAAGCTTTGTATCCCATAACCAAAATGTAAAAGCCCAAAAATCAGTGCATTAATGATGATTAACAATCCAAGGTTTTTGATTCGCAAATACAAGCCTTGCAATAAATAACCTCTTAACACCATCTCTTCAAAAAATGATTGAATCCCAATAGCAACAAAGCCTAATAGAAACAATATAAGGAAGTGGTTCGGATTAAAATTAGCTAAGAATGCTTCAAACTTTTCATTATCTACAACAAGAAGACTCAGAAACAAGATTCCTCCCCAGGATAAAAAACCAGCAAAATATGATTTCCAGCTAAACTTATTTTGGTTAGAAATAAAGGACATTATTGATCTTTTATGTAACTTATGTGCCGTAAACATAAAAGCAATAACTGCCACACCAAATATCAGAAGAACAAGACAGAACGTAAAAAGATCTTTTCCATAATTGTTGTCAGGAAACAATGACTTGATAATTGGAAGCATTTGGCGAATTAAGATATTAACAATAGCAATTACTGCAACTGCTGATAATATGCTTAATGCATACCGCCACCATTCGTTTTTGCCTAATGAGGCATTTTCAATAAAATTACTTTTCATCGCTTTGTGGATTTACAGGTGAGGACCCTTTTTTCTTTTCAGTCCATTTTACAGCACCATAAAGAATGCTTTTCACTTCATACTTTGCAGTGTCTATTCTATTATCGTAGAAATCTGTCTTATACTCAGGTAAATTGCACTTTACCGAATCTCTTGTATAGCCCTCAGACTTGAAAAGCCCCCAGAAGGCAGAATATTGCACTTTGGCTTTTTTGGGCGGGTTTTGAACTTTGCTTTGCGCATTTGCTGCAACTGAAGTCAGTATGACTGCGGTGATGATTAGTAATTTTTTCATTGTATAATTATTTTAAATGAGTGTCCGCTTTGATTACAAATATTGCAATTTGATTTTCTTCATTTACCCCGTTCCCTAAAGGGTGTGAAGAAAATCAACTTACTTCCGGCAACTGCCGGATTTGGGGTTAAGAAGTTGATTTTCTGACTTTAATTAACCTTTTGTTATAATAGCGGATACTCAAGTTATTTTATTATTTGGTTTTATCTTGTAATATTATTTTTTCCAAAACATACTGCTTCACAGGATCCAGCTTTTGCTGAATATCTTCTGCGATAGATTCAATGAAGACGTCCGGTTTTACTGGATCGTAATTGTTTGCATCCCCATTGGCACGGGTAAATAAAGATGCGGGAACAACAAAAGCTATTTTGGCATTAGGTGTTTTTAAGGGCAATGCGTTACTCAACTCACGTGGAATACTTTTGGTCGATTCACCCACTAAGATGCCAAGATCAAAATCTTCAACTGCATTCGCCATCATCATCGCTGCTGAATGGGTGTTGGGTCCAATCAATACATAAACCTGCCCGCTAAAACTATTTTTCACTTTTTTGGGTAATGATGGCTTGCTTTCTTCTTTGATATTTGTTCCAATAGGATACTTGTGGTAATCTTTCATCAATCCTTTTTTAGCGATCATTCGGAAAGCCCAAGGCAAGCCATCTAAAAATTCTCCAAACTGTCTACTTACCCGCATGGTTGAACCTCCAGTCTGTTGATAAGGTTTATGTGCTATTTTTTGAAGAATAGCTTCAGAAGGATAACTCGATCCACCACCATTTTCTCTGAGATCAATTATCAAATTTGATACGCCTTTTTCTTTCAGTTCGGCAAAATAAGATTCCAGCTCTTTTTCAAAAGATTTTGTGATTTCATTGTTTTGGACAAAAAGAAAAGACTTTGCGTTGATGTACCCAATGTTTTTGTCCAATAGTTCAAACGTAATGAAATCTTGCAGTTTTACTTTTGTGTCAATTGGTTTTTGGGTTCTGTATTTATCCAGATCATTTGTTCCTTGTAATTCTAGAATCTCAATCAATCCGGTTTTTTTATTCATGATCTCTACAGAGTATGGATGACTGATGTTTACAGCCCACAATAAAAAAGGGAAAGAAGCTCCAACCATCTCATCGCTATTTCCATCATTCGCAAGAAGAGGTTGGATAGTTTTTATTATTTCGCTCATTTCATTCCCGTTAATTCTTATTACTTCATTTCCAATATTTTTTTCAGGAATAGCGTTGTCAATGATGCCTAATATTTCCCATTTTCCTTGATTCTTTTTTATGAACAATGGGAAAAAGCGATAGCCATTTTTTATAGCCTCATCCAGCATAGCTTCAGGAGGAAACGTGTAAATATGCCCAACATTAAATGCTGCGGAAAGTCTCATAAAATCAAGATACAATTCATTTCCCTTTCTGGCTCCTTTACCTTTTAAATCCATTGCCAGTTTCTGAATTGAAAGTGAATCGGCATTCATGTATGAAAAAGGGGAAACCTCTTCTACTGATTTGACGAAATAATCGATGTCCTCTGCGATTTCTTTCTCTGAATATTCAATGTCCTTAGTTTCTGTGATCATCATTTGTTCCATTGTGGTCGTATATTTTTTTATACCACAAGAGGTAATCATTGATATACTAATTAACATAAGAAGCACCTTACCAATAGTGCTATTTTTACAATTCTTGCTTATCATTTTGCTTGATTTAAATATTATTCAACACTGCAAAATACCTTAAAAAGATATTGTGACAAACTATAAATTATTGAAGTTCAGCTAATGCTTTCTCAAGAATCTCATCTTTAGTCAGATCAGTCCAGTCAAAAGAAGCTTCAATATCAGGAGGCACACCATTTTCAGCATAGTTATTCCCATTCAAGTCTAATGTTTGACTTACGCTAAAACGATACGTCCAACCATTTGGTAACTGACCACCATTGGGTATACCACCTCCACCACCTGTTGTGTCACCAATTAAGGTAATATTAGGCAGTGCTTTTGTAGCTAAGGCAAAAAAAGTTGTTGCACTGTAGGATCCACGGTCTGTTAATACAACAATTGGTTTATTGTAGCGTAAACCTTTATGAGGTGTAATATAGAAAGGCTGTTTAGATCCAAATTGATTTCGTTTTTCTCCATTTCTCATGATTGAATATGCCACCAAAGTTTTTGTTTCAATAAATCTTCCCAACAACCTAGGAACGTTCAGTAAAGAACCCCCGCCATTATTCCTAAGGTCTATAATAATTCCGTTTGTATTTTTATATCTATTTAAAATTAAATCCATTTCATCATCACTAAAATTAATTAAAAAGCTGGGATACATTATGTAACCTACTTTATTACCATTTAAAAAACCATGAGCTATCCCACTTTCTGGTACCCAAATATCATTAATATAATGTTTTTGGATGGTTCTAAAGTAAGAATTGTCAGCACTTTTAAGCCTAATATCGTATCGCGAAATATTAAATGGACTCACAAGGTTTGTGTGATCATCTTTTAGCTCATTTAGCATATTGGCCATCACTGTAAATAATTCTTCTTCATTAGAGTTTTTTGAAAGTTTTGCCCGATACTTGTTTCTCATTACATCCCAATCAATGCTTTTAAGTTCAAAGTAGCTGTATTTTTTATCTACTTCATTCCATAAATAATCAAAATTATCTAAAGGATCTTTTGAACCTAAATCGGGTTTAAAGATGATTTTTTCGCAAGAAAAGAGCGAAAATGATAGAATAAATAGTATTATTAATTTTTTCATAATTTTTAATTGTTATAGTTAGGTATGTTATAAGTTATTAAATTTTAATCTGCCTCATCAATTGTTAAATTAAGTGTTATCTTTTCTTGGCATGAAAATATAATCTATAACGAATTTGATGACTAGCCATTTGAAACGCTTGGTAGTTGCCCGGAACATGAGCTATATCCCAGGTATAGGACCAACTGTTTGCATTTCCATTTGGAAGATAGATAATAAACTCCAAATCAGTATTTAAACGCTGCCCATCAAAATATGACCATTTGTAGCTTGATCGCAAAAATTTTATAAAAGAGGTTTCGGATCCATTTATTTCCGGAACATAAGTGTATGCGTAACCGGGTCTATAATTAAAATTGGCAATACCGTAATTTAACTGAAAACGTAAATCTCTTTTAACAGGTGAGCGGCGGATTTTAAAAAGCCCAAAGTTAAAAGTTCGCTGCCGGTTTCTGGAAACATCTCTTGTCATTTGCGCCGACACCATCAAATTGGTAATATTTTCCAATCCTATTGCATTGTTTTGCAGATTTTGGTTTATTCTAAAATTTTGGGTTGTTTGAGCCAAACCGCCCAATTTATAATTAACCTTTTCGTTACTGATAGATTTTAGTTGAAATAACCGATTATAACGTAGGTTTAATTGAGCAAAAACCGCATTAGTTTTTGGTTGAATATAATTACTCTTCGGTATACGAGCAGACATATTATTAAGAGTTAATCCAATCTGTAAGTCGCGTTCTCTTCTAATGGAATTTTTAAACCAAGATGTTTGAAGAAGAATACCATATCCATTATAAAACAATGGCGAAGTTGCAAAATCCCGATAAGTGGGAATATTTAGTCCAATAGACAATCTACGATAATAGTTACTTACATTAAGTGAATCTATTGGATCGCTCTCTGAGCAATATGCGACTATTGGGGTTGTAGCAATAATTACCGCTGCTAGCAGGTTAATAAATAGTTTTCCTTTCTTGTTTTTCATTTTACTTTTTTTAATATTATTTAATAATTCAAATTTACTTAAAATGAAATTTTAGATAAAAAATTAATGATGACATAATTTTAAATTCGTTTGAAATATGGTTTATTTTATGTGATTTGGTATTGAGGATTTCTTGCAATACTTCAATAGAAATGCAAATGGGAGGGTTTCACTGAGTAAAATAACCTACTTAGTTGCCATAACTTTTGCTGCCATATTCAAACGTATTTGGCTTGAAGGAGTAATACTTGAAAAAAATGCTAAAATTCTATTTTTAAAACCGGGAATTACATGAAGTTTTCCTTTCATCATTCCATTAAAACCAACAGCAGCAACATCTTTAGCAGACAAAACACCACTATCATATAGCTTTGCATTATG
>Ga0068872_10003825_pt1 | contig 11426 bp, 30 predicted proteins | sample NOAtaG_7_FD_66441 | JGI IMG/M metagenome (GOLD analysis project Ga0068872, IMG submission 66441) | Freshwater lake microbial communities from Lake Erie, under a cyanobacterial bloom - NOAA_Erie_Diel1S_2200h metaG | ecosystem: Environmental > Aquatic > Freshwater > Lake | place: USA: Ohio, Lake...
CAGGTTTTGGAGAACCTGTCTGATAATACTCAATTGACAGATCCTCCATTGCATTGAAATATTCTTCTTCTGTAAGACTTGTGTAAATTCTACGTCCCTTACAAAGAATATTATAGCGTTCGTTAGACATCAAATAATCCTTGTTTTTTCGTGCCCTACGCGAATGCGAGGATCACACCAAATCTCAAATCCTGCTTCCTTTGCATCCAAACAGAATGATACGTCTTCTCCACACATATCTTGTACATCACCAGACTCAAAGACTTGCATCTTTGGTGCAAACCATGGATACTTCATCTCAGAATGCTCGAAGACTCCATTTTTAATCAACAACCATCCAAATCCAGTGTAGTCAACAGTAAATGGTTTACGACGCTTTGAGATACTCTCAACGGTTTCATGATTCATGACACCGCCATTATTGCGGAAATCATCTTCTTCTAACCAGTGAGCAACAGAGGTCGTGTGCCCGTCTTCAGTTGCATACCAACCAGCAGCGATGTCTTTATCCATCAAAACTAATTGCCAGAAATTGTTTGAATTGAATACAATATCAGAATCAATCCAAAGTTGCCAATCATAATTCAGTTTGCCGTCCCAAGGAATCTGATCAGGTCCACGCAGTACATTCGCTCCTAAACATTTGCAACGAGCAAAGTTTACCATTGAGGAATAGTCCTGCGAGATCTGGATACTTGCTCCTGATTGTACAAGATCAAAACAGAGTTGTACAAAGTTCTTTAGATATGTGTAAGAAACTCCTCTGCCAGGAAGACAAAAGACAATAGACTTGCCTTTTACCATCTCTCTTGCTAGGTTATAATCCCATTCTTGTTGCTGCGAAACAGTTGGTGCTTTTGCTTTTACGGTAAATCCTTTAGCCATAATAGAAAGTAGTTACTTCAGTATCATACAATATTATCTATGCTTTGTCAATCTGCCTCTGTCAGAATAACTTCACCGCCTTCGATGGAAAATTTAATCTTTGTGTCCTCATACCATTCTAATTCATTCATAATCTGCTCAGGAATCTGAATGAAATACTGCCCGCTAATTGGATCGACTTGTACGGACTCAAAAATATCTCCGGAATTTTTTCTCATTATTGTGAATATAAAGGTTTATTTTGTTTTTATATAGCGGGGAATTTTTTTATTTTGTTTGGGTCTTATATTCGATTTCCTTTGAGTCTTATATTTAACTAGCGAAAGCAAGACTTTATAGCTTATGGGGACCCATTGATTTTATATCGCATACCCCCGACCCGCCCATCAGGATCGCTTAACTGTCAAACACGAACGCATAAGGTATTCTCATCAGTCACGATTAGGGCGGCAGAGTATAAAGAACTGCCGCCCACGAAAGACTAACTTAGTCGCGCAATCCTAAGTGCTTCGCTACAGTGTACGCCATAAGTGTGACATCCACGCCATAATCGAACTCCTCAGATTCTGACGGGAAAAATGTTACATACCATCCGCCGGTTCCTGTTATAGTTGGAACTGTACCCTCTAATTGACACTTAACCGCATAATTGTAGGCGATCGTTCTAATGTAAGACGCCATACTTTCGGCGTTAGTGTGACCGTTGCGGTTGATTTGCATCAGAACTTTAACAGTATCCTCCAAACCAGAGTATTCCCAATTGATGCGAATTTGGTTGGTGAGAGTAGCAGTCATGATCAAAAGTGCAGTGGTGAAAGTGTAAAGAATGGGGGCGGATCTTGCCGCCCCTAATTATAGTTCAATCCTCCCAGATCATACCCCAGAAGGAACCCTTACCGTAGGTCGATTCGCACCATGCTTCTGCACTTTCAGTGAGCAGATCCTCCCATTCTGACTGATCACAATCCATCCATTCTGCAGGCACGGTCAATTCTACAGTGGCGACACCGTTAGGAATCCAGTGCCGAGCATCGGTAGGTAGGAAGTAGGAAATGCAAACCTCAGCGGTGGTGGTGGCGGTCATGAGTCAGTGGCGTTTGACTCCCATAGATTAACCCCCAGCACTGACCCTGCCTAGGGGGATCAGGACAGTCTGCCGATTGGCACAAGACCCCAGTTTGTATAAAGAATAAGACAGGGATGAATGTAAAGAATAAACCACACCACTGACAATAAATTACATTCAACCCTGAGTTATTCTTTATACTCAGTGGTAAGTATAAAGAATTAAAAACTACTTTTTCTTCTTTCTAGTATTCGCTGCCTTCTTTGCCCCATTAGTTTTTGCTTGAGACTTTACATTCTTGAATCTTTTATCAGGACGGGATTTGCCATCCTTGTGAATCCATCTACCAAACATTGTTCTTCCTCAGATAAACTTAGCAGGTGAACCACAAGACTTATAGAATGCAATCATTCTTTCTGCCTCTTCTTTAGTGGTGAAAGATTGTGTTCTCCATTCACAATCATTGTATGGTGATTGATAAGTAATTGTGAACCCGATTGAATTGATTTGTTGTTGATTGTTGTACATGAATCTAGATGTGTTAGGTGTGTGTATCTCGTCGAGATGTATGTATGTGTGTCTCGACGAGATAATGTGTGCGCTCTCGACTAGATTATTCTTTTCGAGATCTAATCTTTGCTTTTCTCATTTCACGAATGAGTGAAAGATAATTTTGTCGTGCAGTTTTTTCTAATTCTGCACATTCATCAGTACGATGAAGATGCCACTCAGCAAAAGCAGTTTGCCACTCAGAATGTAAAGATTTAATCATCAGTAGTGGTGGTGTGACATAACATTGTTGGGGTCATTGTACCAATCAGAATCCTCATAAGATTCAGTCATTCGAATCATCAACTCATCAGTAAGTTCAACGACTCCGGTTGTAACTAACTGTAGGATTTCTTCAGCGGTGAGGAATGTTTGCATGGTTCTGTAGTGTGGTTAAGAGGGGGGAATGTTACCCCCCGTGAATGTTACTTTTGAATGCAGTATCCGTACTCATCAATCGGGAAATCTTCATGATTCCAGTGTTCCTGAAGATCCTCCCAATTCTCTTGAATGTATTCATGAAGATCAAGTGCCCGATCTTCTTCCAGTTGGCGGCAGTTGGTGATGGGGTAGTTCATTCAGTGGTGTGGTGTGAACTGAGAGAAGTCTACAGGGTCAGTGGCGCACCATCTCAGCAGCGGTGGACAGTGCATCCGCTGTCACAGTGCGGATCGGGCGAATCGGTTCCCAGAGAATCCAGAGCAGTAGGGTTGCGATCATCAGGCGGAGCATGGTAGGATTGGCAGTTGCTTTGCTGAGTGCTTTCACTTGAGACCACAGGCAGATGGACGGGTGATGCAGATGCGATCGGCGGCGGATTCTGTGCTAGTATTGACGGTTGCCAATGCCATTTGAGCAACGCCACACGCGAACAGGCAGAACAGGAGAGGGAATGCTTTCATGGTAGGATGGGGGGTTGGTGCCCCCGTATTGTATCACCCGAACAGGGCAGCGGCAAGACGATCACGCTTGCGGATCTTATCGGGAAAAATGCTCCACTGATCACGCTTGCCATCAGGGCGCAGTGTGGCGGTGAGAATGCCCTCCCGCTCCATCTCCACCATAATGGCGTGAACAGTGCCCTTATGCTTACGGGGGTCCATTCCCATGCCGCGCACAATGTCGCTGCATGTTTGCTCGCCGTTCTGAATCAGTGTGGCGCGGACGGCGGTGCGGATGGCGGTTCGGAGGTTCATCGGAGTGGTGTGGTGAACTGATACCAGTATGGGGGCAGATGGGGGGCAGATCCATCCAGGTTGTGCCAGTGGTCAGACTGTCCACCGATGCGGGTTTTGCGGGGGATCGGATGCTTATAATACGGGGACAATCAAGAGAGGGGCAGGGTCGCCCCGTTGACGCAAACGGTCGCCACCGAACCTGCCTGCCGGTATTATAAAAAAAAGTATAAAGAAAGGGGGCGGATTGTGCCCCCTCTTTTATACTTTAGGATCAGACTTCGATCTGTTCAATGTCACCATGCTTCAGAGCACGGTTAAACAACTGACCCCAAGATGTTGCCGCTTTGTCTTCATCATTGGAGAGAAGTGCAAACCAACGCTCACACTCACCTTCATCTTCCCAAGCGTAGCGATAAACTTTATCGCTGCTGTTAAATGTCACCAGCAGATCGTAACAATCCCCATCGGCGCGAACAATAGCAAGATGGGCGATGGCGCTGGATTGAACGCTGGCGCTGATCGTGAAGTCGGTTGCGGTTGCCATAGTGTCGTTTGCGGTTGACTCTGTAAGTCTACAGGATAGGTGGGGGGCATCCGCGCCCCCCGTGTGCATCTTAACGATCTGTCACAATGGCGTCAACTGCCTTCTTAGCAGTCCCGTGTGCAGGAAATGCTATAATAAACTCACGGTCGGATTGTTGACACAAACCGCAGGTGCTGCAGTTAACTTTACCCTTGTGAATCTTAGCAGGGCAAACAACAACCTTACGACCGCTCTCAGTGTTAAAGAACCGCCGCGATTCTGTGGAAGGAACAACAGCAACCGCAGGGATTCCGTGCTCTGACATAACCGAATCAGCAACCTCTACGGATTCTGTGCTCACGTTGACTGTGAACCCGTTAGCGTTAGCGTTCTGAATCACTTTTAGGTTGTGATCATTCAGAACGTGGTGAGTGTAGGTGAAACCTTTCTTGCCACGATTTGCCCGCACAAGTGCATCAACCATCAGCGGATTGATGTCACCTAAGAGATGCGGGAGATCCCCAGTTACGTTATGACGCCATAAAGAATTGGGGGCAAATTTACGAACCTTGGAGATAAACTCATCCCAAGATACGCCGCGCTCGTGATTAGAAACCTTGCGCCAATGTACACCCTGTAGATGATACTTACCGTAGCACCCTGTTTCATAAAAAGGGCAGGCAGTTGAGCAGGATGCCCGTTCTGTGACGGTGGTGGGGATCGGTCCCGTGTTGCTGTTGCCTGAGGCGGTGGTGATGGCGACTTGCACGGTGGTGTGGTGCGGTTGACCTTTTAAGTATAGGGGTTGGGGGCACCCTGTCGATGCCCCCTGTGCCACCTTGCCAACTGTCACACCTTCCAGAGTTTCTCTTCAATCAGGCGATCAATCAGTGCCTTAGAGAGTGAACCACAGTGCTCACAATGCGATTCCAGGTTGATACGTTCATGCAGAGAATTACGATAGCAGTAATGCTGAAAGGATGCAAAATGCCAGCGATAAACTGCACTCAGAGTCTGCAGATACTTACGGAAGACAACATAATCCGAATAATCTGAGAACCTTCTGATTGTATGATAAACAGAGTTAAATCCCCGAAAATCTGTAGTGTGGCGATTGCGACCACGACAATACTTAAGAGTATTCATAATCACCTCAGTGTAATGCTCATTGAAAAACTTTGAGGTGACTTCTTGACAAATACGATCCAAATCTTTGATCTGGTTGGAGTTAAGATCCTGATCCAGGGAAGGATTAAAGAAAGGGGTGTTCATGGTGGTGGGGTGGTGTGTGGTCGGCGTCAGTGGTGCGCCGTTGACGGAATGATGAACGATGAGAACCTGCCACCACAAGCGGGTTTGTGCCACCTTTAGAACTGGCACAACCCACCGGGTTTTGATGCGGTCTGGCAGTATCCTATGGGGACAATCAGATGAGGGGAGGGGTATCCCTGTGGACGACAACACATCGCCACCGCCCCTGCCATAAAATAATAGAATGTGAAGAATAGTAAAAAGGATCAGGCACCACCCTGATCCTCAGCGTCCACATCACCTTAACCATGCTAGAATTATCTGTTCGCTTCGTGGGTGACTTTCTTTTAGCGGAGGCAAACCCCTTCCTCCTTGTCTTATAATTCTACCATCCAGTCTGGGTCATTGTCAAGTGTTGCCCAGAAATGATTGCGACCGTTCAATGATGTGAGAAACACTTTGTTACCTTTGTGTTGCTCAATGATGCAGATCTCGATGCGATTCATGATGTTCGAGAATCTGTTCTTTGCTTTCTTCGAGATTGGTGTAACAGATGCAGTTTGCATGATGGTCTCGTCGAGATGTGCATAATCTAGTTGATCTTGCTGATCTCGTCGAGAGAGGTGTACCACTAGATGAACTGGCACACCTCGACGAGTTTCAGAACTGGATCTCGTCTAGTGTTGGAACATTATCTTGACTAGATTCACTGCTGTCCACCCCATCACAGAGTACATCAAGAATGTGAAGGATGTCGTTCCCATTTTTGCCTTGGCGAAGTTGAGAGATCAGAAGTTGTTTGGTCATTGTGCAGATTCCTCCAGCAGTTCGGGATAGTATTCTTCACACTCAGTAATCAATTCTTCATCCGAATACTTTGCATAACCCTCATCCAGATAATCATAACAAAGTTGGGTCATTGTCTTGAGGTCCATGTCATCCAACATCTGCTGAATGAGTTGATCTTGAAGTTCAGTGCGGTTCATAATCAGTTAGCGTAGAGGGGCAGTTTCTTACGGAGGCGGATTGCGTCCTCCAATACATCACCAATCTGTTCGTAGATGTAGTCGCAACCTCCCACATCACAGAGAACATCTTGAGTGAAAAGTTCAGGAAAACGATGCTCTTCTGTCATTTCCTCATTATACTCAAAAACATCGTTTTGAGTGAATACAAACGCAGCACAACCTGCGTCCTCACCTTGACTCTCAATCAGTTGGTTGATAGAGTCACGAAGTTCAGAAAGAGTGCGGTACATAATCAGAAACGAATTACAGGGTGGTCAACATCAAGGACATCACATTCATCAGTTGTAAATGCAAGATCTACATCAAGTTGAATGTGTTGATCTTCCCAACTGTTGTAGATGCAAACATCCTGATTCAGTTGTTCTTCATTCAGTTGTTGCAACTGTTGCAGAAGTTCCTTGTAAGTCATCAGTCGTCTCCGAAGTTGTTGGTGAGGAAGTCTTCAAGTTCAATGAGTTTGCTGTCACTTAGAGAGACAATGTACTCATCGACAATCATAGCAAGAAGGTCGTGATCTTCCCTGCATTTAGCATACAAAAACTCAAAGAGTTCTGTGCCCGTAGAGTAACGAAGGTCAGTCATCAGAAATCGTTGAGACAGTGACGGTAGGTTTGATTCAAACGAATGAGAATGTCATTCCAAAACTCTACATCCTCATCATCATTGTATTGGTTGTTCTCTTCAACCAAACGAATCAGATTGTTGAGATCGTGAGGAGTGAGATAGTTCATCAAACTTCATCCCGCATTTCAGAGAGTTTGTCATAGAGTGCGGAAACATCGCACCCCACAATTTCACTCACTTCATCCCAATCATCATGAAACTCTATCAGCGCCAGAAGCGCATCCAGTTCTTCAAAAGTCAGAGCAGTGAGAGTCATTTGTCTTTAGAGCGACGGTGACGGTCAGAAGCGGTAGGGTCAGGATCATAAACCCCCAACCCCATCCGATCCTCATAGTAGAACATGGCACCGAACATTGTCAAGATGCCAGCACCCAGAATCAGAGTAACCATCAGAAATCCCAATCAGAGTTCAGAAAAGCATTCCAGGTTGCCTCATCATTCTGGTATTCTTCATCCAATTCCCGCATCTCAGGAATGTCGAAGATCTCACCAGGAGCATCAGCAATTTCGATCCAGAGTGTGTCTTCCATGTGGTGTGTGGTTGGTTGACTCTTGTAGTATAAGGGGCACCAGAGGCGCTTCCAGTGCCCTTGTGACACTTCTTAAACTGCCAGGTTACCAGCAGGAATCTCCACCAGTGAAGGTTTTTTCTTCTCAAACTGGTGCATGTCATAACATACCCATTCACCCTTACGGTAAAGGTATGCAAACTCTTCACCTGCTGAGAGATACTCTTTCAGTGAAGAATCATAACGGGGAGGAGTATCTTCCCCACGCTGAGAATAGTATTGAGCACCGTATTCTTGTGCTTTACTATCCCAGCGATCTTCAGTCCAGCAGGATGACATGTCGCCACCATCAATCAGTGCAGCGACCTTATCCCTGTTGTGATAATGAGTGCGAAGAATCCTACCCAACCATTCAGGATAACCATCCCAGTGGTGATAGGCAGAAAGAATCGAACCGTCTGCCAGTTCGATGCCAATGCGTGATCTGGTTGCCATTGGTGTGTGGTGTTGAACAATGTCAATTTACGGGATTCTCAGCAGTCCGTCAAGACCCTTGTGCCACTACAGAAACTGGCATAAGCAGATCCCGAATCCGCAGGAGTTGTGCTTCATCCTCTGGCGTCTCACAGTCTGCCAAATCTACAGGAGCACATTCCTCCAAGTCAACCATCCCATACACATTGATCGGTGCAAAGAACAACTCATGGTTGTCCACAAAGTATAAGCAACCGTGACCGTTCTCAATGTAAAACTTGGTGGGCATGAGTTCTAATGTTTCAACGCAACCAATATAAGACAAAAGCGGCACTTGGATTGTCTCCTTGTGCCGCTTTTTTATGTGTCACAATCAATAAAGATCAGAGTAATCTTTGATTCTACAGTCTACCTCTTCACCACCTTCCAATTGCAGGACTTCCCTCCAATTGATATCTTCTAGATCTAGATCATCATAACATCTAATGTCCAGCGTGACTCGAACTAGTCTCTTTTGTGCAATCATAAGATCCTCGTGCGTTGTGTTCTAGATTCTATCATGCATAATGGCGATATGCAAGATCTTGATAATCTTGCCCATCTCGTGCATAATCCTCGTCGAGATCTTGTGTATACTCGTCGAGATCGTATGAATAGTCTGATGCGTATGTATAGTCGAGATCGTAGTCGTCGTACATAATGCTCGTCGAGATTGTGTAACTGAATGAATTATAGCATAATCCTCGACGAGATTGCAAGCTTTATGATGCACCGTCTCGTCGAGATCATGCTAATATATATGCACTATCGTCGAGAATTGTGTGCTTTTATAAACATGAGATCTCTGAGTATCATAACACGAACGCACAAGACTGTCAAGGTCTCTGAGTCTTATGTGTGGGTCTCATGGGAAATTTTTGGAGGCGCTTGACTTTTTTGAGTTCTTGTGATAGACTGCTCGCCTAACTCACAAGACCTAGAAGGTTTTAATGAGTATTACATAAGGTTTTAATGAGTATTACATAAGGTTTTAATGAGTATTACATAAGGTTTTAATGAGTATTACATAAGGTTTTAATGAGTATTAGTAGAAGGATTTAGAGAGTATTACATAAGGTTTTAATGAGAATAAACACACCTATTCTCAACTAATACCCTTATTGATTCTCAATAACAATCACCTTATTGAGAATCAATATATGTTTTTTAATACCTTTTTTAATTAAATTTAAGTTAAAATATGTCTAAAATCACAAAAAGACCACAAAATATGTGTTATTCCTGTTGGTATACATGGTATCCAAGAGGTAAGAACATTTCGAATGTTTGTCCTAATTGCGGAAGTCGTAATACAGGAATTGATCTCAGTGGGTTAATACTCTTTGTGATTATACTGATTATGATCTTGATCTTTGCGACGATCTAATTCATTTTGAAGTTGTTGCACATAGTCTTGAGTGTTTGGAAAGAACATACAATCTGCAATCTCACACCATAGATCTTCTGATGGAATATCTGCAAGTTCTTCATCAGACCAGTAACAAGGAGGAAAAATCATTTCAACCTCCACCATAAACATAAGACACAACACCAGCAGGATGATTGACATTCTCAATCACCTTGATTTCTGCAGTATTGAAATCTTTTTGCAGTTCTTCATTTCGCATTTTTGAATAATCAGAACCACCATCGCTACTAAAGTGTTCCATAAAGATCTGTTCACAATGAGGCATCGATTCCGCTGCGATTACACACATTCCAGAAGTGTAATCATAAAGAACATCATTGATAATGTAGAGATTCATGATCGAGTGAGGAAACAAGTGAAGTGAGTGAATTTAGAACTTTAAGAGTAAACCGTTCAACAATGGGTTCATCATTCTCAGTATACAATTGATGACACCAATCGTCAAACAGATACTCATTCAGATAAGAGAGATCATCAAGTTGCTGTTCAATACAGCGAATCAGTTGGTCTTGATTCATGATTCAGTTCCAGTTGTAGTAAGTTTGATCAGGATAAAGACCCATTTCTTCACAGCGGCATTCGTAGGCGATTCGCTTGAGCATTTCAAGATCCATATCCTCAATGGATTTCAGAATGGAACGACGGATCTGAGCGTCTTGAGCAGTGTCGGTAATCATGAGAGGTGGATTGGATTACCCCTGTATTATAAGGGTGCTACAGGCGATTCTGATGGGGCGTGTGACAGTTCTTCAAGTGTCAGTCTGCCAGTCCAACTCCTGCAATTCCAAATCTTCCACCTGCTCCAGGAGTGTATGATGTTGAGTTGGTTCTAGAGTTTGTATTTGAAAGAGATCCTGACATGCGAGTTTGTGTTCTTCTTTCTTTACCTTTTGCTCGAATTGTTGGTTGAGGATTGGTTACAATAGACTTATTTGCAACATCCTTATCCATCATCACATAAGATCCTTGTGCCTGTCCTGGTCTTGGAGTAAATCCTCCATGTGCATTTGGAACTCTAACTACTTTAGCACCTTGTTTGAATGCTGCTTTTGCCTGATCAACAGAACTGGTTGGTTTACCTTTCTTATCAGCAATATCTTCATCAGATGCTGATGCCATCCAACGTTTGATGTTTTTACCAAAATCTCTTGGTGAATCTGTGTTTGTCATTCTTGGATTGACAACTCTTAGATTCACTCTTGATCCACCATAATCAGAACCAACTCTGGATGATGGAGTAGTATAAACAACTCCTTTTCGTTCATCAGGATGATAGGTTCCAGTGGATGGTGAGTCCTGGAATCCAGTTTTGAGGATATTTTCCTTATTTGAAGCAGAAGTATAATGTGCTGTGCGAAGAACTCTCATTCTTCTTGCTTCTGCAATAAATTCAGAAAATGTCTTCATGACTCTTTTAAAAATTATTTATCTTCCAGGACGATCTTGATTCAGCATATAAGTCAGTTTTGCTAGATCTGGATCTGCTCTCTTTTCTGCTGGTGTTCTGCGTCGTTGTTGACGTTCAGTTTGATACTGTTTTAGTTTGTTAATATCTTCCTTAACTGCTTTTGCTAACTTAACTGGTGGTTTCTTTAATGGTTCCAGATACCTTTCCTTCCAACCTGGTGGTGGTGTTGATGGTTCAGGTTGTGGTGCTGGTTTATAAGGTTGATACGGAGATCCACCGCTTTCGGACATGAACTGTGAAAATGTCTTCATGATTCTACAGTGGTGAGAGCATCGTGTTGATTCTCATTCTTTGAATGAATTGTCTCACACGATCTGGATCTTTTGTTGGTTTTGGTGCTTGAGTTGGTTGTCTCATGGCACTTCTGAGATTTCTTTGAACTTCTGGATCTTTGAGTGAGATC